>Ga0302324_100030540_pt1 | contig 10182 bp, 10 predicted proteins | sample Palsa_T0_1_FD_201949 | JGI IMG/M metagenome (GOLD analysis project Ga0302324, IMG submission 201949) | Peat permafrost microbial communities from Stordalen Mire near Abisko, Sweden - Palsa_T0_1 | ecosystem: Environmental > Terrestrial > Soil > Palsa > Peat permafrost | place: Sweden: Abisko... | reverse complement strand
AGTAACAGTTGCAGGTGCCGCGCAGCGCTGAGAAAGTGAGAGGGGTCTACGCGGGAGGTCACGGACGGACGTAGTAGAGCGTCTTTGTCGGCATGGGCGCTGTCTTCGCAGGTTTTCGGAATTCATCCCCAGTTTACGTGCCTCCTTTGGTCGGCTGGTTTGTTGGCGATCGTTGGCAGGGTCGTCGCCCCGCGGTCGCGTTGGGCGCGCACGATGGCCGCGTTCATCAGCAGATCGATTATCGAAGGTTCTGCCTGCTGAATGCCGGTGTTAGCGGCGCGGGCCCAACCACCCTGCTTCTTCTTTAGCGGCAGGACGGAATCGGCGCTGGAAATATAGTGGTCAGACGTTGATCGCCACGCCGATCAAGTGACCGATGCCGAATGTGATGCCCGCCGCGACATAGCCGAACGCTAGCTGGCGCAAGCCGGATGGCGGTGCTCCCTGGCCAGTGAACACCGAGGTTGCCGCGCCGATTGCGAACAGGGCGAACCCACTCAGCGCGAGGCTGGTAACGATCGCCAAAGTTCCCGCGAAGAATGTGAATCCCATCACCGGAAAAATTGCGCCCAGCGAAAACAGGCCGAACGATGTCAAGCCGGCAGCCCAAGGCGGAGCCGCCAAGGTCGTCGGGATTGATGCCCAGCTCTTCGCGCGCCAGCGTGTCGAGCGCTGTTTGCTTTGGGCCAGCCACGTTGGCTGGGCGCGCCGCCAGCGATTACTTCTTTGGCTGGTTCATTGACCATACGATGCCGAATCCATCGCGGACCTGGCCGAAACGATCACCCCAGAACATTTCCTGAACCGGCATCACCGGTTGCGCACCGGCTTGCAGCGCGCGTTTCCACCACGCATCGATATCGTCCACCTGAAGTGTGATGGTGAATCCCTGTGGCCTCATGAACGGATGGCCATGCTCCGGATAGGCATCAGTGAGCATGACCGAATTGCCGTTAATATAAAGGTGGACATGCATGGTGCGCCCCTTGGCGTCAACTGGATGTGCAGCCGCCAGCTCCGCGCCAAAAGCGAGTCCGTAGAAATCGGCGGCTTTCATCGCGCCATCGACGGTCAAATATGGAACGACGCCGCCCTTCACTGCGGCTGTCGCGGCGGGTGCTTGCGTTTTGGTGGTCATGAGCGCGCTTCCTTCTTGCTTTGGTGATTACGGTTTAAGGCTCCAGATCGACTGCAGCCCGTCCTTATGAAACGGCGTAGAAATGTGTTCGTGCATGATTTTCCCTGCGCTGCCTTGGTTGCGGAGGCAGGTGGTCTGACGAGACCGGACGCGAACCTCGTGACCGTCCCGCTTCGTCCCTCCGATCCGCACAAAACCGCCTGCGAAGCCCATGTCTTGGGCAACTGCGATCGCGAAATTCAGCAGGCCGTAGCATATTGCACCGAGCCAGGCGTCGAACCGACTGGTCGGCGTATTCCGTTGCAGCGCGTCAACGCCCGTCCTTGCAAGCGGGGGCGCCGGATCGAACAGGACGAGCTCGTCCGCTTGCGAAGAAAGCGCCCGATCGGCGTCTTTGGCACAGATCGCTTCAGCATGCGCTACCAGTGACAAAAGGATGGCCGATTGACCGCTATCCATTGCCATCCCGCTGTCCGACCGCTGTGCTACGATGCAAGGACGTACCAAAAATGGGCGAGCCGACATCGCGGCACGAATATCCTTACGGCTTCGAGGCCGTTGTGCTTTCGCTCATGAGGCTGTCGAGATGGCGGCGGATGTGGCCGGCTTCTGCTGCGGTGTTCGCCAATGCGATGGCCTGGCCAAACGCGACGCGCGCCTCCTCCTCGCGGCCGAGCTGAAGCAGGAATGAGCCCTTCACGCCAAAGAAATGGAAATAGCCCGAAAGCTGCGCTCCCAGCGGCTCGATCATTTCCAAAGCTGCCGCAGGACCCTGAACCTTGCTGACCGCGACCGCGCGATTGAGCGTGACGACGGGTGACGGCTGCAGCCGCTCGAGCACGGCGTAAAGCCCATCGATCTGTGTCCAGTCCGTTTCCTCTGGACGCAACGCGCGGGCATGCAACGCGGCAACAGCCGCCTGGATCTGATACGGCCCCGGCGCACGATGGCGCATCGCCTTGTCGATCAGCGCCAGGCCTTCAGCGATCAGTTTGCCGTCCCAGCGACTGCGATCCTGATCGTCCAGAAGAACGATCTCACCTGCGGCATCGAACCGCGCCGCCGCACGCGAATGCTGCAACAGCATGAGTGCTGAGAGTCCCATGATCTCCGGCTCGGTCTGAAACAGCCGCAGCAACAGACGAGCCAGGCGGATCGCTTCCTCGCACAATTGCGCCCGCGCAGATCCATCACCGGCCGAGTAGCCTTCATTGAACAGGAGATAGATCATCGCAGCCACGGTCACGAAGCGCTCGGCACGTTCGGCAGGGCCCGGCGCCTCGAATGCGACCCGATTTTTCGCGATACGCGCTTTGGCGCGCGTGATCCGCTGCTCCATTGCAGTGTCGCTGACGAGAAAGGCGCGCGCGATCTGCTTCACAGACAGGCCTGAGACGATGCGTAGCGCCAGCGCGATCTGCTGCGTGATGGGGAGCTCCGGATGGCAGCAGACGAACAACAGGCGAAGCACGTCGTCGCGGAACTGTGTCTCGTCCAGCCGCTCCACCAGAGGCGCTTCGATATCGTCGAGATCGGAGATGGCCTCGTCCGGAGGGAGCGGTGCATGCCTGCTCCAGCGGCGGACGCCGTCGAGTGCCGCATTGCGCCCGACCAGGATGAGCCATGCCGTTGGATCACGAGGCGGCCCGTTTTGCGGCCAGTTTTTCAATGCCCGCAGGCAGGCGTCCTGAAAAGCTTCCTCGGCCGTGTCGAGGTCGCGGAAATAGCGTAGTAGCGCGCCGATCGCCTGGGGGCGCGCCGCCGTGAGCGTCGCGTTCATCCAAGCTGTGTCGGTCATGTGTCGACGGCACTCCGCCTGTCGGGATTGTAAAGGGCGATGGGGCGAACCTCATATGTGCTGCCAGTCTTGGCGGCGCCGAGTTCGCGCGCGATGTCGAGCGCCTCGTCGAGATTGGCGACTTCGATGACGAAGAAGCCCAATAGCTGTTCCTTGGTCTCGGCGAACGGACCGTCGATGACGAGGGGCTCAACAGGTGACTTGCGCAAGGTGGTGGCCGAGGTGGTTGGCAAAAGCCGTAGGGACGGCCCCAGCTTGCCCGCCTTGATCAGCCGCTCCTGAACGACACCGAGCCGCGCCATCATGGCGGCATCATCGTCCTTGGACATGGACCAGACGACGTCCTCGTCATTGTAGCAAAGGATTGCGTACTGCATGCGGCTCCACTCCCGAGACGTCCGTAGTTCCAAGGACGCCCGACTATGCCAATAGTCGACGACGCGGGCAAAAAAGCTCGGGCAGGCGAAAGAATGTCGGCTATTTGCCGAAAACGACGTTTATGCCGGCGGCGGGGCCGGTGGCCGACGGCAGAGAGGCGGCTGGATTCGAAACTTTACATTTCGCTGCGGCGCCAATTTCGGCTAAGTGTTGGGCTTGGCTCGGGAATATCGAGCGAACCCCAACCCCATCGAACGAGCAGCGAATGAGCGTTTATCTTCACGCCGCAGCGCGGCTGATGCCCCTGACCCTGGTAGTTGCACTGCTGGCAGGTCCAGGCAGCGCGGCGGAGTCTTCACCCGATGTTGCGCAGCTTTCAGCGCGGATCGCAGCGGACCAGGTGCAGATACGCAGGCTGCAGGCCGAGCTCGCGCGCGAACAAAACCGGGATTTCGACGCCCAACAGGACGACGGAAACCTCGTTCAGGTCGCAGGGTTGTTTGGCGAGAGCGACGAAGAAAAAGCCGAGCGGGCGCGGCAGTTGCAGCATGAGCAAGCCCAGGATTCGAACATCGCCACGCTGACTCAGCGCGTAAGCGATCTCGAAGAGACCCTCAGGCGACTGACCGGCCAGATGGAGCAGCTCGATCATCGTGTCAGCGAGTTCAACGACCATATTGCCCGAATGCAGAAGGATTTCGACTACAAGCTGTGCTCTTTGTCCGCGCAGCAGCTCGGCGCTACCAATGGCACGGAAGATCAGAACACACTGCCCTGCGGAGGCCAGCAGAGCGGCTCGCCCGCGCCGTCCGAAAGCGCAGGGCCGCCGGCCGCCGGCGCGCCGGTCCATCTGGCGCCGCCACCAGGCATATTGGGAACGCTGCCGCAAAGCGCCGTGACCGGGTTGCCGCCGGATTCGCCGCAGGGCGGACAGTCCAGCCAGCTCGCGTCCGTCGATACACGCTCCCAGTTCGATGCGGCGATGAATCTGCTGGCGAGGGCCCAATATGACGAAGCCCGTGCCGCGTTCCGTGCCTTTGCCGACTCCTACCCGCGCGACGATCTGGCACCCCAGGCAATATATTGGGTCGGAGATATCGCGTATGTGCAGAAGGACTACGCCGACGCATCGCGCGCTTTTGCCGAGGCATTGAAGAAATACCCCTCGAGCCCGCGTGCGCCGGAAAGCATGCTTAAGCTCGGCCAGTCGCTGCTCGCGATGAACGAAAAAAAGGAAGGCTGTCTCGCCCTTGGCGCGCTCTCCAGCAAATACCCTGCCGCTTCGAAGACAGTCGCCGCGCAGGCGCTCGCGACTCGCCACGCCGCCGGCTGCCGCTGAGGGCACCGGCGTCGCCTCGGATTTCGCCGCTGCGATGGTCGAAGCGGAACGGCTGGGCGCGCCCTGGCCGGGCGCCGTCGCGGTTTCCGGGGGTGGTGACTCTCTCGCTCTCATGCTGCTGCTTGCCCAAAGGGCGAGAGTGCAGAACATGACGGCGCCCATCGTGCTCACGGTCGATCATGGCTTGCGTAAAGGCTCTGCGGCGGACGCGCGCAAAGCGGCCGCGTTCGCAACCGCGGCAGGGCTCAAGGCGCATGTGCTGCGATGGCGCGGCAAAAAGCCCGACAGCGACATCGAAGCCGCTGCGCGTGACGCACGCTATCGACTCATGGGCGCCTGGTGCGCCGGACACGGCATTCGTGGCTTGTACCTCGCACATACGCTCGAGGATCAGGCGGAGACGTTCCTTTTGCGTCTGGCACGGGGCAGCGGAATCGACGGGCTGTCGGCGATGAGGATTGTGGCGCCGCTCCCCTCGCGAGACCGTGAAGGGGTTGTGCTCGTCAGGCCGTTGCTTGGAATCGGTCGCGAAAGATTGCGCAAGTTGCTTGCCGAGAGAGGCCAGAAATGGATCGAGGATCCGATGAACAGCGATACGCGCTTTGCGCGTGTGCGGATACGCGCCGCTTGGCCTTTGCTGACCAGCATTGGCCTTTCCTCGGCCCGAATTGCGCTGGCGGCCGGCCATCTCGCTCGGGCCCGCGAGGCACTGGATCAGGACACGCGCGCGCTGATCGCCGGCTCCTCTCGATTTGAGCGAGGTATTGCCGTTGTGGATGCAGCGGGCCTGGCTGCCGCGCCTCGGGAAATCGGCCTGAGAGCGCTCGCGAGCATTTTGATGGAGGTTTCGGCCCACGACTACCGGCCCCGCTTCGAAAGGCTGGAACGCCTTTTCACCCTGATGTGCGCAGGCCGCTTGAAGGTCGCCTGTACCCTGCATGGCTGCCGGGTTGCCCCAGCGAAGAAAACGGATGCAGTATTTGGCCCGGGAACTCTGGTCGTGACGCCCGAAACGCGTCGGCGGGGCGATTGGAGAAAGGGGGGCGGAAAAAAAGTGCCGGGAATTCCGCAGGAAATTAACTCCCCGGCATGAAATGTGCACCCATGGCGTTGCCCCGGCCCGGCAAATTTCTTAACGTTTTAATGGCTGGCAAGGCGGTACGAAGTTCCTATGTTAGGGTCTGGTCCGCCGCCTGCCGCTGGATGGGCCCCAGGAAAGGACGGCCGTGAACAATCTTCGCAATCTCGCTCTCTGGATCATTATCGCGCTGCTGCTCGTTTTCCTGTTCAACATGTTTCAGGGATCGACGAGTCACCCCAGCACGCCTCCACTGACCTTTTCTGAGTTCAATCAGCACGTCGTCCAGGGTGACGTGAAGGAAGTGACGGTCCAGGGTGACCAGATCAAGGGCAAGCTCGCCAACGGCCAGCCTTTCTCGACTTACGTGCCCGCAAACGATCCGGGCCTGTATCCGCGGATGGAAGAGCACAACGTGAATATCAGCGTGCAACCGTCGGATGACGGCATGCCGTCGCTGATTGGCGTGGCGCTCAACTGGTTCCCGATGCTGCTCCTGATTGGCGTCTGGCTCTATATCATGCGCCAGATGCAGGCTGGCGGCGGCAAGGCGATGGGATTCGGCAAGAGCCGGGCGAAGCTGCTCACCGAGCGCACAGGCCGAGTGACGTTCGAGGATGTCGCTGGTGTCGATGAGGCCAAGGAAGAACTGAAGGAAATCGTGGAATTCCTCCGTGATCCTCAGAAATTCCAGAGGCTGGGCGGTCGAATCCCGAAGGGTGTCCTGCTGGTGGGCCCGCCGGGCACAGGCAAGACGCTGCTGGCGCGCGCCATCGCCGGTGAAGCCAATGTTCCGTTCTTTACCATCTCGGGCTCGGATTTCGTCGAAATGTTCGTGGGCGTCGGCGCCAGCCGAGTGCGGGACATGTTCGAGCAGGCGAAGAAGAACGCGCCCTGCATCGTGTTCATCGATGAAATCGACGCCGTCGGCCGCCACCGCGGCGCCGGCCTCGGCGGCGGCAATGACGAGCGTGAGCAGACGCTCAACCAGTTGCTTGTGGAAATGGACGGTTTCGAATCCACTGAAGGCGTCATTCTGATCGCCGCCACCAACCGCCCGGATGTGCTCGACCCGGCGCTTCTGCGTCCTGGCCGTTTCGATCGCCACGTCGTCGTTCCGAACCCCGATCTCTCGGGTCGGGAGAAAATCCTGCGCGTGCATATGCGCAAAGTGCCGCTCGCGACCGATGTCGACCCGCGCACCATTGCGCGTGGCACGCCGGGCTTCTCGGGGGCCGATCTCGCCAATCTCGTCAACGAGGCTGCTCTGCTGGCGGCCCGCCGGGGGAAGCGCGTCGTCACGATGTCGGAGCTCGAGGATGCTAAGGACAAGGTCATGATGGGCGCCGAGCGCCGGTCCATGGCTATGTCGGATGAAGAGAAGAGGCTCACCGCCTATCACGAAGGCGGCCATGCCATCGTCGCCCTCAACGTGACCGGGTCGGACCCCATCCACAAGGCGACGATCATTCCTCGAGGCCGTGCGCTCGGCATGGTCATGCGCCTGCCCGAACGCGATCAGCTTTCCGTTACCCGCGAAAAAATGCTTGCCGACATCTGCGTGGCGTTCGGCGGGCGCCTCGCCGAAGAGCTGATTTTTGGGCACCAGAAGGTCACAACGGGTGCCGTGTCTGACATCGAGATGGCTACGCGTATGGCGCGTGCCATGGTCACGCGCTACGGCATGTCCGACGAGCTCGGGCCACTTGCCTATGCCGAGAACCAGGAAGAAGTGTTCCTCGGCCACAGCGTCTCGCGGACGCAGAACATCTCTGAAGCAACAGCCCAGAAGATCGACCAGGAAATCCATCGCATCATAGATGATTGTTACAAGCGCGCGAACGAGATTCTCACCGAGCGAATCAATGAGCTTCATACGCTCGCCAAGGGGCTGCTCGAATATGAGACGCTGACGGGCGATGAGATCGTGGGACTGCTCAAAGGCGTTCTGCCCGTGCGCACGCCCTACGAGGAGCCGGAGCCGCAGCGAGGCCAGGGTCCGAGCGTGCCGCAGGCAGGCCGTCCGCGTGGGGGTGTCATCGCTCCGGAGCCGCAGCCCGGCCGGTGAGCGTAGTTCCGACGCTATTCGGCATCCTCAATATCACTGAGGATTCGTTTTCTGACGGACGGCGATTTCTCGTTCCCGAGGCTGCGCTTGCTCATGCGCGTGCCTTATCAGAGGCCGGCGCCGACGCGCTCGATCTGGGCGCGGCGTCGTCCAATCCCGAAGCAATGCCCGTTGCGCCCGATATTGAGATCGGGAGGCTCGCGCCCGTCGTACGCGCGCTGAAGGCAGCAGGCACACCTGTTTCGATCGACAGTTTCTCGCTGCCGGTTCAGCGTTGGGCGCTTCGTGAGCAAGTGGAGTTCGTCAACGACATCGCCGGCTTCCCGCATGCCGAGCTCTATCCCGAGCTCGCCGCTTCGAACGCCAGGCTGATCGTGATGCATTCCGTGCAGGGCGGCCCGAGCGCGTTGCGCCTCGCGGTGTCGGCTGACGAAATACTCGATCGGGTACTCCGCTTCTTCGATGCCCGGCTTGCCGCTTTGGAAAAGGCGGGCGTCGTCCGCGACCGACTGATCGTGGATCCGGGCATGGGTTTTTTTCTGGGCACCGTTCCTGAGGCCTCTTACGCCGTCCTGCGTGCTATTCCGGTCCTCAAATCCGCTTTCGGCCGCCCTGTTCTGGTCTCGGTGTCGCGCAAGTTTTTTTTGAGGGTGCTGACGGGTCGTACGCCCGGCGAAGCGGGCGCGGCGAGCCTCGCGGCCGAGCTCTTCGCGGTTCGGATGGGTGCCGATTTTATCAGAACCCACGATCCCGGAGGCCTGAAAGACGCCCTGACGGTGACGGGCGTGCTGGACGGAACTTCGCCCGGCGCGTAGGAAAGGCACGCGGCTTGGGCCGAACGGGGCGGCACAGTGCTTGTGTTAACGCCGGCAGGATATGATGCCGGGATGGTAACAATCAGAGACGATAAGCTCCCAGAAGGGGCAGGACTCATGGCTCGCAAACTGTTTGGAACCGACGGCATCCGCGGGTTGGCCAACACCCACCCCGTGACGCCCGAGATCGCGATGAAGGCCGGCATGGCAGCCGGCCGGATCTTCACCCGCGGAGATCACCTGCACCGCGTCGTCATCGGCAAGGACACGCGGCTTTCCGGCTATATGATCGAGTCGGCGCTGGTGGCTGGGTTTACGTCGGTGGGTATGGACGTGTTCCTGTTCGGCCCGTTACCGACTCCGGCCGTGGCCATGCTGACGCGCTCGTTGCGTGCCGATCTCGGCGTCATGATTTCCGCCTCGCACAACCACTTCGAAGATAACGGAATCAAATTCTTCGGTCCCGAGGGCCTCAAGCTTTCGGATTCGCGCGAAGCCGCGATCGAGGAACTGATGAGCAACGGGCTCGAGGACGGGCTGGCGACATCGCGCAAGATAGGCCGTGCCAAGCGTATCGACGACGCGCAGGCGCGCTACATCGAATATGCCAAACGCACCTTCCCCAAGAATCTCACGCTGGATGGCCTGCGGATCGTCATCGATTGCGCCAACGGCGCCGCCTACAAGGTGGCGCCTGCCATTCTGTGGGAGTTGGGCGCCGAGGTCATCGAGATCGGCACGGATCCGAACGGCTTGAACATCAATCACGAATGCGGCTCCACCTTCCCCGAGACGATGCAGAGAAAAGTCCGAGAGCGGCGGGCGGATTTTGGAATCGCGCTCGACGGAGATGCGGACCGGGTGGTGATGGCGGACGAGAAGGGAAACCTGATCGACGGCGATCAGATTCTCGCGCTCATTGCCCAGTCGTGGTCGAAGTCGGGCACACTCCAGGGCGGCGGTGTCGTGGGCACTGTGATGTCCAATGAAGGGCTCGATCGTTATCTCAAGACGCTCGATCTGAAGCTCGCGCGCGCGCAGGTGGGCGACCGCTATGTGATCGAGCGCATGTGGGCCAACGGCTTCAATGTCGGCGGCGAACAATCCGGTCATATCGTCCTTAGGGACTTCTCGACGACCGGCGATGGCATCATCGCGGCGCTGCAGGTTCTGGGCGTGCTCGCCGAAGACAAACGCCCAGCCAGCGAGGCCGCGCATATTTTCGATCCCCTGCCGCAGGTTCTTCAGAATGTGCGGTTCGCAAAGGGTGCGCCCCTCAGCGACCCGCGCGTGACGGCGCGCATCAAGGACTGCGAACAGCGCCTGAACGGTTCCGGGCGGCTCATCGTGCGAAAATCGGGCACCGAGCCCGTGATCCGGGTGATGGCCGAAGGCGATGATGAAACTCTCGTGCGTTCCGTCGTGCGGGAACTTGTAGCCGTCATCGAGGAAGCCACCGCCTGATGCCCAAGCGCCTGCTCCTGATCGCGGGATCGGATTCGGGCGGTGGAGCGGGGCTGCAGGCAGACATCAAGACCGCGAGCGCTTTCGGCGTCTATGCCATGTCT
>Ga0302324_100030539_pt1 | contig 10182 bp, 7 predicted proteins | sample Palsa_T0_1_FD_201949 | JGI IMG/M metagenome (GOLD analysis project Ga0302324, IMG submission 201949) | Peat permafrost microbial communities from Stordalen Mire near Abisko, Sweden - Palsa_T0_1 | ecosystem: Environmental > Terrestrial > Soil > Palsa > Peat permafrost | place: Sweden: Abisko... | reverse complement strand
AACAGTGCTTTCACTCGCAAAAGTTGAGGCCGGTCACTGGCGCGCCACTGCGAGTGCAAGCGAGCTGGGCCTGTATCGTGCAACGGATGGCACGCTGAACACCGTCGCCGCCAACGGACCGCTCAACCCGAAAGAGGTGGCGGACGTGCGCGCCACTGACGCAATCCTCAAACCTGTCGCCAACGCGACAGGCGGCAGCGCTCGTTGGCTTGTCGATGGGGGGATTCCGCAAATCCGCCGCGTGCTGCCGGGAAGACTCGCGGCTGGCGACAACTGGATCGGCCTGCGCGCCAACCATGCCTATCGCGTCACGTCCGTGGAGCAGGAACCGCTGTTGCCCGCGTGGGTCGCTTTCGTGCTCCTGATTGGTACTCTGCTTCTGGCATGGCGGTTTGAGGGGAAATAGAAACGCGGACTTGCGTGGCGCGCTGACCGGGCTCGTTCGGAAGAACTGAAAACCGTCCGCTTCGGCCGAAGACGTCAGCAATTATTCAATGAGAGCCATTTTTCGGTGCTGCGTGAGTTTGAACGACGGGCCACAAGGGAGCCATGTGCGGCATAGTCGGGTTTATCGAAAGAGGAGGCCAGCGCGAGTCCGCATCCAGTCGCGCGCTCGTGTTGAAGATGGCACGAGCCATCATCCATCGCGGGCCGGACGGCGAAGGTGCCTATGTCGACGCCGAATGCGGCGTTGCACTGGGCCACCGCCGCCTCTCGATCATTGACCCCTCCGAAGCGGGCGCTCAGCCGATGATTTCGGCGGACGGACGCTGGATAATCGTTCTGAACGGCGAAATCTATAACTACGAAGAAATGCGGCGGTCCCTCGTCGACAAGTTCGGCGCCGTCGCCTGGAGAGGCCATTCCGACACGGAGGTCCTGGTCGAGTCGATTTCAAGGCTGGGTTTCGAAGCGTCCTTGAAACTCGCGAACGGCATGTTTGCGGTCGCCGTCTGGGACAGGAAAGACCGAAGCCTGCTCCTCGCGCGGGATCGTATGGGTGAAAAGCCGCTTTACTATGGCTGGCAGGAATCGACATTCCTGTTCGGCTCGGAACTCAAGGCTCTCTGCGAGCACGACGCATTTCGCCGACGCATAAATCCGGATGCGGTCTCGCAGTATGTCGCCTATCGATATGTGCCGAGTCCGCTTTCAATCTACCAGGGCATCGCGCAACTCGAACCGGGATGCTTCGTCCGGCTTTCCGCGACGGCCGATCCCGGCACCGCGCCGGCAAAAACCGTTTACTGGACGTTGCCCAGCCCTGCGCCGCAGCGAATGGAAGAGCGTGAGGCCGCAGACGAACTCGACTTTCTTCTGCGGGACGCCATCAGAATCCGGATGCGAGCGGATGTGCCGATGGGGGCATTTCTCTCGGGCGGCATTGATTCATCGACCATCGTGTCCCTCATGCAGGCGCAGTCGGATTCATCCGTCAGAAGCTTTTCTATCGGCTTTCGCGAGAATGACTTTGACGAGTCGCCGTTTGCGAGCGAAATCTCGCGCCACCTCGGAACCTCGCATACACAGATGCATGTCACGACTGACCTCGCCTTGGAGACGGTTCATGCGCTTCCAAGACTTTACGACGAGCCGTTCGGAGACTCGTCGCAGATTCCGACTTACCTGCTCTCGAAGCTGACGCGGGAACATGTGAAGGTGTGCCTCTCCGGGGACGGCGGCGACGAGCTGTTCGGCGGTTATCATCGCTATTTCGAGCTGGAGCGCAGGTGGTCGAAGCGGCTTCGGGCTGCTGACTTTCTCCGTCCGTCCATGGAATCGCTGCTTCTGGCAACGCCGGAGGCTGTCTGGCGTGCTCTGGGGGGCATTGCGCCGCGACAGTTGCAAAGCCGCCTGCAGCCATATCGTCTGCGTCGGCTCGCGCAAATACTGGGGAGCCGCAATCCCCGGGACCTGTATTTGCTTCAGATGCAGGCGTGGGCGCCGTTCATGCTGGAGCGCCCGCTGGCCGGGCCCGGAGCATCGTCATATGATCGCTTCGATATCGCGGAGTTCGCAAGCCCATTCCTTGGCGTCATGTTTCTTGACGCGATCGGCTATTTGCCGGACGACATCCTCGTCAAACTGGATCGCGCCTCGATGGCCGCGAGTCTCGAGACGCGGGTCCCGTTTCTGGATCACCGCATCGCCGAATTCGCGTCGCGGTTGCCGCTGGAGCTTAAGCGTCAGGGCGACAAGGGGAAATGGCTCCTGCGGAAGACCCTGGATCGCTATGTTCCCCCGTCTATGGTGGACCGTCCCAAACAAGGCTTTGCCATTCCGGCAGCCAAATGGCTTCGCGGCGGTTTGCGAGGCTGGGCCGAGGATCTGCTCATGGAGGACGGGAGCATAATAGCGGAACTTGTGGATATGAAGACCGTGCGGGAAGCATGGCGCCATCATCGGACAGGCGACGTCGACGAGAGCGCTCGACTGTGGCCCATTCTGATGCTTGTTGCATGGGCGCGCGAATGGCATCCGCTGTGACCGCGATGAGGGAAACGACATGAGCGCGACAGGCGCTCCCGGTGTCCGCATGAAGACACGCAAGCCGACTGCTGCGAACGACGCCAGCCTCCTGTTCCTGATTTTCATCAGCCCTATCGCCGCTTCGCCGCTCATGCAGATGCGCTTCATTGAGGCGCCGGGCGCAAAGCTCGTCAATCTGGTCGCACTGGCGTTTGTGATCTCCTTTCTGTACGGTCGTTCCAAACTCTTGCGCACCGCCGACCGGATCGAACGCAACGCGCTGATCGTTTTTGCCGCATTGATGTGCGTATTCGTGGTGGCATTCCTGCGCTCCCTTCCAAACGTCGGTACATTTCATGAGATGGCCCAGGATGCATTTCCGGCCAGTCCGGTCGAGTACGCGCTCTCGCGCCTGGGGGTGCCGCTGGTCTTTGCCGCAATGTTTGTCTTTATCCTCAAATATATGTGCACGCCCGCCGCAATGTCGCGGTTGCTCGAGACGATCGGCGTCGCCATGTTTGTCCTTTCAGCCGTCATCATCGGAGCGGTGTTGGTTGAGCCTGCCGCGCTTTTCGATCCTTCCCGGGTTGCGATTGCGAGATTGATGACCAATGTCGTTGGCATGCATTACAACGATGTGGGAACATTTTACTCCATAGCCGCACCTATTCTCCTCTATCTCGCGCTGAAGCGCGGGGCGTTCCGGACGCTCAACTATTTCGTAGCGATTGTGGCCGTCACCGTGCTCGAATCCCGTACCGCGCTCCTGGTTTTCGTGGCAATGAGCGTGGCGACGTTGTTCGTGCTCGGTAGGGCACGAACGTTGCTGGCCGCGCTGCCTCCCGTGGCGCTCATCGCCGCAATCGCGCTCGGGCCAGTTCTGATCAACCTTTTGTCGGTCGGAGAGTCCGCCCATTCGGCAATTTCCCTCGATAAGCTCCTGGCCGGAAGAGAAGAGCGGATATGGATACCACTTGCGCTCGAATGGTGGAGCGATCCCGGTCGCTTCTGGTTTGGCGCAGGGGAGTACGGAATTCTCTCGAGCTACATGCTGCATGTTGGCGTCACGCTCGCAGTCGGCGTCGCTCACAATGCGTATTTCGAGTATTTTCTCGACAATGGCTTCATTCTGACGTCTTTTCTCCTCATCGGCATCGCCGCGTTTCTTCACTGGAGCATTCGCGTGGGGCTGACGATCAGAAGCCAGCTCTACTGGGTTCTACTTTTGTCAGTGGCGGCGTTCCTGATCGCCTCATTCACGGGCCGTCGCTTTTATCCCGAAAATGAAAACGTCTTTCTCATGCCCGTCATGGCTATGCTGATCAACATGGCGCGGCTGAAACTTCCCGAAGGCTCAGGAACCACCGCAGCCCGGAAGGTCGCGCCGGCAAAGCAAGCGGTCGGCGCAAATTACTGACGGCAGCATCGATGAGGCTCCTGTTTGTCGATTTTACGCTGCCGTATCTCCTGGCGGACGAAGAGTTCCCGGTGGGAGGCTGGGCCGTGCAGCTCGAACAATGGCTGTACGGTCTTTCGGAAATCGGAGTGCGCGCCGCCGTGCTGACGTGGAAAGGCGCGAATGCGCACGTTGGCCGCAAACTTCCGTTCGAACTCATCGAGTCATTCGATCCGAAAACCGGATTCAGAGTCGCGAAATATTTTTATTCCTACATACCGGCAATACTCGCGGTCGCGCGCGTCTATGAACCGGACGCAATCGTTCAGTCGACGCGATCCATCTACACGGCCATCATGGCGTACATCGCAGGCAGACTTGATGTTCCCTTCATATATCGCGTCGCAAGCGATGCCGACGTCGACAGCCGGGCGGCGAGGGGGCTGCAGCTATATGAGCGTCTTGCGTACCGCTATGGCCTTGAGGCTGCGGACCTCGTCATTTGCCAGAATGAATATCAATCGACGCAGATCATGCGCGCTCGGCCGGCACGGCCGGTTCTGCGGATTCAGAACAGCACGCGAATCGCACGCGACGCGCTTCCGCCCCGCGGCCCTGCAGACCGAAAATACATCGCCTGGCTCGGCGTCTTTCGCTACGAAAAGAACATGCCATTGCTGGCACGGGTGGCCGAGGCTCTCCCGGATATCGACTTTCAGGTTGCAGGGATGCCCGGCCGTGGCGCCGACCGCGAAACGCTGGCGTCCGTGGATGCGCTCAAGAGACTGCCCAATGTCTGCTTTGTGGGCTATCTCAAGCGAATGGAGGTGGGCGAATTTCTCGCCGGAGCCATGGCGCTTCTCTGCACGTCGCACCTGGAAGGGTTTTCTAATACCTTTCTGGAGGCATTCGCGGCCGGCACGCCCGTATTGACTCGTCGCGGTGTCGACCCGGACGGGATTGTCGCAGGGCACGGCCTCGGATTCGTTGCGGCCAGCGACGGCGATCTCATCGCCAATGTTCGCAGACTCGCGCAGATGAACGCAACCGAATACGATTCGCTCGCCCTCCACTGTCGCAGTTACCTGGAATCCCACCATGACCCGTGTCGATCCATGCAGCGTCTGGTTGAAGCCGTCGAGTACCAAATCCGCGAAAGGACCGCACGGACGCGGGCAGGCAGACACTGATACGCCGTCCCGATTTCCCGAGGAGGGAGCATGCGCAGCTGGTTGAAGACGATCCTGGTTGTCGCTGCCATGGTTCCGAGCGCCAAACCGTCCACGGCGGACATGATGAACGGCACACGAATAACAATCGACGGAGCGAACTACGCCGCACAGAACGACGACCGGAACTGGTCGCTGAGCGCAGAAGGGACTCCGCCCTGCATCTATCATTTCGAATTGCGATCCGGAGACGTGTGGAAATGGGAGTCTATCGCGCATGGAAGTCTCGTGGAGCGCAGCGAGCTCACCGGGCTCGCCGATCAAACGAACGTTGGCGCATTCGACAGCGACATCTGGACGGCGTACCAATTCAGGATCAATCCGGGACCACCCAGCACCGCGCCATGGGTCGTGTTGGGGGACTGGCACATCCAGATGGACCCGGGCGACGCGTTCGTATCGTCTCCCTGGCAACTGGAGCTTCTTCCTGGTGACATTCTGGCATTCGACACGCGCACCAGCAGCGAAAAGCCCATCCTCGCGAACCCGGCCATCCACGACATCTGGAAATCATTCGCGCCTACTTCGCGCGGTGTATGGCACTCGATCGTTTCGCGGGCGATCTTCGATTGGCGGCCAACTGGAAACGGTGCCATTGATGTCTGGCTGGATGGCCTGCGAATCGTCAACTACCGGGGCCCGGTCGGGTACAGCACGACACGACCGCCCTATTTCAAATTCGGAATCTACCGTGCGAGCGTGCCCGAACCACTGGCGGTTGACTACGCCAATGTGACGCTGACGCGATCACCTCTTTCCCAGCGCATCTCCGAGGTACCTGAAGTCTGTGGCAAGGTCCTGCCGATCCATGAATGAACCCGCTCTACAACGCGCGAACGAACGGATGTATGGGCGGTATCTGGGTCAACTGGCGCTGGTCCTCGTCGTCGCAATGTTGCTCTGTGGCGCCGTGAACCTTTTCGTCGATCCTTACATGCTGTTTCGCGTCGAAGCGATTCGCTCGTTGCCACTCGATTTGACATTCGAACGAGAAATTCGATTTAACCTGATATCCGCGCGGCGACCCAAAACGCTGTTCCTGGGCGCTTCGCAGGTTGCCATTGCGTTCGATCCGCGTGATCCGGTTGTACCCGACCGCGCGGCATTCAACGCCGGGATCGACGGCGGCACGCTTTCGGAGAGCGACCGCCTGCTGCGCCAGGCAACAAAAGTCGGCAGGGTCGGCAGGGTCATCCTGGGTCTCAGCTACAATGCTACCGGACATGTGGGGCCGGACCGGTTCAATGATCTTTTTCTGAAAGATTCGGCCGATCCGTTCAAACAGGTGGAAGCATTTTTCTCCGTTGCGATGTTGCGATCGAGCGCCAAGGCGGTGTTCGACGGATTTTCCGGACGTCCGTCTCAAATGAACGATGACGGGCAACTCACGAGCGCGCCATTACGACGTCAGGTCCGCGGGTACGGCAGCGTGCGCGCAGCTTTTGATTCCCTCACACGTCCGGACACCGGGCATATCTCGAAATTTATAGGGAGCCTTCGCCAATTGCTAGCGGATGCCTGCCGGGCGCATGCCGAAGTGACGGTTGCGTTGTTGCCGGATCACGCCGTCAATCTCGAGCTCTTTGCCGCGGCCGGACAATGGGGCCTGTTTGAGCAATGGAAGAGGGAGGTTGTCGCTGTTGACGCACGCGCGGCGTGTCCGGTCCGAACGGTCGATTTCGAGGACTACAATTTTGTCACGACCGAGCCCCTGCCGCCCAAAGGCTCCAGCCGCGCGATGATGTACTATTGGGATCCCGGTCATTTCACCGCCGCGGCGGGAAGGTTCGTCCTCCAGCGTGTGTTCGCCAATGCCGGCGGGCTCAAGGCGACCCCGCGATCCTTTGGAAACGATCTCGACCCCGGCAATGTCGAAAGTGCACTGCGCAGGGTCGACCAAGAGCGCCGTGTCTATGAAGCGGCAAATCGATCCGAGGTACTTTCGATCGTCGCCGATGTGAATGCCAGCCGGTGACGGTTGCGTACAATCGCGTCTGGCATCTCGCGTGCTTGAGCGAAACAGCACGGTCAGATAAGTCATAGCCGGGGGTAAGAGCGGTTTCATGGCGCATCCCGAACTCAACTGGTTGCCGGAGGCAAAGGACCGCGGCCGGCAATTGCGCGCTGCCCGTCAATTGCCGGCCGCCGAAGCATGGAGCGGGTTGGTCGCCATCGCGCGCACGCGACTGGATTTCCTCGCCACCGAGCAATTGGATCGCGCGCTGTCAGATATCTGCGCCGGTCCGGACAAGCCCGACGTTCCGCATTCCCGGCTTGCCCTGCTGTCTGCGTCAACGGAGAAACACCTGATCCCGGGCCTGCGTGTCGCAGCACTTCGACGCGGTATCAGGCTGCATGTCTACTCGCCCAAATTCGGTCAATACCGGCAGGAGTTACTCGATAAACATTCGGGGCTCTACGCGTTCCGACCCGATACAGTGCTTTTCGCGTTCGACTGGCGCCATCTCATCGGCAGCGAGCCGACGGACGACGGTGCGGTCGCTGGCGCCATAGAACAGATGCGTGGGTTTTGGCGCATTGCGCGTGAGCAGTTCGCCGCCCATGTCATTCAACAAACGGTTCTCAACACTGCTACGCCACTCATGGGGCAAAACGAGCACCGGCTCGCAAATTCGCCATTCGCACTCGTTGCGACGCTAAATGCGCGCTTGCGCCAGGCGGCTGATGCCGCAGGCACGGATTTGCTGGCGCTGGACGACTTCGCGGCATTTGATGGCGTTTCGTCCTGGCATGATTCGCGCCTCTGGCATCATGCAAAGCAGGAAATAACGCCTCTCGCTGCTCCCGTCTGGGGAGACCTCGCTGCGCGGTTGATCGCAGCCCGCATGGGCCGTTCCGCGAAATGCATTGTGCTCGATCTCGACAACACGCTGTGGGGTGGCGTAGTCGGCGACGACGGAGTCGACGGCATCGTGCTCGGCCAGGGAAATGCGCGGGGCGAAGCTTTTACGGAGTTTCAGTCCTGGCTGCGCGCGCTTTCCCGCCGTGGAATCATCCTGGCCGTGTGCTCGAAAAACGACGAGGCAAACGCGCTGGCCCCGTTCGAACGACATCCGGAAATGGTGCTGAAGCGTTCCGATATCGCATGCTTCCTCGCGAACTGGGACGACAAACCGGCCAACATTCGCCGTGTGGCCGGCGCGCTGAATATCGGGATGGATTCCCTTGTATTCGTCGACGACAACCCGTTCGAAAGAAATCTCGTGCGCCGCGAGTTGGCCGATGTGGCTGTACCGGAGATGCCGGACGATCCGTCGCTCTATGTCTCGTGCATCGCACGGGCCGGCTATTTCGAAGCCCTCCGGCTGACTGAAGACGACCTGCGGCGTTCGGCCCAATACCAGGCGAACATCGAGCGGCTGGCTCTGCAGGAGTCTGCGACCGACCTCGAAGGGTTTCTCTCGAGTCTCGACATGCAGCTCATATGGTCGACTTTTGACGAATTGAATCGTGTGCGCCTTGTGCAGCTCATAAACAAGACGAATCAATTCAACCTTACCACGCGCAGATACACTGACGAACAAGTACGTTCGCTAATCGGCAATCCCGACGTGCTGACCCTGCATTGCCGGCTGCACGACAGGTTCGGCGACAACGGGATTGTCGGGGTCGTCATTGCGAAACCGGCCGGGAACAACGACGAATGGATCATCGACACATGGCTGATGAGCTGTCGGGTCCTGGGCCGCAGGGTGGAACAGGCGATGTTCAACCTGCTGGTGGAACTCGCCCGCGAAAAGGGCGCGCGCACACTCATCGGCGAATACCGGCCGTCCGCGCGCAATGCCATGGTGAAGGATCACTACGCAAAGCTCGGTTTTACACCCCGCCCGGGCGATCGCTGGACACTCTCACTCTGCGAATTCGATTCACCTGACGTCCCCATGATCACAAGAAGGTTCGACCGTGACCAACCAGGAAGTTCTTGACCGGCTAACACCGATTTTCCGAGAAGTGTTCGACGACGATTCACTGGTCATCGGAAATGGCACCACGGCGGCCGATGTCGAGGGATGGGATTCCTTCAACCACATCAGCCTGATCATCGCCATCGAAAGCAGGCTTAACGTGAGATTTCAGGTCGCGGAAATCGAAGATCTGCGGAACGTCGGCGAGCTCGCGCGGTTGATCGCGAATAAGCTCGGTTAGCGGGCGCCTTACCCCGACGAAGCAGATAGAGGTCTCGCAGCCGCGATGCTGTTCAATTCCTACACTTTCCTCTTCGCGTTTCTGCCGGTTGTTTTAATCGGTTTCTACCTGATCGCGCGGCGTTCGCGGCTGGGTGCGATTCTCTGGCTGACCTTTGCCTCTCTCGTCTTCTATGGCTGGTGGAGCTGGCATTTTGTGGCGCTGCTGCTGGCCTCGGTCGGCGTCAATTATCTCACCGGCAGAACGATCCTCCTCGAACGGCAGAGTCCGCGCCTGCAAAACTGGTTGCTCGTCGGAGGCATCGGCTTCAACGTCGCCGCGATCGTGTATTTCAAATATCTCTTTCCATTCCTTTCATTCCTTAATTCCGCAGGCGCGATTCACCACGATTTCGGTACCGTCGTATTGCCGCTGGGAATCTCCTTCTTCACGTTCACGCAGATCGGCTTTCTCATCGAGTGCCGGCAGGGCTTTGTGGAGCACGAGGGTCTCCCCGAATACGCTTTCTTCGTCACGTTTTTCCCGCATCTGATCTCGGGGCCGATCCTGCAGCACCGTGAGATCGTTGCCCAGGTGCGCGATTCCCGGACGTTTCGCTTTTCGTTCGAGAACATTGCGGCGGGCGTAACGCTCTTTATCATCGGACTTTCGAAGAAATGCCTGCTTGCGGATTCCTTTGCTCCGATCGCCGATCATGCCTTTGCAAATCCCGGCGCGCTCGGAGCCGTTGCCGCGTGGCAGGCCGTTCTGTCCTACTCGTTTCAGCTCTATTTCGATTTTTCGGGCTACTCGGACATGGCGCTGGGCCTCGCGAAAATGTTCAACATTGATTTCCCCTTGAATTTCTACTCGCCCTACAAGGCCGTTTCGATCATCGACTACTGGCAGCGCTGGAACATGAGTTTGACGCGCTTCATC
>Ga0302324_100030538_pt1 | contig 10182 bp, 7 predicted proteins | sample Palsa_T0_1_FD_201949 | JGI IMG/M metagenome (GOLD analysis project Ga0302324, IMG submission 201949) | Peat permafrost microbial communities from Stordalen Mire near Abisko, Sweden - Palsa_T0_1 | ecosystem: Environmental > Terrestrial > Soil > Palsa > Peat permafrost | place: Sweden: Abisko... | reverse complement strand
AGATTGCGCGCTGTTTTCGCGATGAAGACCTGCGCGCCGACCGGCAGCCGGAATTCACCCAGATCGATGTCGAGGCGTCGTTCATTACCGATGTGGAAATCCAGACACTCATCGAAGGCCTGCTCGCGCGGATTTTCAAGGAAGCACGCGGGGTGGACATTCCCACGCCCTTCCCGCGGATGACTTATGCCGATGCCCTGAACCGCTTTGGCTCTGACAAACCCGACCTGCGCTTCGGCCTCGAACTCGTCGACCTCGCCGACATTTTCCGCGAGTCGCAGTTCAAGGTCTTCCGTTCGGTCGTCGATGGCGGCGGGGTGATTAAAGCGCTAAATGCGAAGGGTGCGGCCGCGCTCCTGAGCAAGGAACAGCTCAAGAAGTGGGAGGAATGGGTCAAAACCGAGTTTGGCGCCAAGGGTCTCGCCTACATCAAGTGGAGTGCGGGCGGCGAATGGGAATCGCCTATTGTGAAGTTTTTCAGCGAAACCGAAAGGGCCGCGCTGGGCGGACGCATGGGGTTTGCCGAGGGCGACGTGCTTTTCTTTGGAGCCGGCCTCCAGCTCGAACCCGTCGCCGAAGTCCTCGGCCGCGTCCGGCTGCGCTGCGCCGAGATCCTCGGCCTGCCCGCGGCGAAGCTCGAGGAACTCAATTTCCTGTGGGTGGTGGACTTCCCGCTGTTGGCGTTCTCGCCCGAGGACAACCATTGGGTGGCCGTGCATCATCCGTTCACGCGGCCCAAGGCGGAGGATCTTCCCGCCATGGACGCCGGCGAATACGGCAAAGTGCGCGCCGTGGCCTATGACGTCGTGCTCAATGGGGTCGAACTGGGCGGCGGCTCGATTCGAATCCACGAGAAGGACCTCCAGGCGAAGATGTTCGAGGTGCTGGGCATCGGCCCGGAGGACCAACAAGTGAAGTTCGGCCATCTGCTGCGCGCGTTCAGCTTCGGAGCCCCTCCGCACGGCGGTATTGCGCTCGGTCTCGACCGCCTGGTCATGCTGGCCGTCGGGGCGGAATCGATCCGGGAAGTGATCGCTTTCCCGAAGAACAACCGGGGGTGCGACCTAATGACGCATTCGCCGGTGGAGGTCGATTTCAAGCAGCTTCGCGAGGTCTACATCGCGAGCACCGCGAAGAAGAACTAAGCCGGCGTCAAAGCCGTACATTACACTGGCGCGAGCGCCGATCCGCGACTATTTTCGTCGGCTATCATGTTGAAATGCCTCGTCCAGACGTTTGCCGTGCTTCTTGTGGCCGCGGCCTGCGCGGCCCGCGCCGAGGACATCAATCCGCCATTTGGACTGCACTGGGGCGAAAGCTCGGAACGTTTGGAACGGCTCCTGAGTGGGGCGAAGGCGACCATCGTGGATCGCCACCTCGTCGATGGCAAGGAAGCGTGGGACGTCGAGGGCCTGTTGCAGACCGGACTCAGACGCACGGTCTTCTACTTTCACCGGGGCGAATTGATCGAAGTGGAACTGCAGTATCAGCAGGAAGGTTGGGACGACAATCGCTACACCTCCCTGATGAACGACGTGAAAAAGCGCCTGGAACAGAAATATGGGGACGGTCAACTCGTGGCCCGGCGAACCGATCAAGCGCCCGAAAGCGACGTCACGGAGAAGCTCATCGGTTATAAGTGGAACCAAAACAATACGGCCATCGAACTCGTCTATTTCGCCGCCGCCAATACCACGCAGAGCTACCGCACCCTGAGCGTGCACTACAAGACCTTCTAGCGGTGCGGTTGAAACTGACAGCGGCAACCCTGCCGCGATGCTGATTTGAATCAGCGGCTGGAGCCCGCTGCTCCTCCTGTCGCCCGGCCCGGTTCAGTCCGCGGCAAGACGCATCGTCGGAGTGATTTCCGAGGGCATCAACTGGAGGCCCGAATCGCGCACCACTCGCGCCACTTTCACGTCGGCATTGATCCCACTGAATAGTTGCGCCATCTGAATGGGCGCACCGCCGCGGACCCACTGTGGGGTCCAGGATTGGTTGTCCATGATGTAAGTCCGGCCGCCGTCCTCGTAGGCGACCACGGCGTGCGAGGCGCAGTCGCCGGGCCGGCCACCCACGGATTGGGTCGCTCCCGTCTGAGGCACGGGTGAGGCCTCGTAACCATAAACGATGACCTGTGAAGGGATGCCAGCGACTTGGAGCTTCTCCTGGAGGGCTGTCGCAAACGCCAGGCATTGGCCAGGCACGCCCTTTCCAGGGATATGCGCGTCCTTGGCGATCCGCGCGGCGCGAGTATCACCAATCCGGACGCCGGCAGTGGAAAGAGAACTGCATGCCGGAAGGAGCAGTGTGGCTGCCAGAGAGATCGCTGCAATTGTCAGTTTGTTCATGGTTCTTGTGGAGCATCGTGCATACAACCGGCCGGAAAGCGAGTAGGTATTTCCCGGTCAGGAAAGTCCCCATCCCGCTCAGGGGTTTCCACTGGGTTCATACCCGGAGGGCCACGAAGAATGCAAACCCCTTCTCGGTAGAAGCCCTTCAGAGAGCGGGAAAAGAGCGGTATTCCATCGGCGGCACTTGCGCTGGTGCCGACGGTGGCGTGAAATACGCCTGCTGATGCCCAACCGCTCGCTGCTCGCCACGCTCAAGCAAACCTTCGGGTACGATTCGTTTCGCCCGCTGCAGGAGGAGATCATCACCGATGCCCTGGCGGGCCGGGATGTCTTCGCCTTGCTACCCACGGGAGGGGGAAAATCGCTCTGCTTTCAATTGCCGGCCCTGCTCCGGGAGGGTCTCACCGTGGTCGTCTCCCCTCTCATCGCCCTGATGAAGGATCAGGTGGACGCGCTCACCGCCACGGGAGTCCCGGCCACGTTTCTGAACTCCACTCTGGACAGCGCGGAAGGCCGGGCCCGTTTTCGCAGCCTGCACCGTGGGGAAGTCCGCCTGCTCTACGCCGCGCCCGAAAGGCTGATGCTCCCGGGTTTCGTCGACAACCTGAAGGCGTGGAAGGTGGCCCAATTGGCCATCGACGAGGCGCACTGCATCAGTGAATGGGGCCATGATTTCCGGCCCGAATACCGCCAGCTTGCGGCGTTGCGGGAGGCGTTGCCAGAGGTGCCGGTGATGGCGCTCACCGCCACGGCCACGGAGCGGGTGCGCAAGGACATCATCGAGCGGCTGCATCTTCGCGAACCCCGTTGCTACACGGCCAGCTTCAATCGTCCCAATCTGACCTACCGGGTCATTCCCCGGGCGCAGCCCTACGACCAGGCGCTGGCCTTTCTCCGCGGCCGACCCGGTGAAAGCGGGATCATTTATTGCGCCAGCCGCAAGACGGCCGAAAGCGTCGCCCAGCGCCTGGTTGCGGATCGCATCCCGGCGCGACCCTATCACGCGGGTCTCACTGCGGAGGACCGCGGGCGGAACCAGGAGCAATTCCTGCGGGATGAGGTGCGCGTCATTTGCGCGACCATCGCCTTCGGCATGGGGATCAACAAACCCAACGTGCGCTTTGTCCTCCACTACGATCTGCCGAAAAATATCGAGGGTTACTATCAGGAAACCGGCCGTGCGGGGCGCGACGGGTTGCCGGCCGAATGCGTGCTCCTGTTCTCGGCCGCCGATGTCGTCAAGCAGACTGCTTTTATCGATGAGAAGACCGATCCCGAGGAGCAGCGCATTGCCCGGGCGCAGCTCCGGCAGATGGTCCATTTTGCCGAGAGTCCTTCGTGCCGGCGGGTGGATTTGCTGGACTATTTCGGCGAGTCCTGGCCGGAGGAGAATTGCGGCGCTTGCGACAACTGCCTCGTCCCTCGCGAGACTTTTGACGGCACCCTGGCCGCGCAAAAGCTGCTCTCGTGCGTCTACCGCGTGCGCGAACGCAGCGGATTCAATTTTGGCCTGAATCACGTCATCGAGGTGCTCACCGGCGGCGAGACCGAAGGGGTGCGCAAATGGGGCCACGAAAAAATTTCCGCCTACGGGGTGGGGCGGGAAATGAAACGCGGCGAATGGCAGGCCCTCGGGCGTGAACTCATCCGGCTCGGTTTTCTCCGGCAAAGCGCCGAGAAATTCGCCACCATCGAGCTCACCGCCGACGGACTGGCCGCGCTCAAGGAGCGACGCCAGATCACGCTCACCAAGCCCCAGGCGATCGCGGAGAAGCGGGCGCGCACCAGGCGCGGCGAAATCGCGTGCGACGAGCGGCTGTTTGAAGTCCTGCGGCGAGTGCGCAGAGAGATTGCCGACGCCCGGAACGTGCCGGCCTATGTCATCTTTGGCGATGTGACCCTGCGCGAGATGGCGCGCGATTACCCGGCGAATGAGAATGATTTCCGCAACCTGACCGGCGTCGGCGAGAAGAAGCTCCAGGAGTTTGGCGCGCAGTTCATGGACGCCATTACGAATCACCTTCGCGAGAATCCGCGGCAAAGCTTCACCTAGCCGCAGGCTCACGCTCGCGCCGCCAACTCCTCCAGCAATGCAAAAAGGGACGCATGCGCGGCTGGCAGGTCCGCGGGTGTTTCCACCAACTCGGCGGCGCTTTGCACGAAGCGGCCCGGCGTAAGGTCCTCGGCGGAAACATTGGCGAGGTCCGCGACATTCACCGCGCCCATTTCAAGGTGGAATTGCAAACCAGCCACGCGATCGCCCCAGACGAACGCCTGCCGCGCGCAGCCGGTGCTGTCGGCGATCAACCGGGCGCCGGGTGGCAGCTCGAAGGTGTCGCCATGCCAGTGCATCACGTTCATCGTCTCGGGAAAGGCCGCAAAGGGCGCCACGCGGTCGAGGAAACGCACCGGGAACCAGCCAATTTCCTTCTCCGGGTTTTGATAGACCTTGCCGCCGAGCACATCCGCGAGGAGCTGCGCGCCGAGGCAAATGCCGAGGATCGGTTTGCCGGCGGCGATCGCCCGCCGCAGGAACTCCTTTTCCGGGACCAGCCACGGGTAATCGCGGTGCTGGTAGATATTCATGCCCCCACCCATGATCACCAAAAGGTCAAACGCCTCGAGCGCGGGCGGCGCTTCCCCGGCGTAGAGGGCGGTGCGGGAGAGCGTATGGCCGCGCGCGGCGGCCCAGTCGGCGATCTTTGCCGGGCCTTCGGCGGGCTGATGTTCGAGCGAATGAATGCGCATGGTCGGGTCTTGTTCCAGACCCTCTTTTAGCGCGTTTCGTGCGGCGCGCAAAAAGAACCGAAGCCGAACACGACGGTAACAATTTCATAACACGGAACGGCGACGGTCCCCGCATCGGCCACCGCATGTCGCGGCAGCCACCAAACCAAAAACCAGAAAGATCCACAGTCATGAACAAATCCCACCGGGCCTTCACGCTCATCGAGTTGCTCGTCGTTATCGGAATTATCGGCACGCTGGCCGCGCTGGCCATGCCGGCCTATAAAATGGCGGTCCAAAGCAGTAAAATGACCAACGCCATGAGCAATGCGCGCCAGATCGGCTTCGCCTTGCGGCTCTTCTCCAATGACAACGGCGGAACCTATCCGGTGAACACGAATAGCTATGGCCAGACGATCAACACCTCCAACGACGCGTTCCGCAGCCTCCTGCCCACCTACATCGACAACGAGACAATCTTCGCCGTAGCCGGATCCAAAGCGGGCCCCTCGGCGGACAACAACATCCAGGATGCCGCGCACATCCTTCAACCCGGGGAGAATTATTGGGATTTTATTTCCGGTTTGAACTCGAGTTCCAACTCGAATTGGCCGCTGATCGTCGATGACGACAACGGATCGGGATACTACGTTACGGAACCAAATACCTACGGCGGCATGTGGGGCGGCACCAAGGCGATTGTCATTAACACCGACGGGAGCGGCCATATTAGTCCACTCCAGGGCACCGGCGACCAGCGCTTCATTCCGCTCTACAATGACCCGACCCAGAACGCCCTCTCGGTGAGCAACTACATGGGAACCGGCGTGCAACTGCTCGAGCCAGCGGGGCAGTAAGCTGAATCCCGGACGTCCTTTTTGGGCTTCGCCCGGCGCGAAATATGCAGCAAAAGGAAGATGGTCCTTCCCCCCAATGACGATTCACGAGATCAGTCCCAAGCAGCTCCGGACGCTTCTGCTTCTGCTCGTGCTCGTCCCTTTTATTCCCATGGTCCTCATGCTGCGGTTTATGGCCGACGCCCTCGATGGGGAAAGCAACGCCGCGCGGGAGCGTTTCGCCAGCGCCGCGCAACGCACCCTGGCCAGTGCCGCGGCTTCGCAAGAAAAGCGACTCGCCGGCCAACCCACGCCCGTGCAAGCGCAGGAGCTGCTCCATATTTGCCGCGAGCTCTTTGACCGGACGGTTGAGATTTCCGTTCACGACGCGAATGGCCGGCTGGCCGCGGGATTTTTGCCGCCCGCGGGCAGCCTCATTGCCGAGGCCCCAATCAAGCAGCAGGGAACGGCGTGGTGGGTGCAGGCCTGGCTGGTGGATGAGAGCATCTTGAAGGGACAGGTCCGCGATCAGTTCAAGGTCTACGCCTGGACCGCGCTCATCAGCACCGCGGCGATTTGTGCCATCGCCGCGGCGGCGGGGCTCACGGTGAATCAGCAACTGCGACTGCGCGAACTGAAAAACAACTCGGTGGCCACCGTCGCCCACGAATTGCGCACGCCGCTGGCCACGATGCGCGTCCTGGTCGACACGCTGCGCGCGGGCCGCTGCCGCAATGCGGGGCAAGTGCGCGAGTACCTTGACCTGCTCCACTCGGAGAACCTCCGCCTGAGCCGCCTGACGGAGCATTTTCTCACCCATTCCCGGCTCGAGCGCGGCCAGCAGGCTTTTACCTTCGCACCGGTGGCGGTGGAGGCCGTGGTCGATCCCGCTCTCCTGGCGCTCCGGACAAGGCTGGAAGCTCCGGGCTGTCATTTCACGCTCGATCTTACCAGACCGTTGCCGGAGATGCTGGCCGACCGCGACAGTCTCGTGACGGTCCTGGTGAACCTGCTCGAGAATGCCCTCAAATACAGCGGTGATGAGAAACACATCACTCTCCGCGCCCGCCGCGACGGCGGGGCGGCCGTCATCGTCGTGGAAGATAACGGCGTCGGTCTGACCTCCGCGGAACGCCGCCGCATCTTTGAGCCCTATTACCAGGTGGACCAAAAGCTCACCAGGACACGCGAAGGTTGCGGCCTGGGGCTGAGTATCGTGCGGGCGATCGTCTCCGCGCATCGCGGACGCGTCGAAATTGCCAGCGAGCCCGGACGTGGCGCGGCCTTCGCCGTGCACATTCCTTTGGTGCCTGCATGAACGCGCACCGCGAAACCATCCTCATCATCGAAGACGACCCCGTGATGCTTCGCGGGCTGAAGGACAACTTCGAGTTTGACGGCTACCGCGTCCAAACCGCGGTCGATGGCGACGCCGGGCTCAAGCTGGCCCTCGCGGGGCAGCCTGCGCTCATCGTGCTCGACGTTATGCTTCCAAAGGTAAACGGCTACGAAGTGTGCCGCTTTCTACGGGAGGAAAAGCTCGAGATGCCGATCATTATGCTGACCGCCAAGGGCCAGGAATCCGATGTGGTTCTCGGGCTCAAGCTCGGCGCGGACGACTATGTGACCAAGCCGTTCGGCATCAAGGAGCTGCTCGCCCGCGTGGAGGCGTTCCTGCGCCGCCGTCGCCAGCGCCCGGGAGAGGTCATCAGCTTTGGCGATTGCCGCCTGGATACGTCCGCCCGGCGCCTCACGCGGGCCGGCGCGGAGGTGCCGCTTTCACCCAAGGAATTCGACCTACTGGCGTATCTGGCAACCAATACCGGCCGCGCCTTGAGCCGCGACCGGATCATGACCAGCGTCTGGGGTTACGATTGCCGGGTGACCCCGCGCAGTATCGACCGGTTCATCAACGCTCTGCGCAATAAAATCGAGGCCGATCCCGCGCAGCCACGCCTCCTCAGGACGGTCCGGGAGTTTGGTTACAAGTTTGAGCTGACGTAACTCACACGATCCAGTTGCGCAGCGCCATATCTTTGCCGAGCAAGGCAAACTGGATGGGCGCCGATTCGGGGTAGCATTCGAGTTCGATCCCGTCCTGCACGACCTTTACTTGAAAGGCCACCAACGTGTCTGCCGTCGCGCCGAAATCGGTGAATGGCAGGCCCGCGTGGATGAACCCGCGATTCGTGGTCAGCGGACCGAGTCGGGCCTGGTGCTCGACCGGCTGATGGAAATGCACGACCAGTTCCGCGGCCGCGCGCTTGCGCAGGTCGACACGCAGGAAAAGCATCTCTTCGTTGTTTCCGAACTGTATGCGGCTGATGAGCCGCTCCGCCCGGTACATCGCGCCTTGCTCGCTGCCGGCCGTATAAGTCCCCGCGCCAAGCCAGTCGAAGAAGGAATCGGCGCCGTCGAGGGACGGCGAGATCAAACGCTCCGGGACGGAGTAGAGCGGAGTCGAGCGCGCCTTGGAAATAGGACGGTCGAGCGCCGCGGGTGCGACGCTCCCGCAAAGCGTATAGACGTTGCGAAGGTGCTGGCGGAAAAGCGAGTCGAAGAGCGTATCGTTTTCCGTGGAGAAATCCGGCCCATACCACCAAAACCAGTCGCTGCCTTCGGCAGCATAGATTTCCCGCAGCGCCATGGCGTGCTGGGTGGGAGCCAACGCACCCGCCTCAATCTTTTGCTGCAAAAACGAGCGTGCTTCTCCCAGCAAGTTCCAGGCGCGGTTTTCTTCTTCTTCGCCGATCCAAATGTCGAAATTGCTGCCGATCCAGGAGCCGGTGTGCAAGGTCGTGAGTTGCTTCGTCGGCGGATGGTGGCGGAGGTAGTCCTCGATGGTGCAACTGTGCAACCGCGCGCCGTCGCTTTCGATGCCGGCATACAGGCTGCGGAGAAAGCCTTCGCCGCCATCCGCGAAGGTTTCCCAGGCATTTTCGCCATCGAGGATGAGCGGAATCACCCCCGTCTCCTTCGGCACCAACTCGGCGATATGACGCAGGTGAAAAAGCAGGTGGGTGGCCGCCGCCCGCGGATCGTTCTTCGCCGCCATGAAGCCGATAAAGTCCGAGAGCGGTTTCTCGCGAAAGAGCGCGTTCACCGCGGCGCCATCGTGCACCACGCGCCAGCCCTGGAAGAGCTCGAGATGATCGACGACGCGCCCTTGATAAGCCGGATCGCGCCGGAGGGAGTTGAAGAGGTTTTCCTCGTCGCTGCAAAAGTATTCGATGCCACAGCGCTGCATGAGCGGGATGAGTTCCGGGGCGATCGAACCCTCGCTCGGCCAGAGTCCGCGCGGCGGTTTGCCGAACAAGCCGGCATGTTGTTCGACGGCCAGAGTCACTTGCTCTGCCGCATCGTCGGGCCAGTGAAAGCGCTGCGGGAACTTGCGCCCTGGCAGGCTGCGCTCGGCAAATGATGAATCGTAAATAAGCGGCAGGATCGGGTGAAAGAACGGCGTGGTCGTGAGCTCGACCTGGCCGCGTTCCTCGGCGGCGCGGTACTTGCCGGTCAAGAGCCGCAGGATTTCGAGATGGATGTCGAGCACCCGCTGCTTTTCCTCCTCGGTGAAGTTGCGGCCTTTGCGCTTGAGTTCCGCGAGTTCCGGATAGAGCCGCGTGGCGGTGTAGCCGCACCACGCGAGATTGAACCAGGTTTGTAAATCCAGGAACTCCTGGGTCGAAAAGTAGCGCAAGCCGCGCCGCACATCGTCGCGGTAAAAGGTGAGCCCGCGTTTGTTCAGGAGTTCCCAGTAGCGCGGGAATGGTTTGACGAGATTGTCCCAATGAATCTTAAAGAAGTTCTCGAGCAGTGCGAACTTCGTCTCGTCGTCCAGCGCCGCGGCCGGGGTGCGCGACCAGTCGAGCCAGAGGTCGCGGATTTTTTCCTCGTTCAATTCCTTGATCTGAAGCAGCAGGACGGGCGTGAGATTAAAATTCACGCGGATGCCGGGGAAATCTCCGATCACGGAGATCATATCGAGGTAGCCCTTCACCGCATGCAGGCGCACCCAAGGCATCGTGGCGACCCGCGCGGAGGGATCGACGTAGTACGGCTGGTGCATGTGCCAGAGGAAGACAACGTTGGCCATAACCAGCTTGCCTACGGCCAAACCGCCCGGCCCGCAATCCCCGAGTCTAAGAGTGTGTACCGAAAGTCCGCTGAGGAAAAAGAGTGAGAAAAGGCTGTACTTTGTAAGTACAAAGGTGTGGAAAGCTTGGGATGGACCAACCAAAAGCCAATGGAAATTACAGCACCAGCCT
>Ga0302324_100030537_pt1 | contig 10182 bp, 7 predicted proteins | sample Palsa_T0_1_FD_201949 | JGI IMG/M metagenome (GOLD analysis project Ga0302324, IMG submission 201949) | Peat permafrost microbial communities from Stordalen Mire near Abisko, Sweden - Palsa_T0_1 | ecosystem: Environmental > Terrestrial > Soil > Palsa > Peat permafrost | place: Sweden: Abisko... | reverse complement strand
GCGAGACCCGGTTGCCACACGCCTCTACACACGCGACTGCAATTTCTCCAGGCGTCGGGCCGCGTCATCCAGCGTCCCGGGCTTCTTGCAGAAAGCGAAACGCACCTGTTGGGATCCGTCTTTGGGGTGCTTATAGAAACTCGATCCGGGCACGCACGCGACGCCGACTTCTTTGACCAGATGAGCCGCGAACTCCATGTCGTTCGCGAATCCGAAGGCGCTTATGTCAGTCATCACGTAATATGCGCCGCGCGGAAGGTAGCAGCGGAAGCCAGCTTTTTCGAGCGCGGGAATCAGATGATCGCGCCGCGCGCGGTATCGGTCGGCCAGTTCCTGGTAATAGCTCTGTGGGAGGCTGAGCGCCGCCGCTCCCGCTTCCTGCAAAGGCGCGGGCGCGCCCACCGTCAAAAAGTCATGCACCTTGCGGATCGCATTCGTGATCGCCGGAGGCGCAACCGCCCAGCCGACGCGCCATCCGGTGACGCTGTAGCTCTTGGAAAGCCCGTTGATGGTGATTGTACGTTCGCGCATGCCTTCGAGCCGAGCGATGGAAATGTGCTCCGATCCGTCGTAGAGAATGTGCTCGTAGATTTCGTCGGTGACGGCGAGCACGTCGTATTCCACGCAGAGGTCGCGAATCAGCTCCAGTTCTTTCCGGCTGAACACCTTGCCAGTCGGGTTGTTGGGCGTATTGAGAACGATGGCTTTGGTGTGATGTTGAGCGGTGCGATGCTGAAAGGCTGCGCGCAGTTCCTGTTCGTCGAACCCCCACTCGCCTCCGTCGTTTTTCGGCGGCCGCAAGCTGACAAAGCGTGGCTTGGCACCGCTAAGAATTGCGTCGGGCCCGTAATTTTCGTAGAAGGGCTCGAAGACCACCACCTCGTCGCCCTTGTTGCACACTGCCAGCAAAGTCGCGATCATGGCTTCCGTCGAGCCGCAGCAGACCACGATTTCCTTTTCCGGATCGACCTCGACGCCCTGCCACTGCCACATCTGGCGAGCGATCGCATGGCGGAGACTTTTCGCGCCCCAGGTGATGGCATACTGATTGACGTCGGCGGCAATGGCTTCCTGCGCGGCGCGCTTGATTTCGGCGGGTGCCGGGAAATCCGGGAACCCCTGTGCCAGATTTACGGCGCCATATTGCATCGCCTGCCGCGTCATGTCGCGGATCACGGACTCGGTGAATTGCTCCACCTTGTCGCTGAGAAAATTCCGGATCTGCGAAATCTGTGACATGGAAAGTCAGACTAGCACAAGAAGTGCCCAATACGGGACAGGGCGGTAGTCGAGCAGTTCGACGATGCAGCTCGCGAAACCCTATCACCGAGGCCACGCAGTATCACGAAGGCTTTTTGGCCTCAAGGTGTTTCCCTAGTGTACCATCGTGGCCTTGGTGGTTGGCGATTTCGCAAACTGCACCACCACCGACTGGGCTTTTGCGTTTGCATATTCAGTCGTGTTTTTAGGATGGACTGGGAGCGGAAAACGAGCTACCATTCTGTTTCATGAACGCTCACGGGTAGCAGGTTGAACTCGTAGCCGGTCGAAATCCAGGCTCGAACCTGCAAGGGAAGTGGCTCATGGAGCAGGAATCGCCCACCCATCGCTTTGACTCCTCTGTTCGAAGTTTATTGTGTGCGCTCGTCTTCGCCGGCACGTTCATGTTCGGCGGAATTTCTGCGCATGGCCAGAGGAGGGGGCCGGTTATGAGTCCCCCGACCTCGCCGGTGCCAGCGACTCCAGCAACGATTGACGAAGCCGAAGTGGTCCTTGGAGCTAAAAATCCGGTTGGGTCCAATGCTGCGCCGGGATCACAGGACAATAATTGCTTTCTTCCCCCTCTGACCGGGATGCATCCGTCGACGGTCGAAGTCGTAGATTTGCAGGTCCCGGCCAAAGCGCAAAAGGAATACGAAGATGGCTGCGCGGACGTGAAGAACAAAAAAATGGCGGATGCGGAAACACACTTGCGCAAGGTTGTGAAGGCGTATGCGAAGTATGCTGCAGCCTGGGTTCTGCTCGGTCAGATCCTTGAAGCGAGGCAAAAGACCGAGGAAGCACGCGATGCATGTTCCCACCCGCTGACCTCCGCCGCCAATTACTTGCCCGCTTACATGTGCCTCGTAGATATTTCTGCGCGTCTGAAGCATTGGGACGAGGTGCTGAAGCTAAGCGCCCGCGCTCTCGAAATTGATCCAGCCGCCAATGCCGCCGCTTATGCCTATAATGCAACCGCCGCCCTGAATCTCGGTCATTTGAATGATGCCGAGAAGAGTGCTTTGCGGGCTTCGGAGATCGACAGCAAGCATTCCGAGCCGCGATTGCTTTATTTGCTCGCTCAAATCTACGCAGCCAAGGGCGATCGTGCCAATCTGATGGCTCAATTGCGCGAGTATTTGAAATTTTCCCGTGATCCCGACGATGCCGTCGCGGTGAGGAGCTATTTGGCGAAACTCGAGGGGCAGAGCGGCAAGTAGTCGCAGATCGGTTCTCGGTTCTCAGTTTCAGGTTCTCAGTTTTGACTCAAGAAGAACCGGATCTCCATGGAGAACCGAGAGCTCGACCTTCCTCTCAAAAGACCCGGACATCCCGATAGAACACGCAATGGCTTTCCAGATATAACGAAACCAGAAAAAGAATCAGCATTACGCCCGAGGCCCAGACGAACAACTGCATGGGCAAAGTCGAAGTGAGCCGCGCCCTACGAGAGTAGGACGCTCGCGCTGCCTGGCGAAAAACCAGCGCGCCTGCAACGGAAATACATGCGGCCAGCGCCAGCAAACTCAGAGATTCATAAACCCTTTGATCCAGATCGCTTGCCGGATTCAGGAAGGCGGCATGGAACAGGGCATACAACGAGAGAATGCAAAACACAAAGACGACCGGCTTGGCGACCTCGATCAACATGCCAACCCCGTGGACCACCGCTGCGGTCCCCACGAGCACAGTATAGCGAACCTGTTATCCTTTCTCGAAATACATTTAGCTAAGTCGAATCGACGAGGGAAGGCTTGTTTTGGGTTTTCCGTCGTGAGTTTCGTCGCGAGTTTCCAGGAGACAAGGTTTTGTGGCGTTGCTCGCTCCCCACGGTTGCGACCACCACTCCCAGCATCAAAAGATAAAACAAAACGCGCGAACCCCGCTTCGCGTTTGAAAAAATCGCGTGAGAAACACTTTGGAGAGAGAAACTGCAATGACAATGACAATGACAAAGATGATGACCAAAGAACTTAAAAAGTTAGGCTGGTGGAGCGCCGTGCTCGCGCTGGCATTTTCCGCCGTGCTGTTACCGCCAAAGGCGTCAGGTCAGGATGATCAGGACGATCCCCCTACCCGTGTGGCGCGGCTTGGCTACATCGAGGGGTCGGTCTCATTCCAGCCCGCCGGTGAGGACGACTGGGTACAGGCCGTTCCGAATCGCCCTATGACGACCGGCGATAAGCTCTGGGCCGATCAGGGCTCGCGCGTCGAATTGCAGCTCGGCTCAGCCGTGATCCGCTTAAACGAAAACACAGGCGTCTCGTTCCTGAACCTGGATGACCACACCGTGCAGCTCCAACTCTCGTCAGGTTCGATCAACGTTAGAGTGCGCCGCCTCGACGGTGACGATGACTTCGAAATCGATACGCCGAACCTGGCGTTTACAGTTTCTGAGCCCGGAAGGTATCGCGTGAACGCGAGCGAAGACGGCACCTACACCGTGGTTGGCTTGCGCGACGGCGCAGGCCAGGCGACCGGCAACGGCCAGACCTACACCTTGCACGGCGGACAGGAGGGCACTTTCAGCGGCACCGATTCGCTCAACGCTGACGTAGAAGACATTGGCGGTCCCGATCCATTTGATAACTGGGCCTCCGCTCGCGACCGCCGCTACGATGAGTCGCCCTCGGCCCACTATCTCGCCTGGAATGTCGTTGGCTACGAAGACCTGGATGCGAACGGCGATTGGCGGGACGATCCCAATTACGGTCACGTTTGGTTCCCACATATTGAAGCCGGTTGGGCTCCGTATCACACCGGCCATTGGGATTGGATCGCTCCCTGGGGATATACCTGGGTCGATGATTCTCCATGGGGCTACGCGCCCTTCCACTATGGACGTTGGTTGTTTGTCGGCGGGCGCTGGGGTTGGATCGCCGGACCGCCGACTGTGCAAGCTGTCTACGCGCCGGCGCTGGTGGTCTTTATCGGCGGCGGCCCGGGCGGCTGGGGAGGCAATGTCGGATGGTTCCCGCTCGGTCCACGGGAAGTTTATGTGCCCCCTTATCAGGTAAGTCGCGGCTACATGAACCAGGTCAACATCAGCAACACAACCGTGAATGTCACGACCGTCACCAACGTCTACAACACGACTATCATTAACAAGAGCACGACCATCACGAACATCACCTACGCGAACAGAGGCGTTCAGGGAGCGGTGATGGTGGTTCCGCAACACGCCTTCGCGAGCGCACAGCCCGTGGCGCACGTGGCGGTTGCGGTGAACGCGCAGCAACTGGCCAGCGCTCCAGTCAGCGCCAGGGTAGCGGTCGTTCCCACGCCGCAGGCTGTTCTTGGAGTTAAGGCTGCAACGGCTGGCCACGTGACCGCGCCGCCGGCAGCAGTGATGAACCGGGCCGTGGTCGCGAAGAGGACGCCTCCGCCTCCGCCCGTGCCGTTCGCAAAACAGCAGCAGGCGCTGGCAGCGCATCCTGGGCAGCCCATCGCCCCGCGCGAGATGCAGAGCTTGCGTCCGACCGGAGCTGCCGCCCCGCGGCCAAAGGTGACGGTGGCGCCTCCCGGCAGACCCGCGACGCCGACCGTCGGACAACCGGCGAATCGGCCGGGGCAGCCGAATGCTGCGCGCCCAGGACAATCCGCCCCAGCGCCGCCCGCCATGCAGCCGGCGAATCGTCCGCCTGCACAGCAGGCTCCGGCTCAACGTCCGGTCACGCCTGCGGAACCGAATCGGCCACCGGCCGCGCAGCCGAATCGGCCGACGACGCCAGCAACGAATAACCGTCCGGAAAACAATCGACCCGAGGCAACTCGACCGGAGGCAAATCGTCCAGCGGAGCCACCTGCGTCAACAAACCGTCCCCCGGCACCACAGCCGAATCGTGCCGAGCCTGCTAAACCAAATCAGCCAGCCGCGCGTCCGCAAGCGCCCGCAGAGCGCCAACCGGAACGCACGCCTCCACCGGCGGCGAAGCCCGCGTCGCCTCCTGCGCGTCAGCAACCGAAGCAGACGCCGGAGCAGAAAAAGCAGGAAGACGAAAAGAAGAAGCCGGAAAAGCCGCCGGGCGCATAGCGGCGACCCGGCAAGAAGTCAGAAATGCAAAGGGCATCCCGAGTTCTTCGGGATGCCCTTTTCAATCGCAAACTGGTGAGCATTCTTGCCAGCACTACCGCTCGTACCAGAGTTGGGAAGCTATTTCTTTAACTGCGCCGTCTGGTTGAGGACCAGACTCAACGGACCCGGGGTCTCCTCCGTAGTGATGGTGTTAATCAGGAATTTCTTTCCATCGGGGAAGACATCGTAGTCATTTCCGGTTGTCGCCTTGACCCGAAATAGAGCACGGATCGCCACCGCTTGCAGCGAACCGTTGGTTTCTTTCCATTCCGCGCCATCACGTTTGCGTCGGGGTCGGGATCATAGGTTTCGGCAACCAGTGATCGCACGTTCAGCTCCAGGATGCTGTGCTGGTGTGGAGACGGGGCTCCGCCCCGTCTTGCGGGGCCAAGCCGGCCACCACACGAGCTGCGTTCGAGTGTTTGCTTCCCACGAACCTACTCGCCGTATTTTTCCCTGAGTGCCCGTGCCATCTCGTCGCGAAGTTGACGGTAGTCACAGTGCACGGTGGCCCGCAGAGCTGCTTCGGTCGAACTGCCCTGCGACAGGAGTTCCAGCACGCGCGAGATTTCACTCATGCCATACGCGTCGCGAATGTATTCCGCAGCCGCTAGCGACTCGGCGTAGGCGACGTTCGCTTCCGCTGCGGAGAAGTTCATGAAGCTGCCTTCCAGCATGTTGAAAGGAATCTCATTCCCAGCGGCGAAGAGTTGTGCCAGCTGACGTCCATTCGAAGCCGCCGATTTGCCCTCTTCCACTTGCGCGATGCCTTCGTTAAGCCATGCGGGGCAGCGGTTGCCCGACATCTGCGAGATGAAAGAGTGCGTCATTTCATGCTTCAAAATGCGGGCCAGTTCTGGCGTTACGCTCTGCACGCCGCTGATCGGGATGCGGAGTTTGCCATCGTTGATGGCGCCGCTCCACGAAGGCGCGCGCGTAACATCCAGAAAAGCCTGCTGTGTATAGAGCGTTACCGCGATCGTGTTGCGCGGCGAGTAGCCGAGATCCCCCGCCACTTCGTCATATTCCCGGTCGAGAGTGGCGAGCAGGTCGCGGCGGAAAATATCGGAAGTTTCCTTGCCTTCGAAATGGAGATTAAAGTGGCTGCTTTCGTGTTCGGAAAAATCGGACTCGGCGTTCACTTCGCGCTCAGCGCGAGCGAGATATTGACTGACCGTGGCATCGGGACGCAGGGCAAGCGACTTTTTCCAGGAGCGAATGGCGTCGGGAGTATGATCGCTGGCAAATTGCACGAAGCCAAGCATGGCGATGGCGTCGGGTGACTCCGGAGCGAGTTGAGCTGCGTGTTGCGCGTAGGGCAGAGCTTCCGCGGCTTGGCCGGTGCGCATCAGCGAAGCAGCATAATAGATGAGTAAAGTGCAGTTATCCGGCTGAAAGCGGAGCGCGGATTCGTAATAGCTCTTGGCCTGCGGAAAGTTGCCGTGATCAGATTCATGTTTGCCGGCGAGAAAATAAGCAGTAGCAGCAACTTCGGGAGTGGACCCTTGCCCGATGCTGGCGAGAGCGTCGCTATCGACCTTGCCGTCGCGGATGACTTTTTCGGCGATATCGGCTTCGTGGTTGAAGGAAGGCGCGGGTGGCGTTATGTCGGGCGCATCCGCCGTTGCACCGGCGGACGATGCTCCTGTCGGCCCGCCGCCGTGAACCGGCGCAATGCCTCCGGCCTCTATGCGCTCGACAGAAGATTTCGGAATAGCATACGTATCCTCGCCCAGATCGTATTCGACGCGGTCTTTACTTTCGCGAACCTGATCGGCCCAGATGGTCCGCCCATTCTTGAGGTGAATAGTGTCAGCGGGCGCTGAGGGCGCCCCGGCAAGCACTAGAATGACAAGCGCTAGAATGAGGACGGGGACTCGCACTCGGCTGATTCTAGCAACGTTGTAGAGGGCCGGTAAGGTGACTATGGTGTTGCAACCGGGGGCCGAAAGCAGATTTCGGCGTTCACAAATATTGCTGATGTAGTGGCGTTTGCCGAATCCATCGTCAGGTTCCTTACAACCTCCTCGCTGATAAAAGGATCGTATTAGAAGGACCGTAATCAAGAAGATCGTTACCCAAAAAATCGTCAGCAACAGGAATGGGAATGCAAATGGGAATCCGAATCCGAGCGCGCTATGTCGTGCTCGCCGTTCTATCTCTGGTATGGATCGAGCGCCAATCTCCGGCACAGCTCTCAACGCCACAACCAGCCCGCGAAGTTGTCATCGACGCCACGGCTCGCGCTCATCCCTTCCTCCATTTCTGGGAGCAGATGTTTGGCTCGGGCCGCGCCATTCTGTCATTGCGCGATAGTTACCGCCACGATCTCCGCGAAGTCAAACAGATTACAGGGTTCGAATATGTCCGCTTTCACGCCATCTTTCACGATGAAGTGGGTGTCTACGACGAGGACGCGCAGAGCCATCCCCAGTTCAACTTCAGCTACCTGGATCAGATCTACGACGGCTTGCTGGCCTCCGGTGTGCGGCCTTTCGTCGAGCTGAGCTTCATGCCCAAAAAGCTGGCCGCACAAGAGGTGCTGCACCCTTTCTGGTATCACCCGAATGTTTCTCCGCCCAAAGATTGGAATAAGTGGGACGATCTCATCACTCAGTTCAGCAAGCACCTCGTCGAGCGCTACGGCATCGACGAGGTTTCCCAGTGGTACTTTGAAGTCTGGAACGAACCGAATCTCGATTTTTGGGCGGGCCAACCGAAACAGAGTACCTATTGGGACCTTTACGATCACACCGCGCGCGCCCTGAAGCAGGTAAGCCCGCGCTTGCGCGTAGGTGGGCCCGCCACCGCACAGGCGGCTTGGGCCGACGCCTTCATTCGGCATTGCGTCGAGAACAACGTCCCCCTCGATTTCGTCTCCAGCCATGTTTACGGCAACGACAGGTCCACAGACGTCTTCGGCACCGACGAGAAAATTCCCCGCGATCAGATGGTCTGCCGCGCGGTCAAGAAAGTGCACGATCAGATTCGGTCGTCCCCCTTGCCTGACCTGCCGCTGATCTGGACCGAGTACAACGCGAGTTACTTCAACGAGCCGGCCATCACCGACTCCGTCTATATGGGTCCGTGGATGGCCGACACCATCCGCCAATGCGACGGTTTGACCGAAATGATGTCATATTGGACATTCTCCGACGTCTTCGAAGAACAGGGTGTGGTCAAACAGCCGTTCTACGGCGGCTTCGGATTGATCGCGGAAGGCGGCATTCCCAAACCCTCTTACAACGCCTTCCAATTGCTGCACCGCCTGGGCGACGAACGAGTTTCGGTCGATTCCGACTCCGTGCTGGTGACGCGACGGAAAGACGGTTCTCTGGTGGTCGCAGCCTGGAACCTGATTTCTCCAGAGCCGGCCGGAGGAGCGGGAACCGCCCTAACGGAACCCGAATTGATCAAGGGCGGACAAACCAAGACCATTCATCTTCGATTCGAACATCTCACCGGAGGCCGCCGTGCCTACATTTCACTGGTTGACCGCGCGCACGGAGACGCGCATCCGACGTACGAAAAGATGGGAGAGCCTCGCTACCCAACGCAGGAACAGCTGAAGTCCCTGCAACAAGCGGCGGAATTGCCTCCCCCCGACATCCGCGAGTTAAGCAATGGCGAATTAACTCTCGATCTTGTTCCGGAGGCTCTCGCAGTCATCGAGATCAAATAGCAAATTAAAAGCTGGCTTGAAAATCCGTGTTGAGCAGGACGCGCTTCACAAATTGCAGAAAGAGTGGAATTTCGACGTCCAGCCCCTCAAGGGGTGTCGGATTTCGCAGCCCTTACGGTATCGCTAAAGCGATACCCTGATGCGAAGCTTGAGGTCGCGGTGCAACAGCATTTCCGGCAGTCTGTTCAGCCGTGCAGCTTGGAACCAGTGACGACGCGGTAGCAAACGGGGTGAAACCGAAGTGACGTGGTGGCTCCTCATGACGGAACTGGCATGGTGGTTGCTCGCTGCCGCGTCTTTCGCTGCCGCCGCTTCACCTTCGTGTCCGCAAACCACCAGCGCTCTCTACGCGCGGATTCGTTCGGTCGGCCTCGATCCGCAGCGGGTGTACTCCGTCAGGGATGCCGCGATTGATCGCCCCAACCTGCACATCGATCTGGATGACGGCACGCTGGCGTTTACGGAGGACATCTGCGGGCGGATTACGGGCGCGTTCTTCGAAGGCGAGGGCGAGATACGGCTGCGTCCACCGAACCCGGTGGAGCGCGGATCCATGGCGCTCTTCACTGGTATGGCGATTCTCGACGAACAGTTCGCGTCTGGCTACTTGCGCTTTAACGATGATACCGCGGCGGTTTTGCAGCGCTCTTTAAGGCCTGCGCCGGAGGGCGCGGACTTCGTAAAAAAGTGGGACGAGACGAGCCGCATTCTAGCGGATTTTGACGCTCTGCGTTTGCTCCTGGACTTCACTCATTTTCTGCCCACCGCCGACGGTGATGAGCCGGATCGAAAATTTCGCTCCTTGCTTCACGCCCACGTGCTCGGCGAAAAGCTGGGCAGTTTTGAAGTGTTCTGGGACGCGGCGAACGCGGAGTCCTTGTGGGCGGGTCAGCCGCGAATGAAAGACAAGGTTCCATTCTTCGATATTTGGACTTCTTTTGCCCCCAGCAGGGCGGGCAATGCGATTGCTTCCATTTCTTCGTCCTCCCCACGGGCCAACGAGGTCTCAATCGCCGCCTTCCGCATTCAGGCGTGGGTACAGCCGCCTACGCGACTGCGGGCAGCGACAGAGATGGAAGTGCGAATTCGCGGCGGAGGAGACAGGGCCTTGCTGTTTGAGTTGTCGCGCTTTCTGAAAGTCGATGCCGTGCAGGCGGACGGGCGG
>Ga0302324_100030534_pt1 | contig 10184 bp, 11 predicted proteins | sample Palsa_T0_1_FD_201949 | JGI IMG/M metagenome (GOLD analysis project Ga0302324, IMG submission 201949) | Peat permafrost microbial communities from Stordalen Mire near Abisko, Sweden - Palsa_T0_1 | ecosystem: Environmental > Terrestrial > Soil > Palsa > Peat permafrost | place: Sweden: Abisko... | reverse complement strand
GCACAGTCCCCCGAGCCGCCTCGAATTTACCTCTCCCTCCGGGAGAGGTCGACGCGAGTCTGCGAGCGTCGGGTGAGGGCGCCAGGATCGAGCTGAATGCGCGAAGCGGTCAGGTTAGTGGGGCGGGCCGCCGTGCCCGCCCGGTTCCTCATCAGCAATGCAGGGCAACTAACCTTCCCAAGGTCGCTCCCAGCCCCTCCAAATCCGGTCCCCCTTCCCGCGCGGGAAGGGGTTAGGGGTTAGGTTCTTTCCTGTCTCCTCTCCCTGCAAGGGAGAGGATGAAGGTGAGGGTCCTATTACAGCGCGCTATTCCGCGCGCGATTCAAGATTCTGCCTCTGCTCCGTCCATCGCTGCGTTATGGACGTGACGGAGCGCGACTAAATCAAACTGTAGCCGCTGCCTTTTCTTTCGAAGCCTATTCCGAGGCTGTTCACCTTGACGCCGTAGTCTTTGAGTAGTGTCTGACTGTACGTCACCAGGCCCGTCACTTTGTCCAGCGGTTCGGTCGCCAGCAGCAGCGCCGATTGCGCCATCCATTCCACCGGCTCGCCCGTCGGATCGTCGGGACCTGTCACGAGATGGTGATGCACCGTGCCGGGGGTTGCGACTACCTGCGACGGCGAGACGCAGGTTACCGAGATTCCGTCTTCGTAAACTTCCTCGGCCAGTCCCTGCGTGAAGCGTTCGAGCGCCGCCTTCTCCGCGCCGTAGCATACGCTGCCGTGAAGGAAGGCCGCGTCCTTGTATGGTCCGCGGCCCGGTCCGATCGCTGCGCCGGACGAAATGTTGACTATTGCGCCCGACTTGCGTGGAACCATGTCCTGGAGCACGAGATGGCTCAACATGAACGGGCCGTGCAGGTTTACCGCGAACGAGCGCATCCATCGGCTGGGCGCAAAATCCTTGACCGGGATGAAGTAGGTCAGCGCCGCGTTGTTCACCAGCACGTCAACCGGCCCGAAGAGCTTGTGCGTTTCGGCTACCAGTTTCTCGCAGTCGGCTTCGGACGACACGTCGCAGGTTACGGCTTCGGCAATGCCGCCCGCCTTTTTGATTGCAGCGACCGTCGTCTCCAGCGATCCTTCGAGGAGCTTGTGCTCGCCTTCCCTCAGCGTGCGCGCGGAACATACGACCTTTGCGCCTTCGATCGCGAAGAGTTCGGCGATTGCCATGCCGATGCCGCGGCTTGCACCGGTTACGATTGCAACTTTGTCTTTGAGCTTGGCCATTTGGTCTCCCTGACATCGTTATATCCGGGAACTTCATCTGATGTGAATGGTTCCCTCCTCCCAAATGGGAGGAGGGTTGGGGTGGAGGACCTCGTAAGGCGCGATTGTCTGTGGCGCCGCACATCCGGTTTGCGATCGCGACTGCTACTGTTATCCTTGGCAGCGAAGTTTCTTCCTGATTTTTTTCTGGATGCCTTAAACCTGTGACTCCTTTCGAACTCGTATTCATCCTGGTTCTCGCCGCCGGGGGCGCGTCGGGGCTGGTTTTCGTTGGCGTTCTGATCCAGTGGAGCCTGCGCAAGGCGCGTCCGTCGCTCCCGGTTCATGTCGAATCCGCGCCTGCGGTCGAGATCGAGCCTGAAGTCGAGCCGCTGCCGCCGCCTGAACTCGCGCTCGAAGAGACCTCTGAACTCATCGAGCCGGTCGTCACCACTGAGCCCGAGCCTGAGCCGCCAGCCGCGCCGGCGCCTGTGCCCGTGCGCGAGCCGGTACGAATCGGACTTGGGCTGCGCAAGACGCGCGAAAATTTTCTCGCACGAATCAAAGCCGCACTCACCGGCAGCGCCAAAGTCGACGAAATATATGAGGGCCTCGAGGAAGCGCTGATTGCCGCCGACGTTGGCGTCGACTCCAGTATCAAGATTGCCGCCGCCGTGCGCGCGAAGATGGGGAACGACAACCGCCCCGACGCGATTCGCGACGCGCTCAAGGCCGAGATTGCCACTATAATGATGTCCGCCGATCGCGCGCCCGCCGATTCCGGCGACGCACCGCTGGTCATCATGCTCGTGGGCGTCAACGGTGTCGGCAAAACCACTACCGTCGCGAAGCTGGCGGCGCGGCTCAAGGCCGAGCGCGGCAATGTGATCGTCGCGGCGGCGGATACGTTTCGTGCGGCCGCAATCGAGCAGCTCGAAGTGTGGTGCGATCGGGCCGGCGCCGACATTATCAAGCAATCGCAAGGTTCGGATCCTGCGGCGGTGGCGTTCGACGCCGTGAAGGCCGCGGTCGCGCGCAAGACGCGCACGGTGCTGATAGACACCGCCGGCCGCCTGCAGACCAAGGTCAACTTGATGGAAGAGCTCAAGAAAATTGCGCGCGTGGTGGCGCGCGAACTGCCCGGCGCGCCGCATGAGACGTGGCTCGTGCTCGACGCCAACACGGGGCAGAACGCGCTCAGCCAGGCGTCGATTTTCGGCGAGGCAGTGCCATTGACTGGAGTGGTACTGGCCAAGCTCGACAGCACGGCGAAGGGTGGAGTGGTGGTGGCGGTCGCGGATCGCCTCAAGATTCCGGTGCGGTTTGTGGGATTGGGCGAGGGGCTCGAGGATTTGCGCGAGTTCGACGCGCGCGAGTTCGTGGAGGCGTTGTTTGCAAGCGACGACGCAGGAGCGCAGAGTGCGAGCGGCTCTTATGCAGCTTGACATGCCAGTTTGTCAAAAATTAAACTAAAGGTAGAAGATTTTCTCACATGGCGACAGATGTCCTAAAGCAAACAGATGTCCTAAAGCAACTAGACGAGCGAATTCAGGCTTCGGTGGCGCGTATCCATCAGTTGCGCAAAGAAAACGAACAGCTCGCGCAGAAGCTTGCGGAAACCGAAAAAAGATATGCCGATGCGGCCGGGCAGGTGAAGCAGTTGAGCGCCGAGCGCCAGCAGCATGAAAACGAGCGCAATGACGTGCGCAACCGGATCGAGAAAATTCTGACCCGCTTCGACGGGATCGATCTTGGCTGAATATGAAAGGCGTCAGCGTCCAGATCATGGGACAAAACCTGACCGTCGCCAGCGACGCGGGCGACGACTGGGTCAAGTCACTGGCTGAGACAGTGGACGAGAAGATTAAGGATATTCGCGCCGGGAGCCAGACGATAAACTCAATCAATCTGGCAATCCTGGCTGCGTTAAATTTCGCCGAAGAGCTCGAACACCTCAGACGCGAGCATCAGGAGCTGGTGGATCGAATCGCGGCGATGGATAAACGGCTGTCCGCGGCTATCGACGGCGAATGAGCATGACAATCAATCGTCGCCGCGGCGCGCGGCATCCGAGAGGTGACCAATTTCGGACGGGGGCGGGAATTGTGGATCTCGAGAGTGGCCTAACGCGGTGCTTACAAGAATGAGGCCCGTGCAATTTTTTTCAACCGCATCGAAGGCTTTCGCGATAGAACGTATCGTGGACACAGGCCGGCTGTCAGCCGGATCGAGAACGACAACGACAGCGACCGGCGCGCGCGACTGCGCGGCCCAATCGAGTAGTTAAACCCGCTCCCGCCATGGCAACGACTGTGGCGGACGAAAAGAAAAATCTTCGCGCGATTATGATCGCGTGCCGCGACGCGCTCCCCAGTGAGCGCGCGGCGCGATGGTCGGAAAGTGTCGAGCGTCGAGCACTCGCGAGCGAACGCTACCGCGACGCGTCGGCGGTCGTGCTCTATTCTGCAATCGGCAACGAGGTCTCGACCGAAATTATTCTTGCGGACGCGATTGCGTCGGGCCGTGCCGTTTTCTATCCGCGGGTTGACGCCGTGACCGGCATGATCAGCGCACAGCGCGTTCGCGATCGTTCAGAGTTCGCGCGCGGTGCGTATGGAATCCTCGAGCCGCCCGAGTCAGCGGAAGTTCTCGACCGCAAAAATTTCACGAACATTCTTGTCTGCGTGCCCGGCGTCGCCTTCGGACTCGAAGGACAGCGCCTGGGTCGAGGCGGGGGTCATTATGATCGTTTCATCGGCCAGCTCGGCGGTGAAGCGATCAGCGTGGGACTCGCCTATTCATTCCAGCTGATCGATCGAATCCCCGAGACGGGACTCGACCGGCGGCTTAACTACATCGTGACCGAGTCCGCCGTTCATCGAGCCTGCGAAGCGCCACTGCCAGCTCGCCGGACGCGGACGAAGGAGGTAAACCCGGGTGACACTAATCATGGCAATCCTGGGATTCATAGTTGGTGGCGCGGTCTTTTTCATTTGGGGAATAACGAAACAGCGTAATGACGCCGTTAACCTGGAGGCCGCGCGCGCTCAGGCCGAGGAAATAACCAAGGAGGCTCAAACCAGGAGCCAGCTCGTAGTAAAGGAGGCAGAACTCAAGGCCAAGGATATGGTGGTCGGCGCGAAGGCCGACGCGGAACGCGAGATGCGCGATCGCCGGCGCGAGATTGCGGCGATCGAACAGAAGCTCGAAGCACGCGAGGAGACTTTCGAAAAGCGCCAGGAAGCGTTCGAGCGGCGCGAAGCCGATCTGAACCGGCGCGACCAGAGTCTGCGTACGCGCGAGAAAAATTTCGCGGAAAAGGAAGAGATGTTGCAGTCTCATATCGATGAGGCTCGCACCAAGCTCGAAGCGGTCGCAGGGCTGACGCGCGAGGAAGCCAAGCGCTCGTTGATGGACGAGATGATCGGCCAGGCGCGTACCGACGCGGCCAAGCACATTCGAATCGTCGAGGAAGAGGCGCGCGAAGAGGCTGACCGGCGGGCGAAGCGCGTCGTCGCAATCGCAATCGAGCGCCTGGCCGGCGAGTTTGTCGCCGAGCGCACGGTCTCGGTGATACCGCTGCCCAACGACGAGATGAAGGGGCGAATCATCGGGCGCGAGGGACGTAATATCCGCGCGATCGAGGCGGCCACCGGCGTCGATATAATCATCGACGACACTCCGGAGGCGGTCGTAATCTCGTGCCACAATCCGATTCGGCGCGAAATCGCGCGGGTCGCGTTGCAGCAGCTCATCTCGGACGGGCGCATCCATCCGGGACGGATCGAGGAAGTCGTGCGCAAGGCCGAGCAGCAGGTCGAGGAATCGATTCGGGAGGCCGGCCAGCGCGCGATTATCGAGGTCGGCGTCCACGGTATCCATCCGGAACTGGTCAAGTTGCTCGGGATGCTCAAGTTCCGTTACAGCTACGCGCAGAACGTGCTGATGCATTCGATCGAAGCGGCGTTCATATGCGGCGCGATGGCGGCTGAGCTGGGGCTCAACGAAAAGCAGGCCCGGCGCGCGGCGCTGCTGCACGATATCGGCAAGGCGCTGACGCATGAGGTCGAGGGATCGCATGCGCTGATTGGCGGCGAGATAGCGCGCAAGTACGGCGAGTCGGCGAAGATCGTGAACGCGATCGCGGCGCATCATGAGGAAGTGAAGGCCGAGACGATTCTCGCGCCGCTGGTCGATGCGGCCGATGCGCTTTCGGGCGCGCGTCCGGGTGCGCGGCGCGAGGTGCTCGAGAGCTACGTGAAACGACTCGAGGATCTCGAGACGATCGCGAAGTCGTTCAAGGGCGTCGAGAAGTGCTTCGCCGTGCAGGCGGGACGCGAGATGCGCGTGATCGTCGAGCCGACGCAAGTGTCGGACGAGGACACCTCGATGCTGGCGCGCGACGTTGCGCGAAAGATCGAAACCGACATGACCTACCCGGGTCAGATTCGGGTTACCGTAATTCGCGAGACACGCGCAACCGAGCTCGCGAAATAGCAGTTACGCAATTCAAGGCCGGAGGCCCGATCGCGGAGACGTGGTCGGGCCTTCGTGCTTCAGCTCGGCGCATCCGTTACGATCATCGCTGCCTACTCGTGCGCCAATGTTTGAAGCTGAACGAATAGCTGGCACGGAGTTCGAACCCGATCGGATGAAGGATTTCCTGCGTCCGCCGTTTCGCAAGTTCGAATTCCTGACGCCGATGAGCACGGCGCATGCCGCGCGGGTCTTGCAGGATGTAGTCGAGCCGCCGCGCAAATGGGGATGGCCGACGTCGGACAAGCGCGGCTATTTCGAGGGCAAGGTCGCCGGCAGCCGCTTCAAGATTCATCGGATCGCGGGTTACCAGAATTCATTCCTGCCGATAATCGAAGGCAACTTCCGCCGCGACGGTCTGGGCACGATCGTGACGCTGAACATGCGACTGGTGTGGCCGGTGGTGCCGATCTGGATCGGTATAATAATTTTCCTGGCGTGGACTTCCGTTTCCGTTGATTCAGTGGTGGCCGGGCCTTTCGGCGTTCGAGTCGTAGTGATCGCGATGGCGCTGTTCATCTACCTGGTCGCGACCATCCCTTTCGCCATCGAGGTGCGAATCGCGATGAAGCGTCTGCTGGAGCTGCTGCGCGCCGGATCTGCCGGTTCGGAATTGTCATTCTGAGCGCACACCCCCGCGCCTTCGCGCTTTACCGTGCTTGAAGTCAGCAGCTATCATCCTTGCACGATGCCTACGACGCGCGAAGTTCTGGATGCGACCATCGCCTTGGAAAAACAAAGTATGGCCCTGTACGCGCGCTTCGCTAAGATCTTTGCCGGCCAGGCGCCGCTGCAGGATTTCTGGTTCGGCATGGCGCGTGACGAAGCGCGGCACGTTGGCGCCCTGGATCTGGTCACGACCGTGCTCGATCAGGAAGAGATGCTCGACAAGCCGAGTCCGATCTCGCTCGAAGACGCCACGATTGTCCGGCTGCGTGCGCTGCTCGAAAAATCGAAGCGCGATGCGATACCGGGAATCAAGCTCGAACGTGCGCTCGAGATTGCGCTCGAAGTCGAAGAGACCGAGCTCGAAGATCTCGTCTCGGACTTGTTAAAGGCGCTGCAGACTCCCGACGAGTACGAGCGATGCCTGCGACTGTTGGTCCACGACCTCGGCGAGCTCAGCTACATGATCGAACGCCACTCGCCAAATCCCGCGCTGCTCGCCCGCTGCGACGCGCTGGTAAATCGACACGCCGAGACGCTTCGCCACACTGCTATCAGGTAGGATGCCGGGAATTTTCGCGCCGCTTCAGCCCGGACTCGCGGGATAGCTGATCAGCTCCAGCAAGTTGCCATCGGGGTCGCGAAAGTAGACGCTAACGCCCTTTCCGCGGCCGCCGATTCGAGTGACGGGACCTTCGATGATTTGAATCTGCTGGCGCTTGAGATGTTCTATCGCCGACTCCGGAGTGCCTTCCCAGACGAAGCAATAATCACCGCCGCCGACTGCGGGATGCGCGGCCTTCAGCGTGAAATCGTTGGCGGCGGGATGGAGGTTGAACTTCTGACGGCCGAAACTGATGCTGACGATCGGCCATTTGCCCGCGCGCCATTTCTCGAGGTCGATCGGCTGGGCGCCGAGAACCCGGCCGTAGAACTCCACCGAGCGTTCGATGTCCGACACCGGCATCGCGACGTGATCGATTTCGATTTCCATCTGACGAGTCTCCAGTGCGACGACTTGATCCATGCGATCTATAGCGTGACTTCGCGACAATCCTCCAACGGATCAAATCACAACGGTGGCGCGCGTGATGGCCGTTGGTTATATTTCAGGGCTGCGCTGAGGAGTGGCCAAATTGGTAAGGCACCTGACTCTGGATCAGGCGATTGCAGGTTCGAGTCCTGCCTCCTCAGCCAACGGAACTGCAAGGGCGCGGCGCCAAAGCGCGCGACGATGGTCCCATCGTCTAGTGGTTAGGACACCGGCCTCTCACGTCGGGAACGCGGGTTCGACTCCCGCTGGGATCAATCAGGCAAATCGCATGCAGATTAGAATCAGGCGACGCTCCTCCTATCTTCTCGCTTTCGCGATCATGCTCGCCGCCGCCTCGGGATGCAGCTATCTGGAGCCGACGCCTGCGCCCGGGAAGATTTCCGTGCAAGCGGTTTCGTGGAAGCTCGTGAAAAAGCTGGCAGAACCGAACGCCGGACTCAGCGGGCATAAGGTGAGCGTTCTGAATCCCGCCGATAAGAGTGTGGTAGCTTCCGGAACCACCGACAGCACGGGAATCGTCGAGTTCGACCTGCCACCGGGTACGTACACCTTGATGGGCGCGAGCGATCAACCGCAGACCGTGCAAGTCCAGTCCGGACAAACATCAAGCTTCAAGATAGTGGTGCACTAGACGCCCGATTCCGCTGGTCCGGTGTTTAGAACACCGAGCCTCCTATCCTGATGCGTCCCGGCTGAACCACTGTGAACCGCGAAGCGGCGTATGCGATCGCGGCGCGGATGTCTTCGCGCGTTAGCCTGGGGTATGCGTCGAGCAAATCTGCCTCGGTCGCTCCTTCCGCCAGTTTGCGCAACAAGAGTTCGACTGTGATCCGAGTACCCTTGATGACCGGCTTTCCCATCATCACCTGCGCGTCGATTTCGATTCTCTCGGTGGTCATAGCGGACCCTCGTCCTGAGCTATTCTACCCCTCTTCGGGATTTTCAAGAAGATCGCCGGCCGGTCATCGCTTGGTAGAAGGATCTGCGGACATATAGAGAATTCGGCCGTTGCCGAAGTCGAGGCGGCGGGGGAAGTTCGCGCGTGCCCATTGGACTAGTCCGGGCACTGTATTCAGACGGCCCGTCCAGAACAGCAGCAGGCGCACGTGATACTTCTCACTTGCCCGGATGAATTGCTCGCTTGAGAGATAGCTGGTCTGGATCCGCAGAAACGACGTGTCAGCCAGCTCCGGCGGCACGTCGCGCTCCGCGAGAAATGCAACACTCTGTGCATCAGTAGCGACCATCTCGCCCGGTCCCGTGTTCTGATCGATCGTTTGCGCGATGCTCACATCCTTCCTTTCATCCAAAACATTGTTCACAAAAATTTCCTGCTGATTCGCCGCAAGCCAGCCCGCTCTAAACAAGACGACGGCGACTGCTAAAGCAGCCGCCACATACGCGGCCTGCCACGCGGTGCGCATCCGATTGCTCCGCGTCGCGCACCAGCGAAAGAATGCCGCGCTCAATGCGCCGCAATAACCCGCGCCGACGCCGGCGGCCACGGCGACTGCGGGAATCAGCGCTATCATGTGATGGCTGAAAAGCGGCCGTTGGTACATCAAGCCGAGAAAAGTAAAAGCTGGCCACGCCAAAATCGCGGCGCCTTCATACCCACCCAAAAGACACAGAACTGCCAATGGCAATGCCGCAAGCAGCAGTCGTTCGTCTTTCATGAAGCGGGCAATCAGGTAGATTCGCTGCGGGATTGGCAGCGATGGGTAAACCGATCTCGCCACAAAATGAAAAGTTACGACCTGGTTCCACATTTCGGAATGGCTTGGCAGCAAGCACGATCCTACAATCGCCGCGCTGGTTCCTGCGATGATTGCCATGTCGCCAGCGATCAATCGCAGCCGCTGATAGCGGTCAATTCCAGCTACGGACTCCCCTCTGGCTATTACGAGCGCGACCAGGGCCGGGAGCACGAACAAGCCCAGTACTTTGATCAGGATGGAACAGGCGATGAGCGAGGTAGCCGCCACCAGCCAAAACCGATTGCCGTTTCGAACATAACGTATCGCGAGCGCCATCCCGACGGATGCGAGCGCGGCAAAGGGTACTTCGGCGACTACTACCCGAGACCACTCAAGCTCGGTCGGTGACAACACGATCAACAAACCGGCACCCAGTCCCGCCGCGCGCCCGTTTACCTGCCCGGCCGCCAGCACGACTGCTATGAGAACGATGAGGCCTGACGTGGCAGTAAGTATCTGCCCGGCGAGCAGGTTGGTGCCGAACAAATGGAATGAGAGAGAGAGAAGCGGCAGCCACAGCGGCGGCTGAGAGTCGAAAATGTCCTTGTACGGCCGAAATCCGTGGATCATCAAGCGCGCGGATTCCAGGTAAACGCCCTGATCGTACCAGTCTCCATACTTGCCCAGGCCGCTGTATGCGTTGCGTGCCGCGTAGCAAAACACGCTCACCGCGATGACAACCACGATTGCGTCGAGGTGTCGGGAGATAGCCTCGAAGAACTTCGGACGCAGATTGCCCCTAAGCATCGGCGCGAATATACCACGCCGTATAACCGATCGATCGCGGTATCCTTGTGGGTGAATTTGATCTTCGGCGGACTCCGAAGTAGGTTTGGGGATACTTAGGGGAGAGGGAATCAGCGTTCATGCACAAAAGAACAGCCACGGTCGTGCTCCTCGCGCTCGCGACAATCTTCGCCGTCTCCGTCGGCCCCGCTAACGCCAAGTCGGACAAAGAGTCG
>Ga0302324_100030532_pt1 | contig 10185 bp, 9 predicted proteins | sample Palsa_T0_1_FD_201949 | JGI IMG/M metagenome (GOLD analysis project Ga0302324, IMG submission 201949) | Peat permafrost microbial communities from Stordalen Mire near Abisko, Sweden - Palsa_T0_1 | ecosystem: Environmental > Terrestrial > Soil > Palsa > Peat permafrost | place: Sweden: Abisko... | reverse complement strand
TGGTCAAAGGCGCGAAGATGGAAAGACACAAAATGTAAAACGCGGGGAAGGCCCCGAGCCGACCGTAACGCAGCAAACGTTCTTTCATGGCTTGGCGCTTCCGGTCGGCGAAGGAGCGCCTGGGGCGTCGCTTCGCTCGTACGACGAGACGCCGACCGCGATGTCGAAAGAATCGTTTTCCCCGCTTCGCTTGCGAAGGCTTAGCCGGGTGACCGCCAACGGGTAGCCGCTCTGCTCGATCGATTGGAGAAAGCGAACGACCGGAAGCATCCCCGTCTTTTTCAAATGGATGTCCGTGCCATGTTCGGTGTAGCGCTTGCCGTGCGGCACATCGGGGAGGGGCGTCGATTCGGTCACTTCGAGCTTCTCTTGCCGCGCCGCCTGTTCGAGATACCCGGCGAGCGAAGGCGGCCTACGTGCGTACCTCTGGGCAATGGCTTCTGCCTTCGCTTGGCTCTCGCGCACGCGGCCTCTCGCCTCTTGCACGTCGGCGAGCGCGCTATGCAGGTCGTCGTTTTCATTTTGCTCCGAGCGAATGAACAAATCGAGCCCGACGGGTATTGCGAGAAGCGCCAAGACGGCCGCAGCGAAGCCCACGACGCCGAGCAGCTTTCGCTCCCGCGCATTGATCTGCAGCAAGGGGGCAGCCATGTCATTTGCTCCCGACGCTCGCGGTGCCGGTGGACGTCGAACTTTCGCCCTTCTTCTTCGGCGGGCTCTTAACGTCCTCGGGGCACTTCACGTCGAGCTCCATGACATACTTCTGCCGGTCGCTGCCGACCGCCTGCGTTGTGTTCTTGATCTTGACATCCGAGAGGCAAGGTTGGTCCGAGAGGGTCGAGGCGATCGATTGCGCATCCGGTATGGATCCAACGACGCCTCGCACCACGACGTGTGCGCGCTGCATCTCCAACTCTTCGACGTCGTGTACCATCGACATGGGGACGGCTTGGGAAAGGCGCACCATGACATCGAAGGCGTCGGCGTGCGGCAACGGGTCTTCGTCCGCAAGCCCGACCGCTTTGGAGAGGATGTCTTGAGCTTCCTGAGCGCTCGACGTCTCCTTCCCGAGGACCTCTTTCGTGACCGTGCCGAGCGCGCCCTCGAGAGCTTCGCGCTCTTTGTGCACAGAGTGCAGGCGCGCCCAGCCGCTAAAGACGAAGCTGACGAGAATCACAGCGGCAAGCCCCGCAAGCAGCGGGATTCGCTCGCGGACCCACGAGAAGCCTCGCTCGAAGGCAAGCGGCCCGCGGCGTAGATTCATGCCGGAGCCGCGCCCGGCGAGAGAAAGCGCGAGCGCGACAGCCTTCGCGTACCGGGGAAGCTCGGTCACCGTGCTGGGAGCAAGAGCGGACGTGTCGAGCGCCGGGACCGGAATGAGCTGTACGGGTATCTCCAGCTCGGCCGAAAGAAAGCTCTCCGCGCCGGAGACGAAGGCCCCGCCGCCACATAGGTAGACGCGATTCGGCGCCTCGCCTCCCTGCGCTCGGTGGGCAGCAAAGCTGACTCGAATGTCTCGCGCAAGCCTAGACGCCGTAGCCGGCAGACTCTCGGTACCGGTCGACAGCGTCCTGGCAAACACAGCCTCGGCGCGCTCCAAGATAAGGACCTCGCTCGCCTTGGATCCGAGATCGACTATGGCCACCGGCGCGCCGTCCTCGAACCCTGCGATGTAGGGGACTAGAGCGGCCAGCGTCAGAGCGCCGACACCCACGCGTTCTGGCTCTTGGCCGATGGCCTCCCGCACGATGTCGATCCGAGCGCGGACGTCCTCGACCCGCGCGACGGCAGCGATTAGCGCGATCTGCCCCTCGAGGTTCGTGCGCTCGAGCGGTCGCCAGTCGAACACCGCGCCGTCCAGATCGAAAGGTACCTGAGCCTCGAGCTCGTAGGCGAGAACCTCGGCGAGCTGCTTCTGCGCTGTAGACGGCAAGGCCAATCGATGAATGGCAGCGCGGCTCCCGTCGACGGCCGTGGCCACCGCGTCGGGCCCTTGCTTCTCACCTGAGACGGCCTTCGTCACGGCATCACGAGTCGCCGGGACGACACCACCGCTCGCGGTGACATCGGCTGTCGCGAGACCCACGAGTGTGAGTTTGCGGTAAGCGGAGCGCACCACCGCTACCTTCACGCTCGAGCCTCCGATGTCGATACCTAGCCACGTCGGCATGTGTCACCTAGCGCTACCTTTCACTATTGAATCGTAAAGTGAAGAATCTGTCCCCCGATGCTCGGCTGCAGCGCTGCTTGAAGCGCGTTGGCATCCGTGCTCGAAGTCGAACTCGGCTTCGGCGTAGCGGGGGCGCCCGCAGCGCCCGCGACGGCGGAGGCAAGATTTGCCAGCGTCGGAGCCGCGCGAAAATCGACGACGGCGTGAATCCGCACCCGCGTCTCGCGCTTGTACCCTTTGACGACCCCAACCGCATAAATGGAAAACACTTTGCTTTCCGTGGAGATGCTCTTTGCAAAGTCGCTCTCTGAGGCAAACTTGATCGGCTTCATCCCAAGAGCCGAGAGCATCGGCCCAAGCATTCCCTGGCCTTTCATGGTCGCTATGAAGTCTGCCGTCGATCCGAAGAGCGGTGCGCCCATCGTCATTCCCTGCGCCATCATGACGCCAGTGACAAATGTCTGCATCTGACCTGGGTCGGTGCAAAGCTCGGCCTGCGGTGCACCCGAACAAATGATCGCGAACAGGGTCAGCGGATTGGCCGTGTTCACGTTGATTGTACCCTGACCCCACACCGTCAACTCCCGCTTTCGCGGATTAGTCGGATCCGGATCGACGAAGGTCGCCCAATAGTCGTCCGTAACCCCGCGCACCATGTGCAACTCTTCAAGAGAGTCGTAAGGGGCGTTCTTTCGTCGGTAGGGCTTGGACAGAAGTTGATACCAACCGTCTTCGACGGCGTTCGATGACGGAGCGGCCGTGAGGTCGCAGGAATAGAGTTGCTCGTCGGGGTCCGCCCAGTCGATTAAGGCCGAGCAAATCGAGAGCCGGTCGCTGTAGTTCCCCGTCGAATCCGGTCGCTCGAATAGCGGGCTGTATTGTGGAGGTGCCATTCGACCCATCAGCTGCCTGGCGAGCCGAATGTGCGCAATTTCGTTCGAAGCTCCCATGTTCACGTTGATCTTCGCATCCTCATCGACAATCACCACCTCGAAGGATCCCCCGTGCATTCCGAGGTTCTTGCCTTGCGACGGATCGAGGCCGGACAGCCCCAGGAAATCTTGCGACGCTTCTTTGCCGTTGAACGCGGCCAGAATGCGGTCCGCATACTCCCACACGGGGATCTGTGGCACGGTGCGCTGAGCCAGCGCGAAGAGCGGAGCGATCGCCTGGCGCATGGTGGGTTCCGCTGCCACGAGAAGACGTGAGAGGTTCAGAGCGCTCCGGGCCATATACTCGGCTTGAACGCTGTCTCGAGCCGCGGTGGCGGCGGCAAACTCCGATCCGGCATCATCCTGAAACTCGGCGAGCATGACAATCATGACGGAGATGGCGCCGAGAACCATGATGAGCGCGACACCGCCCTCTCGGCGCCTATGGCGCGCGCGCTTGGGGGCTCGAAGCGCATTCATTGGGTCGGCATTCCAAACGAAAGCGGTTGCTGTGTCGGGATGAACACCTTCGTGGCATACGTGTACGGTGGACCGCCGCCCACCCCCTTTAGGACGAGGCGAATGCTGATTGCGAGCGGCAGCCGATTGGGTTGCCCCGAGACCTGCGTCGAGTCCCAGCTTTCGATCCACTGACTAGTCTGTGGCTCGAGAAACCGGAGGTCGAATTCATCGACGTCCTCGGCGACGACACTACTAATGCCGCCCTTGAGAGGGTCGAAGTCGATCGGGGTCTGCTCACGGCGAACCAAATCCATCTTGCCGGCCACGGAGGGGTCGGACGCAACAAAGTAACCCACCTCTGTCTGATCGGATTCGTGGGCATCACGCTCGGTTCGGGTGTGGGCGAACGCCGTAAAGTCGACCCGGTCGAAAGGCGTCGACCCGCGACCGACGAACGCGGTCCTCCCGGTTATCAACGCTTGAACTAAAGGCACATGCGCAGACAAATAGGCTGATGACACGTCGCGGACGATCCGCTCCACGGCTTCCCTTCCCTCACGTACCCGCTCCGCTCGCTTGCCTTCCCCCGTCTTGCCGCGCGAAAGCGAGTCGACGACGCCACCTATGAGCACGGCAACCATCGCCAGGATCCCGATCGCGACGATGACCTCGAAAAGGGTCATTCCGCGAGACCGCAAAGCCCTACGCTGGATCATTTGCCGAGCCCCGGAAGCGCACCACCCGCCCCTCCCAAGAGTGATCCCAAGCCTCCGAGGCCCGAAGCGGCTCCGCCATCTCCGAACGCCCCGCTGTTTGCCATTCCGGAGATGAGGCCCGCGCGTGAAGGGTTCGTTACATATTGTGTAAGAGTAAAGTCGCGGCCGAGAGCTCCTTCTTTCCATCGGACCACGACGGTAATCTTGCGAATTGCCGACTCGAGCACCGGCTTGAGCGAGGGGTACACGATGGAGAACACCATCGAGAGCAATCCCTGGGCGCCCATACCTCCGCCAAGAGACTGCTGGATTGACTGACCGAACCCTTCGAGGCCCCCGTCGAAATCGAGCTGCGCCCCTCCGGCAGGGTTGATGAGAGCCGAGCCCGCCGGGCTCGCAAGCGATGCGGAAGTCGCGCCCCCTTCGAGCTCAAGGTTCCCGCCGTACAGCGACGACAGGCCGGCGTCCCCAGCGAGGGCCGTGACTTCGGGCAATTTCACCCGTTCGACCTTCCATTCGCAAGAGAAGCCCGGCGTCTCCACATCCATGCAGCAGGCGTTGCTCGAGTCCTTGTCTTCGATCTCCGGAAATCCGAGCCGGATCTGCTTTTCTTCGAGCTCGCTCATCCGGCAGCGCCCGAGCTCGGTCGCTTGACTCATATTTGCGGCCGACTTGTTGCCCGAGATGAGGCCCGCTTCGGCTGACAGAATGAACGTGACGACTGCGCCAAAGAGGGCGACGGCGACCAACACTTCCAGCAGCGAAAAAGCTCTACGGGTTCTCACGACTCAGAACCCCGTGTCCGTCCGGTCCGACGCGTGGTCTGCGTCGATCGGCAGCTCGAGCTCGGCAGCTCCACTCTTGACGGCAACCTTTCCGGTAAGGGGCGACACGACGAGAAGGGTTAGGGTGCGCGAGTCCTCGATGGAGTCTCCTATACGGAGCTGAATCGATGCCCGCTCAGTCAGTCCTCCAGGCCAAAAATAGAGATAATCCCTGCCCGTCGTCCGAGGCGCATCGTCGTGAGCCGTCTGCACTGCGCGAAATGTAATCCCACGTTGCAAGGGTCTGACGCTGTGCCCCCCGACCGCATCCCCGAATCCGGTTGTGTCGATCTTGTGAAATTGTGGCTTCGGAATGCGCGGTCCTTTAAGAATTTGGTCCGTCTCCGCGACCGCCGCTCTTTCGGCCTCTGTGACGGGGTCGGCCCCGGCCGCCCCAGTCTGGGCCTTGGCTTGAACGAGCATTGGTGCGTCACTCTCTTCGAGCCAGACTTTGTGCTCGTCGAGGTCCATGACCAGACGCATGTTCTTCGATGTTGCAGTGGCTCGCGTGTAACCAACCTTGATGGCACTCGCGATCATCGTGACGGACCCTCGCAGCCGCGCCGACGGGAGTTGCATCGAGCCGCCGATCACTGCTCCCGTGATGACGGCGATCAATGCCATCACGACGATGATCTCGATCAGCGTCAGGCCGCGCTGTCGAGCGCGCCGCACGTTGTATCGACGCGACCCAGGCATGACCGTTACGGCTTGCCGGAAGCCGTGTCCATTTGCGGACGGTGAATGTCGTCGTCGGTTCCCTCTTTCCGATCGGGTCCGGCGCTCGTACAGGTAATCTCATCCGAATCGCACGAGACTTTGTAGGGGCTTCCCCAGGGGTCTTTCAGGCTGAAGCCCGTATCGAGGTCCCTCTCGGTCTTGAGCTGGTCGACGGTCGGGCAGTCTTCCGTCGGATGGGTGGCCTTCCACTGCATGGTCTGCGTTCGGATCGTGTCGCAGGCGGTCTTGGCGGCGCCGACATTGGCGCTCTTCTGAGCTTTAAGGACGCCGACCGCAATGGCACCCGTCAGCACACCGATGAGTGTGATGACGATAACCAGCTCTACGAGCGTCAATCCGCGGGAGGCCGCGCGTCTCATCGTGCTGATAAACTCAATTTTTTGCATGGTGAAGCTCCTTCAGAGAGGCTCGTGACTCGTCCTTGTAGTTCTCACTGCACACGATCTAATCCTCCGACTTCGCCGTCCGGACCGTCGCTCGAAACGTCGAATCCTTGCGGTTCCTTACGCCCCGGGCACGTCACGCGAAGCGCGCGGCCCCACGCATCGACCGGCGGCTCGGGTAGATATCCGCCGGAGACGAGATCGTTTATTGAGGCCGGACACGGGCGCTCGTGGTCGGCACGCCAGGCAGCGATCGCCCGTGCCGCTGTCGTAATCTCCGCACGAGTGGCTCGGATTTGTGACGCTCGCAGCTCGCGCTGGCGCAAAGAGGCAAAGACGATGATGCCACCGACAACGAGCAACGCTTGCCGCACGCGTGCGCCGCGCAAAACCGTTCGCAGCCCTCGCCGCCTCTCCCAGGGGAAGAAGACCTTTGGTTGCTCACGGTAGACAGGCACTCGAGCACCTTTTCATTGCTGTACGAACTCGTTCATCTGAATCAGTGGCATCAAGATGGCGAACGCGATGAAGCCCACGGCCCCCCCCATCACGACGATCATCAGCGGCTCAAGCAAACTGGTTAGCGCCTGAACCCGCGTCTCTACCTGCGCGTCGTAGGCGCGCGCCACATTTTCGAGCATCTGCTCCAACTGCCCGCTCCGCTCGCCGACAGCGATCATATGCGTCACGATGGGAGGAAAATCTCCGCTTCGCTTGAGCGGCCCAGCTATGGACTCGCCTTCACGAATGCTTCCCGTAGCGGTTTCGATGACCTTCTCCAGCTTCGCGTTATCGAGAACGTTCTTCACGATCTCCATCGCTTTGAGAAGCGGCACCCCGCTTCTCAGCAGAGTCGCGAGCGTGCGAGCGAAGCGCGACACAGCGAGCATCCGTACGAGCGACCCAACCACCCACATGCGGAGCAAGAAGCTGTCCTTGGCGATGCGACCCTCGGGCGTCGACAACCACCCGGTGAGCCACGCAACCCCGATGCCGACGATGATGCCCGCCACCGTTCCGAGCGCGTATGCGCCGAGCGCGTCCACGGCGAAAGCGCACACGATGAGAAGGAGACCGGCCATGAACGCCAGGACGACGAAGAGCGAGTGCATGGCGCGTTCGCTCGGCTTGTAGTCACGTAAGGCGGCGCGAGCCAAAGTGAACATGGCGAAAGCGAGGACGAACGCCAGCATCTCGCTCGACGCGAGCAGGCGCGACGTACCGATGAGCAGCTCGGTGTACCACGGCAGCGCGCGGTCGAGGCTCTCGAAGATGGACGTCACCTTGGGCACCACGACGACCATCATCACCGTGATGAGGACCGAGCCGATGACCACCATCAGCGCTGGATAGGCGAGCGCCGCGCCCACTTTTCCTCGTAGCTTCGATTGGGACTCGAGAAAGTCGGCCAGACGCTCGAGCACGGTCTCGAGCGTGCCCGAGGCCTCGCCAGCGGCCACAGTGCTCACGTAAAGGTTCGAGAATACGCGCGGATGCGCTTCGAGTGCTTTGGCAAGCGAGCCGCCCTCGTTCAGTCGATCGACTATCTGGGTCAACACTCGCTTCAGCTCGAGCTTTTCGACTTGCTCGATAAGCGCACCCACGCTCTCGACTAGGGGAATGCCCGCCGCCACGAGGGTCGCGAGCTGCCGCGTCATCATCGACACGTCGGCCAAGTTCACGCGTCGAAAGACGGCGAGAGCGTCTTGCGATGTCATCGAGCGAGACCGCGCGCCTTGAGTCTCGTTAGCGTTGGTGAGGAGCACTCCCTCGCGCTTGAGGTTCGAGCGCAGCGACCTCGCGTTGTCGGCGTCACGCACACCGCGAACGTGTTTGCCGGACGTGGCCAGAATGCCCCTGTACTCGAAGACCGCCATGGTTATTGCGCTCCGAGCTTCATCGGATTCCTAGACGGCTCCCGCCGCGGCTGAGGCCTGCTTTGCCGGCAGAACTGGTTCCGGACCAGGGTCGACGTCCTCCTGCGTTGCCGCAAGAACTTCCTCGACTGTAGTCATTCCGGCAATGACTTTGCGCGCACCGTCGTCGCGAAGCGTACTCATGCCCTGCTCGCAAGCGACTCGCTTTATGGTTTGCGCGTCTGAGCGCTTGAGGATAAGCGGCCCAATGGCGTCGTCGATCAGCATGAGCTCGTAGATGCCGCGCCGCCCGCTGAAGCCGGTCTGAGTGCACTGGTCACAGCCGCGCGCCTTGTAGAACATCGGGCGGTTTTGAATGTCGAAGGTCTCGACAGGATCGCTCTGCGTCACGGTACGCGGAAAATAGCGAGAAGCCGCGTTCTCCCGCCGCTGCTTGCGCGCGCGAACGCGCTCCGCCGTGAGACCGAGCTCCTCCAGCTCCGAGTCTTCGGCGGGATACGGGTACTTGCAGTGCAGACAGAGCACTCGCACCAGCCGTTGAGCCAGAATGCCGATTACGCTCGAGCGCAGGAGGAAGGGCTCGGCCCCCATGTCGATCGTGCGGGTGATCGCGCCCGCAGCGTCATTCGTGTGAATCGTCGAGAGGACGAGGTGCCCCGTGAGCGAAGCATTGATCGCAATCTCAAGCGTTTCGTTGTCGCGGATCTCGCCGACCATGACGATATCCGGGTCTTGGCGCAAGAACGCCCTTAGCGCGCCCGCGAAGGTTAGACCGATCTTCGGTTGTACGTGGACCTGATGAATTCCCTGAATCTCGTATTCTACCGGGTCCTCGGCAGTCAGGATATTCAGGTTGGGACGATTGATCCGATTGATACAGGCGTAGAGGGTTGTCGTCTTGCCGCTTCCGGTCGGCCCGGTTACCAGGATGATGCCGTCGGGCTTCCGGATGAGCCCGTCCATGATCGCGTACTCGCCCGGGCTGAAGCCCAGGTCCGGCAGATCGAGCAGGACGCTCGACTTGTTCAGGAGTCGCATCACGATACGCTCGTAGCCCCGGCTTGTTGGAATCGTGCTAACGCGAATGTCGAAGCTCTTGCCTGCTACTCGCTTCGTGATGCGGCCATCTTGGGGAAGGCGCTTCTCAGCGATATTCAGAGCGCTCTCGATCTTGATGCGGCTGATGATGCTGTTCATGAAGGCCCTCGGCGCACGCCTCGCCACGTAAAGCTCACCGTCGATCCGATAGCGAACGATGACCTCTTTCTCTTCCGGCTCAATGTGAATGTCGCTCGCCCGCTCCTTCATTGCTTGCAGAAACAGTGAATTGACCCAGCGAATGACGGGAGCATCGTCGTCGGAGTCGAGGATGTCCCCGGCGGCCTCTTCGTCACCGCCTGAGTCCTCACCCTCGAGCTGCTCCTCACCGGCTTGGCGCTCGTACACTCGATTGATGGCATCTTCGATGCGATCGCGACCGCCGACGGAAGCCTCCACCGGTTTGCCGAAGATGACGCGAACATCATCGAGGGCCTGAGTGTCGAATGGGTCGGCACACACGACGTGAACCGCTGCGTCCGATTCGCGGACGACGATAAGCCGGTGCGCCTTCGCGAACGCGATCGGCACGCGTGTCGCTAACGCGGTAGCCACCTCCGCCGGATCGATGCGTTCGGTCACCCCGAGCTGCGCCTCCTCCGCCAGAGCCCGCGCCAGTACCATCTCGTCGACCGCACTGGTATGAACGAGCAAGTCGAGCAAGTCCGTACCCCGCTCGCGCTGCACGACCCAAAGGGCCTCAAGCTTGTCGGCCGCGATCGCGCCCCTCCGAACCAGGAGCTCACCGAGAAATCGCTGCTCTACAGGCATCCGACTAGCGCTCCATCTTCTCGAGACTGCGCGGGGGGGGCGCGACGTTGAGCGCAGGGGGCGGGGGCGCAGGAGGCGCCGCGGAGCTAGCGGGCGCCAGGGTTGCCGGGGTTGCCGGGGTTGCCGGGCCTTCGTCGGGGCCACTCGAGGCGGGGGCCGGAAGCTCAAGGGGTTGTCCCGGCTCGTGCGTCCTGAATCCCCTCGGACGCGT
>Ga0302324_100030528_pt1 | contig 10185 bp, 8 predicted proteins | sample Palsa_T0_1_FD_201949 | JGI IMG/M metagenome (GOLD analysis project Ga0302324, IMG submission 201949) | Peat permafrost microbial communities from Stordalen Mire near Abisko, Sweden - Palsa_T0_1 | ecosystem: Environmental > Terrestrial > Soil > Palsa > Peat permafrost | place: Sweden: Abisko... | reverse complement strand
CGCGAGCGTTTCGGCACGCTGCAGGGGCTGCGCATCGCCTTCGTCGGCGATGCGCGCAACAACGTCGCCGTCTCGGTCGCCGAAGCAGCGGCGCTAGCCGGAATGTCGGTCACCTTTGCGGCGCCGATGACGCACCGTCCCAGCGACGCCTTCCTGTCGCGCCTGGTGAAGCTGGGCGAACCGCACGGCATCACCGCGCGCGCGTTCACCTCGCCGATCCGCGCGGTTCGCGATGTCGACGTCGTGTACACGGACGTCTGGACGTCGATGGGCGACGAGCAGTTCGCCGAACGCAACTTCGCCGCGCTGCGTCCCTACCAGGTCGATGCGGCGCTGATGGGCGCCGCCGCCGGACACGCGCTGTTCATGCACTGCCTGCCGGCACATCGCGGCGAAGAAGTGACCGCCGAGGTGATCGACGGGCCGCGCAGCGTCGTCTTCGACCAGGCCGAAAACCGGCTCCACGCGCAGAAGGCCCTGTTGCTCGCTCTTCTTACCGATCTTCGCGGGGTGACGGACTGATGGATACGACGCTGGGGCAACCCAAGACCAAACGCCAGCGCGCGATCCTCTCGCTGATCGCGGCGCGTCCGGTGCGCTCCCAAGACGAACTCGCGGTGCTGCTCGAGGAGCAGGGCTACGACGTGACGCAAGCGACGGTTTCGCGTGACATCAAGGAATTGGGACTGCTCAAGATCCCGCTCAAAGGCGGCGCCGGCGGCGCCTTCAAGTACGTCGAACCGACGGACGGGCCGGCCTTCACGTCGCGCCTGCACCGCGTCGTTTCCGAGGTCGTGATCCAGGCGCGTTCGAGCCTGAATCAGATCGTGCTGCGCACGCATCCCGGTACGGCGATGATGCTGGCCGCGGCGATCGACGGTGCGCAATGGCCGGAGGTTCTCGGCACGATCGGCGGCGATGACACGGTGCTGGTGATCTGCGAGAAGCCCGAAACGACGCCGATGGTCAAACAGCGTTTCGAAGACATGCGCGCGGAACAGCCGTCGTGACCCCGCGCCGCATCGTCTTGGCCTACTCGGGCGGTCTGGATACGTCGGTGCTGCTCAAGCAGTACATCGACGAGGGACGCCAGGTCGTGGCGATGACGCTCGATCTGGGCGAATCAGATCTGGTCGCCGGCGCCGGCTCGCAGGACGCGCTCGACGCCGTGCGCCGCAAGGCGCTCGCGCTGGGCGCCGTCGACGCGGTGCTGATCGACGCGCGCGAACGTTTCATCGCCGGCTACGCCTTCAAAGCGCTGGCGGCCAACGCGCTCTACGAAGGTGTCTATCCGCTCAGCGCGGCGCTCTCGCGGCCGCTGATCGCCGACCTGCTGGTCGAAACCGCAGCCGAATACGGCGCCGATGCGGTCGCCCACGGCTGCACCGGTAAGGGCAACGATCAGGTTCGCATCGAGGTCGGCGTGCGCGCCGCAGCGCCGCACCTGACTACCCTGGCGCCGCTGCGCGAACGGCCGCTCTCGCGTCCCGACGCGATCGCCTACGCGCAAGCGCACGGCGTGCCGATCGCGCACACCGCCGCCAAGCCCTACTCCGTCGACGCCAACCTGTGGGGACGTTCGATCGAGGCCGGGGTGCTGGAGAATCCCTGGAACGCGCCGCCCGAAGATGCCTACGCCTGGACCGTCGCTCCGCAGGCTGCGCCTGCGTCCGGTGACGAGGTGGTGATCAACTGGCAGCGCGGGACGCCGTCGATCGCCGGCCGTGAAGGCGCCGCGATGGTCGCTGAACTCAATCGCGTCGCCGGCGCAAACGGGGTCGGCCGGATCGACCTGATCGAAGACCGCGTGGTCGGCCTCAAATCGCGCGAGGTCTACGAATGCCCGGGCAGCGTGACGCTGATCGAGGCGCACAAGGCGCTCGAACGGCTGGTCCTCACGCGCGACGAACTGCGGCTCAAAGCGGGGCTCGACCAGAAGTACGGCGAGCTGATCTACGATGCGCTCTGGTCGTCGCCGCTGCGCGACGCGCTCGACGCTTTCAACGCGAAGCTCGCCGAACGCATGACCGGCGAGGTTCGGATGCAGTTGGTGCGCGGGCGCGCGGTCGTCACGGGCTGCCGTTCGCCGTTCGGGCTGTACGACGAGGCGCTGGCGACCTACGGCGCCGGCGATACGTTCCGGCATGACGCGGCCGGCGGGTTCATCGCGATCGTGGGACTGCCGGTTGCAGCCGGAGCCGCCAAAGCGGCAGCGGCTGCGCATGCGGCGGAGCCACAACCGGTATGATGCGCTTGACGAAACGCACGCGCGCGATGTATAGATATCATCTCGTGAACGCACCGCGCCGACCGCCTGCTGCCGCGCCCGTACGATTCGTACCGGGCTCCGTCGACCTGCGGTAGACGGAGCGGGAATGGAATCGGACGGGCGCGCCACAGATGGCGCGTTTTTCTTTTTATGAGCGGGCTGCAGTGGGGAGGACGTTTCGCCTCGGAACCCGATGCGACGCTGCTCGCCTTCGGTTCGTCGCTCGATGACGATCTGCCGCTGGCGCGTTTCGATCTGCGCTGTTCGCGCGCGCACGTCACGGCGCTCGAATCGGGGAGCATCCTGGGCTCGGCCGATGCGGCTGCGTTGCGCAGCGCGCTCGACCGTATCGGCGCCGAGATCGACGACGGCACCTTCGCCGCCTGGGCGACGCAGCACGGCTTCGAGGACGTGCACGGCGCGATCGATGCGCGGGTGCGCGCGTATGCCGGCGCCGCCGGCGAACGGCTGCACGCGGGCCGTTCGCGCAACGATCAGGTTGCGACGACGCTGCTGCTCTATGCGCGCGACCGCGCGGCGCGCGGCGCCCAGTTGGCGCTCGACGTCGCGGCGCTGTGCGAGGATCGCGCCGAAGGCGCGCTGGAACACCGCACGCTTATGGCGGCCACGACGCATTGGCAGCCTGCGCAGCCGGTCTTGCTCGCCTTCTGGCTGGACGCCGCGGCGCAAGGGTTCGTACGGGCCGCCGAACGTTTTGTGCGCGTCGCCGCGGACGCCCGGCGCTTCTGCCCGCTCGGCAGCGCCGCACTGGCCGGCTCGTCGCTGCCGCTCGACCGCGATGCGGCGGCGCACGAACTCGGTTTCGAGGCGCCATCGCGCAACGCGCTCGACAGCGTGGGCGACCGCGACGTCGCGCTCGACCTGCTCAACGCGGCGATGCGCGCGGCCGTTGCTGCGGGCCGGCCCAGTGAGGAGCTCGTGATCTGGGCGACGCCGGCTTTCGGTTACGTTCGGCTCGACGACGCGGCGTCGACCGGCTCGAGCCTGATGCCGCAGAAGCGCAACCCCGATCCGTTCGAGCTGATCCGTGCCGCCGGTGCGCGCGCGATCGGCGCGTATTGCGGCGCACTGGCGTCGATCAACGGGGTCGCGCTCTCGTACCATCGCGATCTGCAGGAAACCAAGGCGCTCGTGCTCGCCGGAACGGAAGCCGCGCTGGCCGCACTCGACGCCTTTCGGCGCGCCTTCGCGCACGTGCACTTCGACGAACACGCACTCTCCGCGCGCGCCGCGGAAGGCTACACGATCGCGACCGATCTCGCCGACGCCGTGATCCGCGGCGGAGCGACGGCGCGCGACGCGCACGCCGCCGTCGGCGGCCGCGTGCTGCTGGCCGAAGACCAGCGGCGTCCCCTAGGCGGTGAAGACGCGCGCGCTCTCGGTATCCCCGATGCACCGCTCGACGCCGCGGCGTCGGTGCTTGGAAAGCGCACCCGCGGTTCGACCCATCCGGATGCCGTCGCCGCCTCGATCGGCGGGACCCGTGCCGCCATCGCCGCCCTCTCGGAGTCAATCGCGTGATCACCGCCCACATCATCGGTGCCTCGGGCTACGCCGCCGCCGAACTGATCCGGCTCATCGACCGGCACCCTTCGGTCGCGCTGGGTGTTCTGGAGAGCCGCTCGAGCGCGCGGATGGCCGTCGCGGACGTCTTTCCGGCGCTGCCGCACCTGCATCTCGAACTCGACGATAGCGGGACGGCGCTGGCGCGCGTGCGCGCCGACGACGTCGTGTTCATCGCCGGCGGCCGCGAGCTCGCGCGCGAGCAGACCCCGGGCTTTCTTGCCGCCGGTGCGCGCGTGATCGATCTCTCCGATGCGTTTCGGCTCGAAGAACATGCCGGCGGCGCGGTGTTCGGGTTTCCCGAACGCTATCGCGCGCAGATCGCCGGCGCGCGGCTGGTCGCCAACCCCGGCTGTTACGTTACCGCCGCGCTGCTGGCGCTGGTCCCGCTGGCGCCGTTTTCCGACCGCATCGCGAGCGTCGTGATCGACGCCAAGAGCGGGATCACCGGTGCGGGACGCACGCCCGCCGCGTCGTCGATGTTTGCGGAAGTCGACGGTGACGTGCGCGCGTACGGCCTCACCGGACACCGGCACGGACCCGAGATCGTGCAGGAAGCTCGGGCCGCGGGGATCGCCGCCCCGATCGTGTTCTCGCCCCACGTCGTGCCGCTGCGGCGCGGCATTCTGGCCGACGTCTACCTGATCCCCAGCGCGCCGCTGGGGCGGGCCGAGGTCTTGGCCGCGTACGAGCGGTTCTACGGCGCGAGCCCGTTCGTGACCGTGTTCCGCGACGTTCGGGCGCCCTATTTGCCGGCGCTCGAAGGCACCAACGACGCCCATCTCGGCGTTGCCGAACGGGAGGGCGTCGTGCAGGTTCTCTCGGCGATCGACAACCTCGGCAAAGGCGCTGCGGGTCAGGCCGTTCAGAACATGAACCTCATGCTCGGTCTTCCAGAGGAGCTCGGTCTCGATGCTCGCACCATCGCGCGCTGACGCGCACAACGGAGCTGCCGCAACGGATGCGGTGCGCCTGATCCAGGTTCGCGGCGGACTCGGCGCGGTTCCCGGGCTGCGAATGGCCGGCGTTCACGCCGGGATCAAGAAGCGCAAGTCCGACCTGGCGCTGATCGCGCTGCCGGGTCCGCACGTCTGCGCGCAGGTCATCACGACCAACGAAATCAAGGCGGCGCCGCTGCTGGTCAGCTCGGCCAATCTCGCCAGCGACGGCGACGACGTGGTCGCGTTCGTCTGCAACTCCGGCTGCGCCAACGCCTGCACCGGCGAACGCGGCCTGCGCGACGCGCAGACGACTGCCCGTCACGCGGCGACGCTGCTGGGCGTGCGTCCCGCCCAAATCGTGGTGGCGTCGACCGGCGTCATCGGTGTGACGCTGCCGATGGATCGGCTCGCCAAAGGTCTCGACCGCGCGTACAAAGCGCTCGAGGAAGGCCCGGAGGCCGCCAACGATGCCGCCGAGGCGATCATGACCACCGATCACGTCCCCAAGCTGGCCGCCTATGCCTGGCACGAAGAAGGCCGCAAGCACGTGATCGGCGGCATCGCCAAAGGCTCGGGCATGATCGCTCCCAACCTGGCCACGATGCTGGCGTTCATCGCCACCGATGCGGAGGTGACGCGCGCCTCGCTGACCGAGGCGCTGCGCGAAGCCGCCGACGGCACCTTCAACATGATCTCCGTCGACGGCGACATGTCGACCAACGATGCGGTCTATGCGTGCGCCAAACCGGGGACGGCCGAAGCAACGCCGGGTCTGCGGGCCGCGCTGACCGCGGTCTGCCGCGACCTGGCGGTGGCGATGGTCGAGGACGGTGAGGGCGCCACCAAAACGCTGACGTTCCACGTGAGCGGGGCGCGCGACACGCAGCAAGCGCGCGCGATCGCGCGCGCGGTGATCAATTCGAGCCTGGTCAAGACCGCGCTGTACGGCGAGGATCCGAACTGGGGCCGCATCGTCGCGGCGGCCGGTGCCGCCGGCGCGCAGATGGATCCCGAAACGTGGTCGCTCTATCTGGGTAAGCATCTGTGGGTCGAGCGCGGCGCGATTGAAGCGATGAGCGAAGCCGAGGCACATCACGTGCTCGAAGAGCAAACCGTCGAAGCGCGGCTCGACCTCGGCATCGGCGACGCCACCGCAACCGCCTGGGGCTGCGACCTCACCGGCGACTACGTACGCATCAACGCCCATTACCGGACGTGACGAAGTCAAGTCCGATAATGGAAATGTTTATGAGCCCGGTTTCGATTGCTGAAGGAAGTTGTTTGTGAATCCGATTGTGGCGCAACGCGGGGCGCGGCTGGTGACGCGGCATCCGCACCTGATGCAGAATTACGGGCGGCTCGAGCTCAACATCGTGCGCGGCGAAGGCTGCTGGCTCTTCGATGAATCCGGCAACGCGTATCTGGATCTGGTGGCGGGCATTGCGGTCTGCGCGCTCGGCCACGCCCACCCGCGCATTACGCGCGCGATCGCCGAACAGGCCGCGACCTTAGTGCACGTCTCGAACCTCGTGCATCACGAGCCCGCCGGGACGCTCGCCGATCGTCTGGCGGAGTTGGCCGGCTTCGATGCGGTCTTCTTCTGCAACAGCGTCGCCGAAGCGAACGAAGCGGCGATCAAGCTCGCGCGTAAACACGCTTGGCGCAACGGCGAACGCGAACGCAACGTCATCCTGGCGGCACACGGTAGTTTTCACGGCCGCACGCTGGGCGCACTGAGCGCGACCGACAATCCCGCCTATCACGAAGGCTTCGGTCCGCTGCCGGGCGGGTTCGCCTTCGTCGACTTCAACGACCCCGCTGCGCTTGAGGCCGCGATCGACGAGCGGACAGCGTGCTTTCTGGTCGAGCCGGTCCAAGGCGAGAGCGGCGTCGTTCCGGCGACGCATGCGTACCTTGCGGCAGCGCGGCGCTTGTGCGACGAGCGGGGCGCACTGCTGATCTTCGATGAAGTCCAGTGCGGCATGGGCCGCATCGGCCGGCTCTTCGCCCACCAGGTGTACGACGTCGTACCGGACGCGTTCACCCTGGCCAAATCGCTCGCCAACGGCCTGCCGATCGGCGCGCTGATCGTACGCGGCGCGGCGGCCGGCTCGCTGCAGCCCGGCGATCACGGGACGACCTTCGGCGGCTCGCCCGTCCCGGCGGCCGCGGCGCTAGAACATCTCGCCATTCGCGACGTCGTCGATCTCGACGCGCACGTCGCGATGGTGGGCGGTTTGCTGCGCGCGGAACTGCTCGCGATCGCACACGATTTTCCGCAGGCGTTCGAAACGCCGCGCGGGACCGGGCTGATGCTCGGGCTGCCGGTGCGCGAGCCGTATCACGCGAAGGATTTCGTTCCCTTCGCCCTCGACCGGGGGCTTTTCATCAATGCGGCTGGGCGCAATACGCTGCGTTTCGTTCCGCCGCTGATCATCAGCGCGGACGAGGTGCGTGAGGGGGCAGTGCGGCTGCGGCTGGCGATCGCGACCGCGCTGGCGTAACGATGGAGGGCGCGGAATCCTATTTCGAGCGCCGCGGCGCGGACACGTTCGCGGCCACGCGCGCAACCGAAAGCCCCTGGGACACGCGGCTTCAGCATGGCGGTCCGCCGACCGCGCTGTTGGCGCGTGTCACGCTTGCCAACCACCGCCGCGACGATATGCGGCTGGCCCGCATCACGACCGACTTTCTGGGGCCGATTCCGCGTGACGTCGTCGAGATCCGGACCCGCGTCGTGCGCCCCGGCAAACGGATCGAACTGCTCGAAGCCACCATGGCGAGCGGCGGCCGCGATGTCGTGACCGCCCGCCTCTGGCGAATCGTCGTGCAGCCGGCCGGCGCCATCCCGCCCGGGGTCACGCCGCCCGATCCCGTTCCGGCCCGGCCCGCGCCCGACGAGTCGCCGCGCTGGCTGCGCGGCTGGGGCTACGGCGAATCGCTCGAATGGCGCTACGGCGCCGGAACGCCCGATGCGCCGGGACCGGCGGCCGTCTGGGCCCGCCTGCGCGTTCCGCTGATCGCCGGTGAGCCGGCCGAAGCGCTCGACCGCGCGCTGGTGCTGGTCGATTCGGCAAATGGGATCAGCGGCGAACTTCCGATGCGCGATTGGCTGTTCGTTCCGCCGGCGCTGACCGTCGCGCTGGAGCGTTATCCGCGCGGCGAATGGGTGCTGCTCGAAGCGCGGACCGAGTTGGGCAATGACGGACTCGGTACGTGCGTCGCACGGCTTGCGGACGACGACGGATACTTCGGCCACGCCCTGCAGTCGCTGTACATCGAACCGCGTTCGCGCTGAATCACGCGCGCTGACGCGTTGGTTACCCCCGGCCCGGGGGGGTCATGTGCGCGACGACACAGAAAAACACCAATGCGCCATGTCGGACGTTTGCCGGATCGCTCGAAAGCCGCCATGTTGAGGGGCGCCTTTCCGCCGACGAACACCCTGCTGATCGGGGTCATGTTCGGCCTCGTCATGTACATTCTCGTCGCGATCGGATGCGGTGCGGTCATGCGCGGCAAAGGGCGCAGCGGTACGTTGGGATTCGCGCTGGCCTTCTGCTTGGGAATCATCGGCATCCTGATCGTGGTGCTGTATCCGTCCGGCAGCTCGGACCGCTCGATCTCCCGCGGGCGCTCGCCGCGTACCTATGCGTCGGCCAGCGATGCGTGGCTGGCACAGCAGGCCGAAGTCGCGGTCGTCAGCGGTCCGCAGCAAACGTGCTCGTTCTGCGCGTCGAAGATTCCGCTCGATGCGGCGATCTGCCGCGTCTGCCGGGTCGAAGTCGGCGCCGGGCAGGGGCTGTTTCCGACCGAGCCCTTGAGGTAAAAGGGGAACCGGCCTCACGTATTGGCCGGCGCCCGTCTACGACTTGCGACGCCCGGGGGATCCGGCGGGTGCGTAGATCAGGTCTGTTATCAGTATAACGCCGCGGTCGCCGATGCGGTTCGCCCGCAGGTTACGATTGGTGTGCGTTTTGGTTAGGTTTTCGTGTCGCTCGGCATGACGGACGGGCGTCGACGGCCGGTTTGGGTCGCGGCTTCGAAGGCGTGTGCGAGCTGCAGCAGCCCGAACTCGTCGCGATAGCGCCCGACGATCTGCAGGCCGACCGGCAGCCCGTCGTTCGTGAAGCCCGCCGGTACGGAGATCGCGGGGTGACCGCTGACCGTGATCACATAGCACGACCGCATCCAGTCCATATACGTGTCCATCGCGATGCCTTCGATCTGGGTCGGGTACGGTTCGTCGACCGAAAACGGCACCACTTGATTCACCGGCGCGACGAGCGCATCGAAGCGTTCGAAGAAGTCCGCCATGCGCAGGTAGCACAGTGCGTGGCGTTTCTGTGCCGCGGCGATCCTTGCGGCGCCGAGGCCGCGCCCGAACGCGGCGTTGCTCACGATGCTCTCTTTGAACGACGCGGGATGACGCTCGATCAGTTCGCTGAAACGGCCGGCGAACGCAACGCCGCGCAGGACGCGAAAGGCTTCGTCGGCATCGTTCAGATCGGGGGTTGCTTCTTCGATGCGGCATCCGAGGCGTTCGAAAACGGGGCGCTGCGCTTCGAGCACGGCGCGTACGGCGGGCTGCACCGGCAGGCCGCCGAGGTCGCTGCTCCAGGCGATGCGCAGTCCGCGAACGTCGCGTTCGAGCGGCGCGCGAAACTGCGCACCATCGACGCTGCGCGCCAGCGGATCGCGCCCATCGGCGCCGGCCTGCACGCTCAAGAGCAGCGCGACGTCACCGACCGTGCGCCCCATCGGCCCCGCAACGCCGAGCGTATCCCACGCATCCTCGATCGGGAATTGCGGAACGCAGCCGACCGAGGGCCGCAGGCCGACGACGTTGCAGAAATTGGCCGGATTGCGCAGCGAGCCGCCAAGATCCGTGCCGTCGGCAAGCGCCACCATTCCGGCAGCCAATGCGACGGCGGAGCCGCCGCTGCTGCCCCCGCACGTGCGCGAAGGGTCGTAGGGGTTGCGCGTCGCGCCGAAGACGGCGTTGAAGGTCTGCGAACCCGCGCCGAACTCCGGGACGTTGGTTTTGCCGACGGCGATTGCGCCGGCCGCGCGCTGACGTTCGACGCTGATGCTGTCGACGGCCGGCACGAAGTTCGAGAACAGCGGCGAGCCGAAGGTCGTGCGCATCCCGCGGGTCACGAAGAGGTCCTTGTGCGCCACCGGGAGTCCGTGCAGCGGCCCAAGGACCTCGCCGCGCGCTTGCGCAGCATCGGCCGCGCGCGCGGCCGCGAGCGCCGCGTCGGCATGCAAGGTGACGATCGCGTTGAGCGCGGGATTGACGGCCGCGATGCGCGCGAGATGCGCCTCCATCACCTCGAGGGACGAGAGGGATTTGGCTGCGATGCGCCGCGCCAATTCGACCGCATCGAG
>Ga0302324_100030527_pt1 | contig 10185 bp, 3 predicted proteins | sample Palsa_T0_1_FD_201949 | JGI IMG/M metagenome (GOLD analysis project Ga0302324, IMG submission 201949) | Peat permafrost microbial communities from Stordalen Mire near Abisko, Sweden - Palsa_T0_1 | ecosystem: Environmental > Terrestrial > Soil > Palsa > Peat permafrost | place: Sweden: Abisko... | reverse complement strand
GGCGATAAACTGTTTCATGGCGTTTCCTCCAGGTGCAACGGTGATTTGGACATCAACCAACGTACCTCTCGGGAACGCCATCATTAAAGTTTGCGGCTTGCCGCAATGCGGGGCGGGCAATCCTGCCCTGGGGCCCCCTTTGGGGACGGCTTTCAGCCGGCCCTGGCCGCCTAATAGGCGGCTGCGGCCAAGATTGGCCGCCCCACCAAAGCATCGCACATGCATTGCGGTAAACTCGTCCATGGCCCATGCAGCGTTCCCACATCGCCATCATCGGCGCGCCCCTGGACCTCGGCCAGGGTCGCCGCGGCGTGGACATGGGTCCGTCCGCCATCCGCGTGGCCAATCTGAATAAGCGGCTGGAGTCTCTGGGTTACTACGCCGACGATCTCGGCAACGTGCCGGTGGACCAGCCCGAAAGCCTGCCCGAGGGTCCCGCCCGCGCCAAGTACCTGCCGCAGATCGCGCTGGCGTGCAAGCGTCTGGCGGCGATGGTGGATCGCGCGCTCACCAAGAAGAAAATCCCGCTGGTGCTGGGCGGCGACCATTCCGTGGCGGTGGGCACGGTAGCCGGCGTCTCCCGGCATTTCCGCCGCAAGAAGCAGGAAATCGGGCTCATCTGGATCGACGCGCACGCCGACATGAACACGCCCGAGACGTCGCCCAGCGGCAACGTACACGGCATGCCGCTGGCCTGCTGCGTGGGGATCGGGCCGCCCGAACTGACCAACCTGCTAGGATACGCGCCCAAGGTCGATCCGCGCAAGACCGCGCTGGTGGGCCTGCGCGACGTGGATGCGCTCGAAAAGGGCCACGTGCGCGAAACCGGCGTGCGCGCGTTTACCATGCGGGACATCGACGAGCGCGGCTTGCGCTCCGTCATGGATGAAGCCTTCCGCATCGCCACCGACGGCACCGCCGGATTCCACCTCTCGCTCGATATGGATTGGGTGGACCCGCAGTTCGCGCCCGGCGTGGGCACTCCGGTGCGCGGCGGGGCGACCTACCGCGAGGCGCATCTGGCCATGGAGCTGATCTCCGACAACGGGCGCATGCTTTCCATGGAAGTGGTCGAAGTCAACCCGGTGATCGACGAGATCAACCGTACGGCGGATTTGGCAGTCGAAATGATCATGTCGGCCATGGGCAAGAAGATCCTATGAAAACCACAGTCGCCGTAATCTACGGCGGACGCAGCGGCGAGCACGAAATCTCCATCCGTTCGGCGAAAGCCATCATGGCGGCATTGGATCGCGACCGTTATGACGTGGTGGATTACTTCATCGATCCGGCGGGCAAGTGGTCGCCCGAGCCGATCCTGCCGGAGCCGGGGGCGCAGCCGGAAATAGACGTGGTGTTTCCCGTTTTACACGGCACGTTCGGCGAGGATGGCACGGTGCAAGGATTGCTGGAGCTGGCGGATCTGGCCTACGTGGGCGCAGCCGTACTGGCTTCCGCCGTCTCCATGGATAAGGTGACGATGAAGCGCATCTGCATCGAGCGCGGCCTGCCTGTCGTGGAGTATCTCGCGCTGGCGCGGAGCGAGTTGGGCCCCGGGCTGATAGAGGATATCGCGCAGCGCTTTCCGTTTCCGGTTTTTGTGAAGCCGGCCAACCTGGGTTCCTCGGTGGGGATTTCGAAAGTTCACACGCGCGCCGAACTGGAGCCGGCCTTGCGCCTGGCCGCCGAGTTCGACCGCAAGATCGTCGTGGAGCGGGCGATCGACGGACGCGAACTGGAATGCGCGGTGCTGGGCAACGACGACCCGGTGGCTTCCCTGCCCTGCGAGATCCTGCCTTCCAAAGAATTCTACGACTACGAAGACAAGTACCTGCTCGACCGGGCGGAGTTCCGCCTGCCCGCCGAGTTGAGCGCGGAGCAAACGGCCGAACTGCGGCGCCTGGCAGTGGAATGCTTTCGCGCGGTCGGATGCGAAGGCATGGCGCGCGTCGATTTCCTGCTGGAATCGGCCACCGGCCAGCTTTACCTGAACGAGATCAACACCATCCCGGGCTTCACCTCCATCAGCATGTATCCCAAGATGTGGGAGCAGAGCGGGCTTTCGTTTTCCGCACTGGTGGATCGGCTGATCGAGCTGGCGCTGGAGCGGCACGCAGCCAGAAAGGCGACGCGCTTCACGCGATAGCCTACATGGCAGGCAGGCGGAAGCGCCCAATGCCACTTAGTTTTCCCGACGCTGGGAATGCTGCATAATTCGTGGGGCAGACCCCCTGGTCTGCGCGTCCGCCACGGACGCTCTTCGCTCGAAGAATCAAGGTCTTCACCGGCCGCGACCACCGACGAGGGCGTGGGCCGCGGTCCAGGGGACCGCCCCACGATTAATGCAGGTGTTCGGCTATGAGAAAACTAAGTGGCATTGGGCGGAAGCGCCTGCGCCACCTCCTTGCGATGCGGTACAATCCGGGACTGTTACGTAAACCATGCCGGTTTTGGAACCAGGTTCAGGAGACTGATATGAAACGGATTGGAAATTCCATTTGCGCAGTGCTGCTGGGTGTCTGCGGGACTTTCGTTCTGCGCGCCCAGCCGGCCACGAAACCTGCCACGGCGGTGCCGCGGCTGGTGAAGTTCAGCGGCACATTGACCGACGGCGGCGGTAAACCGCTTACCGGGATCGTGGGGGTGACCTTCTCTCTGTACGAAGGGCAGGAGGGCGGATCGCCGATATGGATGGAAACGCAGAACGTGCAGGCCGGCGGCAACGGTCAATTCACGGTCTTGCTGGGCTCCACCAAGAACGAGGGGCTCCCAGCGGAAGCCTTTGCCTCGGGGCAGCGCTGGCTGGGCGTCCAGGCGCAAGGGGAAGCGGAGCGTCCGCGGATGCTGATGGCCAGCGTGCCTTACTCGCTGAAAGCGGTGGATGCGGAGACGCTGGGAGGCCTGCCGGCGTCGGCATTCGCTTTGGCTGGGTCGGCAAATCCTGGCGCCGCCAAAGCCGAGGCGATGCCATCGGCCGGCGGCCCGTTGAAGCCGGCCGCGGCTGCCACACCCGACCAAACGGGTAGCGGGACTGCAAATTACATCACCATCTGGACTGCCGCGACAACTCTGGGGAATTCGAAGCTGTACCAGACGGCTGCCGGCAACGTGGGCCTCGGCACTACCACGCCGACCGCCAGGCTGGAGGCTGTTACTTCGTCCGCCACCGGGACCGGCGTGCTGGGATACGTGGCGTCAACCACGGGTGTCAACTATGGCGTGACCGGCAAAACCACCAGTTCCACTGGAACCGGCGTGCTAGGCGCGGCCCTGGCGACCAGCGGCGCGAATTATGGCGTATATGGCTCGACGGCAAGCCCGTCGGGGACCGCGGTCTACGGTATCAACAGCGGGGCTACGGGCGACGCCTACGGCATTTTTGGTAAATCGGCAAGCACGACCGGAGTTGGCGTGGAAGGCTCGGCCACAGCGACGACGGGCGTCAACACCGGCGTTCTTGGCTTGACCGCAAGCTCTAGCGGAGCCGGCGTGATAGGCCAGGCCACGGCGGCCAGCGGCGCGGATTATGGCGTTTATGGCACCACGGTGAGCCCCAACGGAATATCGGTGTACGGCCTCGCTACGAGCGGGACAGCGGTGGGAGGCGTCACTTCAGGTACCACCGGATACGGGTTGTACGGCGTCAACCTGGGGACCACCGGTAACGCTTTTGGCGCCTACGGCTCCTCCGCAAGCCCGGCGGGGTACGCGGTGTACGGCATCAACACCGCGACTACCGGTCACGCCTATGGCGTCGTTGGCACCAACGCCAGCACCGCAGGAATTGGCGTACAGGGATCGGCGTCGGCCACCAGCGGGTCCACTTATGGTGTATATGGCAGCGTGGTGAGCCCCAACGGAATCGCGGTGAGCGGAGTAGCCACCAGCGGCACCGGCGTAGTCGGCAACACCACGAACCCGACAGGATACGGCGTGTACGGCGGCAACGCCGCGACGACCGGCGCCGCTTATGGCGTTGCGGGCGTCACTTCCAGCACGGGAGGAGTTGCCGTGCAGGGCGCAGCGACGGCCACCAGCGGGTCCACCTATGGCGTATACGGCAGCACGGCTAGTCCCGCGGGAATTTCGGTGTACGGAACCGCCACCACCGGGACGGGCGTGGCCGGCGGTTCTTCGGGACCGTCAGGATACGGCGTCTACGGCGCGAACAATGCGACTTCCGGCAGCGCCATCGGCGTGTATGGCACCTCGTCCAGCCCCGCCGGCATTGGCGTGTTGGCGAGCTCCACGGGGGGCGGCACGGCTCTGGTCGCCACCGCCACGGGCGGCGGTTCCGCGGGACAGTTCAACGGCAATGTGGGTATCACCGGCAACCTGGTGGTCAACGGCACCGTATCCAAAAGCGGCGGCTCGTTCCGCATCGATCATCCGCTCGATCCGGAACATAAGTATCTCTATCACTCCTTCGTCGAATCTCCGGACATGATGAACATCTACAACGGAGTGGTGACGCTCTCGCGGCGCGGGGATGCCGTGGTGAAGCTGCCGGACTGGTTCGATGCGCTGAACCGCGATTTTCGCTATCAGCTTACCTGCATCGGGGGCTTTGCGCCGGTTTACGTGGCGAGCGAAGTTTCCAGCAATCAATTCAAAATCGGCGGCGGCCGGCCGGGCATGAAGGTATCTTGGCAGGTGACCGGCATTCGTAGGGATGCCTTCGCCAACGAGCACCGGATTCCGGTGGAAGAGAACAAGCCGCCGGTCGAATGAAGACGAGGCGCACGCGCTCCTGTGTGCGCGTCCGCACCCCTGGGGAAGCACGCCGCCTTTCCGCGCCGGGCCGCAAAAATCCGCGGTGAAACACGTGGGGCAGGATGGCATCCTGCGCGCCGATTGGAAATCGGCGCAAACTGGGCCGATTAGCAATCGGCCCGCAGGTTGCCAACCTGCCCCACAACCAAATTGATCCACCACCCGATTTCCGGCCTTCTTGGCCGAGTCTTGAGTAATGGTAGTAATGGTGTTGGGGCGGATTGCTCAAATGAGGCGCGGACCAGCGGTTCCTAGCTAACTTAGCGCACGAATTTCACTTTAATTTAGTTAGCCAGATTCGGGACGCAATTCGCGGATAGCTGAAAGTGCTTTGCATTTGCCGTTAGTCCTACCTTTTCAACCGGCGCCATTCAAGAGTGCGCCCGTGATGGCATCTATGCATAGGAATATAAAGGTCAACAGCGCCTCTTGCCACTACCGGCGGCGATAAACCGCAACCGCCCGGACGCTACTGAACTTATGCAGTCCCACGCCAGCAGGGCGCGCGGGAACAACATCTTGACGCGACAATATCGCAACGCGAAAATATATTCTTCAAAAAAGGCAAAAACTGTTTATACTAGATGAGATCGTACTGGTAGCCTTTGTAGCTCCAGTGTTTAGTGCACTATTTTTATAGGCATTTCGAGGTTGATGGGTTTCCCAAAATGATTTACGCGGAAACATCCTTGGCTGCTATCGGCGCGGCTAATCTCGCCGCGTGCGCTGGGCATCCATGTAATGAGTTGGGAGCGACCGTGCGCCCCGCAATAACTTTTCCGCAGCCGGCCAGGATTAGTCCCGGTCGCGACCTGCCCAGCCAATCGCACTGAATGCGGAGAAGAAGATGAAGCGGCTTGTTATTCTGGGTTTCCTGTCGCTCCTGCCGGCCGGCGCGCAGATCGTTTTCTCTCCCAGCACTCTCCCCAACGGCCAAGTCAACACACCGTACTCACAACAACTCACCGTCTCGGGGGGAACCCCACCCTATACCGTCAAGGGGGTGTCCGGTTCGTTCCCACCCGGCTCTCCGGCCTTCTCGCTCAGCAGCGCAGGTTTGATCTCCGGGACGCCGGACGGTTGTGCCTCGTTTATCGCAGACCCCTTCAGTCCGTGCCCGAACGCTACCGAGCCGATGAAAAGCACCTTCACCTTGCGCGCGACGGATTCAAAGGGCGCAACGGGCACGCAAGCCTTCACTATCAGCGTCTACTGGAATCCAACCGAAGCTTCTTTCCTAACCTCGTTGGCGGGTTACGGCACCAACATGCTGGCCGGATTAAACAATCCACCACCCTTGCTGCTGGGCGCGCATTTAACCCCCTCTGGCCCTGTCTACCGCCAGGCGTCTACCGACAATCAGGGTACCTGGAACGCATGGGTGGAGGGGATGCACGCCGCGGGCGCCACTATTCTGAACATCGAGCCCGACATGGATTGCGTGTTCAACAACGTGACTTCCTGCCTGGCGCTTTATTCCGGAGCCATTAACTACGCGCGATCTCTGGGTATGTCGATCTCCGTGGATCCCGAGTACTACTATTGGCAAGCGTGCGGCGGAGCGGGTTGTTCCCCGGCCGGGCCGTCGACCGGGCTGGCGGCAGACTGCCAGGCGCTGCTCGGCCATGCGGTCAACGCCAGCCCAGGAACGGGAGTCTCCGACTGGTACGCATGCGTGACAACCCCGATTCCGGCTCTGGGAATGAGCGCCTACCAGTGGATGATTTCGCATTGGCTGGCGAACGGAGATCGTTTTGTTCCAGTGCACGAGCCAACCACCATGACCTCGCGTTGGGGAGAGGGCATTAGCTCGGCAGGATGCAGTACTGCAGCTCAACCGGCCCAGTCCACTATCAGTTGCTCCGGCCGCAGCGAGACAGGCGTGGCAACCTCGGGAAACACCTGCCCGAGCGACTGGTGGACCAACTTTTTGCAGCCGCTATTGAACCCGCAAACCGGTCTCATCCCCGCCTGGACGGCTGCGGCGGGGATCGACATCCGTATCGGAGTAACCACCTGGCTGGGCGAGGACCAGCCGGTGTACAATCCCACTTACGCGGCTCTGTTCGCAAGCAATCTGCCCGCCAGCGTGGATATGGGCTTCGACATGTACTTCTTCAAGCCCGCCCAGCTTTCCGTATACCAGACCGGCTTTTCAGTGGCGCAGCAATACCAGCATCAGATCTTTGCCGAGGAATTCGCCCCCGAGACTTGGGTCGAAGGCTCGGCTTTAGCTTCTGAAGCGTGCGCCATTAAGGGATGCTATTCGTGCGATTGGCAGACCGGCCAAGCCTATCAGAATTTTATGGCGGCTTATCTGCCGTTTGCTGCTTCCCAAGGCCTCATTTCGGTCTCCCTGTTCCCGGCGGAGATTCTGGCCGGCTGCGCCGCCGCGTATCCCGACAATTGCAACAGCCAGTCCGTAGCCGCCGCGGCGAGCGCCAATTTTCTGGCTGGGAACCGCAGTGCAGTCTCGCAAAAGCTGGAATCGCTGATCGTACCGAGCGCCGGCCAGCCGGGTGCTATTACCAAATCGGCCGGCGATGAGCAGAGCACACCTTTGAGCCAGGCGTTTCCCACGGCGCTCGTGGTTACCGTGACCGATGTCGTAGGGAATCCGGTAGCAGGCGCCAGCGTCACGTTTACCGTGACCGCCGGCGCAACCGGCGCCAGCGGCGTTTTCAATTCAACGGGGCCTGTCGTGGTCTCCACGAACCCGACCGGGAACGCTACCGCGCCCCTGCTGACGGCCAACGGCTTCCCTGGCCAGTTTACGGTCACGGCTACCGTAAACGCCCTAACCGCTACGTTTACGCTGGCAAACCTCGGCTACATATTAGGCGCCAGTTCGGCAACCGTGGGCAGCGCGGCCGGCAATGGCACACTGCTGCTGTCCGGTTACGGACCGTGGACCGCCACCAGCAACGCCTCCTGGCTGCAACTTTCCGCGGGGAGCGTCAGCGGCGCCGGCAGCGCGCTGATTCAGTTCAATTACGCAGCCAATACGAGCCCGAACGTGCAGACCGGAACGCTGACCATCGCGGGTTTGCCGTTCACCGTCACGCAGGCCGGCGCGAGCTACGTGCCGGTCTATCCGGTGACCACGCTGGCATCATCCGGGTTCTACCTGCCGCAGGCAGTGGCGGTGGACGCACAAGGCAACGTCTACATCGCGGATACGGCCAACAACGCGGTCAAGGAGTGGATCCCCGCCACTCAGCAGACAGTGGCGCTTGTTTCCGGGCTGAACGCTCCGGCGGGCGTGGCGGTGGACGCGTCCGGAAACGTATGGATCGCCGATAGCGGCAACAATGCCCTTAAGTATTGGAACCCGGTGACGGCCAGCCTGAACGTCGTGGTGCCGACGGGGCTGAGCAACCCGCAAGGCATCGCGCTGGACGACGCGGGGAACGTGTACATCGCCGACAGCGGCAGCCAGACGGTGAAGGAGTGGATTGCCGCCAACGAGCAACTGAGCGTGTTAGTGGGCAGCGGGCTCAACTCGCCCGCGGCGGTAGCGGTGGACGCGCAAGGCAATGTCTACATTGCCGACAGCGGCGCCAACAACGCCGTCTTCGAGTGGAGCGCCGGCCAACTGACCCCATTGGTATCCGGGCTGAGCGGTCCCGCGGGCGTGGCGGTCGACGGACAGGGCAATGTCTACATTGGGGACACCGGCAACAACGCGCTGAAGCAGTGGAACGCCGCCACCCAACTCACGACGGCCTGGATTTCATCCGGGCTGAACAGTCCGGAGGGGTTGGCGGTGGACGCGCAAGGCAATGTCTACCTCGCGGACACCAATAACAGCGCCATCAAGAAGCTCACGCCGGCCTATCTGGCGTTGAGCGTCAGCAGCGTCACCGAGACGTCCCCGGCCGGCGCCGACTCGGTTACCGCGCAAGTGTTGCCGGCAGGTACGCCGTTGTCCGCCACCAGCGACCAATCCTGGTTGACCATCACCGGCATCGCCGGCGGAACCCTCAATTTTTCGTTCACGGCAAATACCGCGACCCTCAACCGCACGGGGCATATTACGGTGCTGGGGCAGCCGGTGACCGTGACGCAGAACGGATTGACGGCCCAGACGATCACCTTTGGGGCGCTGGCGAATCAGACGTTCGGCGGCGCGCCGATCGCGGTCGGCGCGACGGCTTCTTCGGGGCTGGCGGTGAGCTTCGCTTCCACCACTTCGGCCGTCTGCACGGTATCGGGCGCGACGGTGACGCTGGTGGCCGGCGGCACTTGCACCATCCAAGCGACGCAAGCGGGCAACAGCAACTACGCCCCGGCTACACCCGTCAGCCAAAGCTTCCAGGTGATGCCGGAGAGCCAGACCATTACCTTCGGGGCGCTCTCGAACCAGACATTCGGCACCGCGCCGTTCCCGGTTGGCGCGACGGCCTCTTCGGGCCTGGCGGTAAGCTTCGCTTCCACCACCCCGGCCGTATGCACGGTATCGGGCGGCACTGTGACGCTGGTGGCACCCAGCACCTGCACCATCGAAGCGACCCAGGCAGGCAACAACAACTGGGCCGCCGCGACGCCGGTCGACGAAAGCTTCTCCGTGCTGCAACAGGGCCAGACGATCGCCTTCGCGACCCTGCCGGATCAAGTGTTCAACAGCACCCCCATCGCCCTCAACGCGACGGCCAGCTCGGGTCTGCCAGTCGGTTTTGCCTCGACTACCCCGGCCGTTTGCACGGTCTCGGGTAGCAGCGTGACGATGGTGAGCCTGGGCCAATGCTCGATCCAGGCCACGCAGGCCGGCAACGCGGTCTTCGCGGCCGCAACCCCGGTGACGCAGAGCTTCCAGGTGGCTCAAGAGACCCTCGGCGCCGCATCCCTCACGGTGGCCGGCGCCGGAGGAAGCAATGCGGTGGAAATCGGTTTCCTGCCCTTATCCGCGATGGCCTCCTGGAGCGCCGGGGCGAATGCTTCCTGGCTGCACCTGGGTAGCGCCAGCGGCGCCGGCGCGGCGATCGTCCGGTTCACCGTCGACGCCAACCCGAACCCCACCGCGCGCACCGGCGCCATCACGCTCGACAGCGGCGTGGCGCTGACCGTGACCCAGGCGGGGACCAACTATATGGGGCCGGGTCCGCTGGTCACGCTAGTCTCCGCGGGAGTGTCCGCACCTTCCGGAGTGGCGGTGGATAGCTCCGGCAACGTCTACATCGCGGATACCAACAATGGCGCTATCGAGGAGTGGAGCGCGGCCACGCAGCAGGTGACCCCGCTGGTGTCCGGCGGGCTGAGCCAGCCTCTGGCAGTGGCGGTGGACGGCTCCGGTAACGTGTACATCGCCGACACCGGTAACAACGCCATCAAAGAGTGGAGTCCGGCGACGCCTACAAACGTGGCCACGCTGGTGACGGGGCTGGCCGGACCTTCCGGAGTGGCGGTGGACGG
>Ga0302324_100030525_pt1 | contig 10186 bp, 9 predicted proteins | sample Palsa_T0_1_FD_201949 | JGI IMG/M metagenome (GOLD analysis project Ga0302324, IMG submission 201949) | Peat permafrost microbial communities from Stordalen Mire near Abisko, Sweden - Palsa_T0_1 | ecosystem: Environmental > Terrestrial > Soil > Palsa > Peat permafrost | place: Sweden: Abisko... | reverse complement strand
AAAAATAGCAGCGGCTCTTTCGGGGCCTCGTTGCCCAGTTCCCTAGCGTGATCGCTGTAGTTGCGGCCGACGCAAACGATCTTGCTTGGCACGACAGGAGCCAGCAGCTTCACCTGCGCGACCGGCATCGCGTCGAAGCTTCCCTTGTGCAGAAGGACGCGATCCTCCGGCGGCGAGGTGATGATGTGCGTCACCCAGAGTTCGCCATCGCGCTCTTCCAGGCCGCCCCACTGCGGCCCTTGGTCGGTCATCAATCTGCAAAAGCGCATCGGCCCCTCTTTCAACTTTGAAAACTTTTATGCGCAGGCTAGTTGCGGCTGCGCATCGCCGTCTCCGTGTCGCTCTTCGAATGCGGACTGGTGTTGCCGCTCGCATCGACCGCGACAAGCCAGTAGCGATAGGATGCTCCCGGGGTAAGCCCGCGATCCGCGAATGCTGGAGCGGTGAGCACGGTTGGCCCGGAGATCAACTTTTCCGCTCCATAGCCGCTGCCCGAATCGACCGCGCGATAAATTTTGTATCCGGCCAGGGTGGGCTCGGTATTGGGCTCCCAGTTCAGATCCATGCCTGGCTTGTCGTCATCCCCCCACACCGGCACGACGGCCAATCCGCGCGGCGCCTCCGGTGGAAAGACATTTTTCGTCTCGACTGTCGCGGTGTTGCTGATCGTGCCAGCTAATTCAAATCGCAACAGACCGCGCTCGGTTTCGAGGCGTACTTTTTTCACTGCCTGGACGCGGTAGCTGTAGCGCTCTCCCCAGGCAACGTGCGAATCCATCGCCTGCCGCGTGTTGGCTGCAACTTCGAGCGTCTGATCTGCTGGCTCTTCTTCCTGGGCCAGGCCCGGCTTGGCGGAATTTTTCTTCGCCGCTGATTTGTCATCGCCCAAGCGGGTGCGAAAGATCCGATAGATCGTGTCGTCACCGGCGGCTGCCCCGGCAGTCTGCCAGTTGAGGGCGACGCCGTGCGCCGTGTTGACCGCCGTCAAGCCGTTCACATCCGGCGCGGCTGGCCCCGCGGCGACGCGGACCTCCGCCGACCAGCCGGCACTCTTCTGCCGCCGATTTTCCGTCATCACCTCATAGCTGATGACGCGTGCCTCCCCGCCGAGCAAGTCCGCGGGCAGCGCGTCGGTGAAACTCATTGGCTCGCCGGGACGGTTGGGCAGCGTCCCCACTTCGTCGCAGATCCCCTTCGGCGTCTCTCGCCGGCAAACGACTGCCGCGGTGCCGATCTCCACTTTGGATTTGTCCGTATTCTCGCGCGGCCCGCTCCAATGCAGCAGGACTCGGCCGCCGCTGCGCTGGGCGTCCAGGTCCTCGACGATCTTCGGCAGTTTCAGGGATGGCGGCTGGGGCGGACCGGGCATTCCGCAGCCCTGCAGCAATGCGGCGGCAAACGAAATGGCAGATCCGGAAAGAAATAACTGGTTTCTTCGCATGAATTTTCAGCCTACCAAACCAAGCGGCCTTTCCTTTCGTTCCATCAAAGTGGGAATGCAACCGTGCGCCTGCTTCCAGCTTCCAATGATTATTGTTTACGTAGCTTCAATGGTTTTTGATAAATTCAATGATTTCTTGACGGGATGAACGCTGCTCTACTGCACCCATACTTGATAAATTACCTAGAATCAGCAAGATATGCTCGAAAGTGACGCAGCCAGACGAATTTATCTGACGAATAACTACCAGCAGTTCGAGGTAGACCCCAGGAGACCCACCATGGATGACGAGATCAAGGAAAAAGCAACCGCCCCAATCGAGGGAATTGACCCGGGTACGGCGGAAAATTTCATCGCGGAGAAGAAAATCGGCGAGCGCATCAAGCGCCTTCGGCTAAAGAAGTCGATGGGCCTGGTCGAGCTTGGGCGCCACACCGGACTTTCCGCCAGCTTTCTGTCGCAACTGGAAACCGGCCGCGTGGTTCCGACCCTGCGCAACCTCGCGCGCATTGCCATGGTCTTCAGCAAAGATCTCTCCTTCTTTTTCGAGTCCGAGCCGCACAGCATTTTCCGGATTCATCGCAAAGGCGATCGGGTTCGCTTGCCGCAGACTGGCGTCGATGACCCTACTTACTTTTTCGAGAGCCTCGGCTACATGGTCCCCGACCGCAACCTCGATCCTTATCTCGCAGAATTTGTCCCGCTGAAGAAGACGGTGGACATTCGTCCGCATGTCCATCTCGGGCAGGAGTTCCTTTACGTGATGGAAGGCTCGCTCGAGATCACGCACGGAGACGGCGCGCATGTTCTGGAGGCCGGCGACTCCGTTTACTTCGACGCCACGACACAGCACAGCTATCGCTGTCACGGCAAGAATAAGGCTGTCGTCCTGATTGTCACGATGCAGAATGTTCCGGCACAGATGTCGGCGGCGAACGGACGCAGCAGTGCGAATCGCGGACTGGGCAATACCACTGCGGCTCTTCATCCCGGCGCTGGACTGGCGGGAACTCCAGTGACCGCGTCGTTCAAGCCGGCCAATGGAACCATCCATGGCGGCCCGACAGAGTTGCCTCCGCTGCGACGGCCGGCCCGGCAAATGTAACTGGCTTTGCGAATACTTGTTTTGCGAATAGCAGAGAGCGCGGCCTCGGCTGCGCTCTTTTCGTTAGAGCAAGATTTCTTCAATTTCGCGCCAGGTGTCGACGCGGCGAAAGCCTTCATAGTGAAGATTGTGCGGCGCAGTGAACAGGATGCCTTCGCCGCGGAAGCGCTCGAGGTTCCATGGCATGTCGTCGATCAGGTAGTCGGCTGCCAGGATTCCCTTGTCACCGCAAAAGACGATGTGCGACGGCCGCACCCAGGGAAAATGCCGCTTCAACCAGTGAAACTTGGGCGCAAACGAGTTTGGAAACGCCATGGCGGCGGACGCGATGAAGACCTCGTAGCGCTCCGACAGCCGTCGCATCACGCGCTGGCTGTCGTCCATCACTTCGAGGTCGGCGAAAAACTCTGCGGTGTGCAGATACTGGCTGACCGCGATGCGCTGATGTTCCGGCACTATGTCGGACAGCCAATTGTTCTTCAAATCAGCTTTGGAAAGATTGGTTCCGAAGTCGCGATTGTAGAGCCGGATGTGCTCGCCCAGCGCGTCGGCCAGCACCTCGTCCATGTCGACTGCAATCCGCTTCATCGAAACTTCCCTGGCCCGGCTTCCACCTTGCGCTGTTACGGCATGTCCCACTGGCCGGCCGACTTGGCCGCCAGCTTCTGGTCGCTGCCCTCGTCGTAGTAGAGCATGCGCCCGCAGGATTCGCAGTTCATCATCGCGCCTTCGCGCAAATGCTGCCACTGCGCGGGCCGCATGCGAACGTGGCAACCCTGGCACTCCTGCTCGCGAACTTCGGCCAGCCCAGTCTTGCGCGCCTTGGCCACGCGATCGTAGTTGGCCAGCAGATCTGTATCCGAAGAGGCACGCAGCGTCGCTCGTTCAGCGCGCAATTTCTTCAGCTCTTCCTGGTCACGCGCGGAGATTCTCAGCGCGGCGGATTTCTCCGACTCCACCACCACGGTTTGTTCCTGCAACTGCTGCTCGGCACGGGTGCGATCGGCCTCGAGGCGATCCGTCGCCTCCATGCTTTCCAACTCGCGGTCTTCAATCCGGGAAACTTCCTGCTCGGCAAAGCCAATCTCATGCTGCAGTGCGTGCAGTTGCTCATTGGTTTTCACGCTATTGGTCTGCGCGCGATATTTCGTGGCCTTGGCGCGCTGGTCGCGGATGTCTTCTTCCATCCGCCGCCGCGATTGTTCTTCCTGCTTCAGCGCGGCCATCACCTTGGCAAGCCGCTCCCGTGCCTGTGCCAGCTTGGCATCCTGCGCGGCCATCTTTTTCGGCAGTGCGGTGATTTCGGCTTCGAGAACTGCGATTCGCAGCTCCACCGCCTGCAGCGCGACTAATGATTGCAACTGTGTCTGCATTGAAGAAACCTGAGTCTAGCACGCAGCGCGCGACGAAGTTGCAAGCCCACGCCTGGCCATTCTGGCGCTGTCATTTCTCGTCATCAGCGAGCAAATCATCCAGCCGCTGCAAGCGCTTCTCCCACTGCGAGCGCCGGTCGGCGATCCACTGCTGCGCAATATTCAGGCCTGCGGGATCGATGCGGCACGTCCGCACCCGGCCGAGCTTCTCGGTGGAGACGAGGCCGCTGTCCTCCAGGATCTGCAGGTGCTGGACGACCGCGGCGAGCGACATCTTCAGCGGAGCAGCCAGGTGCGAGGCCGACATCGGTCCCCCCGTCAGCTTCTCCGCCGAGGTCAGTTTTTCGAGAATGGCTCGCCGCGTCGGATCGCCGAGCGCGTGAAAGACGCGGGCTACGTTGGCTTTTTTTGCCGACATCGCTTCCTCTTTTTCTAGTTAAACAGCCAGCTCTTTCGCCAGTTTCTCGAACAGAGTGTTCCATCCCGCTTCGCGCATCTCCGGTCCACCCGAGCCTTCAAAAAAGATGCCCTGGTGGGTGAAGATCATATCGGTGCCGGTCTCAGTAGGAAGAAATTCAATCGTCACCAGGGAGGCCGAGATGTGCCTGTCGCCCAGCATCATGCGAGAAGCAACGACGATGCGCTGGTTGCGTACGATGTCCAGATAAATGCCCTCGTTGGTCAGCGCCACGCCAGGAAAGGGGCTGCCCTCGCGGAAGCGGTACCGGGAAAATTCGCGACCGTCCTCGCGGAAGTCGAGTGCGTATTCCTCGACGTCTATCGTTTCATTGTCGGCGTACCAACGGCGCTTTTTTGACGGATCGGCAAACGCAGCGAAGACACTCTCTGTTGGCTTGGTATAGTTGCGTTCCAGGACAAACGTGTTGTGGATGGCGGATGGTTCTTTCATAAAACTCCTTTTCGAGACGTGTAATAGTTAAGTACGCACTTGAGTATTTATCAGACGGCTGCAATTGTCAAGTGGATACTTAAGTTTTATACAACTGGAGGCCGTTTCACCCAATCCCGGCGCGGACTTGATACACTTTCCCTTCCGTTCAATCCGCAGTTTCGGGGACCTCTCATTTGAAAATCCGCAACCTCGTTCTCCCGCTCGCCGCCCTTGGTTTCAGCGCCGCCGCTCACTCCCAGGCCACTCCCGTCAGCTCATCCGGCGTGACCCCGTGGACGCCCACCGAGGCGATCAAGGCCATGTACGCCAGCTTCGGGCCGCGCGATCCTGTGTGGTCGCCAGATAGCGCCCGCCTCACCTATCTCGCGCCCAACGAAGATTTGCTTTCGGTTGACCCCGCCAACGGAAACGTCTCCGTGCTGGTGAGCCACACCCATCTCGACAGCGTCATGAATCCGAAGATCAACGAGAAGGACAAGGACCATCGCAGCCGCTACCACACGTCGGATTACCACTTCTCGCCCGACTCCCACCGCATTCTTTTCGATGCCGGCGGCGAGCTGTGGGATTACACCATCGCATCTGGAACCGGCATCAACATTGGGTCCACCGGTGCAGGCTCGGGCGACGATCCGAAATTTGCGCCGACGATTGCCGCGGTCTCGTATCTGAAAGACCACAATATTTACGTTCGCAATATTGGCGGCGGTCCTGAGCTCAACCTGACCAATTCGAAAGATCCCGCCATCCTGAATGGAGAAGTGGATTGGGTCTACGAAGAGGAGTTGGATACGCGCAGCAACTACTTCTGGTCGCCCGACTCGAAAAATATTGCGTACCTCCAGGCCAACGAAACCAAGGTGCCGCTCTATCCGATCGTGGATTGGAACGAGACGCACGCAACGACCGACATGCAGCGCTATCCGCAGCCGGGTGATCCCAATCCCGACGTGCGCATCGGCATCGTCAGCACCAGCGGCGGTGGAACGCGCTGGATCAAGCTTCCCTTGAGCGGCGGCAACGATTACATCCCGCGCTTCGGCTGGGCCAACGATCACACAATCTGGATTGAGACGCTGCTGCGCGACCACAAGCATCTCGCGATTTATCTCGCGGATGCGCGAAGCGGAGCGTTCCGACGCGTCTTCGCTGAAACAGACGACAAGTTCTTCGACGAGTCTTACGACGTCAATTTTCTCAGCAAGTCGCCTGAGTTTCTGCTGACCAGCTGGCGCGATGGGCATACGCACATTTATCGCTACAGCTATGACCCGGCCAATCCTCTCGCCGCCGACGCCAAGCTGGAGAACGAAGTTGAGAGCGGCGCGTATGAGGTCGGCGAAATTGAGGGAGTGAACGAAGCCGGCCAGACCGTCTTTTATCAATCGAACGATGGCGATGCGCTGCAAAAAAATATCTGGGCTGTGAAGTATGACGGCTCCGGCAAGCGAAAACTCTCCACGCAGGCGGGCGACAACAAGGGCACCTTCTCGCCGAACGGACTTTTCTTTGCGCTGCAGCATTCCACAGTCATCACGCCGCCGTCCAGCTCAGTTTGCAACTCTGGCGGACTCTGCAATGCCTACAACTCGGTGAAGCCGGTGACCGATCATGCGGTCCGAGCCCCCATCCAGCTGACGCTCAAAGCGGAGGACGGAACGACGACGCTCTACGCCACGCTGTTGCTGCCTGACAACGCGACCGCAGCTGCGTCCGTTCCGCTGATCAACGAGCCTTACGGTGGCCCGCATGCGCAGACGGTCGAGGACCGCTACAACCCGGGTATTTTTGTTGACGAGATGTTCGCCGAGCACGGATTCGCCGTGCTGCACGTGGATAATCGCGGCATGGGTGGACGCGGGCGCGACTTTGAAGTGGCCGCATATCACAACTTCGGTCCGGTGCAGTTTGCCGACCAGATGGCCGCGATCGATCAAGTGCTGGCGAAATATCCGCAGCTCGATGCGAAACGCCTTGGCTGGTGGGGATGGAGTTGGGGCGGCACGTTCACCCTGTATGCGCTGACGCATTCCGATCGCTTCGCTGCCGGGATTGATGGCGCGCCCGTGACTGACTGGAGAAACTACGACTCGATTTACACGGAGCGCTACATGGGCGTGCCCGCGGAGCAGGCGCAAATCTACAAGGATTTTTCGGTAAACAATTCTGCTGGAAATCTGCACGGACATCTGCTGATGATTCACGGCACTGGAGACGACAACGTTCATCTCGCGAACACGATCCAGTTCGTCCAGCAGCTGGTGAACAAGAATATTCCGTATGACCTCCAGCTGTACCCGCGCAAGACGCATTCGCTCGCCGGTCTCGAAGCGCGCCAGCACTATTACGCCCGTTCGCTGGTGCACTTTGAAACCTATCTGCTGAACGCAAAATAGAAAATGATTCCTGACGACGCCCAGCTGCTCCGCACCCGCACCACGCTTGGCGATTTCGAGCTCACCGTCTGCACCGATGGCGTCTACTATCTTGACGGCGGCGCGATGTTCGGCGTCGTTCCCAAGCCGCTGTGGGAGAAGCGAGCGCCGGCTGACGCACTGAATCGCATTCCTCTCGGCTGCAACACCGTCATCGTTCGGACCGGAAAAGAAACCGTGCTGATCGAAACTGGCATCGGCAACAAGCTGCCGGAAAAGAGCCGGCAATTTTTCGAGAACAAGCAGCTGTTGCCGCAATCACTGGCGGCGGCCGGCATCGACCCGGGCGAAATCGACATCGTCATCAACACCCATCTGCACTTTGATCATTGCGGATGGAACACGACACTCAACCCCGACGGCAGCATCGTGCCAACTTTTCCCAATGCCCGCTATTTTGCGCAGCGCGGTGAAGTCGAGCATGGGCATCTTCAGCTAGAACGTGACCGGATCAGTTACATATCAGAAAATTACGATCCGCTGGTCGCATCCGGGCAGATGACGCTGCTCAACGGCGACGCCGATATTTGTCCTGGCATCTCGGTCGAACTTTATCCGGGGCACACTGCGCAGATGCAGGCCGTACACATCGAATCCAGCGGCCAGCGGGCCTGCTACATTGGCGATCTGCTCCCTACCGCCGCACATCTCGACGTCACCTGGGTGATGGGCTACGACTTGTTTCCGCTGACGTGCATCGAGCAGCGCAAGCGGTTTTATTCGCGCGCCATTCCGGAGGAATGGCTTGTGCTTTTCACGCATGACCATCGCAATCCAATGGGGCGCGTTGTGTTGAACGACAAGCAAAAGCCGGTGCTGGCAGAAATCTAAGGCTGTTGCGGGGATGGCGTCGGCGTCTCCGCCTGCACTGAATTCCCCCCCCCGTTCGCCCAGTAAAAAGCGCGGCTGCGTACCTTCAGCTTGTCGCGCCCGGGCGTGTGGACGCGGATTTCATGCAGCCCTGGCGTCTTGTCGGTCGGACGAAAACTCAACTCATACAGCGCCGAGAAATCTCCCGCGATGCGCAGCGCGCCGGTACTCACCGTCTTTTTTCTCGCCACAGCTTTGACTTCGCCGCCGGTCGCCTCAGCCAGATGCTGCGGCACATCCTTGCGCATCCAGTCGCCCGCGTGTAGCAGCAGGCCGATCGGATTCAGCGCGATCGAGGAGCGGTTCTGGTCGCTCCAATAATCGCTCGCACCCATACCGTAGCGCGAGAACTCAATCGCATCGACGATTACATTATTCGCTTCCACGTACTGCAGAACTTCCTCCGAAGTATGCACGCTGTTCCAGCGCTGTGCGTTGGCCTTGGCTTCGCCGCGGTCGAGCGAAAGCGCCTTCAACACCTTGACCTGCGAGTCGCCGTCATGCGCGCCACTCACCAGCAGCACAATTTTGTTGCTGTCGGGATAAGTGTCGACGAGCAGCTTTGACGCCATGTAGACCCCATCCAGCAGCTTGGGCCCGCCGGAATCGCCATCGGGCTGCAGGCGCGACAGCTCCGCTTGCACATCCTCACGATTCGAAGTGAACGGCAGGTAGACCTTTGCTTTTGTTCCCGCGGTGATCACTGTGATCGGGATGTCGCCATCCGGCAGCGCATTCAAAAAATCCACCAGCGACGCGTTCAGCGCGCCTTCCAGAAGAAACGTGTCGTCGTTTTCCTGGATCACGATTGCGATAGCGCGGGCCGGAGGATTCGGAGAATCATCCAACCGAACTTTTTGCGGCACGCCATTGTCGAGGATTTCGAAATCATCCGCAGTCAGCGCCCAGATGCGCTTGCCATGGCCGTCCGTCACCTCGGTCGGCACCGTGACCAGCGTGGTCTGCGCGCGAAATGTTGGTGCGGCCGGATCTTGCGTTGAGGGCGCGGTCGCCGGAGGCGCGACGGAATTCTGCGGCGGCATCCGCAACCTCGGGTCGGGAGTTGCTTGCGGCGCCGGCGTAGGCGCAGCCGGCATCGGAGACGGAGGTGGCGCCTGATCCGGATCTGTGACGGGGACCTGCGGCGCATTCGAGTCCGTGGGAAACGGAAACGGCGAGGATGAAGTCGGTTGGCTCGGCTGGGTCTGGCCCGAACTTTGGGCCACGGCAATTGCGGGAGTCAACATTCCACAGAACACAACCCAACAGCCGGCCCGTTGCACAACACCCATCATCTAGTTCTATCAAAGGAGGAGCAATCTCATCGTGTCTGCGCGAAAAAGAAAGGCCGGAACTTTTCCGGCCTCCCGATTCTGCATGGCGCCACATCAATAGCGCCAGCTGGTGACGTCCGCGCCCGGAGGAGCCGTGGCGAGCATGTGGTCGACCATTTTCGGCAGGACGCGCTGGTTGATGGTGAGGCGCGTAATCCGCGTGCTTTGCGAGGGATCGCCGGAGTAGCAATGAGGTTGCCGCGCGCCGTAATCAAACGTCGCGTCGGAGTGCGGGTTGCGCGTCTTGTCCATCTCGTCCTGCATCAAGTGCACCGCATTGTTCAGAAAGTAGGTGTCGCTTTCGCCGACCGCGACATGTACCTTGCCCTCCAGCTTCGGACCCAGCGTCGGCCACTCGCGGACCATTTTCGCGTCGAGATCGTAGTTGTCGTGCCAATATTTCGCGACGTCTTTGTTGATGGTGCCCGTCAGCTTGTCGTAAATCGGAGCGGGGTATCCGTCTTCGCCGGCCGGCGAAAACACCGCCTGCCAGATGTCCCACTGCTCGCCGCTGCGCCCTTTTGTACCGAGCACATATTCAAAGCGATTGGAGCCCTCAGCAGTCGCGATGATGTTGCCATCGATCGTTCGCTCCGCTGCGATGTCGATGTCGCCGAATGCGCCCGCGCGGTGATACGCATTCTTGTCTTCGTACAAATTAATCGTCTGGTACGCGCGAAAATCCACTGGATCCGGGCAGTTCGTCCACACTCCG
>Ga0302324_100030523_pt1 | contig 10186 bp, 8 predicted proteins | sample Palsa_T0_1_FD_201949 | JGI IMG/M metagenome (GOLD analysis project Ga0302324, IMG submission 201949) | Peat permafrost microbial communities from Stordalen Mire near Abisko, Sweden - Palsa_T0_1 | ecosystem: Environmental > Terrestrial > Soil > Palsa > Peat permafrost | place: Sweden: Abisko... | reverse complement strand
AGGGTACCGGAGAGGCTGCCGTCGATGCGCTCCACCCGGTCGCCGGTGCGGACGAGGTTCTTCAGCGTCTCGATGACGGGCAGGCCCGCCCCCACCGTCGTCTCGTAGAGGTAGGCCCGGTGGTGTGCGCGGGCTTCCAGGAGGAGTGCCTCCCGCTCGGCGAAGGGCAGCGCCAGCGGCTTCTTGTTGGCCGCCACCACGTGGATGCCGCGCCGGAAGGCCTCCTGGTAGAGCCGCTCCATGCCGTCGGCGGCCGTGCAATCCACGAGGATGGGGACGGGGAGCCGGGCGAGCGCGTCCAGGAGTGGCACGACGTCCGGGACGGACGCCCCCGGAGAGCAGCCAGTCTCCCGCGGTGGTAGCTCGGCCGGGCGCAGGCCCCTCGGCTCCCACAGACGGTGGCGGCGGTCCACCAGCCCCACCAGGCGGAGGTCGATGTGGTGGCGCTCTTTGAGGAGCGGTCCGTTCGCCTCCAGCTGCGCGAGCAGCCTTCCCCCCACGGTGCCGCGTCCAAGCAGGAGGACGGAGGCCTCCTCGGCGGCGAGGTTGAAGGCGGCGTGGACGGTGCGCACCGCGAGCGCGGTGTCGGCCCCATCCACGACGCAGGAGATGCTCCGGCTGCTCGCCCCCTGGGCGATGGCACGGACGTTGACGCCGACATTTCCCAGCGCGGCGAAGAAGCGCCCGGCGACGTTGGGCCTGTGCCCCATCGCCTCGGCCACCAGGGTCAGCAACGAGACAGGCGCCAGCGTGGGCCGCAGCTCCACCTCCTGGCGCTGCAGCTCGCTGGCCAGGGTTTGCTGGAGCGCGCCGTAGGCGCGGGCAGCCTCGGCCTCGGGCACCACCAGCGCCACCGAGCGCCCGTGGGCAGCCTGGGTGGCCATCCACACCGTCACCTTCGCGCGCTCCAGCACCTCCAGCACGCGCGCGGCGATGGGCTCGGGCATGGCCGCACGCAGCGACTCGACGCCGAGGAGGGCGAGTCGCTCGATGCTGGTGACGCAGGTGGGCCGACGGGGGTCCGCATTGCCGGCCCCGTCGATGCTGGTGCCGGCCCCTTCCGGGTCCGCGGTGTTGCGGATGCGCAGGCGAGCCCCGGTTTCGAGGAGAGGGAGGAACGTCCGCGGGTGGAACATCCGCGTCCCGAAATGCGCGAGCTCGAGCGCCTCGTGGTAGCTCAGCTGCGGCACTGAGTAGGCCTCGGAGACGAGTCGGGGGTCCGCCGTCATCACCCCCGGGACGTCCGTCCACACCGTCACCTCGCTGGCCCCGAGGCCCTGCCCGAGCACGGTGGCCGTGTAGTCCGAGCCGTTGCGTCCGAGCGTCGTCAGCCGGCCCTCCGGGGTACGTCCGATGAAGCCCGTCACCACCGGCAAGGCAGAGGCCCAGGAGGCGACGAGCGGAGCGAGCCGTGCACGCGTGGCCTCGACGTCCACGGTGGCCGCCCCGGCCGTGTCGTCCGTCACGACGAAGGTGGAGGCGTCCACGGCCAGGGCCTGGTACCCCTGGCTCTGAAGCGCGGCGGCCACCACTTCTGAGGCGATGCGCTCGCCAGCCGAAAGCACCACGTCCCTGGCGGGAGGGGTGCACTCGCCGGTGAGGCGGATGCCCTGCAGCAGCTGCGTCAGGGGCCCGAGCACCCCTTCCACGGCCTGGCGGAGTGGCACAAGTGCCTCCTCGGAAAGCACCTGGCCTGCCGTCTCGAGGGCCAGGGCGCGGATGCGGGCGAGCTCGCTCGACACCCGGGGTCCGTCCGCGGCCGCCGCGGCGTCGGCGGCCGCCAGCAACCAGTCCGTGGTTTCCCCGAGCGCGCTCACCACCAGCGCCAGCGGGCGGGGTGCGGCGGCGACCAGCTCGACGACGCGGTGCAACCGCCCGGGTCCACCGAGCGAGGAGCCGCCAAACTTGTACACGGACCAGGGCATTTAAGAGTCTCGTCCACCGGGTGGAAGTGACAGGGCGCGTTTGAAGAGCGCGGTGAGGGCGTCCCATTCCAGAAGGAAGGCGTCATGCCCGTGCGGGCTCTTCAGGGTGGCCCGCTCGACGTGGGCGCCGCCTTTGCGCAGCCGGCTGGCGAGGGCCTCCACCTGGGCCGGGGTGAAGAGCTGGTCGGTGTCCACGTCCACCACCAGGCTGCTCGCCGAAATACTCCCCGCACCCGGGGGCGCATTGTCCAAGTCATGGTGGTCCATCGCATCGGCCTGCAGCAGGTAGGCGCGGGCGTCGAAGCGGCGGCGCAGCTTCTGGCCCTGGTGCTCGAGCCAGCCCTGGACGCGGTAGGGAAAGTCGAAGCCAGCCTCGCCAACGAGGTGGCGCCCCTGCTTGGCCTCCAGGCCCGGCTCTGCCCGGTAGGTGAGCAGCGCCGCCTGGCGCGCCAGCTCGAGTCCCCGGCCGACACTGTCCGGCCACCCCGGGTCCAGCCGGAGAATGCCGCGCTGCACATGGTTCCACGCCACCACCCACGCCGAGGAGGCCGCGGCCGTCACCAGCGGCAGGAGCCGCTCCACCCGGGTGCCTCCCAGCGCCCCCACGCAGAGGGACACCATGCCGCCGAGCGAGCCTCCCCCCACCAGGGCCAGCCGCTGAAGGCCGAGTGCGCCCACCCCTTGAAGGAGGGCCCGGGCAATGTCCCAGGGGGTGAGCTCGGCGCCCGAGGGAAACCCCGCATCGAGTGGCCCAGAGCTCCCGTAGCAGCTGCCCAGGTTGGCGAAGCAGAGGATGCGGACACGCGACGGGTCGAGCGCCCGTCCCGGCCCGATGAGGGGCTCCCACCAGCCCCCCGGGCCTCCGACGCGCGCATCCCCGGTGAGGGCGTGCACCAGCAGCACCGTGGGCACGCTCTCGTCCAACTTGGGCGCGCCCAGAGCCTGCAGGGACAGCGGGACCTGCGTGCGATGCACCGGCTCCTGGGCTTGGGCGGCGCGTAGCTCGGCCTCGCCCAGCCCGTGCGTCCGTGCCCCCAGCGCCGGCAAGTCCGTCTCCGGGCCCCACCAGAAGCCGCGCGCCAGGTGCGGTTCCACCGTCCCGCCCCGCCCGAGCCGGAGCGCCGGCAGGCGGACGTCGAAGAGGCGCGGGGCGGCCGCGGCCGCCCTGCTGTCGGGTGGGGGGGACATGGTGGTGGCTTCGCCCTGCAGGGAGGTACCAGCGCCCCTTCAGCGCTTGCCCAGCGCTTGGTCCAGGTCCGCGAGGATGTCGTCCGGGTGCTCGAGGCCCACCGAGAGCCGCACCAAGTCCTCGCTGACGCCGGTGGAGCGCTGCTCCTCGGCGTTGAGTTGCTGGTGGGTGGTGGACGCGGGGTGGATGATGAGGGAGCGCGCATCCCCGATGTTGGCCAGCAGGCTCCACAGCTTGACGCTGTTGATGAGCTTCTTGCCGGCCTCGAAGCCGCCCTTCACCCCGAAGGCCACCAGGCCCCCGAAGCCGCCCTCGAAGTAGCGCCGGGCCAGGGCGTGGGCGGGGTCCGTCTCCAGGCCGGGGTAGCGCACCCACGCCACCCGGGGGTCCTTCTGCAGCCAGCGGGCGACGATGAGGGCATTCTCACCGTGCCGCTTCACGCGCAGGTGCAGCGTCTCGAGCCCATTGATGAAGGCATGGGCGTTGAAGGGGCTGAGCGCAGGCCCGAGGTCCCGCAGCGTCTCGACGCGGGTCTTGAGAATGAAGGAGAGGTTTCCGAAACTCTCCCACAGCTTCAGCCCGTGGTAGCCGGGGTTGGGCTCGGTGAATTCGGGAAACTTTCCGTTGTCCCACGGGAAATTCCCGCCATCCACGATGAGGCCACCGATGGCTTGCCCGTGACCGCCGATGTACTTGGTGGCCGAGTGGACGACGATGTTGGCCCCGTGCTTCAGCGGCTGCACCAGCACCGGGGTGGTGGCGGTGTTGTCGACGATAAAGGGGATGCCGGCCGCCTTGGCGATGTGGCCCAGGGCCTCGAGGTCCGCCACGTCGAGGCGCGGGTTCCCGAGTGTCTCGGCGTACAGCGCCCGCGTCTTGGGGCCGATGGCGGCCCGCACCGCGTCGTGCTGTCCAATCTCGACGAATTTCGTCCGGATGCCGAGCCTGGGGAATGTCACCTTGAAGAGGTTGTAGGTGCCGCCGTACAAGCTGCTGGCGGAGACAATCTCGTCGCCGGACTTGAGCAGGGTGAGGAGTGTCAGCGTCTCTGCGGCCTGGCCACTGGCCACCGCCAGGGCCGCCACACCGCCCTCCAGCGCCGCGATGCGCTGTTCGAGGACGTCGTTGGTGGGGTTCATGATGCGGCTGTAGATGTTGCCGAACTCCTTGAGGCCAAAGAGCGCGGCGGCATGGTCCGCATCGCGGAATTTGTAACTGGTGGTCTGGTAGATGGGGACCGCCCGCGCGCCGGTGGTGGGGTCGGCCTGGAAGCCGGCATGCAAGGCCAGCGTCTCGGGGCGGTAGTTGGGTTTTGGTTCTTCTGACATGGCGACACGTCCTTTTTGTGCTGGGACAGCGGTGGGGGAAGCTCTCGGAGGAAGGAGAGGGGACCCACGGCAGGACGAGTCGCTTGGGGTTGCTGCCTTGCGAACCGTCGAGGCGGGCCGCCTCGAAGTCAGGGTGCCCCGGGACTGCGGCGGTTCGCTGACGGGAGAGCGGCTAGTGACGACAGCCGCAACAACACTCGCCCACGGACGCACGCATGCCCGGGCCACGCATGAGCATGGCCAAAGGGCACATCGACATCCTGGTGAACGAGGACTTCATCTGGCCCAAGGACGCTAACGAGCCGGCCCGCGCAGTGTCAAGCGCGGCTGCTCGCCTACATCGCCTTCAGCGGCGCGATTTCCACACCTTGGCCATCCAGGTCTCGACGTCCCTGGGCTCGCTCGGGAAGTCCTGGGAGAGGTTCCGCATCCCCTTGGCCGTCACCAGGACGTCATCCTCGATGCGCACGCCAATGCCTCGGTACTTCGAAGGGACGGTGAGGTCGTCGGTTTGGAAGTACAGGCCTGGCTCGACGGTGAGCACCATTCCCGGCTTGAGGGTGCCGTACTTGTAGACCTCCATGCGGGCCTGGGCACAGTCGTGCACGTCCAGACCGAGCATGTGGCTCACGTTGTGAAGCGAGTAGCGCTTGTAGAACTGGTGCTCGTCGGCGAGGGCTCCCACTGCGTCCTGCAGGATGCCAAGTGTTTCCAGCCCCTGGGCCAGGACTCTCATGGCTCGCCGGTTGGGCTCGAGGAAGTCGTTCCCTGGGCGGACCGCGGCGAAGGCGGCCGCCTGGGCGGCGTGCACCAGTGCGTACACCTCCCGCTGCTCGCGGCTGAATTTTCCGGAGATGGGAAGGGTGCGGGTGATGTCGGCGGTGTAGAGGCTCTTGCCCTCCACGCCGGCGTCGAGGAGAAGGAGCTCGCCCTTTCGCAGCGGGCCGTCGTTGCGCCCCCAGTGGAGGATGCAAGCATGGGCGCCCGAGGCCGCGATGGTGCCATAGCCGACGTCGTTGCCCTCGACGCGGGCACGGAGGTTGAAGACGCCCTCCACCGTGCGCTCGGTGTGCCCTTCCTTGAGCGAGCGGATGACGTCCTCGAAGCCGCGTTTGGTGGAAGCGATGGCTGCTGCCAGCTCCCGGACTTCCTGGGCATCCTTGTAGAGGCGCATCTCGGCCAGCGCGGTGGCGAAGTCCTGGTCGCGCGGGCCTTGGTCGGGAAGGCTTGCGTCCACGACCCGGCTGATGCCCCGCGCCACCCGCCAGGGCCGTGTCGCCGCTCCGTGAAGCGAAGCGACGGCGGCCTTGAGGTCGCTCAGCGGTCGCACCTCGTCCACCCGGTAGTGGGCCAGGCTCTCCTTCACGCCGAGACGCGGGCCTACCCACAGCTCGCCCTTGAGCCTGTCGGTGAAGAAGGTGGAGTCCGTCCGGCCGGGGTTGGGCTCCACGTACAGGACGTCGCGGTGGCCACCTCCCAGGGCCGGCTGCATGAGCAGCACGCAGTCGGGCTCGAGGTTGCCGGTGAAGTAATAGAAGTCACTGCCCGGCCGGAACCGAAAGGCGGTGTCGTTGCTGCGCACCTTCTCCTCGCCGGTGGGAATGACGAGCGTCTCGCCCGGGAAGAGGGCGGAGAGGGCAGCTCGCCGCTGGGCGAAGGCCTCGTGGTGGGAGATGGGCCGGGGCAGCTTCGAGGAGGAAGGCCGCCAGCTGCGCAGCATGAAGTCCAGGAGCGCCGGTGGAGGCGCCGTGTCGTAGCCGGTGGCGGGCTTCTGTGCCGGCGGCGCGGCCGAGGGTGCCTTCATCGGCTCTGCGGGCGGAGGAGGGGGGTGGGCCATGGTGCAGGTACCTTTCAAGAAGCAGCCGCCGAGGTAGAAACTTTCCCATGTCTCGAGGCCCCGGCGCGAATCCCTTCGAGCCAGCCGAGCGCGTAGGGAAGCACGGCTTCTGTCCGCAGCGTCCGTGGCCCGAAGGACACCGGCACGAAGCCTTGGGCTGCCAGCAGCTCCTTCTCGAAGGGCACCCAGCCGCCCTCCGGCCCGATGGCCAGTGCCACGCGGAGGCCGGGCGCCACTTCGGGCGCGTGCGCCACGGGGCTCGGGTCCAGGAGCAGGCGTGTCGAGGGGCCGAGGAGCCCGTCCAGCGTGTCCTCGACGAAGGGGCGGAAGCGTTCGAAGAGGTGGACTTCGGGCGCCTGCGTGTCCCGGGCCTGTTCCAGCCCCTCGCGCAGGGCCGCTGCTGTGCGTTCGGGGGTGAGCACCGGGGAGGCGAAGTAACTCTTCTCCACCCGGGCAGCGTTGAGGAGCACGAGTCGGTCCACGCCCAGCGCTGCGGCCGATGCCAGCAGGCGGCGCAGCACCTTGGGCCGCGGCAGGGCGAGGAGCACGTCGACGCCGGGTCGCGGCGGTGGCGGACTGTCCAGCCGCACCCTGAGCAACACCGTCTCCGGCGCCGAGCGGAGCACCTCGGCGAAGCCCACGGCACCTCCGCCCGCGCGACCGACACGCAACATGTCTCCAGGCTGGGCACGCAGCACCTCGTGGACGTGCCGCGCGGCACGCCCCCGGAGCTCGGCCATGCCGTCCTCGCGAAAGTCCGCCGCGTCCAGGAGCAAGAGATTCAAGAGAGGGCCTCGTCCTCCCCGGGCTCCCTAGCCCGCCCGGCAACAACTCGTCTATGTCCGCTGACACAGCCTTTGACGCATCGTCCCTCCCCCCTCGTCTTCGAACGCCTCGCCGATGCCTACCGGGAGCGCCCGGGCTACCCGGAGGAGCTGGTGAGGCGTCTGCTGGCGCTGGTGCCGCCTGCGGCCCGGGTGGTGGACTTGGGCGCGGGGACGGGGCACCTCGCCGAGCCGCTGGCCCGCGCCGGCGCGCAGGTGGTGGCCGTGGAGCCCGCGCGCGCCATGCTCGCCGTGTGCGCGGAGCGCGTGCGAGACCTGGCCGTCACCCTCCGGTGTGCGCCCGCGGAGTCCACCGGGCTGGCCTCGGGGAGCGCCGACTTGGTGGTTCTCGCAGACGCGGCCCAGTGGGTGGACCCCGAGGCAACCGGAATGGAAGCGCACCGCCTGCTGGTGGCCGGTGGCACCGCCGCCGTTGTCGAGCCGCGAGCGGCGGAGACGCCCTTCATGTGTGCGCTGGAGGCGCTCCTGCGCCAGGCCAACCCGGAACGGCGGCCGCAGGGACCGGGCCGGGGTCGCCAGTGGCTTGCCCTCGCCAGCGGGGGCGCCCGCGTCCAGGCCGTCGAGCTCTCCCAGGCCGTCCTCCTGACGCCTTCGGCCTTCGAGGGCGTGTTGCGCTCGCTGTCCTTCCTGGCCCCGGCGCTGGGGCCGCGTCGAATGACAGCCCTCGTTGCGCAGGCCTGCACGCTCGCCGAGCACCACGGCGGCGCACGCTGGGAGCGCGTGCTGCGGCTCTCCTGGGCAAAAGGACGCATCGCCCGAGGTGCGTCGAGGTAAGCAGTCCGTCCATGTCCCGAGACCCTGACCGGTCGCGTCGTAACCGTCAGGGCCAGGTCAGGTCTTCTGCGAAGTCATCCGCCAGCGGCATTGGAGGTGCCGTGCGTTCAGTATAGTGAAGGGCCCCCATGACTCTGACGGACCCCGTCTATCTGCCCGAGGCAGCCGTCTTTCCTTGGGAGCGGCGGTTGCTTCCACTCTTGAACGACGCGCGCGACCTGCCCTTCGTGCGGCTCTCGTTCAAGCTGCTGTGCATCAACGTCCCCCTGGCCGTCTTCCTCTACCTCCCGGGGGTGTACCGGTGGTGGCTGGCGGTGCCGTACTTCGTGCTGAACAGCCTCGTCTTCCTCGCCCCCTTCATCCTCATGCTGCACAACACCTCCCACCGCCCGCTCTTCAAGCGCCGGTACCAGGTGCTCAACCTGCTCATCCCCTGGGCCCTGGGGCCCTTCTTCGGTGAGACGCCGGACTCATATTTCGCTCACCACGTGGGCATGCACCACGCCGAGAACAACCTCGTGAATGACCTCAGCTCGACGCTGCGGTTTCGCCGCGACAGCCTTCCTCAGTTCATGGGCTACTTCCTTCGCTTCTTCTTCGTCGGATGGGCGGAGTTGACGCGGTACCACTGGCGCAAGAAGCGCTTCAAGCTGCTCCGCCGCTTCTGGCTCGGCGAGCTGGCGTTCTACGCGGTGGTGGCGCTCCTGGCCTCGTGGAATTTCTACGCCACACTCAGTGTCTTCATCGTCCCGTACTGCTTCACGCGTCTCATGATGATGGCCGGCAACTGGGCGCAGCACGCCTTCATCGACCTCTCCACGCCGGAGAGCCCGTACCGGAACAGCATCACGTGCGTGAACTCGGTGTACAACCGGCGGTGCTTCAACGACGGCTACCACATCGGCCATCACGTGAAGCCGACGCTGCACTGGACGCAGATGCCCGGCGACTTTCTGGAGAACGTCGACCGCTACCAGAAGGAACGCGCGATTGTTTTCCGCAGCCTGGACTACTTCAGCATCTGGGCCCTGTTGATGGCGCACCAGTACCGGCTCCTCTCCCATTTCTACGTGGAGCTCGACGCGGCCCGGCCCAAGAGTCGGCCGGAAGTGATTGCCCTTCTGCGCTCCCGGACTCAGCCGGCCTGAGTCCCCGGTGCTGAAGCCTTGCGGCGCTCGTGAATGACGAGCCACTCGCGAAAGACGAATTTCGGCTTGCTTCGCCCGTACCCCGGCACGCGCTCGTAAGCGCTAGGGCTTCTGTCGACGGTCCGGAAGGTGGCGTCCACGTCGAGGAGCCCAAGCAGGACGGCGTCGTCGGCCATTTCCTGGGTCTCACCAGAAGCAAGCGGCCGACGCTGCTTGGTCGGAAACGCCTGGACGAATGACTTGAACCGCTCGAATTCGACTCGGTAGCGCCTCCTGGCGAAGGGAGACTTGAGCCGCGCCCACAAGCTTCCGGCTTCGGGGATTGGCGTCAATGCTTGGGTGACGTGCGAGGTCGAGCGCGGACGTACGGGCATGATGGTGTGTCCATTCCCCGTCGACCATTTGCTCTCCGGCGTGCCAATCATCCTGGAAGGCAAGGATGGGACCGAGAACCCCGCCGCGCAATCGGCTCGGGGCCACCGGCGAGCGATGAAGCCGTCTTCTCGAGCCGATTCCTTCGTGAACGGTCGATTCCTGGCAGCGATAAGCCAGTCCGGCAATCCGGACAGAGCACTCGGAGGCGGTTTGCAAAGTGGCGGGCACCGTGGCCGACTCTCGGCTCATGGCCGTGGCAATCGACCAGGACTTGCAGCACCTGAAACGAACGCTCGGCGCGGTACTGGTGCTCGCCGAAAAAGCCTTTGCTGACGAGAGCAACTGGCACGCCTCGGCGGAAGAAGCGGCGTTTCTGGCGGAGGTGTCAGCCCTCAGCGGGCAGCCGCTCCCCCGGGAGGCCATCCGTTCGGCCAGTGTGGATTTGGGCTTCCTGCTGATGGCCGGCTACGCCATCGAGGCAACGCTGAGCCAACTCAAAGAGACCCTGGACCGAACGGCCGGCCCGCAGCGCTGAGGAGTGGGACAGGTTTTCTCAGGGGCGCCTTTGTCGCCTGGGCGCTAGGCTGGGAACGCGTCCCAAGACACGAGGGCTTGCTGGGAAGCCCAGCCCAGTTGACGTCAGACGCGAGCGGCGGTGACGCCGGACTCGCTGGCCTCGACCGAGGCGGTCACCACGCCATGGACGAGCGAGTCGTCCTCGAACGGAGCGCGGCCAATCTGCCGGGTGCCGAAGGAGGGGAAAAG
>Ga0302324_100030522_pt1 | contig 10186 bp, 9 predicted proteins | sample Palsa_T0_1_FD_201949 | JGI IMG/M metagenome (GOLD analysis project Ga0302324, IMG submission 201949) | Peat permafrost microbial communities from Stordalen Mire near Abisko, Sweden - Palsa_T0_1 | ecosystem: Environmental > Terrestrial > Soil > Palsa > Peat permafrost | place: Sweden: Abisko... | reverse complement strand
CAGGTGCTGGAAGCGCTGGAGGTCGACTACGTCGACGAGTCCGAGGTGCTCACGCCCGCCGACGAGGCGAACCACATCGACAAGTGGGCATTCAAGGTGCCGTTCGTATGCGGTGCGACGAACCTCGGCGAGGCGCTGCGCCGGATCGGCGAGGGCGCCGCGATGATCCGCTCCAAGGGCGAGGCCGGGACCGGGGACGTCGTCCAGGCGGTCCGGCACCTACGCGCGATCGGCGGAGAGATCAAGCGGCTGACGGGCCTCGACAACGCCGAGCTCGCGACCGCGGCCAAGGAGCTCGGCGCGCCGCTGCACCTGGTCCGCGAGGTCGCCGCCGCCGGGCGGCTGCCGGTGGTCCTGTTCTGCGCCGGCGGGATCGCAACGCCCGCCGACGCGGCGCTCGTAATGCAGCTCGGAGCCGAGGGCGTGTTCGTCGGCTCGGGCATCTTCAAGTCCGAGGACCCGGCCCGGCGGGCGCGCGCGATCGTCGAGGCGACCACGCACTTTCGCGATCCCGCGCGGATCGCGGCGGCATCGGCGGGACTGGGTCGGGCGATGGAGAGCCTCGAGACCGCCAAGCTCGAGGCCGAGCAACTGCTCGCGCCGCGCGGCTGGTAGCTCACTTGGCGAGGACCGTCGGCATCCTCGCCCTGCAGGGCGACTTCGAAGCGCACGCCAAGCTGCTCGGCCGCCTCGGGGCGCTGGCGCGTGAGGTCCGCGTACCGGCGCAGCTCGACGGTCTCGACGCGCTGATCATCCCCGGCGGCGAATCCACGGTGATGACCCTGGGGGTCGAGCGCGAGGGGCTGGCCGAGCCGTTGCGGGCGCTGGCCGCGTCCGGCACACCCGTGCTCGGCACCTGCGCGGGGATGATCATGCTCGACCGCGACCACCTCGGGATCCTCGACATTCGGACGAGCCGCAACGCGTTCGGCCGCCAGATCCGGTCCTTCGAGGCCGAGGTCGAGCTCGCCGGAGTGCCCGGCGGGCCGATCCGGGCGATCTTCATCCGCGCGCCGTGGGTGCAGGAGCACGGCGACGGGGTCGAGGTGCTCGCGCGTGTGGAAGAGCATCCGGTCGCGGTCCGGGCCGGCAACGTGATCGCGGTCTCGTTCCACCCCGAGCTCTCCGGCGAGGCGCGGGTGCACGAGCTACTGCTTCAGGCGAGCGTGGTCGCCGATTAATCAAGTGGTCCGTCACACGACCAGGCCGTGGCGCATCGTGTTCTCGGTCACGACGCGCGGCTCGACGAACTGCAGCAGATAGTCGGGCCCTCCGGCTTTGGTTCCGTTCCCCGAGAGGCGGTTGCCTCCGAACGGCTGGCGGGCGACCATTGCGCCGGTGATGCCGCGGTTGACGTACAGGTTGCCGACGGGGGTGCGAGCGCGGACGTACCTGACCGTCGCCGGATTGCGTGCGAACAGACCTCCTGTCAGCGCGAACGGGAGCCCGTCGACGATCTCGCAGGCGTGCTCGACGTCGCGCACCCGCTCGATCGCGAGCAGCGGACCGAAGATCTCCTCCGCGAGCACGGGTGAACCGCTCGGGAGATCGGCGGCGACGGTCGGCGGGCAGAACCAGCCGCGCTCGGGTACCTGCACCTCCCCGGCGAGGATCACGCCGTCGCGGGCCGCCAGCTCGGCGTAACGGCTCACGCGCGCCTGCGCCGCGCGCTCGATCAGCGGTGGGACATCGGTGCCGAGATCCCCCGCCTGCCCGACGACGAGCGTGCGCGTGGCACCGGCCACCCGGTGAAGGAGCGCGTCCGCGATCGCCTCGTGGACGAGCACGCGCGAGGCGGCGGAGCACTTCTGACCCGCGTAGTTGAAGGCCGAGGAGACGATCGCCGGCACGGCCTCGTCGAGGTCGGCATCGGCGTCGACGATGATGCAGTTCTTACCGCCGAGCTCGGCGACGACGCGCTTGAGGTGGCCCTGCCCGGCTGGGGTCTCCGCGGCGGCGCGGACGATCTCGAGCCCCACCGGCAGCGAACCGGTGAACGCGATCGTGTGGACGCCGGGGTGCCGGACCAGCGCCGCGCCGACGTCGCCGTCCCCGGGAAGGAGCGCGACCGCGCCGGCGGGAGCGCCGGCGGCCCGCAGCGCCTGCACGATCCGCAGCGCGCAAGCCGGCGACTGCTCGGCGGGCTTGAGCACGACGGTGTTTCCGGTGGCGAGCGCCGCGGCGGTCATCCCGCACGGAATCGCGAGCGGGAAGTTCCACGGTGAGATCACGGCGGCGACACCACGCGCCGTGTAGGAGAGCTCGTTGCGCTCGCCGGGCGCCTGCGCGAGCGTGCGGCCGGTGTCGAGCGCAACCGCCCCGCCGGCGTAGTACTCGAGGAAATCGATCGCCTCGCAGACGTCGGCGTCCGCCTCCGGCCAAGGCTTGGCGCACTCGCGAACCTCGAGCGCCGCGAGCTCGAGCCGGCGCTCGCGCATCCAGGCGGCGGCTCTGATCAATATGCCGGCGCGCTCAGGCGCCGGGGTCGAGCTCCAGGCCCGGGCGCCCGCAGCCGCCGTCCGCACCGCCTCGGAGACCTCTCCGGCATCGGCGACGGCGGCCACGCCGACAAGGCGCTCGGGGTCTCCCGGATCGGAAGATGAGAGCTGATCGCCGGCGCGCTCCTCGCCACCGATGCACACCGGCACGGAGATCGGAAGCTCGCGGTCGACGCTCGCGAGCGCGTCGGCCAGCTGCGCGCGCACGGCGGCGCGGCGCAGCTCCAGAACCGGCTCGTTGGTGAAGGGGGATGGGGGGATCACCGGGTGCTCTGCTTGTGTGCGTGCAGGACCACGTGGGGAACCGAGGCCTTCGTGCCCACCTGCATCCGGAATCGTCCGTGCTCGCGCACCTGATCGAACCCGGCGCTCCAGACCATCCGCTTCCACGCGCGCACGTTCGGCGCCCAGAAGATGACGGCCGGCTCGCGGTCGGCGCGGTAGCGGCTGATCGCGGCGGGCACGAGGCTCGTCAGCCGGTCGTACTCCTCGGCGAGCACGAGTCGATCGGTGCACACGCTCGCGATCCGCTCGAGCGCGAGCAGCTGGTCGCGCACGTGCATCAGTACCGAGCCGCAGAACACCAGGTCGAATGTGCCGAGGCGCTCTGGCGTCGCCTCGTAGACGTTGCACGACACCCGTTCCACCTTCGACCCGAGCAGCTGCTTGGCCGTCCGGAAGCCGCGGCCGCGATCGATCGGCGAGAATGCCTGTGGTCGGCGCCGCGGCGGCCAGTCGTACTCGTGCTCTTCGTCGACATCGATTGCGACCACCTCGGCGCCGCGGCGCTCGAGCTCGAACGCCCAGAAGCCGTCCCAGGTGCCGACGTCGAGCGCACGCAGCCCGTCGAGCCGGTCGGGCAACCCGTAGCGACTCACGTAAGGACGCAGGTCGAACCATCCCGGGGTCGTGTAGCCGGGGAGCTCGAGCGTGTGGTACCAGCGCAGCTCGCGCGCCTGCTCGATCGGATCGGGCGCGCTCATTGACCGACCGCCGGCCCCTCTTGCTCGCGAGCCGCCCGTGGCACCAGCACGGCGGAGCAGGCGAGCACGGCGATCAGCGGCTCGAGCGGCGCGCGGTAGCGCGTCCCTGAGTCGATCGTGAACACGATCGACGCGGCGAGCGCGAGCGCGAGCACGGGCCAGACGAGCTCGCGGCGCCGGCGCCAGCGCCAAAGCCCGACGAGCGTGAGTGCGAGCAGCACCCAGTAGCAGTACAGGCCCACCCGCGCGACCGGACGCGAGCGGCCCTCCGCGAACACCTCGGCGAGCGCGCGCGAGGGCTGGCGCACGTCCCACAGACGCGAGAGGCCGTTCCAGAAGAACGCCTCCACTAGCGAGGCGGGATGCTGCTTGACGTAGTCGATCGCATACTGGTCCAGGCGGGCGCGGAGCGCGAGGTCTGAGAGTCGCAGGCGCGGATTGAGGATTGCGGCGACGCTCGCGGGAGCGGGGCGCCAGGCGTAGGGGAAGAAAGGATCGTTTGCGGAGACGGGATTGAAGGTTCCGTAGGCCGCCTCGTCCTCGAGCGAGATCGGGAGGAAGCCGTGCTCGACGATCGCGTTGCGGATCGTCCACGGCACCACGACGACGACGGCGACCGCCGCTGCCAGTGCCGACAGCGTCGCGGCACGGCGCCAGCCGACCTTGAACAGCAGGTAGACCGCGAGCGGCGCGAGCAGGATGATGCTCGTCGGGCGCACCAACAGTGCGACCCCGAGCACCAATCCCGCAAGCGCTGCGCGGCGCTTGCTTGGCTTGCCGGTCAGCGCCAGCACCAGGAACCCAAGCGTCAGCGGCGTCGCGAGCGATTCGGAGTACAGCAGCTCCTCGTACTGCCAGGCCAACGGGTACACGGCGACCACGACGGCGGCAGCGATCGCTACGCGCGGGCCGAACAGCCGCCGCGCGAGCAGCCACGAGAGCCAGATCACGACCGCCCCGATCGGGATCTGCACGAACCGCACGAGCAGAGGATGGTGGCCGAACAGCGTGTACCAGAAGCCGACCCAGAGTGGATACAGCGGCGCCTTGTTCGCCGAGGGATGCGGGATCCCGTACACGGCCTTCGACCACCACCAGTGGCCGGCGGCGATCATCCGCCCCTCGTAGTCGTACTCCAGCTCGTCCGCCCTGAGCGGGAGATGACGTGTCAACAGCACGTACAGGAAGCGCACGAGGAGCCCCAGTGCGATCGCCGCGATCAGCCAGCGCCGCTCTCGCGCGAGGCGCGGCCACCAGCCATCCTCGGCGACCATCACCCTCGGGCGCATCGACTGACAGCTTAGAGGCTTATGCCGGACCACTACGCTCCCGACGCAGTGACCGCTGTCGAGGCCGAGCCTGCCGAACCGGCGCGCCGCCCGCCGGTCGACGTCGTGATCCCTTTCGCCGGGCCCGACAGCGAGCTCGAGCAGCTGATCGTCCGGGCGTCGCGGCTCGCACGCCTGCCGTCCGACACGGTCGTCGTGGTCGACAACCGCAGGCGGCAACGCCCGATCACGGCCGCGCCGGTGAGCGGCGGCGTGCGCGTGCTGGCGGCGCCGGAGCGGCGCTCCTCCTACTACGCACGCAACCGAGGCGCAGCGGCGGGTCACGCGCCCTGGCTGCTGTTCCTCGATGCCGACGTCGAGTGGCAGGGAAACCTGATCGACGCGTACTTCGAGGAGCGGCCCGGCGAGCGCGTCGCCGTGCTCGCCGGCGGGGTCGCCGACGCGCCGCTCTCGAGCTCGTCCCGTGCCACGCCGGCTGAGCGCTACGCCGCCGAGAGCAGGCCGATGGCGCAGGCCACGACGATCGACGAGCCACTGCACCCGCCATACGCACAGACGGCCAACTGCCTCGTCCGCCGCGCCGCGTTCGAGGCGGTCGGCGCATTCGCCGACGGGATCCGCTCGGGCGGCGACGCCGACCTATGCTTTCGCCTGCAAGCGGACGGCTGGACCGTCGAGCTGCGGGAGACGGCCGAGGTCGTCCACCGCAACCGCCGCGCGCTGGCGGCGCTACTGGCGCAGAAGGCTCGCCACGGCGCCGGCGCCGCATGGTTGCAGCGACGCTACGCCGGGACGTTCCCGCGCCGGCGCTGGACGGGCCTCGCGGCCTGGAGCGCGCGATCGATCCTGGCAGCGCGCAAGCAGCCGGGAGCGGGCAGGGTCGCGGTCGTCAACGTGCTCGCGGTGTGGGCGTTCGAGCTCGGACGACTGCTCCCGAATCGGACCCGCCAGCCCCGGCGGCGCCGATGAGCGAAGCCGTCGTCAGCGTGATCGTGCGTGCCCGCGACGAGGCGGCGAGCATCGGCCGCTGCCTCGACCTGTTGAGCGCGCAGCGGCTCGACGGGCGCGCGCTGGAACTGATCGTGGTCGACTCGGGATCCCGCGACGGCACCGCTCAAATCGCGCGCCGTCACGGCGCAAAGGTGATCGAGCAGCCGGCGAGCTCGTTCACGTTCGGAGGCGCACTCAATCTGGGTTGTGCCAACGCGCGCGGCGACCTCCTCGTCGCGCTCTCGGCGCATGCCTTTCCGCGCGACGAGCTGTGGCTGGGACGGCTGGTGGCGGAGCTCGGCGATGGACTGGTCGCGTGCGCGTGCGGCGACGCGTACGCCCCCGACGGGTCGCCGCTGAGGGCACCTGTGCGCCAGGACGTGTCGCTCGCGACGCGGCGCCCGGACTGGGGCTACTCGAACGCCGCGGGGGCGATCCGCGCGGAGCTGTGGCGGCGGCGGCCGTTCCGCGCCGACCTGCCGGGTGGGGAGGACAAGGAGTGGGCGTGGCACTGGCTCTCCCAGGGGTACGTGTGCGTCGTCGACCCGGCGCTGACGGTCGATCACGACCACACGCACGACGCGCTCCCGGCGATCTACGCACGCGCACGGCGCGAGTGGGAGGGATTCGCGAGCTTTCTGAGCGATCAGGCGCCGTACGGCCCGACGGAGCTCGTCGGCGAGTGGTGGTCGGACCTGCGCACGTACGGCTCTCCCGCCAGGGCTCGGCTCAGCCACCGCCGCGCGGCCCGCCTGCTCGGGGGCTACGCGGGCCGCCGCCGCGCCCGGCGCCGGGCGGCGAGCACGGGCGCCTGAGAACCCCCGGCCCTACGGCGGCGCGAGCAGCTCGTCGAGCGGAACGCCGCTCGCCTGCGCGTGCAGGAACGACTCGTTGCTCGTGTTCTCGAGCAGGCGCCGGACCAGGTAGGCCATGCCGGCCACCAGGTCGCCGACGGGGCAGTAGGTGCGGACGCGGAAGCCCCGCGCGGCGAGCGCGTCCTGGAGGTCGTCACCCAGTCCGCGCAGCACCTGGAGCTCGAGCTCGCCGTCGCCGGCGCCGGTGCTGCGATTGACGGCGATCGCATGGGCGACGGAGCGGAGATTGTGTGAGGCGATGGCTACCCGCACGGCCGGCCGCGCGGCGAGCAGTCGCCTCGTCAGAGCCTCGAAGTTCCGGTCGCAGTCGGCCTTGACCTCGAACACGGGCACCGGCCAACCGTGCTGGCCCGCCTGGGCGATCTCGTGGTCCCAGTAGGCACCCTTGACGAGGCGGATCACCGGTGGTGGCGTGCGCTTGTGTGCTGTAGCCCACTCGAGGATCTGGTCGAGCTGATCGGGGGAGTCGCGCATGTAGGCCTGGAGCACGATCCCGGTCGAGGGGCCATCGCGGAACTCCTCCTCGGCGAGCATCGCGAGCACGAGCTCGAGCACCGCCTCTCGCGAGTCCAGCGATTCCATGTCGATGTGCACGTGCGCTCCGAGCGTCTTCGCCTCGCGGAGCAGTGGCGCGAGCCGGCGCGCGGCGTCGCGCTCGCCGAGCTCGGGGGCGTCCGGCCGCAGCAGCGGCGTCAGCGCGGAGACCTTGACCGAGACGTTGGCGCGCGGCAGCGCGCCGCTCCCGTCCCGCTCCAGCGCGGCACGCTCTGGCCAGCGCGCGGTCGCCGCCGACAGCGACCGCAGCGCGCCTGAGCACCGCGCGGCGTACGCGTCCGCCTCGGTCTCGGTGACGGTGGCCTCGCCGAGCAGGTCGACCGAGCTGGCGATGCCGCGAGTCCACAGCCGGCGCAGCACCGCGACCGCGGTGCCGGGAGTCTCGCCGACGATGAAGCGGTGCCCCATGTGCCTGACGCCGGCCGCCGCCGCGGCACCGAGCGCGGCGCGACCCGCTCGCGTGTCGGCCACCTTGAGTGCGGCTGCGACCGGCGGGGGGGTGTCGGGGACCTCGTCGAGGAATCCGGTCAGATGGCGCGCCAGGTCATCCAGCGAGCGGCATGCCGGCACCACGTCGACGAAGCGGAACAGCGCAGCACGCAGCTCGAGGTCGGCGGCGGCAAGCTCCATCGCGCGCGTGTCGATCGCCTTCATCGGATGGCGCGCCGAGGACGGGAACGCGCCGGCGAGCTCGGCTCCGACGCGCCGGACCTCGGCCTCGATCTGCTCGCTGGCGGAGCCCACGGCCGGACCGTAGCGCCCCGGTCCTGCGGGCGGCTATTACGATCGCGCGATGCCAGGTCCCCAGATCAGCGTCGTGATCCCCGTGCGGGACGGCGCGCTGACGCTCCCCGCCCTGCTCGACGCGCTCGAGGCGCAGACCCTCGCGCGCGATCGGTTCGAGATCGTGGTCGTCGACAACGGCTCGCGGGACGGCAGCGGCGCGCTCGCGCGCGAGCGCGGCGTCCGCGTGGTCGACGAGCCGCGACCGAACCGGGCCAGGGCGCGCAACCGCGGCGTCGATGGCGCCCGCGGCGCTCAGATCGCGTTCACCGACGCCGACTGCCTCCCTGCGCCTGGATGGCTCTCGGCGCTGTCGGCCTGCCTCGCCGGCGCTCCGCTCGCGGGCGGCGCCGTCGAGCTCGTGGCCGGTGAGCGGCCGAGCCGGTGGGAGCAGCTCGAGCGGCTGTGGCGCTTCCGCCAGGAGGCCGCGGTCGCGCAGGGGTGGGCCGCGACGGCGAACCTCGGCGTCCGCCGCGACGCCTTCCTCGCCGTCGCCGGCTTCGACCCCGCTTACCGCCACATCGGCGAGGACGTGGACTTCTGCCTGCGCGCCCGAGCGGCCGGCTACGCCCTCGTGTGGTGCCCGCGGGCCGTCGTGCGACATCGCGCCGAGACGACCGCTCCCGGCGTTCTGCGCCGCGCGGTGATCCACGGCTACTCCTCCAACCAGCACGCGCGCCGGTGGCAGGATGATTTCGGCTGGCGGCACTGGCGGCATCCGCAGCCGGCGGTGTCCGGAGATTGGGCGCTGCGGCGATTCGGCGAGGACGCGGCGGGCCATCGCGAGCTGCTCGTGGCCGCGCGCGCCGAGTACGCCGCGCGCGTGGTCGGCTCGGCCTGGGCCGAGCTGCGGCGAGCACGGTGAGGCCGTCGATCACCTGAGGATGTTCACGGCCCGCGCGACCACGAGGCCGACCGTGACCAGCGAGGCGAGCGATTGGACCGACATCAGGACCTTCGCGGTGACGGTCAGCGGCATCGTGTCGGTCGGGCTGAAAGCGGTCGCGTTGGTGAAGGAGACGTACAGGTAGTCGATCAGCCCAGGGATCCAGCCCTTCGGCGCGAGCTTCGGCTCGGTCATCTGCGGGAACAGGAAGTCGGGCTGCGCGTCGGGCTCGAGCATCCTGCGCATCGGGCCGCCGCGATCGAGCTCCCAGTACCAGAGGCCGAACAGCAGCACGTTCGTGCCCCACAGGACCGCGCCCGAGCCGATCAGCGTGCGCCCACCCGCGTTGCCGCCGTGCACGAGGTAGTGGACCAGCAGGATGAGCGAGAACAGGTTGACCGCGCTGACCAGCCCGATCAGGCTGAGCGCAAACTGCCGGCGCACAGCGGAGAGCTTCAAGTTCGGTCGCGGCGTCGCGATCATCAGTCCGATCACGAGCACGCCCTCGACGCCGGGGAGCAGCCAGCGAGGGCCGAGCGTCAGCTTGTCTGAGAGCCCGAGGTCGAGCAGTACTGCGGCGAGCACGATGAGCTGCGCGGGCAGGAACGGGAGCTTGCGGTCGGCGAAGGACCGCACCTCCTCGGCCTCGCCGAGGAATGCTTCGGCGTCGCCGCGGGCGCCGGAGTGGCCGTGGGGTTTGTCGAGCTTGGCCATCTGGTCGCTTGGATGATGGCGCCGGGAGCGGCCGGATCGCGCCACGGGTCAGCGCGGCCGGGAGGAATTGAGTCGGCGATGGCAAAGGAGATCGGCATGAGTGCAATGCGAGCTACGACCGCCACGATCGTGTGTGCGCTCCTACTCGCCGCGTGCGGCGGGTCGAGCACGCAGCAGACGTCTGCCGCTGTTCCGGTCACCACGCCGGCCGGCACCACGACGAGCGCCACCTCGACGAGCACGGCGTCGACCACGACGGCGTCGACCACGACGGCGTCGACGACCACAGCGTCCACGACCACCGGCTCGGCCGCGGCTCCGCCAGCGTGCCTGACCGCGGACTTCGCGCTGCGCTTCCTCGACCAGGACGGGGCCACCGGCCATGGCGAGGTCGGGTTCGCGCTGCGCAACACCAGCGCCCACGAGTGCCACACCTACGGCTACCCGGGGATCCTGTTCCTCGACAAGGCGGGTAACGCCCTGCCGACGAACCCGACCCACACGACGATCGACTTCTTCGGCACGACGACCGAGACGGAGCTCGCGGTCCTACCAGGCGCCAGCGTCTCCTTCCGGCTCGGCGTGAGCCACGGCGCCGCGAGTCCGATCGGCT
>Ga0302324_100030521_pt1 | contig 10187 bp, 6 predicted proteins | sample Palsa_T0_1_FD_201949 | JGI IMG/M metagenome (GOLD analysis project Ga0302324, IMG submission 201949) | Peat permafrost microbial communities from Stordalen Mire near Abisko, Sweden - Palsa_T0_1 | ecosystem: Environmental > Terrestrial > Soil > Palsa > Peat permafrost | place: Sweden: Abisko... | reverse complement strand
CCGGGAGAGCGCAAAGTTCGTGCCGGACTTCTGGAACGTTCAATCCGAACTGCCACACGGTGCCATCGTCCTGAGCAGGGACTCAGCTTACGGTCTCTGTTGGCACCCTGGGTCCCCAAAACCGCTGCCAATAACTGAATTCACTTTCGTCGGGCAGCCAATCGTAAAAGTAGGGAGCGTATGAGAAACACTCGACTCAGAAGGCAAAGCTTCCTCGGACCCGGCAGCGAGGAGATCCTGGATGCGGCCACTGTCGCAATCATCGGGTTTGGCGGCGGCGGCTCACAGATCGGCCAACAGCTTGCCCATATCGGTGTGGGCAACTTCCACATCTTCGATCCCGATGTCTTTGAAGATACGAACCACAACCGCCTGGTTGGAGCACTCTTCTCTGACATCAAGGAAGGGACCTCGAAGATCGAAATAGCTCGGCGCCTGATAGCGGGCATCAATCCCAAAGCGCGAATACACATCCATTGCTGCGACTGGCGCGAGCGTGCGGAAGTGCTTCGGGACTGCGATGTCGTCTTCGGCTGCGTCGATTCCTATTCTGCACGCGCTGAAATCGAGGTGTACACGCGACGCTACCTGATCCCGCTCATCGACGTCGGCATGGACGTGTTTGAGAGCGAGAACCGCTTCGCGATATCCGGCCAAGTCATCCTGTCGATGCCCGACCAGGTCTGCATGCGGTGCCTGGGTTTCATCACCGAAGCGCGTCTGGCCAGAGAGGCAGAAGCTTACGGGGCCGCAGGCGGGCGGCCGCAGGTCATTTGGCCCAACGGTGTTTTGGCGTCCTCTGCGGTCGGCCTGTTCATGCAACTGTTGACGCCATGGTGCGACACGGAACCCGGCCCAATCTTCCTTGAATATGATGGCAATTCTCAATCCGTTTCGCGAAGCCCGGTTCTCGACCACCTAGCGGGAAAGAAGTGCGACCATTTCGGGTCGGTGAACGATCTCGGCGATCCCTTCTTCCATTCCGTTGCGCGGAGCCACTCGGTGTTCCCGACACCGCAAGCGAAAGAAGAGCGGGATAATCAAGACTCGTAGGTAACCCGAGGCCCTTCATCGCATAGCGGTCGCAATGAGTCAAACAGAACGCGTTCTTCGGATCCAGCAGCTGCTGCGAGAGAGAAAGGTGGTCTCCTTGCGGACGTTCCTTGAGGAGTTGGAGGTCTCAAGAGCGCAGTTCAAGAGGGATTTGGCCTTCGTGCGAGACCGGTTCCAAGTCCCAATTCGGTGGGATCGCTCGCGCGAAGGCTACGTCTGGCCGCAATCCGGCACCGATGCCGCAAATTACGACTTGCCAGGACCGCTTTATACCGCTTCCGAAATCCACGCCCTTCTGCTGATGCAGGACCTCGTGACACAATTGCAGCCGGGACTGTTGGAACAGCACCTTGGGCCTCTTCGGGAGCGGCTGAGACTTCTGCTCGGGACTCGTGACTTGCCCGCCGAGGAAATTCGACGGCGCATCCGCATTCTGCACATGGCCTCTCGTCCTGTGAATCCTAAGTACTTCCGGACCGTGAGTGAGGCGACATTGGGACGCCGAAGGCTAAGGATCCGATATCACGGTCGCTCTAATGACACGATCACTGACCGGGACATCTCACCGCAACGGCTCGTGTTCTACCGGGGGAACTGGTATCTTGACTCGTGGTGCCACCTCCGGAAGGATCTCCGCAGCTTCGCAGTGGACGCGATTATCGAGGTTGACGTTCTCGACGAGAAAGCTCGCGAGATCGCCGTGGATGCCCTAGACGCCCATCTCGGGGCTGGGTACGGAATCTTTGCCGGCGCAGCGCAAGCAGAAGCCGTGCTGCGATTCGAGCCGGAGGCGTCGCGTTGGGTCTCGCGCGAGATTTGGCATGTGCTGCAGGCGCGACGGATCGAACCGACCGGCCACCTTATATTGACCGTGCCGTATGCCCAAGAACAGGAATTGATCATGGACGTGCTTCGCTACGGCGATCAGGTTGAGGTGGTTTCTCCTAAGTCATTGAGAGAACTCGTGAAGGAGCGCCTCGATCGAGCGCGGGCACGGTACTAGCAACATGACATCGAGATTTTGTGAGGGTGGCTCCTTCCATGAGCCACCGGTCTGCGCACAATCGGACCATGCGGTTCCTTCATACAGCAGATTGGCAGATCGGCATGGCCGCGGCACACGCCGGAGAAGCGGCGAGTCGCATACGGCAAGCGCGTGTCGATTCCGCCCGACGGGTCCTTGAGGCCGCGCGCGAGCATTCTGTCGAATTCATCATCCTGGCCGGCGACACCTTTGAGCATAACGGCCTTTCCCGGGCCGCGGTAGCCGAGATCGTGCGACTTCTAGCAGCGGCTCACTGTCCGATATTCCTGATCCCAGGCAATCATGATCCCTTGCAGCCAGGCTCCGTTTGGGATCATCCGGCGTGGGCCGCGGCGACCAATGTAAACATCTTGCGGGAACCGAGACCGATAACCCTTGCCGGTGGCATGTTGTTTCCGTGTCCAATAATGCGAAAGCGCTCCGACCATGATCCGACCGCGTGGATTCCAAACGAAACCGGTGGAGGAATCAGGGTTGGGATTGCGCACGGCAACACCGGTGATCTGATTTCGGAAGGAGGTTATCCGATCGCCTTCGATGCCGCCACCCGCGCGGGGCTAGATTATCTTGCGCTCGGGCACTGGCATTCGACGACTCTGTTTACGAGTTTGGGTGCAGTGCACATGGCATACTCCGGGACTCACGAAACGACGCGATTCGGAGAGCTCGACAGCGGTAACGCCCTACTGGTCGACATCCCCAAGCCGGGCAGCGCTCCTGTTGTTACCAAGCTCCGTACGGGAACACTCGTATGGGAACAGATCAGCGAGACCATCACTGAACAAGGCAAACTGGCCGACATTTCTCGTTCACTCAACGCGATTCCAGATGCCTCGAACCGCTTGGTTGAGGTCAACATTTCAGGTCTGCTGTTCGAGCGAGAGTGCGAAGAGCTTGATCGCATCCGCCACGCTTCCGCGCGGTTCTTGTACGCCCGCATTCAGGATGTTGGGCTTCGCCCCGCCCCTGATGACGATGACTGGATCCGAATACTGCCTGCAGGCGTGATCCGCGAGGCGGCGGAACGACTCCGCGGACTCGCTTCCACTGCGGGAGAACAAGGTGCTGTTGCAACGCAAGCATTGCGGGAGTTGTACGCGATTCACTCGGAGGTGCGCCCGTGATCATCCGAACGCTTCGGGTACAGGGATTCGGCTGCTTTGCCGATGAAGTCGAGGTCGGACCGTTCGGGAACGGCGTGAATCTCCTCTTCGCGCCGAACGGCACGGGAAAGACCACACTGATGCGTGCACTCACGATGGCGCTGGTGGACGGGTACCGGGTCAAGTCGGCGGACATGCAGGCCTGGCGACCGTGGGGGCGAGCCCTCGCACCGCGGGTTGTCGTAGAGTTTGAGTTCGGCGGGAAGGAATATCGGCTGGAGAAGCGCTTTCTCGACGGCGCTTCCTGCGCTCTGTTCCGGAAAGAGGGCGCGTCATGGTGCGCATATATGGAGAATGACGACGCTGACGAGTTCCTGCGAAAAGACATCCTAAATTGCACTCCACCGGGATCAGGCACCGCCAAGCCGAAACATTGGGGCTTAGCACAAGTCTTGTGGACGACACAGGGCGATCTGGCGATGCCGGAGCTTTCAGAAAACGTCGTGGCGGCGATCCAGAAATCGGTGGGCGCCACACTCACGAGGGCTGGGTCGAAGATCGAGACGGGAATCGAGAATCTCTATTCCGAATTCTTCACAGGTTTGCGGGGGACACTCAAATCCGGCCGGAACGGCGCGCCTTTGCATAACATGCAGCGCGAATACGACGACTTACTCGCAGCGAAACGTGATGCGATGGAGGAACTGGTGTCCTTCGAAGCAATGGCCGATCAGATTGAGGACCTGCATGCACGTTCGGCCGAAGCCGGATCGCAGCGTTCCGCAATTCACGTTGAGCGCGCTCAGTTAGCGGCGGCGGTCGATGTCTACAAGGCTCTGTCGGCGGAACGCAGTCAACAAATGGAGCGCAAGCGCGCCGCCGAGGCGGTGTACGGCGGGCTGAAGAGCCGGATCGAGACGATCCAGCGGGCGCGAGCTCAGATTGAGCATCTCAACCATACCCTAGCCCGCATGAGAGATGCGTTGCCCGCGCTGGAGGCAGCGTCCGAGCATCGGACCGGTGCAGTCCAAGGTGCGGAGTCGGCGCTCATAGCAGCGCGAATCGTGGAACAGGCTGCGATTCAAGAACAAGCCGTCGCGCGTACAGCTCGAGAATATAATGATACGCGCCGGCAAGCAGACGAAGCATCGGCGCGGATACGCGAGATTGTGCTTGTCGATACCCGAATCGGAGAGTTGGACGAGGAGCTTGGTCAGCTGCTTGCGCCTTCAACCGCCGAAATCTCAGGGGTGCATCAGGCGATCACTTCCGAGCTGCAGGCTCTACGCCGACTGGAAATGGCGAGTATCGCAGTCCAGATCGAACCGGCGCGCGACACACGCATCTCCGTTAGCGAGGGTGATTCACCCGGAATCGTCAATCTCAACGCAGGCACGGCGGTCATCCTGCACGGAAATCCGAATGTTGCATTCGAATTACCCGCACTCGGCCGCATCCGCGTGAATGGCCCGGTCAGCGACTATACCGCGATCCGCCTAGAACTCGACTCAGCACGTACGGTTCTGCGCAGGTTTGATGACTCATTTGGGACACACAATCCGGATCAGCTCGAGGCTATGCGGGCAGCTCGGGCCGCGGTGGAACACGCGAAAGCCGAACAGCACGCGCGGCGTCAGGGACTCCTCGGCAGTGAACCCGAAGAACAGCTGCCCATACGTCGCGATTCCCTGGTTTCGCGAGTCGCGCAGATAGAACAAGAGCACCTAGAATGGGGAGTATCGGCGCCGGATCCCAACGCGCTGGCCAGCAGTACCTCAGCCCGGGCCCACGCCGCCTCAGACCAGCGCAGGCACTTGGAAAAGGCCTGGTCCGATACACAGTCGGAGCTTCTCGCGACGGAGAAGGAACGTGCAGCGGCCGTCGCCGATATTGAATCGACGACTCAGCGCCTGAAGGCCGTTGAGACCGAGGTCGAGATCCTCGTGGGCAGTGGGCTGACAGACGAGCAGCGCAAAGCCGCGCTAGATGCGGCGGCGCTCGACTATGATGCTGCCCGCGCCAAGCTCGACGAAGTCGAATCAAAGCTTCGCACCTATCCAACAGATCCCGCGGCACGAATGGAGCTCATCGATAGGCAGCTCACTCAACTCGACCGGCAGACCCGCGACATCGAGGAAGAATCGGTGCGCGCCGAAACGCGCATCGTCGACTTGGGCACACGCTCTCCGCATGATCAGCTTGCCACCGTGGATGAAACTCTAGCTATCACTGCAGCCAAACTCGAACGCGAACGCCGCCGTATGGATGCGATCAAGCTGCTCTACGCGGTCGTCACCGGCGCAAGAGCGGAGCTGCTGGAGTCTGTGGCGGCGCCGGTAGCGAAGTCCGCGACGGATTTTCTGTCCCAAATCTGCGGGACAACGATTGCCGGCATCCGCCTGAGTCCGCGCTTTCAGCCGGAGGAGGTGGTTCCCGCCGCGCTGTCTGCGTGTGACGATGGCGTCGAACTTGATCGGCTGTCCGGCGGAGAGAAGGAACAGGTTTATCTTTGCACTCGCCTGGCCGTCGCGAAGGAGATCGCCCGCATGGAACGGCAATTTTGCGTGTTCGATGACGTTCTGACGTTCACCGACAGCACGCGGTTGAGGCGGGTCTGCGAGTTGCTTACCCGGGCGGCGGCGGAGGTGCAGATCATAATTCTTACGTGCCATCCCGAGCGATTCCGGGCCATCCTTGACGCTCGGCTGATCGATCTCGAGGCGCTGGTGGCTCCCGTAGCGGCAGCGGATCGGGGGGTGATAGCGCATGCAAAGTGTTGACGGCCGCTATATCTACTCGCCATCCGACCTAATCACCTTTCTTGAGAATGAAGCGGTTTCGTGGCTGGATCGCTACAACCTCGAACAGCCTGGCGAGCTCGATCGCGACCAAGCGACCGAAGATCAAAAGATCATCCGAGATGCCGGCGACAAGCACGAGAAGAGTTTCCTTGCGCGCCTTACGGAGGAGGATCGCGATGTTGCGCACGTGCGCAACGTATCGGACCCATACGGCGCCACTCTCGCATTTATGCGCGAAGGACGGGAGATTATTTATCAAGCGCGGCTCGAGTCGGAGCCGTTTGCAGGATATTCGGACTTCTTGGTTCGTGTGGACGGCGACTCCGAACTTGGACCGTACCATTACGAGGTTTGGGACACGAAACTTGCGCGCAGTCTAAAGCCGTACTTCGCGGTCCAACTGTGCTGTTATGCCGAGATGCTGAAAGCCATGCAGGGCGTTTTACCTGCACAGGTAGGCATCATTCTCGGCAACGGGCAGCGAGAGCGGTTGCGTACGCTCGATTACTGGTACTACTACGTCGTCCTGAAGCGAGCGTTTCTAGAACAGCAGCGATCATTCGACCGCACGACACCGCCTGACATTCCACCACGCGGTGATTTCCAGCATTGGACCGGCTATGTCGAAGAACTTCTGGAACGCCGCGACGACCTTAGCAGAGTGGCCGGCATTCGTGCTCTCCAAGTCAAGCGGTTGCGGGCGACCGGAATCTACACCATGGCTGCACTTGCCGCAAACACGGAAGGTTGCCCCCGGCGAATATCACCAGCGACTTTTGAACGGCTTCAGCAGCAGACCCGGCTCCAGATCGCCTCTCGCGGACTCGGCAGGCCCCAATACCTTGGACTCTCGCCAGATGCCGGGCAGCCGCGGACAGGGTTGGCACTTCTGCCTCCGCCATCGCGAAACGATGTTTACTTCGACATGGAGGGCTATCCGTTGATTGAGGACGGCCTTGAGTACCTTTTCGGTGCGACCTATCTGGCGAACGGTGAATTACGCTTTCGGGACTGGTGGGCACATGATCGCAGCCAGGAGCGGCAAGCGTTCGAGGGTTTCGTGCGCTGGGCGCATGAGCGATGGCGTGAAGATCCAGCCATGCACATCTACCACTACGCGTCGTACGAGAAGACGGCTCTACGAAGACTCATGGGTCGATTCGCAGTGTGCGAGGCGGAACTCGACGATTTGCTACGCAACGAAGTCTTCGTGGACCTGTACGCCATAGTCCGCCAGGGCCTCCTGATCGGCGAATCCTCCTACTCATTGAAAAACGTTGAGCACTTATATCTCGAAAAGAGGAAAAGTGAGATCGCTACAGCATCCGGATCGATCATCTACTATCATCGGTGGCGCGAGCAGCCCGACGGTGATGGCTGGCGGTCTTCTTCTACCTTGCGTTTCATCCGAGATTACAACCAGGAGGACTGCGACTCGACGCTCAAATTAGCGGAGTGGCTGCGGACCTTCCAGGACGCTCAAGGAATCGCATTCATCGGAAAGTCGCTTGAGGAGGCCCGGGAGTTAAGCGAAGCCACAACGGGGCGCGCCGCTCTCGCAAAGCAAATGATTACCGAGGCCGCTGCAATCGAGGAACCTGAACGCCGCAGAATCTATGAGCTTTTAGCGTGGCTATTGGAATTTCACCGCCGGGAACAGAAACCTCAATGGTGGGCGCTTTTTGATAGACATGCTATGACGGAGCAGGACCTGATCGACGATCCAGATTGCCTCGGTGGACTGGAACGTGTCGGTCAACCTGAACTAGTCAAGCGATCGCTGCGCCACACATACCGCTTCGACCCACACCAGGAAACTAAACTGCGGGACGGTAAGACATGCTGCTTCGCCCATGACCTGGAGATCAAGGTTGAAATCGAGTCGATCGATTTCGAACCCGGTACACTCACATTCAAGATGGGTGCAGGCCGTTCTCTGCCGCCCGTGCGCCTCAACTTGATACCGTACGAACTGGTCCCACCAAAGGTCATTGCGGACTCCATTGAACGGCTCGTTAGCAATTATCGGCGAAGTGGGCGATTACCTTGTGCCATCGCTGATTTTCTGAGCCGGCACTCGCCCAGGCTGAAAAATAGAGCGAATGGGACCGTAATTTGTGGTGATGACAACGTCCTCGCTGGTGCAATCGAAGCAGTCCGCGCGCTGGATGGAAGCACGTTGGTAGTGCAAGGTCCGCCAGGCTCCGGAAAGACTTACACAGCCGCGCGGATGATCGCTGCTTTGGTCAAAGATGGTTATAGGATTGGCGTTACGTCAAACAGCCACCGCGCAATTTCGTTGCTACTCCAGGAAGCCGGCAAGGCCTGCCGCGAAAAGAACATCCCGTACAGGGGCGCGGACGTAAAAGGCGAAGAAGACGAAGCTCCCGATGTGGGCGGATTCGAGACGGTGAGTACCGGCTCGGAGTTGCTGGCGAGGCCGGTCCTGCCACAAATCGTAGGAGGAACTGCATGGGTCTTCAGCCGGGAGGAAGCGGCAGGGCGTTTCGACTTCCTCTTTGTGGATGAAGCGGGCCAGGTCTCGGTGGCGAATCTCGTTGGTATGGCCGCGAGTGCGCCGAACCTGGTGCTTCTCGGAGATCAGCGGCAACTCAATCAGCCGGTTCAAGGCTCCCATCCTGGCGAAAGTGGCTACTCGATTCTCGAGTATCTGTTGGGAGACTTGCCGGCCGTTCCGGCTGAGATGGGCATCTTCCTCCCCCACACGTGGCGCATGCGACCGGAACTGTGTTCTTTCATTTCGGACGCTGTTTACGACAGCCGCCTTCAACCCATCGAAATCACTTCGTCAAGGCGGATTGTCTCAGACCCCGGATCCAGCCACTGGGTCACCCGCACCGAGGGCCTCCTTTACATTCCGACGGAGCACGAGGGAAACGTGTACGAATGCGAGGAAGAGGCCGATGTGGTTGCCGGAGTTGTTGAAGAGCTTTTGAGGCACCGCCTGGACAAGGGTGGCGGCCGTCTCGATCCCTTATCCCCTTCAGATATTCTGATTGTGAGCCCATATAACCTACAGGTCCGGCTCTTGTCCAAACGCCTGCCTCACGTGCGAGTCGGAACTGTTGACAAATTTCAGGGCCAGGAGGCACCGGTGGTGATATGCTCGATGACCTCGAGCACGGGTGACGCGTCCTCACGTGGTCTTGAATTTCTGTTCAGCCCCAATCGCCTCAACGTCGCCCTGTCGCGCGCGCAGGTTCTCGCAATTCTAGTCGGCAGTCCTCAACTCGTGCGGACTCGCTGCCCTCGCCTAGATCAAATGCGCTTGGTGAATCTCTTCTGCCATGCAGTGGCGGCCGGAACGGTCTTGGCGGCCGCAGCAGCGGGTAAAACCTCCCGCGGAGACGACGCACACTTGCCTTGATGGGCGCGCCACGTCCGAGAGCGACTGGAGGGCGTCCCGGCTTCATCTTGGTCCTGTCAGCTCGTTGGGGGCCAGGATCGGCAAGGGCGGCCCAACGATTCGCATGAACATGTGGAGCTTGCAAGGTGGAATAATGGTCAATCAGCTCATGAATTTACAGGTTGCGCACCTCTTCAAATGCCGAGTTGTCATCGCCCGCGTGGGCGAGATGGACCAAGCCGGGGCCGGCTGGTGGAATACCACTGGTCTCCTCGGAACGGTCGGCGTCGCGGCCCTTCGCCGGAACTTTCCCCACACGCACTGGTTCGCGCAGGCTCGGGCGGTTATCGCCGTTGCCAGCAGCCGATGTTCTGAGGTTTTCCCACTCCCCAAAGGCTGCGTTTCGCTCTGGCACCTCCGACCGGAAATCGACGCCGCGCTGTCCGAGGCATGGCCTCAGTGGCTAAGCGACGAGACGACCTGGCGGCCCTTCTTTGAGGCCGTTGCCATGCTTCCTGGTGCGAGCGCGTCAGAAGCGCTTCAGCGGCTGGAATTGGCAGGGCCGACCGAAGTGTCCGCCACCGAATCTCTCAAACGATCCCACGAGGCCAAGGCGCTCCTTGTGCCGACGCGAGAGCCGTTGGACAACATCGCAGTTACTCAATTGGCGCTGGGCTTCTCGCACGCGGAGCCGGGGAAATTGACCGTTCCCTACATGCGGCTATCGGGAGGGTTGAGTTGACTGAAACCCTGCCCGAGGAAGCAATCGTCTCGACTCGATTAACCCGTAAAGGCCCACTCATTGAGGAAACGTATGG
>Ga0302324_100030517_pt1 | contig 10188 bp, 7 predicted proteins | sample Palsa_T0_1_FD_201949 | JGI IMG/M metagenome (GOLD analysis project Ga0302324, IMG submission 201949) | Peat permafrost microbial communities from Stordalen Mire near Abisko, Sweden - Palsa_T0_1 | ecosystem: Environmental > Terrestrial > Soil > Palsa > Peat permafrost | place: Sweden: Abisko... | reverse complement strand
AGACCGAAGAACGCAAAACTGGCCGTGAATGCGGCGCCGAGCAAAGACTTACCGAAATAGTTCATGGAGGGCCTCCTGCCTGTGCAACGCACAGACTTCGTTTCGGCTCCTCTATCGCTGTGCTGACAGCGTCAGCACCAGCACGCACTTGTATCGAATGGTCGCCCAAATACCTAGCAACATGAGAAGCCCGTTATCACCTGAACGATGATGACAATCACCGGTCGACTTATACCTCGAGCCGATCGTCAGGCCGAGCCACCAGGGCGTACAGCGCGGGCATCAGGAAAATCGAAATCGCCAGCCGGCTGAACAAGCCACTGACAATCACCAGGGCGAATGGCTTTTGTGTATCGGTGCCCACACCCGTGGCAATGGCCGCGGGCAACAGGCCCAGTGCAGCCACCAGTGCTGTCATCATGATAGGGCGTAAACGAAGTATCGCACCTTCACGGATTGCTTGATCCATCGCCACGCCGTCGCGCCGTAGTTCATTGACATAAGATATGTAGACCACCGCGGTTTGTACGGAAACCCCGAATAGAGCGAGAAATCCCACTCCCGATGAAACCGAAAAAGGCGTGCCGGTAAGAAAGAGAGCAAGAATGCCGCCCACGGGAGCAGATAGCAGTACGCCGACCACTGTTATCAGGGGGAACTTAAAATTGCTGTAAAGCGCGAATAGGAGCATGAAGATCAGAAATGTGGTGAGCGGCAGAATCACATAAAGCTGGGCCCGCGATGCGGTGTATTCGCTGTATTCGCCGCCCCAATCCAGCCGATAACCTTGGGGCAGTTTGACCTGACCGTTCACCTGGGCAATTGCGTCATCCACTGCGCCAGCCAGATCTCGGCCTTCAACCGAGAATTGCACCCCGATATAGCGGGAATTCGCTTCGCGATAGATGAAAGAGGCGCCGTCAGTGACCTTGATATCGGCCAGCTCCTTTAGCGGAATCTGCTGACCGCCAGACGTCGCCACCGGAATATCGCCGATCTCTTCGGGTGTGTCACGAAATTGCTGATCCAGCCGTACCACCAGGTCGAATTGCTTTTCGCCCTGTACCACTTCAGTGGCAACATCGCCGCCGATGGCGGTGGTGATCAGCGCATTCACATCATCCACATTGAGTCCGTAACGGGCAATCTTGTCGCGATTGATGGTGATGGTGAGCGAGGGCTGACCCAGCTCCTGCACGAGCGTTACATCCGTAATTCCGCGCACCCCGGCGATTATTTTCTTGATCTGACGACCCTTGTCTTGAAGGGTGTTGAGATCAGTGCCGAATATTTTTACCGCCAGCGAACTTTTGAGGCCGGTCTCTGCTTCGTCCACCGCGTCTTCGGCAGGCTGGGTGTAGTTAAAGATAATTCCAGGAAATGATTGGAGCTTAGTGTTGATCGCGTTGATCAGCGCCGGCTTGTCGCGGTATTGCCCATGCCAAGAAGAATAGGGCGTCAAACCCACATAAAACTCGACATTGAAGAAGCCAGTAGAGTCAGTGCCGTCATCGGGGCGGCCCAATTCCGAGGCCACAGTGGTGACTTCCGGAAAAGTTTTCAAAACATCGCGGATCTGGGGCGTGATCTCCGCAGCCTTATCGTAGGAAATGGTATAAGGCATGGTGGCGCGCACCCACAGCGCACCTTCATCCAGTTTGGGCATGAATTCGGCGCCGACAAAGGGTACCAGTACCAGCGCAAGTATCAGAAGAACCGTTGAGCCCGCAACAATGCGGCGCGGGTTGCGCAGCGAATAATCCAGGCCTTTTTCATAGCGCTGCTTGGCCCATTCAAATGCCTTGTTGCGCTTTTCCTGCACGCCTTTTTTCATCAACCACGCGCATAAAACCGGCAGCAAGGTGAGAGTAATGACCAGCGAGCCGATGAGGGCGAAGACCATGGTGTCTGCCATGGGCTTGAACAACAGGCCCGATGGCCCTGACAACACATAGATCGGCAAGAAGCTTACCACGATCACGGCGACTGCATAGACCAAGGGACGGTCCACTTCCGCGGCGGCATGTTGGATAACTTCGATGATATTGAAAGGCTTGCCGTGGCGCAGCGCCAGCTGGCGGAAGATGTTTTCCACCATCACCACCGCCGCGTCTACCAATATGCCAAAATCGATGGCTCCGATGGAGAGCAAGTTGGCGGAGGCACCCTGTGCGTCCAGGCAAATGAAGGCAAAGAAAAGCGAAAGGGGGATGGTAGTAGCTACGATCAGGCCGGCGCGCACGTCGTAGAGGAAGAAGATCAGCACGACCACAACAAGGAACATTCCGCGCAGCAAATTACCTGCAACAGTATCGGTGGTGAGCGCGATCAGGTCGGTACGATCGTAATAGGGAACGATCTGGACGTCCTTGGGCAGGACAAGCTCGTTAAGCTCCTTGGTCTTTGCCTCGACACCTTTCAGCACATTCTGGGCCTGTTCCCCAGTACGAAGCAGGATGACCCCTTCAACTGCGTCATTCTGCTTTTCATAGCCGAATTCGCCAAGGCGCGGCGCAATGCCGATCGCCACTCGGCCCACGTCCTTCAAAAGGACGGGAGTGCCGTTGTTCACAGCCACCACGACATTGCCGATATCTTCCGGCGTCACCATGCGGCCGACGCCCGTGACGTAATAAAATTGGCCGCCCTGCGAATAGAATCCGCCGCCCGAATTGGAATTGTTTGCGCCCAGCGAAGTTTCGACTTGCGCCACTGACAGGCCGGCGCCTGCGATTTTGGCCGGATCGAGCAGAACCTGATACTGCATGTCGCCGCCACCGAAGCCGGAATCGTCTGCCACGCCCGGCACCGAGCGATAGGCTGGCTCGATCACCCAGGTCTCATAAGTTTTCAGCTCCATCGGCGATCGGTCGGGTGATTGCAGCACATAGCGGTAGATAAGGCCCGACGGCGAAGACATCGGCGAGATCGACGGCGTGACGTTGTTGGGAAGGCCAAGCCCCTGCAGATTGTTGATCACCTGCTGGCGCGCGAAATAATTGTCGGTGCCGTTGTCGAAGCTCATGATTACGTCCGACAGCCCGTAAAGCGAGATTGAACGCAGTGCGCTCAAGCGCGGAATTCCGTTCATCCCCCGTTCTACCGGCACGGTGACCAGCCGCTCGATTTCCTCGGCGGAGTGGCCCGGCCATTGGGTAATAACCTCCTCCATCGGCGGGGAAAGATCGGGATAGGCGTCTACAGGCAGGCGGTCGAGCGAGCGGATGCCAGCTCCCATCAGGATCACAGTGACCAGGAGGATCAACAATGGCTGGCGGAGTGACGCTGCTACCAGCCGGTTCATCACCGATGGCGCAAGGGGCACAGGAGCGTGCGCCGGATCGTGTTTAGGGTGATCTTCGCTCATTGTTGCTGCATGAACTGAAGGAAGAGTGCACCATCGGCCACGACCTGCTGGCCGGGATTGAGGCCCTCAGGAATTTCGTACTGATTGCCGCTGCGATAGCCCAACGTTACATGCACGCGAGCGAAACTGCCGTCGGATTGGGTGACATAAACAAAAGGAAGATTTTCCTCGTCACGCAATACGGCGGAAACCGGCACTAAAAGGCCCGTCGCCGGCTCGCGGGAAAGCAGCTTCACCTGCACATACATTTGGCGCTTGAGGAAATCGCCGGGATTGTCCATCACCACCCGAACCGCGACGGAGCGAGTGTTGGGATCAACTTCCGCCCCGACATTATCGACAGTGCCAGTGAGGGCCTGGCCGGTGACCATCACCTGGGCGGCGTCGCCCTGATGGATAGAGCCGATATCGGTGTCGAACACATGGGCCAGCACCCAGACCTTGGACAGATCAGCGACGGTAAAAACCGGCGTTGTATCAGCCTGCAATGTCATGCCGGGGCTGACCAGTTTTTCCACTACCGTGCCGGCGAGCGGCGAACGGATGATGCCTTCTACTCGCGCGGTGGGCTTGCCGGCTTGAGTATCGGCAATCACTTGCGGATCAACATTCAAGGATTGCAGTGCCAAAAGCGCAGCGTCGCGGTCGGCCTCGGCGCTGGTGGCATCGGATTCAGCTTGGTCAGCTTCTTTCTGCGATACCCCTTCATGCGCTAAGAGGTCTTTGTCGAGATCGGCAAGCCTGCGAAGATTCTCGGCACTGACCAACGCCTTGCGATAGGTCGAGACTGCCGCCGAAAAATCTGGTGATAGCACCGCTGCCAGTCCGTCTCCCTTTTTCACTTGCGCGCCCTGTTCCACGATCAGGCGCGATACCATGCCGCCGAACGGCGCTAGAATCTGGGTGGATTGGTTGTTGTCGAAATCCACCGTGCCGCTGGTGTCAACTTCGCGGCGATATTGCCCGCGCTGCACCGTAACCAGTTGGATGTGGGCCTTTTGATCCGCCGTCAGCGTGACATTGGCGCCTTGGGGCGGATTGGGACTAGATTTCTGCCCGCAACCTGCGAGCAACAGCAACGCGCTCAGCGCAAGGATTTTTCTCAATTCAACCATTTTTTGCATCCTGATCGGGAAGATCGTTTCGGTGCCACCAGCCACCGCCCAATGCCTGGAACAAAGCGGCGGTGTCGGCGAAGCGGGCAGATTGCGCGCCCAGCAAGGTGACTTCGGCCTGTTGATATGCCTGCTGGGCCGCCAGCAAGCCCAAATCATTGGTGTAGCCGTCCTGTAATTGTCGCTGGGTCAGATTCAATATGGTGCGTGCGGCGGTGTCGGACGCGGAAGCCGATTTCACAAATTCGGCGTCCTGCTGCAACGCCACCAGTGTGTCGGCGACATTCTGGAATGCGCCCAAGAGGGTCGATCGGTATTGCGCAGCGGAGGCGTCGAATGCGGCGCGCGCAGCCCGTTCCTGATGCAGCAGTGTGCCGCCTTCGAAGATTGGCGCGGTGAGATTACCGCCAATACTCCAGAACTCGGTGCCGGGTTGAAACAGTTGGTTGAGCACTAACGCGGTGCTGCCGGCATTGGCAGAAAGCGTAATGTTGGGTAGCCGGTTAGCAACCGCGATGCCAATCTGCGCGCTGGCGGCGTGTAGGTTGGATTCCGCCTGCATCACATCTGGGCGTTGAGTGACCAAGGTCGCCGGCAGGCTGACCGGCAGGTCCGCGGGCAAAGTGAGATCGGATAGTTTGAGCGTTTCCGGCGGTGTCTCGGAGGGAAATTTGCCCACCAGCACGGCCAACAGGTCGTGATATTGCGCATCCTGCTTGATTAAGGGAGGAAGTGATGCTTGCGCTGACGCCAGAGCAGAGACCTGCTGCGCCAGATCCACGCCCGAAGCGTAACCCTTGTCCTTCTGATATTGCAGGATATCGAGTGATTTTTTCTCCGCCGCGATGATCTGAATGGTGGAATCGATCTGGGCGCGGGTAGCGGCTTCCTCCACTGCGGTGGCGATGACGTTGTTTACGAGGGTGGTGTAGGTGGCCAGCATCTGATAGCGCGCCGCATCGCTCTGCGCTTCGTAGGATTCCACTGTGCGCCTAGTCAGACCCCAGATGTCCGGCGCGTAGGAGATGGTGAGTTCTGGGGTGAACAAGTCATATTGCAGAGAGTTGTTACTGGGTACCGGTGCCAAGGTGGCTGGGTTTTCCTGATGACTGCCGGCAAAACCGGCGCTCACCTGCGGATAGAATGCCCCTTTCTGGGCAACTGCGTTCTCGTGCGCCTGACGCAGTGTGGCTTCCGCCGCCTTAAGATCTGAATTGTTCTTTAGCGATTGTTCAACCAGAGCCGTGAGCGCTGGCGAATGGAACGCCGACCACCAATCGCCGCTGATATCGGCTGCCTGGACAAAACGCTGGGCGTCTCCGGCCACCGCCCCTGGAGTTGCGGTGGGATCGGAGAGCGGCGCGGGCGTATAGGAATTGACGCTAGGCGCCTCCGGCTTTTTAAAGTCCGGGCCCACGGCGCAGCCGCCGAGTATTGAGAGTAACGAGATGGCCCCAAATAAGCGCGTCTGAAGCAACATGATGTGTCTCCGAAGCAAATGATCGATCCGCGATAGCCAAGCGGAAGCGGGGCGGACACATACGCGCCTCGCGCGCGTAGGCTCACGCCGGACTTTTTGCGATCACTTCTGTGGAGGGGCCCGGCTTTGCCAGATATGCGCCAGCGTATTGGCGGCGCCGGAGGAACGATGATCCGGCGCGGCGAGCATGATGCCAGCAACGGAAAGAAGGAGCAGGGGTGCGGCTGGTAGCGCAAAGGCGCCGGCCTGGGCTACCGCCTGGCAGAAAGGGCAATCAAGCGGGTTGTTGTCGCCGGAAGATTTGCCATGGCCAACATTGGCGGCGGAGTTGGTGACGGTGGTTGTGGCCGAGTCATGAATATGGACTTGGGTAACGTAGGCTTGCAGGGTAAAGGCAGCCAGAACCAGCCAGATGGCCAAGCGCCATCTTTGAATCCGCGTCTTCGCCTTGGCCGTGGATCTTGTCATTCAGCCCGGAATTTGTCCTACCCTGGTTGTGGTTATAGCAAATCCGCTAGTGCCGCGCCACCTAGCGCTGGCCCCCTCCTGGACTGCTGGGCATCGCTGGTCGATCTGACGAGGCCGCAGGGGAACCGCAAGGCAGCAGATCGCGTTCCCCGTGGGAGAGTTTAAGAAAAGGCGCCCCAATGCCGTTACTTTATATTGTCGGCCTGCTGATCGTGGTTGGCGTGCTGCTCTGGCTGGTCAATACCTATATCCCCATGGATTCCAAGATTAAGGGCATCCTGAACGCGGTCGTGGTGATCGCCGTGGTAATATACCTGCTGCAGGTGTTCGGTCTTTTGGGGACTTTGGAAGGTATCCGGATCGGTACCCATCCTGTTTCCTGATTGGACTAAACGGTTTACTGATTTGGGATGACATCTCAGGCGGCCAAACCAGCTCCGCTCATGGTGCTGGCAGCGCTGGGTGTAGTTTATGGCGATCTAGGCACCAGCCCACTTTACACAGTTCAAGTGGTGGCAGCCGCGACGGGCGGGACGATGAGCAGGCTGGCCGCGCTTGGCAGCCTATCGTTGATCGTCTGGACCCTCACCATCACGCTTTCGATCAAATACTGCATCTTCGTGCTGCGAGCTGACAATCATGGTGAAGGTGGAATACTGGCATTGATGTCATTGGTTGGCGCCAACCGTTTAAATGGGGGGCGCTGGCTACTAACTGCGATCGGACTGCTCGGTGCGGGGCTGTTATATGGCGATGGTGCGATTACACCCGCAATTTCGGTGTTGTCGGCACTTGAAGGCGTCAATGTCGCCACTCATGCGCTCGCACCCTATGTGTTGCCGACGGCGATTGTGATCCTGGCAGCGCTGTTTTTGGTGCAGCATTTCGGCACGGCACGAATCGGCATGGTGTTCGGGCCGATAATGCTGGTTTGGTTTTTGGTGATTGCGTTGCTCGGGGTGGTCAGTCTGGCAGCGCATCCCGAGACGCTTGTGGCGATCAATCCGCTTTATGGTTTTGAATTTTTGCGGGAGGAAGGCTGGCGCGCCTTTGCTGTGCTGGGTGGAGTGTTTCTTTGTGCCACCGGCGGCGAAGCGATGTATGCTGATATCGGCCATTTCGGAAAAAGCCCCGTGCGCATCGCTTGGTATGCCATGGTCTTTCCCGCGCTTGTTTTGAACTATGCCGGGCAGGTGGGCAATATTTTGGCGACGCACCGCGTCGACAATCCCTTTTTTCAGATGGGGCCGAGCTGGGCGATCTATCCTTTGGTGGCACTGGCAACGATCGCCACCGTCATTGCTTCGCAGGCGATCATCACTGGGGCCTATTCACTCACGCGCCAGGCAATTCAGTTGGGTTGGTTGCCCGGCATGCGCATTCTCCAGACATCGGGCGCGCGCTACGGCGAAATTTATGTGCCGTTGGTGAATTGGTTGATGATGGCCGGCACCATCGCATTGACATTGGTGTTTCGAGACTCGACGCGATTGGCGGGGGCTTACGGTATGGCGGTGGCGGGGACCATGCTGGCGACCACGGTGCTGCTTGTGAATGTCTGCCGCAGATGCTGGAACTGGTCATGGGCGGCGACCGTGCCGCCATTGACATTGTTCTTTGCCATCGACTTAGCCTATTTCGCCGCCAACTTGATCAAGCTGCCGCAAGGCGGCTGGATTCCCTTAACGGTGGCCGTGCTTTTGTTCGGCGTGATGGCGGTATGGCGCGCGGGAATTCAAGCGCTGCGCAGGCGCACGCCCACCGGCTCCTACGAAAAATTTGTGCGCCTTCTGCGCCATGATCATGTACCGCGTGTGCCGGGCACGGCGGTATTCCTGACGCGGGTACAAAACGCGGTCCCCGCGCTATTGACCCAACATGTCCAACATATGGGTGCGTTGCAGGAAACGGTAATCGCGCTGTCCATCCTATTCGTGGAACGACCGCGGGTGGCGCCGCAGGATCGCGCCACTGCCAAACATATCCGCGACGGGTTGTGGCGGGTGACGCTGCGCTATGGCTTCATGGAACGTACCGAGATCCTCGGCTGTCTGGAAAAGATCGAGGTGCTGAAACATGTCGATTTCAAGCACGTGATCTATTTCGGCGCTCGCGATTTGGTGGTGGCCGACCGGCGCGACACCCAGCTTCGGGGCCTTTGGGTTAGGCTGTTCGCTTTCTTGTTTCGCAACACTGTCCGCACCATGGACCGGTTCCATATTCCGCCCGACAATTTCGTGGAAATAGCCCGCGAAGTGCAGATTTAAAGGCGATTTGCCAAGGCGGGGCCGCCCTCATATGTTCCCGCCGGATTTTGCTGGAAGGATCGAAAATGCGGGCGAAGTGGTTGATGGGCGCTGCTTTTATGATGGCGGGTCTAGGAGCAGCGGCGCAGGCCGCAGAGCCGGATGGGTTGGTGCTGCCACAAGGATTTCATGCCGAAGTGGTAGCTGACGGAATCAAGGGCCTGCGCCATATGGCGATCACGCCAGACGGCGTGATCTATGCGACCACTCGTAGCGACGGGATCGCGGCCCTAAAACTGGATCAGGAACACAAGGCAGGTGTTCCTCAATTTTTTGCCAAGGAAGTTGGAAGCGGCACCGGCATCCGCATTTATCACGGCGCGCTTTATGCCTCGTCGGTGGCGGCGGTTTATCGCATCAAGTTGGACAGGAATCTGATTCCCTCCGCCCAGCCGGAAAAAATTCTGGATGGCATGCCGACCGGCGGATTCAACAACCGGGTTCTGGCCATCGACAATGCAAGCAATCTTTATGTCGGCGTCGGCGGCAGCGGCAACACCTGCACCGGCACGACGCCCAAAGGTGTCAAACCGGTTGGCTTGACGCCGTGTCCTGGCGTTGAGGGCCGCGGCGGTATCTGGAAATTCAAGGCCGGCAAATTGAACCAAAAATTCCCTGATGACGGGATACAAGTCGCGACAGGTCTGCGCGACCTAGATGCGCTGGATTTTCGACGGGGCGATGCGCTTTACGGCATCATGCAAAACCGCAACGCTACCCACGCGCAATTTCCCGATGTGGTGAGCGCCGATGAAGACGATGCCATCGCCGAGGAGATGTTCCGCTTTCCCGCCAAGAAGGTCACAAATATGGGCTGGCCTTATACCTATTGGGATGGCAAGCAGCAGATCCGATTGATGGCACCGGAATATGGTGGCAACGACAAGACCCAACCGCCTGCTGGCATGTATGCCGTGCCAGTCGCGGGCTTTTATCCCTCGCACTCACCGTTGGATCTTCTGTTCTACAACGCGCGGCAATATCCGGCGCATTATCGCGGCGGCGCTTTTGTGGTCCAGCATGGCGGCAATGGCGGCCATGATATTTCCGGTCATGCCGGTTACGAAGTGGATTTTATTCCTTTCGATCATGGCAAGGCGGGAACGCCAGAAGTGTTTGCTGATGGCTTTGCCGGCGTGGGCCAAGCCGCCAAGCTGCCCCAGATCGCAACATATCGCCCGGTGGGGGGCGCAGTAGGGCCGGATGGATCGCTCTATGTCGGCGATTCACAGAAGGGCCGCATCTGGCGCATCGCTTACGAGCATTGATGGACGAAGCTCTCGGCTAGATGGCGGAACTTATTGCCATTCGGCGAGTTAGCACCGGGTCGGGTATGCCGGCTTAGGAGATTTCCATGAAATTGTTCAGCGTTGTTCTGCTGGGCGCCACCTTGGCCCTGGCCAGTCCGGTTGTGGCGCAGGACCGCAACAGCACGCGCGAAAAGCCGATGAT
>Ga0302324_100030516_pt1 | contig 10188 bp, 12 predicted proteins | sample Palsa_T0_1_FD_201949 | JGI IMG/M metagenome (GOLD analysis project Ga0302324, IMG submission 201949) | Peat permafrost microbial communities from Stordalen Mire near Abisko, Sweden - Palsa_T0_1 | ecosystem: Environmental > Terrestrial > Soil > Palsa > Peat permafrost | place: Sweden: Abisko... | reverse complement strand
CGCATCCCCCGGTGGCGGGTCCCGGCGAGGCCGGCTAGATCGTGCGGGCCACGATCCGGCACGGCACGAGGACCTTCTCGTCCAGGTGGTAGCTGGTGCAGATCCGGTGATAGCCGTCGGCGACCCAGAGCGGCTCGCCCTGGACCAGCAGCACCGGGGAGAGCTTCTCGCCCTTCTTGACCTTCGCGAAGTCAGCCAGGACCTCGGAGTCGTCGGCTGGGAGCAGCGTCAGGCCGGAGGCACGGAGAATGTCCTTGGCGGCGAAGTGCTCAAGCGCGATCTCCTTGCGCAGGGCCTTGGCCAGCTTTTGCGCCACCGGACGGCCGACCAGCAGGGACAGGTAGTTCTCGGCCGCGGGGTAGTCCTGCGCCTCCGGCTGGTTCTGCCAGTGTTCGCTTGATCTGGTTGATTTGCCTGCCATGGAAACCCCGATCTCCTCGGCTGGCCGACAGTCGTGGTGACTGCCGGCCACTGCAACGCTACTCCTTCGCCTGGTGGCGGCGGCGAATCACGGCCCGGGCGAATCGCCCCGACGCCCGCTACCCGAGAATCTTGAGCAACCGCTCTCCCAGGACCGCCGCCGAGTGGGGATTCTGGCCCGTGATCAGGTTGCGGTCCTCCACCATGAACGGCTCCCAGAGCGCGCCGCGGCTGAACTGGACCCCGACCTTCTCCTTCAGCTCGGTCTCGAGCAGCCACTGCGTCTTGGAGGCGAGTCCGACGGCCTCCTCCTCGTCGTTGGTGAAGCAGGTGACCCGGTAGCCCTTGAACGGCGACACGCCGCCGATCCTGGTGGACAAGATCGCGGCCGGGGCGTGGCACACGATCGCGAGCGGCCTGCCCGAGGCGAGCTGCGCCGTCAGCAGCCGGCCCACGTCGGCGTCGAAGGCGAGGTCCTGCATCGGGCCGTGGCCGCCGGGAAGGTAGATCGCGTCATAGTCCTCCGGACGGACGTCCGACAGCTTGAGCGGCCGCCGCAGCACCTCGGCCGAGCGGATGATCGCCTCCAGGTCGAGGGCGCCCTGCTCACCGCCCGCCATCGACGGGCGCAGGCTCATCATGTCGACATTCGGCGTCACGCCCCCCGGCGTCGCCACCACGACCTCATGGCCGGCGTCGGTGAGCTCCTTGTACGGGTTCGCGAACTCCTCGGCCCAGTAGCCGGTGGCGTATCTGGTGCCGTCCTTCAGCACCAGATACGTGGCCCCCGTGACCACGAAAAGTACTTTCGCCATGCCAAATAACACCCCCCTGTGCCCGCCGGACAAGTTCCGGCGGAGCTGTTTCCACCCTAAGCACGCGTCATCCGCCGCCCCATCCGCCCCCTCGCTGCCACCGGCCGCAGCCGCCCCCAGCAGGAACGCTCGCTCGGCGTCGTTGCTGGTCAGCGCGAGCGCCCGCCGGTAGGCATCGGCTGCCTCGTCGGCGCGGCCGAGCCGGGCCAGCAGGTCGGCCCTGATCGCGTGCAGGTACTGGTAGCCCGACAGCCGGCCGTCGGCGTCGAGCCGCTCGACCTCGGCCAGCGCCGCCTGCGGGCCGTCGACCATCGCCAGTGGCACGGCGCGGTTCAGCGCGACGACCGGCGACGGCCACACCACGAGCAGCCGGTCGTAGAGCAAGACGATCTGCGCCCAGTCGGTCTGGTCGTACGCGGGCGCTTCGGCGTACAGCGCCGCGATCGCCGCCTGCAGCACGTAACGGCCGGGCGGACCGGCTCGCAGGCAGCCGACGATCACCGCGTCGGCTTCCGCCAGCGCGGCGGAATCCCACCGCGACCGGTCCTGCTCGCTCAGCCGCAGCAGCCGCCCGTCGGCGTCGGTGCGGGTGGCGCGGCGCGCGTCGGTGACGAGCAGCAGCGCGTGCAGTCCGCGGACATCGGCGCTGCCGGGCATCAGCTCGCGCAGCATCCGGGTCAGGTGCATCGCCTGCTCGACGAGGTCGGCGCGCACCAGCGACGGGCCGGACGGCGCGGTGTGGCCGGCCGTGAACAGCAGGTGGACGACGGCGAGCACCCCCGTGAGGCGGTCGCCGAGCTCGGCTGCGCGCGGGATCGCGTAGGGGATGCGCGCGACCGAGATCTTCTTCTTCGCCCGGGTGATCCGCGCCGCCATGGTCGGCTCGGAGACCAGGAACGCGCGGGCGATGTCGGGGACGCTCATCCCGCACACCAGCCGCAGCGTGAGCGCCACCTGCGCTTCCTGGGCGAGCGCGGGGTGGCAGCAGATGAAGATCAGCCGCAGCCGCTCATCGGGGACCGCCTCGCTCAGCCGGTCGGCGGCCTCGTCGTCGGCGCCCGGCTGGCCCTCGGCCGGCTCGGCCGGCTCCCCCTCGGGCACCACCAGCAGCGGCAGCCTGGCCCGCAGGGCGGCGTCGCGGCGGATCGCGTCGATCGCGCGCCGCCGCGCGGTGATGGTGAGCCAGGCGGCCGGGTTGCCGGGGACGCCCGCGGTCGGCCACCTCCGCAACGCGTCCGCGTAGGCGTCCTGCACGCACTCCTCGGCCAGGTCCAGGTCCCGCGTTACCCGCACCGTCGCGGCCAGCACCGCGGCCCACTCGCGCCGGTGAGCGTCGGCGGCGGCCGCCTCGACCTCGGCCGGGTCGGTCACGGAGGTGCCTGCCGCCGCTGCTTCACCGGGGTCCGGGCTTCACGAAGCGGCTGATTTCAGGTAGCTGCTGTGCACCGGCCGGACCTCGACGCCGCCGCCGTCGCGCACGACCGGGTTGCGGCGGGCGATGGCCAGCGCCGCGTCGAGATCGGGCGCCTCGATCACGTAGAAGCCGGCCACGACCTCCTTGGAGTCGAGGAACGGGCCGTCGGTGACGGCGTCGGCGCGGACCGACGTCGCCATGTCCCGCGGCGTCAGCGCGTACGCCGCCAGCATCGACTCGCTCGCGGCCAGCTCGTCGGAGTGGTCGTCGCAGGTCTCGAGCTCTTCCGCAGTGGCGTCGAGGGCGTGCGCGGAGTCGTGGGCGTAGATCAGGATCGCGTACTGGGCCATGAGCCATCTTCTCTCTTCCGCCCGGCGCGCGGGCGCGTCGCCGGTCACACCTCTACGTCGGACGGACCACGCGGAATCGACAGGTCCAGTCTGCATAGTCGCGAAACGGGTAAAGCCGGGATGTGTCCGCGGTCGTAGGCGGCCTGGGCGGCGGCGACCGAGTTGCCGTGTCGCCTGGCCCAGTCGGTGAGTTCCAGCAGCGACTGGTGGAGCTCCTTGGCCATTTCCGTCAGTGTGTACTCGACCTTGGGCGGGACGACCGCTGATCCCTCTGATCGAGCGCTCCAGCTCCGTGAACCGGACCGGGCCCTGTGCGACGGCTACCAGGATGCCGATACTCCACTTCCCGGAGACGTGATCGAGGACCTCCGACACGGGGCACGCCTCGCTGGCCAGGGCCGACACATCGATGTGACTGTGGGACATGAAAGTGCCTTCTTCCGCCGGGCTCGACAGTCACCAATCATGTACTCCGTATCGGATCGTGCGCCAAACGGGAGGGCGGCTCAATGCTTCGGGAACTCGCAGACCGCGCCGCGATCGTGGACCTGAACGGCAACCATGTCACCGCAGTGCACGGTGACGAGGCCGAGCACACCTGCTACTACCAAGCCCAGCATGTCCGCCGCGGCCTGGCTGACGGCGACAAGTTCCTTGGCGGGGGTCGCTACGACGACCGGCTGCGCCGTACCTCGGATGGCTGGCTGTTCACGCACCGCAAGATCATCAGCGTCTGGAGCGACGGGAACCCCGCTGTGATCGCGCCCTGACCCCAGGCCGCGGCGTTTGACGATATATAGTTGTAGATCTACAATGATTGTATGAGCACAAACACCCTGGCGGAGCAGAACAAGCAGAACCGGCGGCTTGGCATCATCCTCGCCACCTGCTGTCTCAGCCTGTTCGTGGTCGGGGTGGACGTCACCATCGTCAACATCGCGCTGCCGTCGATCCAGCGGAGCTTCGGCGCCTCGACCGCCGGGCTGCAGTGGACGATCGACGCCTACACGGTGGTGCTGGCGAGCCTGCTGATGCTGTCCGGCTCCCTCGCCGACCGGCTCGGCCGGCGGCGGGTGTTCCAGGCCGGGCTGGCGCTGTTCACGCTCGGCTCGCTGCTGTGCAGCCTCGCCCCCGGGCTCGGCTGGCTGGTGGCGTTCCGGATGCTCCAGGCGGTCGGCGGGTCGATGCTCAACCCGGTCGCGCTGGCGATCATCGCCAACACCTTCACCGACCCGGTCAAGCGGGCCCGGGCGATGGGCGTATGGGGGAGTGTGTTCGGGATCAGCCTCGCGGTCGGCCCGGTGCTCGGCGGGGTGCTGGTCGGCACCATCGGCTGGCGCGCCATCTTCTGGGTCAACGTGCCGGTCGGGCTGGCCGCGATCGCGCTGACCCACCGGTTCGTGCCCGAGTCACGCGCGCCCCGGCCGCGGCGGCTCGACCCGATCGCGCAGATCCTGATCGTGGTGCTGCTGGCTGGGGTCACCGCCGGGACCATCGAGGGTCCGCAGCAGGGGTGGACGTCGCCGCTGATCGTCGGCTGCTACGCGGCCGCCGCCATCGCCGCGGTCGCGGTGACCATGGTGGAGCGGCGTCGCCGGGAGCCGCTGATCGACCCCCGGTTCTTCGCCTCCGCCCCGTTCTCCGGCGCCGCCCTCATCGCGGTGGCGGCGTTCGGCGCACTGGCCGGGTTCCTGTTCCTCAACACGCTGTACCTCCAGACTGTGCGCGGTTACTCCGCGATCGAGGCCGGCCTGCTGATCCTGCCGATGGCGGCCGCCATCGGGGTGACCGCCCGGCTGTCGGGGCGGCTGGTCGGGGCCGGGAAGGCCCGGTGGTCGCTGCTCATCGCCGGCGTCGCCATCACGGCCGCGGCCGCCGTCCTGGTGACGGTGAGCGCGACCGCCCCGATCGGCGAGCTCGTCGCGGTCTACATCGTGTTCGGGATCGGCTTCGGGTTCGTCAACCCGCCGATCTCCAACACCGCCGTGTCGGGAATGCCGCCGGCCCAGTCCGGGGTCGCAGCTTCGATAGCATCGACCTGCCGTCAGGTCGGCGCCACCCTCGGCGTCGCCGTGATCGGGTCCATGGTGGCGGGCCATGAGCTGGCCGGGTTCACGGCCGCCAGCCACGGCGGCTGGGCCGTCGTCTGCGGCTGCGGGCTGGCCGTGCTGCTGGTCGGCCTGGCGTCGACCAGCGGCTGGGCCCGCGCGACCGCGCAGCGGACCAGGGAAAAGCTCATCGCCGAGCCGGAGGAAGGACAGGTCCATGACCGCGACTCAGCCGTCGTCAGCTGACCGGGTGGCCGCGCCGACCCCGGTGGTGCCCGCGTCAGCCGGGCCCGGCACCCTTGATGGGCCCGGCACCGCCGACCTGCCCGCTGCCGCGTGGCAGCTGATGCGGCAGTTCGTCGAGGCCAACAAGCACAGCCAGATACTCAAGGAGCAGCTCGGCCTCGGCGCCGGCAGCGGCCGGATCAAGGTGCTGTTCCTGCTGCGCGAGCAGCCGATGACGCTCGCTCAGCTGGCCGACGCGCACGGCGTCGACCGCCCCTACGCCACGATCATCGTGGACAAGCTCGAGCACCTCGGCTTCGTGGAACGGCAGCCGCACCCCAGCGACCGGCGGAGCAAGATGGTCAGCCTGACCCCGGCCGGCCGGGGCGCGGCCGCGCTGGCCGACAGCATCATCGGCGAGCCACCCGCGGAGCTGCGGGCACTCGCCACCGGACAGCTCACCGAGCTCATCGGGCTGCTGTCGCTGCTTCGGTAGACCCGGGCGAAGGTCACGTTCCGGCCGCCCCGCCCGGGGAACGGTGCACAGGAATGGGAACGGAAGGAGGCGAGCGTGATGCCGATGCCATCGCCGTCATCGCCCTCATCGCGCGACGACTCCCCGACGGGTCCGCCGGGGACGCCGCGATCGCCCGGTTCGCCGCGCGAGCCGAGGCCGCTCGGCCTGCGGACGCGGAAGCGGGCCTACTTCATCATGATGGGCGTCTGCCTGGGCCTGATCGTGCTGGCGTGGATGGTGGTCGACCGGTACTCGATCGTCGCGGCCGTGATCATGTCCGCCGTCGCGCTGGTGATCCCGCCGTTCGCGGCCATCGTCGGCAACGCGGGCCCGGCCAACCGCCAGTGAGGCGGGCGGGACCGAGGAGACCCGGGCAGATCACACCCAGTGTCTCGAACGCCCGCGGGCGGCTCTCTCCGGCTCGATGTCCTGTCAGCGTCCGGCGGGGAGGGAATGCGGCTGCACGGGGCTCAGAGCGGTGGCGGCGGCCGCGACGAAGCGCAATAGGTGCGGTTGACGGCGGCCCCTGACGGTGGCGAGGCACAGGTCGTGCGCGGGTGCGTCGCTCAGCTGCCGATACTCGAGATCGGGGCGCGCGTAGTACTCGGCGACGCTTCGCGGCAGAACGGCGAGCCCGCGGCCGACGGCCACGAGCTCGAGCTTTTCCTCAACGGTCGTGGTCCGCCGGACCTGAGCGTCCAGTGTCGTCTGGTCAGCGAGATCGGCCTGGAGAAGCTCCGGTTTGGAGGCAAGCGGGTGGTCGGCGGGCAGGCAGACGACGGACGGCTCCGAGCCAATGGCGGTGATTCGAAGCCCGGCGGCGTCGAAGGGCCGGCGAAGATAGCCCACGTCAGCGCGGCCGTCGCGCAGCGACTCGGCCTGTTCGTACCAGTTGAGCCGGAGGAGCTGGATGTTGATCCCGGGCTGCTCGGTCTCGTAGGCCCGGACCGCGGCGGCCACGCTCAGCCCCGGCGCGAACCCCACCACCAGGCACGCGCCGCCACGCGCGGCCTGGTGCACGCGCCGGGCGGCATCCGCCGCCTCGACGAGCAGATCGGCCGCCTCGTGCTGCAGCTGTCGCCCGGCGGGCGTGAGCCGGACGCTGCGAGTGGTGCGCTCGAGCAGTGCGCACCCGAGATCTTGTTCGAGCGAGCGGATCTGCCGGCTCAGCACCGGCTGGGCGATGTAGAGCTGCTCGGCGGCCCGCCCGAAATGCTCGTGCTCGGCGACGGCGGCGAAGTACCGGAGCTTGCGCAGATCCAGATCCATGCCTGCAGGGTATCAATTCTCCGGAACAGGTATTGGACCCGACCCTGGTCGAGCGGGCACTGTGGAGCTATCCAGCCACGACGAAAGGAAGCTTCCATGATCTGCCACACCTTGGTGTTCTCGTTCGGCGAGGACCGCACCACGGCCGAGTGCGACGCGTTCTTGGCCCAAGTACGCGAGATCTGCCTCGAGTCGGGAATGACGAGCCAGGTCGAGGCTCGCCGGCACTTGCCGCTCCCGAACGACTCCTACGCTCAGACGTTCGTGTCTTCCGCGATCGTGCAGATCTTCTGCGAGGACCTCGACACCGTCCAGCGGCTGTCCGGCTACGACACGCTGGTCAAGTTCGAGCACGACCAGCAGCAGAAGCCGTACAGCGTCGTCTGGGTCAACCACGAGCCCATCACACCGGTCGCCGCGGCCTGACGGCTTGCCGTCAAGCCTCAGCCGCTGCCGATCAGCGCGTCGGGGACTTCGCGGAGGAAGATCTCGGCGGTCTTGGGCCCGACGCCCTTGAACTGCTCCAGGCGCGCGGTCACCTCCGCGCGGGAGCCGGCGGTGCGCGCCAGGCGCGCGACGGAGCCCCCGTAGTCGGCGGTATGCCGAGATCGGCGGCTGTGATGAGCGCGGCCATGGGTCAAGCGTATCGAATCCGGCGTCGACCGGGCCGTCGCTGCCGGCCCGCACCGCGGTGACGCCTTCCGAGAACGCGAAGCCACGCGACCGTTCGGACTAATCAAAAGGTCTTTGAATTCAAGACCTTCCTATCGAACGGACGCGGGGTTCCTCTTGGCAGCCGATACGCGCGTCGATCTCAGGCCGGCCGGTGCCGCCTCGCGGACTACGTCTCGAGGTGTACACACAACGGCCGATGCAGGTCCAGTCTTACGGCTGATGCTGAAGGGCCGTCGCGTTGCGAGACTTGTCGCATGGACCTGTCTGCCTTGATCACCCGGGGCTTCGCCATGAGCGACCGGGCGCTGTGGCTGCTCATGGTGGAGCAGGGTGCCTGCTCCACCAGCGAGCTGAGCCCGGATGACTGGTACCCGGTCAGCGCGCCGGCCGAGGCAGCCAGGTGCGAAGCGGCCGGGGCCATCGCGGTGTGCGCCGCCTGCCCAGTGCGCGAGGAGTGCCTGGAGCTGGCGCTGCGCAACTGGGCGGTCGGCCAGCACGGCGTGTGGGGCGGCACCGTGCCGGCCGAACGGGAGCGGCTGCGCGCCGCGCGGGTCACGCAGCTCACCCGGGTGCTGGCCAGGAACCGGGGCGCCGACCTGGCCGCGAGGCGGGACGCCGACCGGGCAGCATCGTTACCTGCGCTGCGCGGGGCGGCGGCCAGCGGCTCCGGACCAGGTGCTCCGCGCGGCCGGAGCCCCGGCACTGGCTCCGCCTCGTCATCGAACAACTCGATGCGCCGCGAGGGCCGTTGAACCCACTGCTGGCCTGCGCGCGGGATGAAGATGCGAGCGCCGAAGGCGTCAGCGAATTCGACATTGGCGGCGTAGAAGTGCGGGTGCGACATGCAGATGGCGCTAATCCCCGCAGGTAACGCAGATCCACGCGGGCACTAGCCCACCCCCCATCATGGACGACGCCGGAACGGACTGGCCCGACCGCTCTCTTCGTCCCGGACTTGGTCGAGCGCTGACCCCGAGCCGCTCACATATCCAGATCCAGTATTCACCCGCCGCCGATGCCCGACCATGGGAGCATGACCGATCACCCGGGGCGCTGGCTCTCCCCGTTCACCCAGGTCGAGCTGCGCAAAATGTGGACCTACAGCGATGGTGTCCGCACGACCAAGGCGTACCGGCGGCCGGATGACAGCGCCGAGGCCGGCAGCTGGGTTCTGGTGGACCAGGCGACCGGGAACGTCCAGGGCGCAGTCCCGGCGCGAGAGTTCTCCCGCCGGTTCCGGCTGGTGGACGAGTTCGCCGATGTGCGCCGTTTCCCTACCTATCTGGGAACGGTCAACGCGTCCGACGGCACCGCGCTGGTGGATCTGATCCTCGATCGCAACCCCTTCATGCTGGCCAACGGGCCCCGGCGCGCGGCCAGGCCGCACACGCTCATGGTGCCTCGCAGCCATCGCGACGGATGGTCGTCGGCCACCGACCAGGAACTGGCGGCTTGCCGTACCGCGATGACCCTGGTCGCCGCTTGGTACGGCAGTCAGGACGACGGCCACGTGGCGTTCTGCGCCAACGACAGCGCGCCGAACCTCGACTACCTGCGAGACGCGGACGCGGCGAGTGGGATCCCGGCCGGCGGCGGCACCGGCGCGGTGATCACCAGGAACCCGCGGCAGGAGGTGCAGCACGCTCACTTGCACGCCTTCTATTCGGAAGACGGTCCGACCGAGAACCACGAATCGTCGGCGCGTCAGGGGCATCCGGTCATTGCTGAGGGTCGCGGGGCGTTCGGTGACGCCCTCGGCGGCGACGCGCTGAGGGTCGACGGGGACAGCACAGGCCCCGCCGCCAGTATTCGCGCGGCCGCCCAACCCTGGGGAGGCAGTTACTGCTCGTACCAGGTGGGCGTGGACGGCCCCTTCTGGGTGATGCCCGCTCTGGGAACGTCCCAGGACGAGTTCAACCGGCGACTCGCCCGAGCCGATGGCCTCCCGGCGGAGCCCGACCCGAAGTTGGGCGGTGCCATCAACCTGGTGCGCCCCAGCCTGACCGATCCCTCGCGCCGCCAGGCGGCGGAACGGGCTACGGCGCAGCAGCGGGCCAGTTTCGAGGCGTTCGTCGCCCAGCGCGGGCTGAACCCGCGGTCGCTGGCCTAGATGTAATGGCAACATGTTGCCCGGCTCCACATCTGGTTCCAGCGGGCGCTCACCGTCGCGACAGTCGCGATGGTCTTCGAGGACTAAGAAACGCGAAGCACGCGTCCGTTCGGAAAATCAAGGTCTTTGAGCTTCTGAATTCAAGATCTCATATCGAACGGACCCGGGTTCCTCGTGCTGCGGTCTGCCCTGACCGCGCTGCCAGTCCCATTAGACATGCGCCGATACACCGTCAGTCCAGGCAGAACTCGTTGCCCTCGGGGTCGGCCATCACGATGAAGCCGGCGCTCATCGGGGGAGCCGGCTCGTAGCGACGTATCAGCGTCGCTCCCAGCGCGACGAGCC
>Ga0302324_100030513_pt1 | contig 10189 bp, 8 predicted proteins | sample Palsa_T0_1_FD_201949 | JGI IMG/M metagenome (GOLD analysis project Ga0302324, IMG submission 201949) | Peat permafrost microbial communities from Stordalen Mire near Abisko, Sweden - Palsa_T0_1 | ecosystem: Environmental > Terrestrial > Soil > Palsa > Peat permafrost | place: Sweden: Abisko... | reverse complement strand
CCCCGGCGTGACGTCGACCTGCGTCAGCAGCGTGTAGGCGACCAGGGACAGGCCGGGGTGGAGTTCGCCGCCGACGTCGCGGGCTCGCCTGGCGAGCGTGGTGAGACCCAGGTACAGGTCATCAAGAGCAGCTTCGCGAGCCATATCTCCCCATCTATTTCGCCGTCATCGGGTTGCAAAATGCAACCCTAGCAATTAGGGTTGTAGTTAGCAACTCTAACTGGCGGCATCGGGGCCGCCGGTCGAAGGAGTTAGTCATGAACACGCTTACCGTCAACCAGGAGCAGACTGCGGGAACCCGCATCGGATCAACGGACGGGCCGGTGTACGCGGTCGTCGGCTTCGACGGCTCGGCCTCGTCGCAGCGCGCCCTGGACACGGCCGCCCGGCTGCTGAACGACCGGCCCGGCGGCATGGAGATCGTGTACGTCGCCCATGTCCCGGCCGTGGCCGCCGCCGGCCTGGTCGGCGCGGCCTCGGCCGACCTGCAGCAGAGCTTCGATGACGCCACCCGCGAGCTATCGGAGGCGGTCCGCGCCCGCCTGCAGGCCTCGCACCTGCGGGCCGCCGCCCAGCGCTGGCACTTCCAGCGCCGCGACGGCGCCATCGCCGACAACCTGATCGCGGTGGCGGACGACCTGCGCTACCGGCACGGGCCCGACGCCGAGGTGTTCCTCGTCGTCGGCCGGTCCGAGCACGGATACCACCACGTCCTCGGCTCGGTCCCGGCCGCCCTTGAGCGGCACGTCCACTACCCGGTGCTGGTCATCCCGTAATGCCCCCGAGCTGACCCGACCGACCGTTGCCCGCGGATAACCGAGCCAGTCGGTGATGCGCCGCTCACTATCATCGAGGGGTGAAAATACTCCGCTATGTCGCGTTCAGCGATGATCCGTCGGGCGGTAATCCGGCCGGCGTGGTGCTCGACGGCTCGGCCCTTGATGACGGCGCGATGCTCGCGATCGCGTCGGATGTCGGGTTCTCCGAGACCGCCTTCCTCTCGTCGCGAGCAGACGGCGGCTTCGGCGTCCGCTACTTCAGCCCGCTGGCCGAGGTCCCGTTCTGCGGTCACGCCACGATCGCGCTCGCGGTCGCGCACGCCGAGCGGCACGGCGTCGGCGAGTTGCGGCTCGCCACCATGGCCGGCCCGATCACGGTGACCTCGAGGCGAACCGCGGACGGCGCGCTCGTCGCCACGTTGGTCAGCGTCCCGCCGCGCAGCAGCGCGATCGCGGACGACGACCTAGCTGAGCTCCTCTCGCACCTGCGCTGGGCGGCCGCGGATCTCGACCCCGCCCTGCCGCCCCGGGCCGCGTACGCCGGAGCCTGGCACCCGGTGATCGCGGTGGCGACCCGGGCCCGGCTGGCCGAGCTGGACTACGACCGGCCGGCGCTGCTGGACCAGATGAAGCGGATGGACTGGACCACCATCGACCTGATCTGGCGGGAATCGGAACTGACGTTCCACGCCAGGAACCCGTTCCCGACTGGCGGCGTCGTCGAGGATCCGGTTACCGGCGCGGCCGCGGCGGCCCTCGGCGGCTATCTGCGCGAACAGGGCCTGGTCGGGCTGCCCGCGACGATCACCGTCTATCAGGGGCAGGACCTGGGCCGCCCGGGGACGATCACGGTGCGGATCCCGGCCGAGCCCGGCACGGGCCTGGAGGTGACCGGCAGCGCGGTGCGGATGTAGCCCGCCGACGGTAGGCGCACCCCCTCCCGGCGTGGTTCACTAGGACCGTGGCCAGACTGCGAGGCCCGGTGACCATGCGCGACGCGCACGCCAGCCTCATTGAGCAGGGCGGAACCGCGGGGGTCAGGGAGATCGTCGCGGATTCGTGGCTGCGCTCGGTCGCCGCCGGGATCAAGGCTGATACCAGCGACCCGCCCATCACCCTGGACCGCAGCGTGCTGCGCCAGTACCGGGCCGAGCACCCCCTCGCGCCGATCTTCCCGCTGCTGTCGGACGTGCTCGGCCAGGCCGCACAGGAGTGCGACGCCGTCATGGCCGTGGCCGACGAGCACGGGCAGCTGCTGTGGGTATCCGGCTCGACCGGCGTGCTGCGGAAGGCGGAGGCGATCTCGTTCGTCGAGGGCGCCCAGTGGGATGAGGCCCACGCGGGCACCAACGCGCCCGGCACCGCGCTCCGGCTCGATTCCCCGGTGACCATCCGCGCGGCCGAGCACTTCGTCCGGCCGGTTCAGCGCTGGAGCTGCGCCGCCGCCCCCATCCACGACCTGGCGACCGGCCGCATCCTGGGCGTCGTCGATGTGACCGGCGGGGACGACATCGGGTCGCCGCAGACGAGCGCGATGATCCGCGCGGCCGCCCGGATGGCCGAGGCCGAGCTGGCCAGGATCGCGGCCGTCCGTCAGCAGCCGTGGGGGAGCGCGACCGCGATGGCGATGTCGCGGTTGCAGGCCCGCGCGGCGGGCGGCCTGCACCTGCAGGCGCTCGGCCGGCCCGACATGGTGCTCGCTGCGGCCGGCCGGTCGCTGCGGCTGAGCCTGCGGCATAGCGAGATCCTGGCGGTGCTCGCCAGCCACCCCGGCGGCCTGTCCGGCGACGAGCTCGCGGTCATGCTCTATCCGGGTGACGTCAGCCCGGCCACGCTCCGGGCCGAGGTGGTCCGGCTGCGCTCGATGCTCGGCGCCGACGTGCTGGCCTCCCGGCCGTACCGGCTCCTGTCCGAGGTTTCCTCGGACTGGGCCGCCGTCGCGGCCCGGCTCGCGGCGGGCGACCTCGCGGGGGCGCTGAAGCTATACCCGGGGCCGCTGCTGCCGCCCAGCGAGGCACCGGAGGTGGCCAGGCTCCGCTCCGACCTGCACGGCTGGCTGCGCGCCCTGGTGCTGGCCGACGGCGGGCAGGAGCTGGTCGTCAACTGGACCCAGAGTCGCTGGGGGGCCGACGACCTGGAGATGTGGCATCGCCAGTGCGCCCTGCTGCCGTCCCGCTCTCCGCTCCGGCCGCGAGCCGAGGCGATGGTGGAGCGCCTCGACGCCGAGCTCGGCTAGCGCGCGGAAACCCGGTCGCAACGTAGTTGCAACGTTGCGGCAACTAGCTTGGCGCCAGTGAGGTCGCCAGAGGCAGTCCGGATTCACCGAATCTCCCCGACGGCCCGGCAGCGCAGAAGGGGAGACATCAATGGCGCATTACGCAGCCCCTGGGCAGGCCGACAGCCCGGTATCGGTAGAGAGCCGCTACGGGAACTTCATCGGCGGCGAGTGGGTGCCGCCGGTCAGCGGCAAGTACTTCGAGAACATCACCCCGGTGACCGGGCAGCCGTTCACCGAGATCGCCCGCTCAACCAGCGACGACATCGAGCTCGCGCTGAACGCCGCGCACGGGGCCAAGCAGTCCTGGGGCCGGACGTCGGCGGCCGAGCGGGCGGGGATCCTGAACAAGATCGCGGACACCATCGAGGCCAACCTGGAGATGCTGGCGGTCGCCGAGACCTGGGAGAACGGCAAGCCGATCCGGGAGAGCCTGGCGGCCGACCTGCCGCTGGCAGTGGACCACTTCCGGTACTTCGCGGGGGCGATCCGGGCGCAGGAAGGCAGCCTGTCCGAGATCGACGGCGACACCATCGCGTACCACTTCCACGAGCCGCTCGGCGTCGTCGGGCAGATCATCCCGTGGAACTTCCCGATCCTGATGGCGACCTGGAAGCTCGCCCCGGCCCTGGCGGCGGGCAACTGCGTGGTGATCAAGCCGGCCGAGCAGACGCCGTGGTCGCTGCTCAAGGTCATCGAGCTGATCGCCGACCTGCTCCCGCCGGGTGTGGTCAACGTTGTCAACGGCTTCGGCGTCGAGGCGGGCAAGCCGCTGGCGTCGTCCAGCCGGATCGCCAAGATCGCGTTCACCGGCGAGACCACCACCGGCCGGCTGATCATGCAGTACGCCAGCCAGAACCTCATTCCCGTCACGCTCGAGCTGGGGGGCAAGAGCCCGAACATCTTCTTCGAGGATGTCGCGGCGGCGAATGACGACTTCTACGACAAGGCCCTCGAGGGCTTCACGATGTTCGCCCTCAACCAGGGCGAGGTCTGCACCTGTCCGTCCAGGGCGCTGGTCCAGCAGTCGATGTACGAGCGGTTTGTGGCTGACGCGGTCGTCCGGACCAAGGCCATCAAGCAGGGGCACCCGCTCGACCTCGACACGATGATCGGCGCTCAGGCCTCCAACGACCAGCTGGAGAAGATCCTCTCCTACCTGGAGATCGGCAAGGCTGAGGGCGCCAAGGTACTCACCGGCGGCGAGCGGGTGGACCTGGGCGGCGAGCTGTCGGGCGGCTACTACGTCGCCCCCACGATCTTCGAGGGCAACAACAGCATGCGCATCTTCCAGGAGGAGATCTTCGGGCCGGTGGTGGCGCTGACCAGCTTCAGCGACGAGGCGGACGCGCTGAAGATCGCCAACGACACGCTCTACGGCCTCGGCGCGGGCGTGTGGACTAGGGACGGCTCACGCGCCTACCGGGCCGGCCGCGAGATCCAGGCCGGACGAGTATGGACAAACTGCTACCACGCCTACCCGGCTCACGCCGCTTTCGGCGGGTATAAGCAGTCCGGGGTCGGCCGCGAGAACCACAAGATGATGCTCGACCACTATCAGCAGACCAAGAACCTGCTGGTGAGCTACTCACCGAAGAAGCTCGGCTTCTTCTAGGCGGCAGCCGGCGGCCCCCGGAGCCACGGCTCCGGGGGCGCCTGCGGCTCCCCTAAGCGAAGGAGCAGCGACATGGCAGAACTGAACCGGGTCGAGGTAACGGACGTGGCAGCGGACCTGCTGCGCGAGCTCACCCCTAAGTACGGACCGCTGATGTTCCACCAGTCCGGCGGCTGCTGCGACGGGTCGTCGCCGATGTGCTTCCCGGACGGCGACTTCATCACCTCCGACGCCGACGTTCTCCTCGGCCAGCTGGAGATCGCGGGCGTCGAGCGGCCGATCTCGTTCTGGATGTCGGTCTCCCAGTACGAGTACTGGAAGCACACCCACCTCACGATCGACGTGGTGAAGGGCCGCGGCAGCGGCTTCTCGGTCGAGGCCCCGGAGGGGGTCAGGTTCCTGATCAGATCCCGGCTGCTGACCGACGAGGAGCTCGATCACTTCTTCGGCTCCAGGCAGGGCTGATGAGGTCCGCGCGGTCAACCACTGGATGGACCTGAGGCGCGACGCGAAGTGGTTCGCGACAAGTCCCGGTCCCTCTTCTAATCCCCTGACCGGCTAGTTGGCCGGTGGGACGTTTCCCGCCGGCCATTGCGCCAGCGTCGCCAGGTAGGCCGCGCGAATCTGCTCGATCCGTTCGCGCAGATTCCGCAGGTTCCAGTTCTCGACGCTGACCGGCGGCAGCACGGTGATGTCGACCGTACCCGGATTGATCTTGGCCGCGTTTCTGCCCGCCACCGACTCGGAGTTCCTGATCACGATCGGGACGATCGGCAGGCCGGTCGCCATGGCGATGAGAAAGGCCCGCTTCTTGAACGGGCCCACCGACCCGGTGTCCACCCTGGTTCCTTCCGGGGCGACCAGGATGGACAGCCCCTTGCGCGCGGCCGCCTCGAGAGACTTGAGGGTGACGGCCGTTCCTGGGTGATCGCGGTCGACGACCGCGACATCGAGCAGCTTCCCCAACTGGCCGAACACATGGCTGCTCATGAGCTCCTTCGTGGCCACGCCGGTCCAGTTGTCCTTGACCAGCGCGGCCACCAGGAACACGTCGACGTTGCTGCGGAAGTTAAACAGGAAGACGGCCGGGCGCCGCTCGGTCAGGTGCTCCGCGCCCGTCACGTTCAGCTTGACCCCGCTCAGCGCGAGGACCGTCCCCGGCCAGAACCTCGTGAGGAAGTTGATCCCGGCGCGCCGGTTGCGGTGAGCCAGCCCGACGCCAAGCGCGGCGACGGCCAGCGGGCCGAGGGCGCCAGCGCTGGCCAGCCGGCGAGCCATCCCGAGCGGGCCGCCGACGCCCCGGCTCCTGAACCGCATGATGGGCCAGCCGCTGCGGACCGCGGCCCTGGCCAGCTGGGGCCCTGGGTTAACCGGCCTCGGCCGGCCGACCAGGCACATGAGGCTCAGGTCTTCGTCGCCATCGGCGTAGAAGTAACTCGCCTTCAGGTCGACCCCATGATCAGCCGCGAACTGCTGCACGCCGCTCGCCTTGGTCGGGCCCCACACCACGGGCTGTTCGACCTCGCCGGTGAGCACTCCCCGCTCGTCGGCCACGAGCCGGTTGCACACGACGTGCTCAATGCCGAGAGAGCGCGCCACCGGCGCCACCTGATTGGTGAGCGCAGATGAACTCAGCACCACGGTGTGGCCCCGCCGCTGATGAGCCAGGACCAGCTCCCGCATTTCCGGGTAGATCAGATCCGCCACCGCCTGCTGGAAGATGCGGTCTCCCATCTCATCGACCTCTCGGGCCGGCCGTCCCTTGACCGTGCGGGCGCTGCCCTCGATCAACGTCTCGAAGGTGCGTCGGCCGAGGCGGAACTCCACCGCGAGCAGCACGATCAGGAGCAGCTCGACCGCCCGCAGGTCCCGGCGGCGCACCCTGTCTCTCGTCTGGGCGGCGGCGGTGTATCCGGCCACCAGCGTCCCGTCCAGGTCGAAGAACGCGCCGACATTCGGGCCTTCCGCGCCCTCATCGACTTCCGCAACAGGCCCGGGGCGCCGTGGTGGCGGCTGAGCGCCGTCCTGATGTGGGCTGGTCATTCTGACGGCACCCGCAACAGCAGCGCGCCCGGCTGGGCCACCACCGTCAGCTGCCTGGTCGATCCCGCGACCTCGCCGTCGAGCTCCCACAGCTGCTCGGAGTCGAGCGTCACCTGCAGCTCGGAAAACCGAATGCGGTGAGTTCCGCCCTGGGCCGGGCGCCGCAGCAGGATGTCCGCCGCCACCGCCAGCCACCCGGCCAGCCCGCCGGCGATCAGCACGACGGCGTCCAGCATGCCGTCGTCCGGCCGCGCATCCGGCAGCAGCGGAACCCCGCCCTGCAGCCAGCCGACGTTACCGACGACCACCGCGCTGGCCCGGAACCGGCGCCGTCGGCCGCCGTCGGCGGTGACGGTCACCTTGATCGGACGGTCACCGAGGTGACGGACCGCCGTCAGCGCGTAGGCCAGCCACCCGAGCCGCTTCTTCAGCGGCTCGCTGGTGTCGTCGAGCATGCGCGCATCCAGGCCCAGCCCCGCCATCACCACGAACAGCGAGCCGTTCACCCGGCCCGCGTCGATCGGCCGCTGACCGCCGCCGAGCGCCACCTCGAGCGCCTCCGCCAGATCCATCGGGAGGCCGACATTGCGGGCCAGCAAGTTGCCGGTCCCGAGCGGGATGACCGCCAGCGGCGTCCCTGAGCCCGCCAATCCCTCCGCGCACGCGGTGACCGTTCCGTCACCGCCGCAGGCGATCACCAGGTCAACCCCCGCCAATACCGCCGCCTCCGCCTGTCCGCGGCCGGGATCGTCCGGCGTCGTCTCCCGCCAGACCGGCTCGCCCCAGCCATGATCATCCATGGCCCGGCCGACGGCCTTAAGGAAGGCCTCGCGATCATCCAGCTTGGTCGGGTTCACCACGATCGCCGCCCGGCTCATCGGCCCACCTGTCCTCACCCGATTCGGCGGCCTGACCGGTGCCGCGCGCTAGCGCCGACGTGAAGGCGCCAGCCGCCCGCAGCTACCCCCCGCTCCCGCGCCAAACGGCCGGCGCCCTGGCCGGCCGCAAAGATTTCGCAGACCGCTCGCCGGGTCCGCTACCCGACCGGCCAGGTGTGGACAGGCTCGTTGGTGTGCATGTGCTCGATGTAGCGCTCGGTCATGAGCGACAGCGCCCGCTGGCGGCTGGTTCCGCGCTCGCTCATAGCCGCGACCATGCCGATCTGCCAGGCTGCCCCGGTTTGGCGGGTCAGGCAGCGCTGCTCGATGATGCCGAGCAGCCGGTCCGCGCTCTTTTGGTCGACGTCCCAGCGATGCAGGCCCTCCCAGGCAAGCGGCAGCAGATGGCGAAGCACGAGCTCCGCCGCCGGCACCTCGCCGAGCCCGGGCCAGAAGAGCCGCGCGTCAAGGCCATAGCGCGCGGCTTCCCGCAGGTTGCCGGCGGCGGCCGCGAACGGCATCCGGCTAGAGATCGGCTCGTGCTCCTCGGTCAGGGCCCGCAGCAGCCCGTAATAGAACGCGGCGTTCGCCATGACATCAGCGACCGACGGGCCGGCCGGCAGGACCCGGTTCTCCACTCGCAGGTGCGGCCGACCGTCGACGGCGGCGTAGACCGGGCGATTCCAGCGGTAGATCGTCCCGTTGTGCAGGCTGAGCTCGCCCAGGTCCGGGACGGCGCCGCGCTCCAGCGCCGCTAGCGGGTCGTCGTCGTCGCAGATCGGCAGCAGCGCCGGAAAGAACTCGACGTTCTCCTCGAACAGATCGAGAACCGAGGTGATCCAGCGCTCACCGAACCACACCCGCGGCCGAACGTCCTGGCGCTTCACCTGCTGCTGCGGCCGGACGTCGGTGGCCTGCTGGAAGAGCGTGATTCTGGTCTCGTGCCACAGCTGCCGGCCGAACAGGAACGGGGAATTGGCGGCTACCGCGACCTGCACGCCGGCCATGGCCTGAGCGGCGTTCCAGTAACTGGCGAAGGCATCCGGGCTGACCCGCAGATGCAGCTGCGCGCTGGTGCAGGCGGCCTCGGGGGTGATGCTGTGCGCATACGTCAGGAGTTGCTCCGCGCCGGCGATCTGGATGCGCATGTCCTCGCCGCGGGCAGCGAAGATCTGCTCGTTCAGCACCCGGTAGCGCGCGTTGTCCGACAGCGCCCGCTCGCTCATGTGCTGCTCGCCCAGCGTAGGCAGGATGCCGATCATGACAAGACGGCTGCCGGTCGCGCGCGCCTTCTCGTCGGCGGAGTTCAGGGCGGCCCGGATCTGCCGCTCCAGGTCCGCCAGGGCGTCCCCGGCCAGCTGCCGGGGTGGCACGTTGATCTCCAGATTGAACTGCCCGAGCTCTGTTTCCCAGTCCGGATCGGTGATCGCGTCCAGTACCTGCGCGTTGCGCATGGACGGTGCCGTCTGCTCACCGACCAGGTCCAGCTCGATCTCCAGGCCCACCTGCGGCGGAGCCTCTTCGAACGCCCGCTCGCGCAGCATCCGGTCGAGCACCTCGAGCGAGCGCCGCAGCCTTTCACCGTAGATGCGGCGGTCCTCATCGCTGATCTTGACTGCCTGGATGTCTCGGCCCACCTGACTATTGTCACCTACCGCGGGGCCAGGGCACGCGCGGCAAATCAACTCCCTGGGTGCCTTGCGGCCAGGACCACGAAGAGCCGGCCTGGCTACTCGACTGCCGTCCCGATCGCGGAACCCGCCGCCAGCCCGGCATCACGCATCGCCTTGCGATAGGCGACCGCCACCGCGTCAAAGCGCAGGTGCAACTCGGCTGCCAGGTCGAACGGCACCCGCTCCGGCCGCTGTGATTCGACCACCATCTGGTCCTGGCCGAAGATGGTGTCCTCGAACTCCCGGATCACCCGATCCGGCTGGTCGATGTTGTAGTTGCGGCCGATGACCACGTACCCCGCGCAGCGGTCGGCCGCGACCGGCTGCGAGGCGAAAAAGTACACCATGCCGCGCTCCCCGCCCCAGCCCAGCCGCAGCGCGATCGTGTAGGGCAGGTGCAGCTCGTAGCGGCTGCGCCGTTCCGGCGGCCCGGCCTGCTCGTTGGCGAAGACCGGGAAGTCGTCGCTGTTGGGCGCCTCCGGGCGGACGATCTCATACCGCAGCACATGGTCATCAGCCACAACCTGGTGCCGGGGGACCACCGGCCGCTCCGGGTCGCCCAGCAGACCCGGGTGGACCCAGGGGAAGTGCCCGAAGTCGGTGAAGTTCTCCACCTGCCGGGCAGCGTCGCACTCCCACCGGTACGGCCCGGCGGCGACGACCGCCCACCCCTCGGCTTCCAGTTCGGGCACCTCGGGCAGCGGCCACCGGGGCTCCTCGAGCGCGACCCAGATCAGCCCGTACCGTTCCTGCGCGCGGAAGGACCGGACCCGGGCCTTGGCCGGGACCGCCGTCGGGTCCTCCTTCTGCGGGATCGCCGTGCACCGGCCGTCGGCGCCGTACCGCCAGGCATGGTACGGGCAGACCAGCTCGTCGCCCGCGACCCAGCCCAGCGACAGCGCGGTGCCGCGGTGCACGCACAGGTC
>Ga0302324_100030510_pt1 | contig 10190 bp, 6 predicted proteins | sample Palsa_T0_1_FD_201949 | JGI IMG/M metagenome (GOLD analysis project Ga0302324, IMG submission 201949) | Peat permafrost microbial communities from Stordalen Mire near Abisko, Sweden - Palsa_T0_1 | ecosystem: Environmental > Terrestrial > Soil > Palsa > Peat permafrost | place: Sweden: Abisko... | reverse complement strand
CGCGTCTTCGCTTAAGATCTGATGGTCGGGTTCAGAAAAAACGACCCCATGCAAAAGGACGGACGATCGTGAACGACAATATCCTGGTGGTGGACGACGATCCCGGCATCATTCAGTTGATCGGGCGCATTCTTTTCAGCGTGGGCAGTTTGCGCTTTGCGACCAACGGCGCGGATGCATTGCGGCTTGCCGAGGAGTCCGTCCCCGACTTGGTTTTGCTCGATGCGGAGATGCCAGGGATGAGCGGATATCGGGTGCTGGATGCGCTCAAGGCCCGTCCTGAAATGGTCGACGTGCCGGTCATATTCGTCACGGCTCATTGCGAGCCCGAGTTCGAAATTTCCGCCTTCGAATCCGGTGCGGCTGACTTCATCGCCAAGCCGATTAGCGCCGCGCTCGTGTTGGCCAGAGTCGGAACCCAACTTCGGGTGAAGCGCATGACGGACCAATTGCGTCTGGCGGCCGCCACCGATGGTTTGACCGGTGTCGCGAACAGGCGCAAGTTCGACGCGACGTTGGAACATGAGTGGCAGCGGACGCTGCGCGGGGCAGACCCGATGTCGCTTTTGTTGATCGACGTCGATCACTTCAAGATGTACAACGACCGCTACGGGCACCCCAAGGGTGATAGCTGCTTGCGGCAGGTGGCGCAGGCGCTGGTGGACGCCGCGCGGCGCACCGGTGATCTCGTGGCGCGCTGTGGCGGAGAGGAGTTCGCATTGCTATTGCCGCAGACCTCGCGACTCGGCGCGCAGAATGTAGCGAGACGCGTGCTCAGTGCCGTCAAGGCGCTGGATATCGGTCATGCCGCTTCGACCACGGCGCGCTATCTCACCGTGAGCATAGGTATTGCCTGTTACGATGACGAGAGCGAGGTCTGGGTCAAGAACCCGGCGGACGTTCGTTACATCGGCGATGAGCGGCGTCTTCCCTGTACCGCGGCCGATCTGGTCATGACGGCGGACAAGGCGCTCTATTCGGCCAAGCGGGCTGGACGGGCCCAGTCGGTACTGCAGGAGATGTCCCATCCCGACCCTGCCCTGCGCCTGCGCAGCGCAGAGTTGCCGTCGCGGGGACTACAAAGGTTGGGGTAAGGCGACGTGGTGCCGCATGGGGTCGGCGAGTCTGCACCGGGGACTACCTGGGCGCGGCGTCCAGTGCTGGCCGCCGTGGCCGTGTTCGCCGCCGGAGCATTGCTGGCAACCATCGGATCCTCCCCCGGCGTCGGGTTGGCGGCCTTGCTCGGCCCGCTTATGGGCCTCTATGCGTGGCGCGTGCGCCGCGATTTGCTGAAATTCGAGGCCCTTATCCGTAGCGCGCAGCGTCAGGAGCCCGCGGTCGAGAGGCCCTTCGGATCGTTGTCGGCGCTGAACCGGGACGAGGCGCTGCTGCGCTCTCTTGACCTGCTTTCCAGCGTGTCGGTCACCGACAGTTCCGGCTTGATCATCGACATTAACGACAGTTTTTGCCGAACCTCGGGCTATAGCCGCGAGGAGCTGCTCGGTCAGTCGCACAACATCGTGAATTCCGGCGTTCAAAGCGGTGAGTTCTGGGGCGAGATGTGGCGCACCATCGCCGACGGCCGCGTTTGGCGGGGCCAAATCTGCAACCGCTCAAAGGACGGGACGCTCTACTGGGTGGAAGGCATCATTGCCCCGATAGCCGGCGGAGGTGTTATTGCGCAGCAGTACGTCTCGATCGGCGCTGACATTACCGCCGCTAAGATTACTGAGCAGCGGCTGCGCTCGAGTGAGGAGTTCTTTGAAGGCGCCGGTCGAACCGCCGGCATCGGCGGATGGCGGATTGACCTCAAAACGGGGCTCATTGAATGGTCCGACCATATGAATCGCATCCACGAGACAGAACCCGGCTATCGGCCGAGCCTCGAAGAAAACCTGGACTTTTATCCGGCGGAGTCGCGGCTCACGATGGAGCGTGCAGTTCAAAAAGCCATTCAAACCGGAGTCGGCTGGGATTTGGAAGTACCGCTGGTTACGGCGAAAGGACGCGCGCTCTGGGTACGCTCGGTCGGCGTTTCGGAATGCGTGGACAACAAGCCGGCGCGGTTGGTTGGTTCAACCCAGGACATCACGGCGCGAAAAGAGACCGAGAAATCGCTCCGATACGAGCGCGACCTCATGGCATCGCTCCTAGAAACGGTGCCCGATCAGATCTACTTCAAGGACGTCGATGGCAAGTTTCTGCGCGTCAACGCCGGAATGGCACGGCGGCACGGGTTGAATAATCCGGCGGACGCGATCGGCAAATGCGACGCAGACTTCTTCCCAGAAGCGCATGTGTTGCGCACGGCCGCGATCGAACGACGCATCATGGACTCAGGCGAACCCGTGCTTGAGTTGGAAGAGCAAACGTTCTGGCCCGATCGCCCGCCGAGCTGGAGCCTGACGACGAAGATGCCTCTGTACGACGACGAGGACCGTATCATCGGCACTTTCGGCATCTCCCGCGACATCACCAAGCGCAAGGGTGTCGAGGCCGAGTTGCAGGAGGCGAGCGAACGTTTTGCGATCGCCGCCGATTCCGCCGGAATAGGCGTCTGGGATTTCGACCCCGCCGTCAACAGCCTCAACTGGGATGAGCGGATGTACCAGATCTACGGCATCGCAGCTAAGGCAGGACCGATGCCCTATTCGATTTGGACCGATTGTTTGCACCCGGATGATCGCGGGCGATCAGACGCCGAGGTCGCCTCGGCGCTGCGCGGCGAGAAGGAGTTCGACACCGAGTTTCGCATCGTGCGTCCGGACGGCGAGATCCGCTATCTGAAGGCTTCGGCGCGCACGCTGCGTGCAGCGCATGGCGGCGCCCTGCGCATGACGGGGGTAAATATCGACGTGACCGAGCGGCGGCGCGCGGAGCTCAAGCATCTCGAGACATCCTCGCTCCTTCGCACGGTGCTCGATTCGGCCTCGGAGACCTCCGTCATTGCGACGGACCCGGGTCTGGTGATAAAGGTATTCAACGCGGGCGCGGCGCAGCTTCTGGGCTATCCCAGCGAAGAGGTCATCGATTGCAGGACGCTCTGGAGCATGCACGATCCACTGGAGCTAAGCGAGCGTGCAGGACAGCTCGGTGAGCAGCTCGGACGCCCCCTGGATGCCGCGGCCGCGCTGATCGAGCCCTCGACCCTCGATCAAGCGCGCGACTGGATTTACGTGCGCAAGGATGGAACGCAGGTCACGGTCTCTCTTATCGTGAGCGGCATGTATGCACCGACGGGCGAGCTCATGGGTTACATCGGCGTAGCGCACGACGTGACACGCCAAAAGCAATACGAAGAATCATTGCGCGATGCGACTCAGAAGGCCGAAAACGCGAACCGTGCCAAGAGTCAGTTCCTCGCCAACATGAGCCACGAAATCCGTACACCGATGAACGCGGTGATCGGATTGTCGTATCTTCTGGGGGAAACGCACTTGCAGACAGAGCAGCGCGAGCTTCTGTCCAAGGTCCAGGTCAGCAGCAAATCGCTGCTCGCTATTATCAACGACGTGCTGGATTTAACGAAGATAGAGGCGGCCGAGTTGATCGTTGAGTGCTCGGCGTTTAGCCCCTACAGCCTGCTGCGCGGTATTTCCGATGTCATTGCGATGCAGGCGCAGGCCAAAGGGATCGATTTCGAAATCAAGATAGCGGATGACCTGCCCATTGCACTGATGGGCGATCCCACGCGTCTTAGCCAGATATTGACCAACCTGCTGGCGAACGCGGTCAAGTTCACCGATCGCGGTGGCGTCACACTGCAGGTGACCCGGCTAGAAGAAGATAGGCAGCCGGGCGCTACCCTTTGCTTCGTCGTACGGGACACCGGCATCGGCATCTCGCCCGCGGCTCAGTCGCACCTATTCACGCCGTTCTCTCAAGCCGACGCATCAATCACGCGGCGTTACGGCGGCACAGGGCTCGGACTGTCGATCGTCAAGAGCCTCGCGAAACTGTTGGGCGGCCAAATAGCCTTGAACAGCACGCCCGGTGTCGGTAGCGAGTTCACGGTGGTGTTGACATTTGCCCTCGCCGCGCCTGACTTGCTCGCCGTCCAACAGAGCTACGTAGAGGCGCCTGGCGACGACGCACTGGCGGACGTACGCGTGCTTCTCGTCGATGACAGCGACATCAATCTGGACGTGACCAAACGTATACTCGAGCTGCACGGCGCCGAAGTGGAACTGGCCAATAATGGATTGGAAGCCTGCAATTGTCTGCGTGAGCGGCCTTACGAATTCGACGTGGTGCTGATGGACGTGCAGATGCCGGTGCTTGATGGGTATCACGCGACGCGGCGCATTCGTACCGAACTAGGGCTGGTCGATCTGCCCATCATTGCCCTGACCGCCGGCGCGCTGAGCAGCGAGCGTCAGCGGGCGTTAGCGAGCGCTATGGACGATTTCATCGTCAAACCCTTCGATGCGCACACATTGACCGCGAGTATCCTGCGTCATGTGCGGATATCAGGTCTTGAGTCCGCGACGCCGACCAACGCGCTGTCGCGACGATCCTTGACGTCGACGATTCCGTGGCCGGCGATTGTGGGGATCGATACGACCGACGCGCGTATGCGTCTATGCGATGATTTCGGTCTATTCTTGTCGAATCTCAAGCGGCTGCTCGGCGAGTTCTCGGAGCTGTCGATTCCTAATGCATCAAATGCATCAACGGCGTCCGAGGCGCTGGCGGCGCACGCGGCACGCATGCACAAATTGAGCGGCAGCGCGGGCATGCTCGGCGCCAATGCCATACAGCAGTTGGCAGTCGATGCGCGAGCGGCCTGCGTGGCTTCAGAGTTCAAGCTTGCTCAGCGCCTCACCGACGCGCTGCAGCTGGAGTTGCACCATTTGCGTGAAAGCGCTGAGTCAGTTTTCGAGGTGGCAAGGAACGAATCGGAGCAAGCCGAGAAGATGGTCGTCCCTTGCGACGTGCCGCTCGAGCCGCAGCACCTCGCCGAATTGATCCACTCATTGCGGCAGCAAAGTCTGTCGGCGCTCTACCGCTTCGATGCTCTTTCGCCGCAGCTTCGACCTTTTTTGGGAGAGAGGCCCTTTGATGTCGTTCGCGAGCACATGGACAATCTACGGTTTACGGAGGCCGTCAAAGTGCTTGAGGATAGCCAACATCGATCCCGATGACTATTTGCGCGGCCGACGCAGGACTGTCTGTGCGGTAGCGTACAAAGGATGAAGTCACCCGGCGCTGGAACTTCCCGGGTTGATGCGATGTGCTTGATCGCGACCACTAGATGGAACAGACTTTAAGGAGCATAGATTGGGGGAGGCGTGCAAGGATGAGCGCGAATCAGACGCAGGCAAGGCATTTAACGTGCCCGTGCTGTTTCGCGGTAGATTGCTGATTCTTGAAGACGATCCCGGCGTCGGGAAAGTCGTTCACGCGGTGGGCACCGCGAGCGGGCTCGATTCGCGTGTCGTGACTGATGCGGACCAATTTTTCGTCACGCTCGACGAATGGCAACCAACCCATATTGCGCTCGACCTCCTCATGCCTGGCATGGACGGTACTCAGGTGCTGGCGGAACTCGGTACGCGGCAGTGCACGGCGGATATCATCATTACCAGCGGGATGGGCACGCGCGTTCTCGATGCCGCGGGCCGATCCGCGTGTGAACACGGGCTCAACGTAATCGGTTTACTGGCCAAACCGTTCTCAACCAAAGCCCTTCGAGCATTGTTTGCCGTGACGGCGCCGTTACCGGGCCATATCCCGGCCGGACGGCACGTGGAGTCCCGCGCGGTTCTCGGCCTGACGGAAGCGGAATTTCGATTAGCCCTGAAGAATGGAGATCTGCAGGTTCACTACCAACCCAAGATTGAATGCACGCATGGCACTCTGGCAGGCTTCGAGGCATTGGTACGCTGGGCTCATCCCCAGCGCGGTTTGATCATGCCGGACCAATTCGTTCTTTTCGCTGAGAAACATGCGTTGATCGACGCATTGACCAACTATGTCCTCGAAGCTGCGCTCGCGTGGTTCTCCGCCCGATTCGTCGACGAACGAGACGCGCCAGAAGTCCGAACCGGCAAAGCGCTGTCCTCCGCCATTTCGCTATCCGTCAATCTCTCAGCGGTTTGCTTGCAGGATAAGGCGTTGGTCGACCGCATCATCGCGTGTTGCCACCGATACCGCGTCCCGTCGGCAAGACTGATTTTCGAGGTGACCGAAACGAGCGCGATGGAGAGCCCGGTGGCCGGACTCGATATGTTGACTCGCCTACGCATGAATGGCTTTCAACTGTCGATCGACGACTTTGGGACCGGATATTCATCGATGCTGCGGCTCGTGCGCATGCCCTTTACGGAAATCAAGGTAGATAAATCGTTTGTCTTATCGGCAACTCGCTCGATCGAATCGCGAGCGGCAGTAAGGTCCATCGTGGATTTGGGTCGAAGTCTCGGCCTCAAATCGGCCGCCGAAGGGGTCGAAGATGCGCTCACGTTGGAAGTACTGCAGCAAATGGGCTGCGATTTCGCGCAAGGCTACTGGATCGGGCGCCCGATGGAGGCCGATGCCATACCAGCTTGGATTGCGAGCAGGGGATGAGGGCGAGCGGTCTTTCATGCTAGACTCTTTTCACTTTATTCGCCAGATCGCGTAAAATCGCTATGCCAAGAGCCAAATCTGGGCGCCGTTCGCCCGAGAATGACGCCACGGCAGGGACTCAGCCTAAGACACCCTTGGCGGCCATCCATGCCCGCCGGTCGGAATATTTGACCCCTATCGAAGTAGCGGATCGACTGTTGGTGAAGGCCGTGACGGTTCGTCTCTGGGCAAGCAAGGGCTTGTTACCTTCGGTTACGACGCTTGGGGGTCATCGGCGATTTCGCGTTGAGGACGTCGAGGCGTTTGTTGCCCAACATCAGCAAGTGAAGGCGGGCCGCGAAAAGCCGCCCTCGCGTGTACTCATCATCGACGATGATCGACAGTTTTCGCGTTACCTTGCGGGCATGATTGCGACGCAGGCGGCGCCCGCCATCGTGGATATCGTGCACGACGGGTTCTCGGCGGGGATCAAGTGTGAGTCGATCCGACCGGACATCGTCACGCTGGATCTTCAAATGCCGGACATGGATGGCTTCGAGGTATGCGCGATGTTGCGCAGCAAATTCGGCAAGAAAAAGCCGAGGATCGTGGCACTGACAGGGTTTGCATCGGGGGGCAATGTCGAGCGGATTATCGCCGCCGGCGCGGACTGCTGTGTCGCCAAGACTTCGCCCGCGGACATATTGCTAAAGGAGATGGGCCTCACTCGTGCTGTCGAGATAAGAGGCAGATGAAACCTTTGCGGCGGGCTCACTCAGTCGGGGACCCGGGAACCAGCGCTTTGGCGGCGATCATCAGCCACGAGCTCAATAATATCGCGGTTCCTATGGACGGATTTGCCGAGCTGGCGGTCCAGAACACCGCGCTGCACGAGCCTGTCAGGTATAGCCTCGATGAAATGAGAATCGCGATCGGCCGCATCAAGGCATTGGCATCCGACCTCGAGAGTCTGGCCGAAAACGGTTCCCGTCCGGCGCCGATCGCCATCGGTGATTGCATGCCCGATGCGGCGGATGCTGATGCACTGCGGGTTGACAAAATCGATTGGCAGTGTGGCGTCTCGACCGTGGTCACGGTCGATCGAGCGCACGCGCGGCGTGCAATACACTCGCTCGCCGTCATCGCCGCGCGAGGCACCTCGCAGTTTACTCGGGCGCCCGACTGGAGCGTCTCGGTAGGGCCAGCGGCGGCGGGCGCACGCTGTGTCGCCTGTGGTGCCACGACGCGGCGTAAGGATATTTTCGTATTCGTGCAGGCATACGGTTCGCACTCGGTGACGAGCGACGCGCTCCGGGACCCGTTAGGTTGCGCGCGGGTCGGCCGGGCGAACCGGCGATTGACTCTCGCAGCACTCGTCCATAGCGCGCACGGCGCAGGCGGGCACATCTTGCAGAATGAAACCGCCGGTACGCTCATGCTCGCGTTTCCGGTCAACTGACTATTTTGACGGCACCCAGGCGTGAAGCAGTCCGCAGATTAGCGTATTAATCGCCTCTAGCGTGTTTTTCCCTACATCCTCACTCCCGTGGTCTCGCTAATGTGCCTCGAGGCGATCACCGCCGACGGAGGCAAGGAGCGCGCCACATGATAGAACCGGCCGGTGTAACCCTCGGCTCGCAGTACGATCCGAGCAGACGGGCGCAAGACGGATCTTGCCGGGTGCTCGTTGTCGATGATGATGTGATCGTGCGTGCGCACCTTTCGGCACTCCTCAACACTTGCCATTATCAGGTCGAAACGGCGACCACGGGTGAAGAAGCCTTGCGCGTATTGGACCGCACGGCTTGCCAAATCGTACTCACCGACTGGCATATGCCGGACATGGACGGACTCGCGCTCTGCCGCCATCTGAGGCTCAGAGACCCGGAGTGTTACGTGTACGTGGTCCTGCTGACGATCCGGGGCGCCCAAAGCGATCGGTTGGCGGGGTTTGCCGCCGGGGCGGACGACTACTTGATGAAGGGCGCGGCGATCGACGAGATACTCGCCCGTTTGGAGATAGGGCGGCGCATCACCAGCCGAGCGCCAACTTCGCGGGCTGGCGATCAGACTCCTCGCTCTTCTGATCGCGATTCGGTGACGGGTGCACACAATCTTGCCTATCTTGCGCAGCACCTGTCGCGCGAGCTCGCGCGATCGCGGCGATATGGCCGCTCCCTAGGAGTGCTAGAGTGCGAAATCCGCGCCAATCCGAATGTGCATGGGCAATTCGGATGCGTGGCGGTTGAGAAATGGTTGCGGGAATTCGTTGCAGGCTCTGGTGCCTGTATCCGAGAATCGGACTGGCTCGCGCGGACAGGCGAATTTGAATTTATGTTCGTGTTGCCTGAAACCGGCACCAAAGGCGCACACTGTGTGGCCGAGAAGTTGCGCCGGTTGACCATGCTTCATTCACTGGACACGCCCGCCGGGCCGGTCGGCTTCACCGCGGACATCGGCGTCAACACGCTCGAAGCACACCGTGACGCGGATTGTGCCCTACGAATAAAAGCTCTATTACGCAAAGCCGAGCAACGAAGGCACGCCGAGCAACGAATCTGCAGCGCTCGTGCCGAGGCGCTGGGTAGTGTTTAGCGCTGTCAATGGCATTCGATGACACCCGCGCAGGCGCGTATACTCGGTCCGATGGCGAGCTTTTGCAATCTTAAGAACGCGAATCGGGCGAGGGTCCGGCCCGTGAAAATTCTGGTGGTCGATGACCACAGCATCGTGCGCGATGGCCTTGCCGTCCTGCTCGAGCTCGAAGTCGGCCTGAAGGTGGTCGGATCCGCCGCTACCGGTGAGGAGGCGGTGCAGGCGTCCAGACGCTTGATGCCGGACGTCATCATCATGGATCTGGTGTTGCCGGCTCTGAACGGGATCGACGCCACCCGAAGCATCATTGAGGAGTTGCCGCAGACCCGCGTGATCATGCTCTCGGCATCGAAAACACCGGAACACGTATATCGGGCGCTGCGCGCCGGCGCGCGGGGCTACGTGCTTAAAACGGCCGTGGGCGCCGAGTTGCTTCGCGCGATTGAAGAGGTGGTGGCGGGTAGGCAATTCGTCTCTTCCGCGATCACTGCTTTGTTCGTTGACGGAGTACTGAGCGGCACAATCCCAAAGAGCCCCTTCGAGAACTTGAGCATCCGGGAGCGCGAAGTGTTGCGGCACGTCGTCGCCGGATCGACCAGCGGCCAGATTGCGCAGCAACTTTCATTGTCCCCCAAAACCATCGAAACCTACCGGGCCCGGATGATGGTAAAGCTGGGGGTCGACAATCGCGCTGCGCTGATTCGCCTGACCTTGGAGTACGAACTGCCAGCCGTATGAAGCGCTGCGCATACCTGGGACGTGTCCCATTCTTCCGTACATCCTCCCTCCCATCGCGCCGCTAAGCTGCCGCGAAAATGGTGCGACGTGATCATGCGAAGAGAACATCGTTGGGGACGGCGGCAGGCGACCGACATCTATCTTCCCGCCTCTTTCGTTGACCTATCAGAGGAATTCGTCGTTATACTTGGCAACCGTGCTTGCGGTGGCGCGGGCGCGTGCAATACAGATCTTGTTACCCCCTTATCGCTGCTCCCGAACGCCGACAAGAATCTCTTCGCCAGCAAGGTGGGCGGACGCAATCGCAT
>Ga0302324_100030509_pt1 | contig 10190 bp, 10 predicted proteins | sample Palsa_T0_1_FD_201949 | JGI IMG/M metagenome (GOLD analysis project Ga0302324, IMG submission 201949) | Peat permafrost microbial communities from Stordalen Mire near Abisko, Sweden - Palsa_T0_1 | ecosystem: Environmental > Terrestrial > Soil > Palsa > Peat permafrost | place: Sweden: Abisko... | reverse complement strand
AACCCTGCCGCATCAGCGTTTCTTCGTAGTCCAAAGTCATGCCGTGCAGATAGAGGAACGATTTGGGATCGACGAAGACACGGACTCCGTCGAAGTCGTAGATGCGATCCCGCTCGCGGGGGTGGGAGTCGAATTTGATGGAATAAGAAAGCCCCGAGCAACCGCCGCCCATCACGCCGAGGCGCAGTCCACCTTCTTCGGGCGAGACGCCTTCCTTGGCCATGGCGATGCGAATGCGCTTGATGGCGCGCTCGGTGACCTGAAGGCCTTGAGCGGGCGCAGTGCTGGGCGTGGGCGCAGCACTCGGCGGCGGCGCAGCGGATGCGCCGGTTGCGGGCTTCGACTCGATTGTGACGATGTTCGACATTCCTGCCTTTTTGGTACTCGTTTGGACCGGCTCCGGCTGATCAAAAACCTGGCGGTAGGCCAGGGTTATCAGTCAACGGTGAGAGCCCACATCGCTGAAAACATCTCTCAGGGGCTAAAGCCCCACTTCTTTCCTGACATTCTTCGGCACGACTAAAGTCGGGCCCTGATACAAAGCCTCTGGCGCTGAGCTATTCCGCGCTGAAAAACATCTCTCAGGGGCTAAAGCCCCACTTCTTTCCTGACATTCTTCGGCACGACTAAAGTCGTGCCCTGATACAAAGCCTCTGGCGCTGAGTTACTCCCACCACCTGTGAAGCCGTGCCATGATCAAAGCCTCTGGCGCTGAGGTTTTCCGCAGCCTGTGAGGCCGTGCCTTGATACAAGGCACGTTCGCCGTCCAGCATCAGCTTCTTAGTGCGCTGCAGCGGTTACGTCCGCTGTCTCTGCAACGCCATTTTTCTTCTTCCAGTCGCCAATTGCGGCGCGAATGGCATCTTCGGCGAGTACGGAGCAGTGAATCTTCACCGGAGGAAGCGACAGCTCCTTGACGATGTCGGTGTTCTTGATTTCGAGCGCGTCGGAGACGGTCTTGCCCTTGATCCACTCGGTGGCCAGCGAAGAGCTGGCGATCGCCGAGCCGCAGCCGAAGGTCTTGAACTTGGCTTCTTCAATCACCTGGGTCTCGGGGTTGACGCGGATCTGAAGGCGCATGACGTCGCCGCACTCGGGAGCTCCAACAAGCCCGGTGCCGACCTCTTGCGAGCCCTTGTCGAGAGTGCCCACGTTGCGAGGATTGCTGTAGTGGTCTACTACCTTGTCGCTGTATGCCATTTTTTCGAACTCCTTCTGCGGGGGAAGCCGCGGTAAAACAGTTATCAGTTGTCAGTTCTCAGTTCTCAGTTGCCGGCTCGTCCGTGCTGACCACTGAAAACTGATCACAGACCACTCGTTTCTAATGCGCCTGCCACTCAATCTTGGTCAGGTCGATGCCTTCGAGCACCATCTCGTAGAGCGGCGATAGTAACCGCAGGTGCTTGACGATCTCGATGACCTTGGCGGCTACGTAGTCTACTTCGGCCTGGGTGTTGAAGCGGCCAAGGCCAAAGCGAATCGAGCTGTGCGCCACGTCGTCTCCCAGACCCAGAGCCTTGAGAACGTAGGACGGCTCGAGTGTGGCAGAGGTGCATGCGGAACCGCTGGACACCGCAACATCGTTGATGCCCATCAGCAGCGACTCACCTTCGACATAGACAAAGCTCATGTTGAGATTTCCGGGAAGACGATGCTCCCAGGAGCCGTTGACGTGGACGTAGTCGAGCTCGGACTCGAGCTTGGCTTTGAGCCGGTCGCGCAAGCCACGAAGATAAGCGGCTTCGGTTTCCATCTCTTCCGAAGCAATCTGGCAGGCTTTGCCGAGGCCAACGATGCCAGGAACATTCAACGTACCCGAGCGCATGCCGCGTTCGTGGCCGCCGCCATCGATCTGCGCGGCGATCTGGACGCGGGGATTGCGGCGGCGGACGTAGAGCGCGCCGCAGCCTTTTGGCCCGTAGACCTTGTGAGCGGAGAGAGAGAGGACGTCGATGTTGTCGGCAATTACATTGATGGGAACCTTGCCGACTGCCTGAACCGCATCGGTGTGGAAGATGACGCCTTTTTCGTGACAGATCTTGCCGATTTCGCGGATTGGTTGCAGCACGCCGATTTCGTTATTGGCGGCCATGATCGAGACCAGAATGGTCTTGTCGTCAATGGCGCGCTTCAGATCCTCGATGTCGATGAGCCCGTCTTCCTTCACCGGAAGATAAGTGACGCGGTAGCCGTACTTTTCGAGTCTCTTGCACGTGTCGAGCACTGCCTTGTGCTCGGTAACCTGGGTGATGATATGGTTGCCGCGCTCACGGTACATCTCGGCAATACCCTTGATCGCCAGGTTGTTGCTCTCGGTGGCGCCGGACGTAAAGATGATCTCCTTGGCCGTTGCGCCGATGAGTTTGGCAATCTGGTCGCGAGCGGCTTCGACGGCCTGCTCGGCCTCCCAGCCAAAGGAGTGGTTGCGGCTGGCCGCGTTGCCAAATTTGGTTGTGAAGTAAGGCAGCATCGCCTCCAATACCCGAGGGTCCATTGGGCTGGTGGCGTGATTGTCCATATAAATCGGCAGCGTTACGCCTGCCGGTACTTCCACTTGACTGGAAAGGGTACTCATCTTGTTATCCGTCCTCCACTTAGCTTTTGTCTCCGCACGGGGCAGAGGGTGAAATCGATCTTCAAAGGAGCAATCTTCAAAGGGTCAGGGCAACGAGCCCGTGGCCGATAGTCTCGCGTTTTCCGGGTTGCTCGTGTTCTGCAAGGTCTTGGATACTGATGCTCTTCAACACGCCGGCGATGGTTTCGTTCACGCGGGCCAATGGCTCCTTGATGGTGCAGCTTGGGGTGAGTTCGCACGACTTGGCCCCTTTAACGCACGATGTAATGAAGAACGGGCCGTCGATAGCCAGGATCACCTCATAGGCCGAAATCTCGCGGGCGTCGCGGGCCAAGGCATAACCACCATTCATTCCGGCGTGGGAACGGAGCAAACCATGCTTGGTGAGAAGTTGGAGGATCTTTGCCAGCAGTTGCGCGGGGATTCCGTAAGCGTCCGCAACTTCCTTCGCGCTCAAAGCAGAAAGGTCGGGGTGCTCAGCCAGGTACTTGAGCGCCATGAGTCCGTAGTCTGCTTTTTTGGTGAGCTTGAGCATCGAGGTATATCCGACTTCTTCGGTCCGCTTTCAGTATACGACCAAAACTGTCGGGATTTCAAGGGATTGTGGGCTCAAGCTGCAATGCACCGAGCGCCGGGTGGGAGGATCTGGACGATTCAGCGGGAAGTTTAAAGAAATGCCTGTTTTAAATTATCGAAAGGACCGCTACAATCGGGCGGGTAGAGCAGTTTAACAACAGATTTCGACCGATGGCCACCATCTGCAAACACCCAAGAGTACGTATCGTCTCCCGGCACGAAGACTCGGAGTTCGTCGAGTGTCTGGAATGTGGCGAGGTCTTTGATTCCGAGGAATTTCGCGACATGGAAATCGAAGAAACCGCCGAAACTGAAGATGTCTCGGACGATAACTGAGACCTCGTCAGCCTGAATGGATTATTTTGCGCCAGGGCTGGTTGGCGAAGATGCGCCTACGCGGCGCGATGCTACCCATGCATAGTGGAACCCCGACACCACGGTAAGCACGATGGTGAGATCGAGGGCCAATGCTCTGAAATCGGCGACCCAGAGAACTGGGGTGAGCTGGTGGAGGAGCACGGCGGCGATGGCTGCGACCTGGACCAGCGTGTTTGCTTTGCCAAAGATGCTGGGACGGAACTCCCGACGGCCAACCGCCGCATAAAGAATGGCAGCGACAACCAGAATTCCGACATCTCTGCCGAAAACGAGAACCGTGACCCGCGCGGGGATTAGCCCTTTGTGTGTGAGGACCAGAAACAGGGTGCTGAGAAGGAGCTTGTCCGCCACTGGGTCAAGGTAGCTGCCAAGCATGGTGCGCTGACTGAGGAGGCGTGCAAGCGTGCCGTCAAGCGCGTCTGTGAGGCCCGCAACCACGAAAAGTCCAAAGCTGAGGGCATAGCGGTCTTCAAAAATGGCCGCAACAAGAAACGGGGCAATGCAGATCCGAAGCAGAGTGAGGATATTGGGCGCAGCCCGAAAGGGATTCAAGCGCGGAGCCGTTTGTTCAGTGATGACTGGCTCTCTGGTCATTTAACCTTCCCGCATCGATCCATCCGCGCATCAGCGATTGTCAGAATCAGTTCAAGTAAGAGAACACGAGGTCCCAGAGGCAACCTCAGAGGGGCGCTAGCATGCATTCAGTTCACGATGCGTGAATGATCGTACATTACCGCTGTACGGGTGGGACAGCCCGAAGCAATCAAGACAACAGCGGTCTGCCAGCAGTGTCAGGATCTTCGGGGCAGGCGTGAGATGCGCGGAACGACAAGCAGGGTGCCAGCGACGAGAAAGATAGAAGCCGCAATGAACTCCAGCCGAGGGTTGCGAAGGTCTTCAACGAGAAGCTTCAAGGTGACCACAACGAGAGCGGCATAGGAGATGCCTGTAAGCTCCGGTCGGCGCCAGCGCCTTCCGGAGAAGGCAAGCATCAAGGCGAGGAAGCAGATCACTCCGGTTCGAACCAGCGCTATGTGATGGGCCCCGGGCGGGATTGCTAAGCCGATCAGAGACGCCAGCCCCTGGGCAAGGATTGCGCCGATGGCGGAGACTATCAAAAACCCTGTGATAAGACGAAGAACTTGCGGACGCCGCGATTCGTCGTCGGCTGGCCGTGGCAGCACGTAGCAGATGCCCGCGCTGATGGCTATGATGAGCAGGCTCCATGGGAATCTGTCGGGGATCGTTCCAATCAGACAGTCAGTGGCAAAGCGCGCTGCACCGGAGATCCCTGCGACCAGAAGCAAAAGCAGCAGGCCCTGATACTGGAGAACGGGCCGCGCCATGCGAACGCCAAGGAGCGTGGCGCACACCGCTCCTGTTGCAAGAAGGATGATCTGGCTTGCACCGGTCAGGCCGACGAGAGCACCCGATACAAAGAGAGCGAAGGCCCACCAGGCGAATACGAAGAAGTTCCGAGGTTCCTCGCGTCTTGCGAAAAGTTGGAAACACATTACAGAGACAAACACAGACAATCCCAGACAGGCCCAACCCAGGAAGACAATTCCGCGCGGAACAAGCCACGAGAATCCAACCGCTGCCAGGACAAACGCGATCGTTGTCTGCACTGTCTCGAAGGGTGAGATCTGCTTTCGAAAGGAGACTGTCTTCACGATTACGCCTGCGGCAACCATGACAAACAGGACCATTGCGGGTGTCACCAGCGAGAGCGTTCCAAGCGCCGGGTAACTCGTCCGTGAGGATTGAGGTCCCGTATAAATGAAAAGGATCGCCCAGATCATTACATCCGCCGCGACCGCCGCGATCATCCTGGCTCCCGTCCGACGATCGCGGAGAGCGGCCAACTCACAGAGGGCAACGATGGAGAACGTGACGGCAGTGAACGGCAGAAGCGCTTGTGTCCCGAGAGAGAGTGCAAAAGCCGCGGCGATTGAGCTGAGATAGGCGACCGATACGACGGGTGCTCGATCTCGCTTCCATGCAAGAGCAGATGCAACCGCCACATACCCAACAAGGAGGGCAGCCGCTCCTTCCGGCCGCAGCACTCTGAAAGTCAGAGTCAGCTCCCAAAGCATTGGGGCAAGGATGGCCGCTGAGGTACAGGCAAAGACCGTGCTTTCAAACCATCGGTCTCGTGGCGAACGGGCCGCCCATATCAGCCAGATCACCGCGTAAATCAGGGCGACGCCCGCGACCCCAAGTTTGGGCAGATCGGTGGACTGTTCGACGGCCCGAAGCAGGTAGGCGCCGGCGATACCGAGTAGAGATTTTCCCAGGACGGTGAATGTGCCTCCGGAGAGCGAAAGCGGGGTCGAATCGGGCAGGAGTGAAGGGACTGGAGTGTCAGGTGCAGCAAGAGATCGGGTAGCGAGTGCCTGGAACGGACTTTCGAGAACAGTGACGCGCCTTTCAAGGGCGTTAAGCCGATCTGTTAGCCGTTCCAATTTGCCTGGAAGGTCGTTCATTGGTTCCACCCGAAAAGCAAAGACTCAAGCGTGAGCTAGTCTCCCGCGGTCGGAGCGGCCTCGTTGCCGACGGGCCAGGGGGGGAGCAGCTTGATGAGCGCCCAGAGTATGAACAGAGGCAGGATCGAGAGAAAAACTGCCACGAGAAGTCCCTCCTTGGAGACCAACCCAATTTTGTAGGTTGTGTAGCCAAGGAAGCTCTTGGAAAACAGCTGACCGCCGATGACGACATTCCAGCGCATGGCAAAGATGCCTACCAGTGTGAGGCAGCCCGCAGTCGCGTACATCCGCTTCCGAACGATCTCGGGAAGGTGTACAACCTGAGTGATCCCGAGAAGGATGATGGGAGTGAGCGTGCCTATGAATATCTGAATGACGATGTGCGGTATGTAGAGCTGGGTGTGGACCAGGAAGTTCAGGCTGCGGAAGGACTCATCAGCCTCGTACACGCGGTGGATGAGGTCAAGCATTTCGAGGCTGAAATCGATAATGAAGACATAGAAGAGGTACATAGCGATCGAATCGACGCAGCGTATGTCAATTGGCTGCTTGCGCAGCTTGGTAATTGCCATGTAGAGCACCATGACGCACGCGATTCCCGACACCATGGCCGAGAAGATGAAGACCACCGGCATCAGGGGGGAAGACCACCACGGATTGGCCTTGATAGAGCCGAAGATGAATCCGACGTAGCCATGAAGGATGAAGGCGGATGGGATGCCGACGATTGTGACGATCCAGCCGGCTCGATTGTCGATCGCCAGGGACCGCACGCTGATGTTGCTGGAGCCGAGCGTCATGATGCTGTATACAATCCGCAGTAAACCCTTGCTGGACTGCGCCAGGAGAACGATCTCGCGCCGATAGTCGAGCCAGATCTCGAGGACCAGAACCGCCATGAGGTACCAGAGGTAGACGTAACCGAACATGGCCATGGCCGAGGTGCTGTGCGGTGTGAAGTACATCTCGGGAGAACGCTCCGGGTGTCCAAGATGCAGTTGGAGCGGGAGAGGCGCCACGATCAAGAAAGACAGGGCGGTGAGCAAGGCCAAGCGATACGTTGGCTTGACGGCCTCGACATGGAAGACGCGCTCGAGGGAAGCGAGAATGAACGCGCCGGCAACCAGGCCGGTTATAAACGGGTAGAGGACGATTAATACACTCCACTGGAGCCCGTATTCGTTGGGATACATGAAGCCTTCGACACCGCTCATACACAAGCTCCTGGATGCTCTTAGCGAACTGAACCATCAAGACCGTTGTAAAAGGCCTTTGCCCCGGTGGCCATTTGAGGTTTGAGAACTTGGACGGGGTGGGTCTTTAGAAACTCATGGATCGGGTCTTTGGGGTCCTTGAGGTCGACGAGTTGTCTGGCACCGGTGGGGCACGACTCGCAACAGGCAGTTGTGAGGCCCTTGGTTATCCGGTGGTAACAAAGCGTGCACTTATCTGCAACTTCCTTGGTGGGATGAATGTAGCGGCATCCATAGGGGCATGCCTGCACGCAATAAGCACATCCAAGGCAGTACTTCGGGTCGACAAGCACCACTCCGTCAGGCGCGATGAAGGTGGCGCCTACTGGGCAGACCTGGGTGCAGGGCGAATCCGCGCAGTGGTTGCACATCTTCGGAACGAAGAAGTACTTTTTGCCGTCTTCTTCAGCAACCGGGAAGCCTTCTTTGCCACCATCGGGAGAGATGACTTCTGGATTGGTCATGTCTTCGTCGGAGACGTGGTAGCGCTCGACCCAGGTGCGGAAGTGGCCGTCCGGAACGTCGTTTTCCATCTGGCAGGCGCGGACGCAGTTGCCGCATCCGATGCATTTGGGAATATCAATCAGCATTCCCCACCAGTGATCGGACATGGTGTAGTTCGATGAGGCTTCGGGGGTTCCAGCCAGCACGGACTTCCACGCAACTGCGGCAGCCGGCAAGAGAATGAGGATCTGACGCCGAGAAATGTTCACTTCGCACCTCCAGAATCCATTCCAGGGGTGTGCGGCTTGTGGCATGTGTCGCACGGCATCCCATTCGAGTGTTCTGCAGGGTTTACCTGCGGAAAGTCTTTGGGCTTTGCGGCGCTTGCGGTATGGCAGCGAACACAGAGGACTGCGGAATCCGGTAGCTGAGGCTTAGTGGCCGATGGGTCGTCCGAACTTGCATGCTTTGCCTGAGGCCCATGACAGGCTTCGCAGTTCACGTGAGCGTGTTTACCAGCCTTTTTGGCGTCGGCAACATCAACGTGACATGCCTCACAAGTGTCGTGACCGGCAAACCTCACTGGGCGTGCGGCAATCTCGCCCATTGCTGCTCCGCGGTAGTGACCATACTGGCCGAAGCTTGGCGGCACAACAAAGTGGCGGATCACCAGAAACAACAGAAAAGCAAGGACAAAGAGCCCGGCAAATCGGAACAAATGTCCTGCATCCTTTAGAGCATTCATGAGAACCAAGCTCCTAACGTGCGCCGACACGAGACCGCACCGCGGAACCGCGATCAATCCTTTTGTTCAACGTGGAGCGATGGTAGCGATGCGGTAGGGATGGTTGTATGTGAGTCAAATCACATAGCGGTGTGACCCCTCGAGCTGAGGAATCTGAGGCGATACGATGGATACCGGAGCAGGATAATGGCGAGAGTGTTGGATGGGGCGGGAATTGCCTCAGCGATTAAAGAGGAAGTGAAGGCCCAGGTACGCGAACTGGCCGGGCTGGGGATAAGGCCCGGGCTGGCGGCTGTGCTCGTGGGCCACGTCCCCGCGTCGGAGATTTATGTTCGGAGCAAGGTGCAGGCTTGCGAAGAGCTCGGCATCTACAGCGAGCTGATCACGCCGCCGGAGACGGTTACGACGGAGGAGATGCTGGACCTGGTGGCCGCGCTCAACGATCGCGACGAGGTCGACGGAATCCTGATCCAGCTTCCACTGCCGAAGCAGGTGGACGCAAAGGCGCTGCTGGATGCTGTCTCGCCCGCGAAGGATGTGGATGGATTCCACCCGATTAACGCGGGCAAGCTGCAGGCAGGAAGGCCGGCACTCGCGCCGTGTACACCGGCGGGGGTGATCGAGATTTTGCGGCGCAGCGGAATTCCAATGAGCGGGCAGCGTGCGGTGGTGGTTGGGCGAAGTGACATTGTGGGGAAGCCGGCGGCAATGCTGCTGCTCAACGAGAACGCGACGGTGACGATCTGTCACTCGAAGACTCGGGACCTGGGAGCGGTCACCCGAGAGGCGGACATTCTGGTTGCAGCGATCGGACGGCCGGGGTTCATCACGCCGGAGATGGTGAAGCCGGGGGCCACGATCATCGATGTGGGGATCAACCGGGTTACCGACCGCGCCGAGTTTGAGCGCTTCTTCGCGGGCAACTCGAAGCGCGAGGCGGGCTTTGCCAAGCGCGGATCGGTGGTGATCGGGGATGTGGATCCGGCGGCGTTTGAAGTGGCGGGGGCGTATACACCGGTGCCAGGCGGGGTGGGGTTGCTGACGATTGCGATGCTGATGGCGAACACGGTTCGGGCTGCGAAGATGCGGAGAGGGCTATAAGCGATGCTTCGCGTGGGGCTCACAGGCGGGCTGGGTAGCGGCAAGAGTACGGTTGCGGGGATGCTGCGCGAGTTGGGGGCCAGGGTGATTGAGGCGGATGAGCTGGGGCGGACGCTGATGGAGCCGGGGCAGGAGGTCTACAAGGAGATCGTGCGGGCGTTTGGGCCGGAAGTGGTGGGCGCGGACGGCCGGCTGAACCGGGCGCGGCTGGCGGAGCTGGCTTTTCATGGAGGGCGGCTGAATGAGCTGAACGGCATCGTGCATCCGGCGGTGATTCGGGCGCAGCAGGAGTGGATGGAAGAGGTGTTTGCCGCGGATCGGGCGGCGGTTGCGGTGGTGGAGTCGGCGCTGATCTTCGAGGTGGAACGGGACGCCAAAGCGCGAGGCGAGAAGGAGAGCGTGCTGGCCGACTGGAAGAGGCGCATCGACCGGGTCGTGGTAGTGACAGCGCCCGACGACGTAAAGGTGGCCCGGTATGCGGCGCGGACCAGCCCGGACGGATCGGAGCGGGCGGCGGCCGAGGGCGAGGCGCGGGTGCGGCTGGCGCACCAGATTCCGGATGCGGAGAAAGCGGCCCGGGCGGACTACGTGATTGAGAATGTGGGAGATATGGACGCACTGGAGGCCCGCGT
>Ga0302324_100030508_pt1 | contig 10190 bp, 9 predicted proteins | sample Palsa_T0_1_FD_201949 | JGI IMG/M metagenome (GOLD analysis project Ga0302324, IMG submission 201949) | Peat permafrost microbial communities from Stordalen Mire near Abisko, Sweden - Palsa_T0_1 | ecosystem: Environmental > Terrestrial > Soil > Palsa > Peat permafrost | place: Sweden: Abisko... | reverse complement strand
AAAACAAGGATGGTCCGCTTCACCCGCTTCGGTCGAGATCCAACAGATACGATCGTTGTAGGCAAAAAACCGAGCGTAGCCAAAGTCACGGCCCAGCAGGCCAAACTTCCACAGGTGATAGGCGATGTCCTTGCCGACGTAGGTCACGGTTCCGTTGGAACGCACTATGACCTTCGCGTCTTCGTCTACCCCTTCGGTGTCTTCGACCGTCGAGGCGCGCCGCATCACCCAGCAGCCCTGGTTCTTGCCTTCCGTCTCCAGATACAGCACGCCTTTGGCTTTCAACTGGGCAAAGGCCAAGTCCCAGAACTTGAGGTGGAGAATTTCGCTTTCCCGGGGGAGGAAATCATATTCAATCCCCAGCCGCAGCATGGTCTCTAAATGCCGGCGAAGCACGGCGGTCGACACCACATCGGCGATCTCCGCGGTTTCGTTGCCTCCAGCTTCAATCTCGTGCAGAGTTTTAAGCCGGATCTGCTTCCGCTCCGCAGCCTCCGGGCCGTCATACCACTGCGAGACCCGCGCATAGAGATCCCAGCAGTAGTAGTCGATCCGCTCCCCGCGCGCCTCAAGGTCCGCCAGCAGCTTGCGCACGCCGGCGAGATCGTAACCTTCAAAGTGAGTCAGCCCCACCACCACATCGGCGACTTGGACTCCGGTGTTATCGATGTAGTTCTGCACGTCGACCCGCTGCCCGGCAGCACGCAGCAGGCGCACAAAGGTGTCACCCAGGATGGCGTTGCGCAAGTGACCGATGTGCGCAGCCTTGTTGGGATTGATGCTGGTGTGCTCCACCAGGGAGTGAAGGTGGCTTTGTTCCTCCGCTACATCGTCCTGTGCGATCTGTTGGGCGGCCGCCTGGCGGTCAAGCTTGCCGTTGATATAGCCGGCGCCGGCGACGGTGAAGGAAGCGAAACCCTCCAGCGGCAGCAGCTCCCCAACGAGTTCTCCGGCAATGGCACGAGGCGACCGCTTGAGACGGCGGGCCAGCTCGAACGCCACCGGGAGCGCGTACTCGCCCATTTCGAGATCGGGCGGCTGCTCAATCGCGATCTGCGGGAGTTCTACCTGGTATTTGGTCTGAAGAATCGAGCGCAGACGCTCGCGAAGAAGCCTTTGCTGTTTGCGATACACGAAAAACCCTTGATTTTCTTGCCGATTTTAGCAGACCGCCTTCCCCGGCCTTGAAGGGTCTGTACCCCACTCAAGCCAAAGAACGGCTTGAATGGGCCACCCCGGCGGTAGTAACGGAAGAAGGGTGGCCCACTCAAGCCCGGTTTTGGCTTGAGTGGGGTACAAGTACCGTCGGGGCTGAGGAACGAGGCAACCCCTACAAACTGTTAAGATTGAATAGTCCGCACTTCTCATGCCTGATACTTCTCGCTTCTATCTCACTACCCCGATCTACTATGTGAATGCCCGGCCCCACATCGGTCACGCCTACACCACCGTAGTGGCGGACGCCATCGCGCGCCGCAAGCGGGCCCAAGGCTTCGAAACCTGGCTGCTGACCGGGACCGACGAGCACGGACAGAAAATCGAGCGCTCTGCCCGTCAAGCGGGAAAAACCCCGCACGAATTTGCCACCGTGGTTTCCCGGCAATTCCGCGACCTTTGGGATCGCATGGGACTGAGCTACGACGACTACATACGCACCACTGAGGAGCGCCACCGCAAGGGCGTACAAAAACTCTGGCGGGTCATAGCGGAACGCGGCTTTATTTATAAGGGCAGCTACACCGGGCAATATTGCGTCTCTGACGAGCTGTACGTCGATGCGCCGCCCGGTTCGCCCTGCCCCGACTGTGGCCGCATCACGGAAACGGTGAGTGAAGAGAACTATTTCTTCAAGCTCTCCGCCTTTGAACGCAAGTTGCTCGAGTTCTACGAACAAAATCCGGACTTTATCCGGCCGGAAGGCAGCCGCAACGAGGTGCTTTCCTTTGTGCGCAGCGGATTGAAAGATCTTTCCGTCAGCCGCACCAGCTTCGATTGGGGCATCCCGGTGCCCGGCGATCCGGGCCATGTGATCTATGTGTGGATGGATGCCTTGGCCAACTACATCACGGCCATCGGCTACGGCAGCGACGCCCCCGAAGACCAGCAGCGCTTCGCCCGCTTCTGGCCTGCGGATCTGCAGTTGGTGGGCAAAGAGATCGTTCGCTTTCACTGCGTGTATTGGCCCGCCTTCCTCATGGCGGCCGGTTTACCGCTGCCCAAGAGCGTCGTGGCCAACGGATGGCTGCTGTTCGACCAGAGCAAGATGTCCAAGTCGCGGGGAAACGTGGTGCGCACAGAGACCATTTTGGCCACCTTGGGCGCCGATGCCCTGCGCTACTTCCTGATGCGTGAAATTGTCTACGGGCACGACGGCAACTTCTCGTTCGACGCTCTGGTGCAGCGCTACAACGCCGACCTGGCCAACGGCTACGGGAACCTGACCAGCCGAATCCTGGCCATGATCACCCAGTACTTCGGCGCCGTGGTGCCGGCAGGAGAAGCGGATCCGCGCATCGTGGCCACCGCCGAGGCCGCCGCGCGGGAGTTTGCTCAGCACTTTGACGCTCTCGATTTTTCCCGCGCCCTCGAGTCTCTGTGGGGCCTGGTCGCGGCCGTCGACGGCTACATCACGGAAAAAGCCCCCTGGAAGCTGAAGGGACCAGAGGATGCCGCGAGCCGGGCATCGATCCTGTACACCTGCGCTGAGGCCCTGCGCATCATCACCGCGCTGGCTTACCCCGTGCTGCCCGACGCCACGGCCCGGATATGGGCGCAACTTGGGCTGGGTGATATCGCCCAGGCCGATCTCAAAGATGTGCATTGGGGGCAGTTGGCGCCGGGAACCGCATTAGGACCATTGGGCCCCATCTTCCCCCGGGCAGAAAAGGATACGGTCAAACGCATGCAAGATTTAGAAGATAACAATGGAGGCAAGACTGTGGAAGCCGAGCCTACCCGGCCCACGCCCGCGGACCAGTCCGCAGCCATTGCCGCGTCGCAGGTGACGACGGAGATTGCCGGAAAAGGACCGGCGGCGGTTACGACGGCGGCCTCCGTGGGGACTACCCCACCACCAGTCGAGCCGGCGCCCCGTCCGGCCACCATTACGATTGACGATTTTGCCAAAGTTGAGCTGCGCGTGGCACAGGTGCTGGTCGCCGAACCGGTAAAAGGCGCGGACCGCCTGCTCCGCCTCGAAGTGAATCTGGGAGACGAAGTACGCCAGATTGTCGCCGGCATTGCCGGAACTTACGAGCCGGAGAAACTCATCGGACGCAAGGTGGTGATCGTGGCCAACCTTGCGCCTAGAAAGCTGCGCGGCCTGGAGTCGAATGGAATGATCGTCGCCGCTTCTGTGGGCGAAAAGGGCAAGCCCGTCCTGGCCGGCTTTCTGGAAGATGTTGAAGTAGGCGCGCGCCTCAAATAAGGATAGGCCCAGTGCTGGTCGACTCACACCTACATCTTGACAGCCCGAGGTACGACACCGATCGCGATGAGTTGCTCCAGAGGGCATGGGACCAAGGCGTGCGCACGGTGCTGTCCATCGGCATCGGCGACGGCCCGGCGACCATGGATCAAGCACTGGCCCTGAGCCGAAGGTACGCCGGGAAACCGGGGATACCGCGGATCCTGGCCACTGCCGGAGTCCATCCCCACGAGGCCCAGCTCGCCGATCAGGCGGCGCTCGAAAAGCTGGACCAACTGCTGGCCACCCCGGAAGTGCTTGCCGTGGGCGAGATTGGTCTCGATTATTATTATGACCATTCGCCGCGGGACCAACAGAAACGGGTCTTCGCGGCGCAAATGGAGATTGCGGCGGCGCGGCGACGGCCCATCATCATCCATTGCCGACCCTCAGACGGCAGTACCAATGCCTGGGACGACACGCTGGAAATGGTGGAAAGTCACTGGGTGCAGTCCGGTCTGGGTGGGATTCTGCACTGTTTTACCGGTGAGTGGGAGCATGCCAGGCGGGCGATGGACTGCGGGTTCCTGATCTCCTTTGCCGGCAACGTAACCTTTCCCCGGGCTGAAAACATCAGAGAGGTGGCAGCCAGAGTGCCGTTGGACCGGATGCTGATCGAGACCGATGCCCCGTTTCTCGCCCCGCTGCCCCATCGCGGCAAGCGGAATGAGCCGGCGTGGGTGGCCCGGGTGGCGGACAGGCTGGCGGAGGTCTGTGGGCTTAGTACGGAGCAGGTGGCTTCCAGTACAGCCAACAACTTCTTCCGTTTTTTTGGTGTCGCGCCGGACGTCGAGCCGTAAGTCCAGCATAGACAACACCGTTTGCGCTCATAATCGAGGAGGCAGCACCATGGCGGCAGACAATTCATTCGACGTAGTCAGTAAAGTCGATGTTCAGGAAGTACGCAATGCGATGGATCAGGCCATCAAGGAGGTCCGGACCCGCTTTGACCTCAAGGACTCCCACTCCGAAATCAAGCTCCTGGAGGGGGATGAGACCATCGAGCTGGCGTCGGCGGATCAGTACAAGCTAAAGGCGGTTACCGAGATCCTGCAGCAAAAGTTCGTCAAGCGAGGGGTGTCGTTGAAGTCCCTCGAGTACGGCAAGATCGAACCAGCCTCCGGGTCCAGCGTGCGGCAGAAGATCACCTTGCAGCAGGGCATCCCCGGCGACAAAGCAAAAGAGATCGTTAAGCTAATCAAGGAATCCAAGAAAAAGGTCCAGGCCTCTATTCAGGGCGATACAGTCCGCATAACAGGCAAGGATCGCGATACATTACAGGAGACGATTGCACTGCTTAAGGGCCACGACTTCGGCATCGACATGCAGTTTACGAATTACCGGTCGAACTAGGACAAAGATCAAGCACCTGGAGAGTGAGTGAGCACACAAGCGATAGCGACAGCAAAGGAAGTGTTCGATCTGCTACGCGACGACTTGAGCGCCATCGAGACCGAGCTGGTACGCGACGCCGTTTCCAATGTGGCCGCCATTACCGACATCGCCGACCATCTGCGCGAGGGCGGGGGCAAGCGCATCCGCCCTTCCCTCCTGTTGCTGGCGGCAAAATCGCTCGGCTACCACGGACACGGCATGGTGCGCCTGGGGGCGGTGGTAGAGATGGTGCATACCGCAACTCTGGTGCACGACGACATCATCGACGGGGCGGACACCCGCCGCGGCCGCCCCTCTGCCAACACCACCTGGGGCAATTCCAAATGTGTCCTGGCGGGCGACTGGCTCTACATGCAGGCCTTCCACATTGCCCTGCTGGAACGCAAGTTCAAGGTGCTCGACCTGCTGATCGGTCTCACCCAGCAAATGGTTGAGGGCGAGTTCGTGCAGATGGAAAAGCTGGGCCGGATGGTGGGCGAAGCCGAATACTACGATCTGATCTACCGCAAAACGGCTTGCTTGTTCGATGTCTCCATGCGCCTGGGCGCGGTCCTGGCGGGGGCGTCGGAAGAGCTGGAAGAGCAAATGGGGGAGTACGGCCGGAACCTGGGCATCGCCTTCCAGATTGTGGACGACGTGCTCGACCTGACCGCCACTGAGCAGGTATTGGGCAAGCCGGTAGCCAGTGATTTGCGCGAAGGCAAGGCGACCCTGGCCGTGGTCCATGCCCTGGAGAACGGAACCGTCCATGAGCAGGACGCGATCCGCCGGGTGCTCGAGGATCTGAGTTTCGAGCACACCAGCCACCAGGAAGTGCTGGAGATCCTCGACCGGCACGGTTCGGTGCAGTACGCTCTCAACGCCGCTTTCCAATACGCCGAATTCGCCCGCGCAGCCATTGCGGGCCTGCCCGAATCCGACTACAAGCGGGCGCTCCTCTGGATGCCCGACTTTGTCGTCGCCCGGGACAAGTGACGTCCCCCGAAAGTAACGTCACGGGCCTTAGGGCGCGCCCCATATACTGAGCCCATGCCAGCACCCGGATGGCGCAGGAAATTGGCGGTCTTCCTTCCCTCCATCCTGGTTATGTTGCTGGTGCTCGTCGAAGGCACGCAAAGATTCTCCATTGAGAACACAGCCGGATATGTAGCGCCGTTCTGGTTCAAACACTTCGGTTGGTTACCGTACCAGCGCTTTTGGGAGTTCGTCGAGGCTCTGCGCAAGCTGGGCCACTTGGCCGGTTACGGCTTGGTCTGCCTGGCGTTTTTCGGCACTTGTTATTGGTGGTTGAGCCGGCGCCGGCCCGGTGTGACCGGTTGGGGATTGAAGAACCGGGCGGCCGGCTGGGCGCTGGTTTTCACCATGGTGTTGGGCTCCGCCGATGAACTCCACCAGAGATTCGTTCCCCAGCGAACCAGCACCATCACGGATGTAGGTTTTGACGTCTGCGGGGGTTATTTTGCACTGATGGTTTTGTTCGCTCTGCTGCGTCGAAAAAAGGCACCCGTTTCGAGCTAAATTCGCGCTATTCGTCATCGTTTGTGTGGCAGTCAATATCCTTTATTGCTGAGATTTATTCTGCATTCGAACAGTGTTAGCTACATGGATTTATAACCGCAGATCCAATCATCACAGTGACGGATTTTTTCCGCCCTCAATCCACAGGTTATCCACAGTGTGGATAAAAAAGTAAGTTACCCCGTTCAAAGCCAGTACGGCGAGCCCGGCCAGCAGGTAGCCGGTCGTCTGTTGCTGCCGGAAGCCAAACCAGGCCAGCCAGCAGGTGAGCAGGTGCAACAGAAGGATCCAGCCCATTCGAGGTTGGCGGAGGTCGCAGTGGGTGAACAGCAGCCAGGGTAGGGCGACAAAATAAAGGGGCCAGCCGTACTCGACCAGGCGGTCGGCACTGGCTCCCAGCAACGGAGTCGTCAGGATGCAGATGGCTCCGTAAAGGGTACAGAACCGAAACACAACTGCCGGGCACGGAGGGTTGGGAACCATCTTCCGCCGTAGCGCCAGCACCAGCGCCGGTCCGACACCGAAGATGCCAAACCAGGCCAGGAGCAGGCGTGCAGGCCCCCAGAGAGACGGCTGGCACAACCCGATGGTGGAAATCGCGCCCAGATGAAAAGGGAGCGTGCTGCTCCAGATCGGGCTGCACTCGGGCAGTGTATTGCTCCAGAGCGGCAGCCCGAGAACGTTTTTAAAGAAGCTCCAGACCAGTTTGCCCAGGATATAGGCTCCGCCGCCCATGCCATGAACGCTGCCCGGACCTGCTTGTCCATAGTGGCGGCTGATCAGAACGGCGCACAATAGCGCCCCTACCCCGATCATTGCGGTCTGCAGCCGTATCCGCCGCCAAAAAGCGAAAACCAGGCAAACCGCCACTAAGGCGGTGGATTCCCGCGCCAGGTACGCGGGAAACAGCAGCAGCAGAGCCAGCTCCGTGTGGCCGTGCAGGAGCAATAGCAGGATAGCGGCCAGAATGAAGGCGTGAAGCAGATCGGGCAGATAGTAATCGTGGAAGATATCGACCCAGAAAGGCATCAGAAAAATTGCCGCAAAGATCGCCGTGGGAGCCCGTAACGACCAAAGCAGCCCAGTGAGCAGAGTGACCAGCGCGATTAGGCAAATCAAACCCAGCAGTAGGAAACCGGTATCGACGCCTAGGCCTGTCGAGCGGCCCAGCCAACCGGCGATCGCGGGGCCCAGAATCCGTGCGGAAAAGGGTGCGGGCACCGAGCTCCGCTGGCCTAGCGCCAAAAGCCGGTAGTACCCAGCATCCGGTGCATAGACTGCGCCTTGCAGGCCAAGCAGGATAGCAAAGCAGAGGCAGCCCGCAGGAAAGAGCAGCCGTTTAGGCAAGGAACTGCTCAAGCACGGCTACATACTTCGCAGGCAGGCGCACGGTGCGCATTGACCGGTCGACGGTGACGTGGGTGGTTTCGCCTTCGGCCAGCAGTGTGGAAGCGTCGTTCTCGGGGCGGAGCAGGCGATAGCCGAACTTGATCACCGAACGCCGCAACGCGATCACACGGGTTTCGAGCACCAGCTCGTCGTCGTAGCGCGCGGGCGATTTGTAGCGGCAATTGGCTTCGACGACGGCAATGTGGCAACCGTCGTCGATCTCCATCTGTTTGTAATGGAAGCCGAGCTGGCGGAGGAGCTCTACCCGCCCAACCTCAAACCAGATGAAGAAGTTAGCATAGTAGACGACTCCCATTTGGTCGGTCTCGGCATAGCGCACACGAATTTGGGTCTGGGAAACTGGCATGGGTGAAGACCAGTGTAGCGGACCCGAAAACCAGCTATTTATGGGAGTGTGTCCCTTCCCCCGAAGTTCCCTCGATACCTCAGCTTCGCACCCACATCTCGCACAAAGAACGTGCGAGATACCCCGAATTTCCTGTACGCTGCCCTGGACAAAGCCTCATGTGCGCCTTTCATTAAGGAAAGGCGCATGAAGTTTGGGGAACCGGTTAAACTCCACAGGAAATCGGGGATATGGGGCACCCATCTGTTCTTCGCCCTGAACAGAATGTGTCACAGAAAAACAGGTTTCAGTGGCTACGGCTTCAGCTTGCTGAAGACCTGGAGCTTGGAGATGTCGTTGAACATCACGAACGCGGCGAAGATCAGGAGCACGACGAAAGCGGCCTGGTAAATCCGCTCCTTGAACTCCTGGTTTAGATCGCGCCGCATTACTCCTTCAATCAAGAGCAGCACAATCACTCCCCCGTCCAGGATCGGAATGGGCAGCAAATTGAAGATCCCCAGATTAAGACTGATGATCGACATAAGGCCGATAATCGGCTGCCACCCAGGTTGCTCGACCGCCAACCCAGTCTCCCGGGCAATCCCAATCGGACCACTCAGGTCTTGCACCGCGAAACGCCGCGTGACCATCCGGTGCAGAACTTCCAGAATCAGACCCGAATACCGAAGGTTGAACTTGACCGACTGGTGCAGTGCAGCCGGCAGGGAAAGCTGCTGAATCTTGAAAGGCGGCAGATTGGGAGCAAAGCCAATGCGGTACAGTTTGTGCCCGCTGCCCGCGTCCGCCAAGACGGGCTGCAAGTCGATCTGAGAAGTCTGACCGTTGCGTAGCACCGTGACTTGGATAGGCCTGCCGTTCCCCTGCTGCAGAAAGGCCAGCATGGCATCCACGGAGTGGAGCGTGAGCCCATCGACCGACAAAATCTGATCGCCCGCTCTTAGGCCGGCTTTCGCCGCCGGCATCCCCGGTTCGATCTGGCGAACGCGGATAGGGTCATCCTGCATCCGCGGCACGAAACCGACGGTGTCGAAGTCAAAGTCATCGCCGCCGCGAGGACTGGGAACCGTCAACTCGGTACTGACCGTCTGCCCATCGCGTTTCACGTCGACCGGAATCGTCTGCCCCACGTTCATCGCAGAACGGATCGACACCTGCTCCCACGTGGGACTCATGACCCCGTCGTAGCGGCTGATCACGTCCCCCGCCTTCAGGCCGGCGGCAGCGGCAGCACTGTGGTCGGAAACAAAGTCAATATCGGCCGCTTGCGAACGGAAGGCCTCGACTTCGTTGTGCATCATGTAAAAGCCGGTCATGAGCGCCAGAGCCAGCAAGAAGTTCGACACCGGACCCGCCAAACCGATGAGAATACGCTGCCAGCGGGGATGGGAACAGAATTCACCGGGATCACCAGTGGCCCCCGCATTGAGGCCAAATTCCGGCGAACCGTTCTGTGGGCCGGATTCTCCCGCCATCCTGACATAGCCGCCGAGAGGCAGCAGGCTGAGCCGGTAATCGGTGTCACCGTGACGAAAACCGAAAAGACGCTTGCCGAAGCCTATGGAAAACACTTCCACCCGCACGCCGCACAACTTGGCGACGGCAAAATGGCCAAACTCGTGCACCAGTACCATGATGCCGAGCACAACAAGCATGGAAACTGTGCTGGTCAGGAAAAAGGACATAGTAATCCGCTCATTTACCTCTCTGCTGGACCCAGCCTGATTGTGCCGGAGCGCCGCAGTACCGGACTATTGACTGGTATGAGTCGCCTGCGGTGAGCAAGCGAACACGGTTCAACGCAGCACCGGCGAAAAGCCAGACAGTGCACTGCGCGCCATCCGCCGTGCTTCCTCGTCCAGTTGAAGCACTTCCTGGATGGTTTCAGGCTGCCTCGACGGCGTTAGCTCAAGAACTGCCTCAATTGTACGCGGGATACTGGTAAAAGCTATGCCGCCTTCGAGGAATGCCCCCACCGCCACTTCGTCTGCCGCATTGAGCGCGATGCAGGCAGCGCCACCCGCCTCAGCTGCCTCATAGGCCAGCCGAAGAAAG
>Ga0302324_100030507_pt1 | contig 10190 bp, 7 predicted proteins | sample Palsa_T0_1_FD_201949 | JGI IMG/M metagenome (GOLD analysis project Ga0302324, IMG submission 201949) | Peat permafrost microbial communities from Stordalen Mire near Abisko, Sweden - Palsa_T0_1 | ecosystem: Environmental > Terrestrial > Soil > Palsa > Peat permafrost | place: Sweden: Abisko... | reverse complement strand
ACCGCCTTGAGCGGAATCCACTTCGTGGCACGCTCGGCCAACAACACGGTGGGTATGTTGACGAGCATCATGCCAAGGGTCGTGCCCGCGACGACCGCGATCAGCGCGTTGTACTTCGCCGCAAGCGCAAGCGCGATGATTTGAGTCTTGTCACCCATTTCGGCGAGGAAAAAAGTCACCATCGTCAGGACGAAGACGCCGTAATCGCCGCGCGTTTCCACGTTCTCGTCGAGCTTGTCGGGGATGAGCGCCCAGACCGCTACGGCGAGGAAGGATAGGCCGAGAACCCAGCGCAAGACACCGGGGGTGATCAAAGTGCTGACCCATTCACCCACCAGGCAGGCAATCAGGTGATTGACCAGCGTCGCGACGAAGATTCCCGCAATGATGGGAGCGGGTTTACGCAATCGCGTGGCGAGGATCAACGACAGCAACTGAGTTTTGTCGCCGAGTTCGCCCACGGCCACCGAGCCGGCGGAGACAAAGAAAGGATCCATTCTGCTGCCAAACCACCCGCGTTCGACCCGGATCAGTGAGTCTATCAAAGCTCTCGGCGAGGCATTACCTCGGACTATGAAACCGATGCAGCAGGCCGACGGTCCCCGCTTGGGCCAGAATGAAGACCCCCAGCGCGATGAACACGAACGGCATCAACGCACGTGTGCAGCGTCGAACCGGCGCTCCGATCGTGCGATGTCGCGTGAGCCAGTACGCGAGGCATAGCCAAAGTGCCGTCATGACCCCAAAAACGACGCCCATGAGGGCGACGTCGGTCCCGGACCGCAAGGCGAACAGAGGGATATACACGCTGACGTTGTCGCCGCCGTTGGCGACGGTCATGGCGGCGACGGCCGCGATGTTGTCGCGCTCGGCAGGTGTTCCTCGATCAGATTCCGGCTCGGTCGCCTCGACAGGCCGCCATAGCTGCCAGGCGCTCTTCAAGCCCATCGCGATCGGCACCAGGCCGAGTAGGCCGATAAAGGCCGCAGGCACGATGAGGGACACCCATGACCCGATGACGCTCACACCGTAAAGTATCGCGATGCCGATGAATTGGCCCGCAACGATTTGACGCCGTGCGAATCGAGGGTCCGCGAAAAACACCAGCAGAACGAGGACGTCGTCCAGATCGGTCGATACGAAAAGCCCCGCGGCCTGGCCGACGATCTCGAGTAAGTGTGTCACCGCTCAATTGTCGCCTTCAGCGTCAGCCACCGCCATCGTCCCGATTGAAGGCGGGGGCGGCCGGCCCGCATAATGTTCTCACGCCAGTGATAAATCTGCTGAGCGACGAGGCCGGTCAGTGCACTTGACGATCGTAAAATGACTGAAGGGGCTGCGCCGTCGAGCGCAGGCGAGCAACGATTCGCCGAGCAATTCGCGATGGCGCTCGAGCTGTTCGGGCTGCGCCGATTCGGCGAGGCTTTGACGAGTTGTGACCGGGCAATCGCCCTCGAGTCGAATCAAGCGCCGGCGCACGTACTGCGCGGGAATATTTTGAGGGCGCTCGATCGAGCCGAGGCGGCGTTGGGCAGCTATGACCGGGCTCTGTTCATCGACCCGGATATTGCGGAAGCATATTGCAACCGCGCCGCCGCGCTGATGCGGCTCGACAGAATCAGCGACGCTTTGGCCGGCGTGGACAGGGCGATCGCAATCAAGCCCGACTATGCCGAGGCGCACTTTCATCGCGGCTATCTGCTGCGCATCTTCAATCAGTTCGATGCCGCCGCGGCCGCATACAGGACGGTTGCGGCACTCGCACCGTCCTTCGAGTTCCTGCCGGGCAACCGGCTGGAGGCCAATCTGCAGGTGTGCAACTGGAGCGAGTACGACATCCTGGTCCGGCAGATCGCCGCCGGGTTGGAAGGCGACGCGCACGTCTCGCATCCGTTGATCCTCATGGCACTGACGGATTCGCTGCGCCTGCAATACAAGGTCGCACGCACTTGGGCGAGATTCGCTTGCCCGGCCAACGGCGCATTGGGCCCGATCGCGCCGCGCGCGCGGCCGCGCAGGCTCACGGTGGGCTACTTCTCCGCCGATTTTCACGAGCATCCGATTGGACGTCTGCTCCCGGAGCTCATCGAGATTCATGACCGGTCTCGGTTCGAGGTCGTCGCGTTTTCACTCGGCCCAAGCACACCGAACGAGTTTCGGGGGCGACTCGTGCGGGCGTTCGACAGGTTCGTCGGGGTACGCGAAAGATCCAATATCGAGATCGCCTCGCTCGCCCGCAGTCTGCACGTCGATATCGCCGTCGATCTCGGCGGCTACGCATTGGGGGCGCGGCCGAATATTTTCGCTTTGCGCGCCGCCCCCGTGCAGGTGAGCTATCTCGGTTATCTCGGCACGATGGGCTCGAGTTACATGGACTATATCGTCGCCGATCGCACGGCCGTGACACCGGCCGGCGAAAGTTACTTCAGCGAAAAGATCATCTATATGCCGGACAGCCATCAGGTGAACGACCGTAAGCGGCGCATAGCCGACAAGGTCTTCACTCGGGAAGAGCTGGGCCTACCCGCGGCCGGATTCGTATATTGCTGCTTCAACACCAGCTACAAGATCTCGCCCGCGACCTTCGCCGGCTGGATGCGCATCTTGAAGACGGTGCCGGGAAGCGTGCTGCTGCTGTTTGCGAGCCATGCGGCGACGGAAAACAACCTGCGTATCTATGCGGGGCGGCACGGGATCGATCCGCAGCGGCTCGTCTTCGGCGCGCACTTGCCGCCGGCCGAGTATCTGGCGCGGTACCGCACGGCGGATCTATTTCTAGACACTTTCCCGTACAACGCCGGCACGACCGCGAGCGATGCCCTGTGGGCGGGCCTTCCCGTCTTGAGCCGGACGGGGGAGTCGTTCGCGAGCCGAATTGCCGCAAGCCTGCTCACGGCGCTCGACGTGACCGAGTTGATCACCTCGACGCAGCGAGAGTACGAGCAGCTTGCGATCGAGCTCGCCCTGAACCCCCAACGCCTGGCGCAGATCAGGGCCAAGGTCCGGGACAACCGGCTCGACAGCGCGTTGTTCGACACACCTCGATTCGCCCGCAACTTGGAGGCTGCATTTACGGCCGTCTACGATCGATATGTGGCGGGAGCTGCGCCGGATCACATAAAACTTTGACCGCCGAGCGCTGGCGGTCGACGCCTCGGAAAGCATAAAGTGCGAACCGGCGTCGAACAAAGACCGGGTGACCTTTGGATAGGAGCAAGACTTGATGCGAAGACCGGGTACCGCCGCGCTAACGGCCGCGATCTTATTTTCGGCGAACCTAGCCTTGGCGGACACCGTGGTCGTCACCGCCGATCGAATGGTGGATGTCATCGCGGGCCGCACCATCGCGCGGCCGCAAATCACCATCACGGATGGCCGCATCACGGCAGTGTCCGTCCAGGATGGGAACATCGCTGCCGGAGCGCGCCACATCGACCTGCCGGGTATGACGCTGCTTCCCGGATTGATCGACATGCATGTCCACCTGACCGTCGATCCGCGATTCGGCGGCTACAGCGGATTGGAATTCACGGACAATTTCTGGACGGTCGTGGGCGTAGCGAACGCCAAGCGAACACTGGAAGCGGGCTTCACGACGGTGCGCAACGTAGGCTCGGAGCGGTTCGACGATGTGGCGCTGAAGCAGGGTATCGAGCAAGGATACATAACGGGTCCGCGTATCGTGCCGGCGACCTACGCGATCGGAGCGACCGGTGGGCATTGCGATTACACTGAGTTCCCGCCTTCGATCGTCACTCCGGCGGTCAACATCGCCAATGGACCGGACGAGCTCCGAGCCATGGTCCGCAAGCTCCGCAAATACGGAGCGGAAGTCATAAAGTTTTGCGGCACCGGTGGAGTGATGTCGAAGACCGATTCTCCCGGAGGACAGCAATACAGTCTGGAGGAGATGAAGGCGATCGTCGATGAGGCTCATATGCTGGGGCTCAGAGTCGCCGTGCACGCCCATGGCACCGCGGGCATCAAAGACGCCATTCGAGCCGGCGTCGATACCATCGAACACGCGAGTCTTGCGGACGAAGAGGCCTTTGCGCTGGCCAAGCAGCACGGCGCATATTTCGACATGGATATATACGACGACGACTACATTCTGGCCGAAGGCGAAAAGAACGGTATGTTCAAAGAGTCGCTCGACAAGGAACGCATGATCGGCCGCAAGCAGCGCGAAACGTTCCGCGCCGCGCAGAAAGCGGGGGTGAAAATGATCTTCGGCACCGACGGCGGCGTTTATCCGAACGGGGACAACGCCAAGCAGTTTGTCACGATGGTGACTTGGGGCATGTCGCCCATGCAGGCGGTACAGGCAGCCACGGTTACGGCGGCCGAGGCCCTCGGCCGATCGCAGGACGTGGGCGCCATCGCGGTGGGCCGCTACGGCGACTTGATCGCCGTGGCCGGCGACCCGATTACGAATGTCGGTCTGCTGCAGTCGGTGACGTTCGTGATGAAGGGCGGCGTGGTTGTGAAGCAAGCTGTGCAAACGCCGTGACCCGCGGCGCAGAAATCTCGAATCAACAGCGCCTGAGTGCCGGCCAATTTGGAGCCAAGGCTGCGAACTACTTGACGAGCGCGGTCCACGCCACGGGCGCCGACCTGGAGCGTCTTAAAGTGACGGCGAGCGAATCGCGCCCCAAACGCGCTTTGGATCTCGGCTGCGGTGCCGGGCACGTGAGCTTTGCGCTTGCCCACGGCGGAGCACAACGCGTCACCGCCTACGATCCGTCGACGGAGATGCTGGAGGTGGTCGCACAGGCCGCTGCGACGCGGGGCTTGGATCGGGTGATCGACACCTGTATCGGAGCGGCGGAAACGCTGCCGTTCGAGAGCAACGCGTTCGATCTCATCGTGACGCGGTATTCGGCGCATCACTGGGCGAGCGTGCCGAGCGCCTTGGCGGAATGCGCGCGAGTCCTCGTTCCCGGCGGCCGCATGGTAGCGATCGATGTAATCGCCCCGGAGGATCCTCTTCTCGATACGTCCCTCCAGGTCATCGAATTTCTGCGCGACGCCTCGCATGTGCGCGACTATCGAGCGTCCGAGTGGGACGGCATGTACGAGGCGGCCGGCTTCGGTGAACCGACCATCACGGGTTGGAAGCTCTCGATCGACTTCAAGGATTGGATTGCAAGAATCGGCACGCCCGATGACCGCGTCGCCGCGCTAAAATCCGTTTTCGATCAATTTCCGAGCGAGGCTCGGGATTATTATCAGATAAGTCGCGACAGATCTTTTATCACCGACTCGGCCTGGATCGAGGGAGTGACGACAGGCGTTGCGGGGAGGTAGGAGGGGCGGGCGCAGCCACTGCGCCCAGTCAGTCCCCTGCGAGCCGACACGCCTCTTTCCGCCGCCGGGCGTTTTGTAAGATAGCGCGGCGTCGATCCTTGTCGACAACCCCCCATTCTTTGATCTCTTCCAAAGACCGGAAGCAGCCGAGACAGGTGAGATCGTCGTCCAGGCAACAATTGCGTATGCATGGCGATTCAACGGAGGTGTCGGTATCACTCATTGACGTCGAGGGCACAATTGCGAGGTTTGGAAATTTGATCATATGATCGACGGCAATTCCGGGCCTGCATCACAAGCGGGTCAGCCGCAGGCACTCGCCCGGCCGCTGAGGGCTTCAGTCCCCGCCGCCCGACATGCTTCTCGCGAGAGCGTCGTCGAACCGTTGGCCCGTGGAGCGTAGTTGCACGAGATCCGATGACTGCCAGATGTGCTGCAGGCGCCCGTCGACGAGCAACGCCGCACGATCCGCATGATGTTCCACGATGTCGAGCGAGTGCGTCGCGAGCAGCAGTGTGGCGCCGCGACCGATGAGGCTCGTTAGATGCCGCTTCAAGGTCTGCGCGCTCGCAGGGTCCAGGCCATTGAAAGCCTCATCCAGCAAAATGAGTTTTGGATCGCCCACCAGTGCGAGGAGAATCGCGAGTTTCTGCCGGGTCCCGAGCGATAATATGTCGACGAAGGATTCCCAATACGGAGTAAAGCGCAGCTCGTCGGCGAGCTCGAGCAGATCCTCGCTCACCGACGACAAGCGCTTGGCCGCCGCATGGATCTCCAAACACTGGCGGGAAGTCAGTAATGGAGGCAGCGCCTCGGGCGCGCATCCATATCCCATGCGCATCTTTGCCGCGACCGGATCGCCTCTCAGCGAGTGACCACAGATCTCGACCGATCCCGCGACCGGCGTCTTGCGACCGGCGACGCAATCGAGCAGCGTACTCTTGCCGCAGCCGTTCGGCCCAAGCAGCACGAACCATTCCCCCTCGGTGAGCGTCAAGGAAATATCATCGAGCACGACGCGCTCGCCATAGGCCGCCTGCAGGCGTCGGAGCTCAAGGCGCGGTTGCGTCATAAGCGAGCGACCCACCTGAGCCAAGCAGCAACGGCGCCGATGCCCATCATCACCATGAAGACCACGCCGCAGATCGCGAAGCCCAGTCGAGGGCCTGGCAAGGGAAGCGGTTTCAGCCATCGCCGCGCGGCCCGAAGCACATGAACCAGGGACGCAATGAGGGCGAGAAGTGCTGTCCACGCACCGAAAAAGCCGACCCAGGCCATTGCGGCGGCGGCAGTGGTACCGAGCGGTATCATCATCAGCACCGGCAACAGCGTTCGCGACAGCGTTTTTGGCCGCAGCATCGCAAACATGCTTCGAATCGGCCAGATCGCGAGCCCCGCCAGTGAGGGCACGGGACGCCGGCCGGGCGTCATTCGCTGGGGGACGTAGCGCGACCCCGGATAGGGACTGACCGGTTTTGGAAGCGGGACGATCAGCCCGACGCCGGTGCCGAAGAAGGTGCCCAGCAGCGCAGAACGCCACACGAGGAGACAACTTTTAGCGGGCAAATCGGCGAGCCCCAGCACCGCGCCCGCAACGAGGCCGAAGCCGCAGATCAATACCATGACGGCAACGACGGGTCCCAATTGCAGCGCAAGTGCTTCCAGGCGTCGGATGCGGGGATCCACCGGTAACGAGGCCAGCCACGAGCGCGGCGCGAGAGCGGCGTGCGCGCTGCGCCTATGCGAGACGAAGGCGGCGGCCACGATGCCGGCGACAACCGCAATGATCACGGTGTGCGGTTGGAGCCGCGCGAAAATCTCATCGACGCGCAGGCGATAGACCCACAGGAGCCAAGTCGCGACTGTCAAAGCACCGACAACCCCCAGACCGGCGGCGGGCACGATGCGAGCACTCGCCAAGCGGTTGGACCACTGCAGGTATAGAGCCGCGACGTGCGGTAACGTTGCAATGGCTGCGGGAGGCCGAGCCCGAGGTGTTCGAGAGGTCACGTTATGCTTCGAATGATGCACCTCGGGCCATGCGACGTCGATGCCGATATTTTTGTTCCTGCTCTGCAACTTCCCGAAGCTTGCGGTGTTCTTGGTGCCAGCCGCGCAAACCAGGATGACGGGACATGCTCGATATAAAAAACTTGTCGAAGACGTACCCAAACGGCGTCGCGGCGTTGCAGGGCGTCTCGCTTGCCATCCCGACGGGCCTATTCGGCCTGCTCGGCCCTAATGGCGCCGGCAAGTCGACTCTGATGCGCACGATCGCCACGCTCCAGGATGCAGACACCGGCAGCATCCGCTTGGGCGACTTGGATGTGCTCGCCGACAAGCCGGCGGCGCGACGCGTGCTCGGTTACCTGCCGCAGGAATTCGGGGTCTATCCGCGGGTCACCGCCCAAGCGATGCTGGAGCACTTCGCGGTGCTGAAGGGTGTGATCGCGCGCGGCGAGCGCAAGTCGTTGGTCGAGGCGCTGCTGCAGAAGGTCAACCTTTGGGACGTGCGCAAACGCCGGCTCGGGACGTTCTCCGGCGGCATGCGCCAGCGGTTCGGCATTGCCCAGGCGTTGATCGGCAATCCGCGGCTGATGATCGTGGATGAGCCGACGGCCGGATTGGACCCCGAGGAGCGCAATCGCTTCTTGAATTTGCTCGCGGAGGTCGGTGAGAACGTGGTCGTGATCCTGTCGACCCATATCGTCGAGGATGTCACGGATCTGTGCCAGAGAATGGCGATCATCTCTAAGGGCCGAGTGCTGCTCAGCGGCCAGCCCGCCGATGCGATCCACGCGCTCGAGGGCCGGGTGTGGCAACGCGCGGTACCGACCGCGGCGATCGAAGACTACCGTCGGCGCTTCACTGTATTGTCCACGCGCCTCACCGGCGGGAGAAGCGTCATCCATGTCCTCGCGGACAACCGGCCGGAAGAAGGCTTCGAGTCGGTGCCGCCGGACCTCGAGGACGTCTATTTCGGTGAACTGCGCCGGCGCGCCGCCGCCGCGGCCTGAAACGGTAGTACCCGTGTTCAAGGAAATTTTCCGATTTGAGCTGCGCCAACAACTGCGCAGTCCCTTCTACTGGGTCATTTCGCTCGCCTTCGGGGCCCTCGCCTTCTCCGCCGCGACCTCCGATCACGTCCGGATCGGCGGCGGCATCGGCAACACGCACCGCAATGCGCCCTATGTGGTCGTCGAGATGCTGGCGGACTTCACCATCTTCAGCATGTTCCTGGTGACGGTCTTCGTCGCGGGAGCGGCGCTGCGGGATTTCGAGGCCGGCACAGCCGAGCTCCTGTTCGCGACACCCCTGTCGCGCAAGGCGTATCTCGGCGGACGCTTCGCGGCCGGGTATCTCGCCGCAGCCGGGATATTCGTGTTCGTGGCTTTCGGCCTCCTGATCGGCGCGCTGATGCCCTGGGTGGATCCCGCACGGCTTGGGCCCACGAGTGCCTGGGCTTACGGCTATGGCTTCGCCGTGATGGTACTCCCGGGGGTCTTTTTCATATCGGCGCTTTTATTCCTGCTCGCCACCGTAACGCGCTCGATGCTCGGCGCCTATATCGGCGTCATCGGGTTCTTCGTGCTTTGGATGGTGGCGGTGACTGTCACGGGAACGAGTCCCGACCGCCTGACGCTCGGCGCGTTGATCGATCCGTTCGGCATCGGCGCCTTCGAGGTTGCCACGCGCTACTGGACCGCCGCCGACCGCAACACGCGTCTGCCGGAGGTCGCCGGGCTCTTGCTCGGCAATCGCGTCCTTTGGTCGGCCATCGGCGCATTACTGCTGTGGGCGGCATTCGCCTGCTTTCGCCCCGATCGCGAAGGACTGCGACTCTGGCGCCGGCGTGCCCGGGGAGCCGCGGCGCCCGCGGATCCCGCCGATCGCGATGCGGCCGTCGCACAGAGCGGCGCGGCGCCCGCGCCGGCCGTCATCCTGCGGACCGACGCCGCTGCGCGATGGACTCAGTTCCTGTGGCTCGCGCGTTTCGAGACGCGCGCCGTGCTCCTGGCCGTCGCGTTCCTGGTGATGCTCGCCTTCGGGCTGACGAATCTGGGCGCGGATCTCGCCTTCTCGAACGAGATGTTCGGCACCAAAGTGTACCCCGTCACGCATTTGATGATCGAGTCCATGGACGGCAGCTACAATTTCCTCTTGGTGATCATTGTCGCCTTCTACGCAGGCGAGCTCGTCTGGCGTGAGCGTGCCGCACGGATCAGCGACGTCACCGACGCCTTTCCGCTGTCCGACTGGATTCCGCCGGCGGCGAAGCTCACCGCACTCGCGGCCGTCATCGTCATCTTTCTGACCGCCGGGAGCGTCGAAAGCGCCCTTTATCAGCTGATCCGGGGCTACCATCACATAGAGCCCGGTCTGTATGCCGCAAACATCGCATTGACGGCGCTGAAGTTCCTGCTGTTCGCAGCGCTCGCGCTCTTCTTGCAGGTGATCGCCAACAACAAGTTCCGCGGTTACCTGCTGGTGGTGCTGTTCCTGATCAGTCGCATCGTGCTGAAGCAACTGAACTTCGAGCACCACCTGTACGATTTCGGCAGCGCGCCGGAGACCCCGTACTCCGACATGAACGGCTACGGCCACTTTCTGGCCGCACACCTGTGGTTCAGTGCCTACTGGGCGTGTCTTGCGATCGCGCTGTCGGTGCTCGCCGCGCTCTATTGGGCGCGCGGCACGGCGCAGGGCTGGCGCGAGCGCACGCGCATCGCCCGCGCGCGGCTCGGCGCGCCATCGCAAGTCACGCTGGCCTTGTCGCTGCTGGCGTTCGTGAGTCTGGGCGCCTGGATTTTTTACAACACCAACGTCCTCAACCGCTATGTGCCGGAGGATTTGGCGAAAGAGCGCAAAGCCGACTACGAGAA
>Ga0302324_100030506_pt1 | contig 10190 bp, 8 predicted proteins | sample Palsa_T0_1_FD_201949 | JGI IMG/M metagenome (GOLD analysis project Ga0302324, IMG submission 201949) | Peat permafrost microbial communities from Stordalen Mire near Abisko, Sweden - Palsa_T0_1 | ecosystem: Environmental > Terrestrial > Soil > Palsa > Peat permafrost | place: Sweden: Abisko... | reverse complement strand
TGTAGGAGATCAGGTGATGGGCGACGATCGTGACGTGGAAAATGGTCTCCAATTGCCCCTTCCAAATCAGACTCCAAAACATCTTCCAAAAATGCCGGCGGTAGTCGCTGCGCAAGCCGACGTGCCAGATGATACGGCTAAAAATCCGCACGGCGCGCCGGATGTTGCGCCAGGTCAATTGTTGGAGGGCATTTTCCGGCGCGGGCCGGTTGGCGTAGGTGCTGCGGGTTTGAGTCAAGAATCGGGCATAAACATTGGCCGGCTCGTAAAGGTGCGCGATGACACGCCGCCATCGCTCCACTACCGTTTCCCTGGATTCGAGAAAGGCGATATTGGAATCGCCCTCGGGGTCGCTCAGAATTCTTCCCTCCCTTTTGAGCCGCTCAAAGAGCGGAGTCTTGGGCAGCGCATAAAGCAGGTTCACGGTCATCAACGGGATCTGCGATTCGCTCGCGAAGTCGAGAATCGCCCCGGCTGTCTCGGGCGTGTCGGTATCCAATCCAAGAATAATGCCTGAGGCGACTTCCAGGCCGTAGCGGTTGAGGGTCTGAACGCTTTCCAAAATGGGCCGGCGCAAGTTCTGCATCTTTTTCATCGCCCGCAACGCCGCCGGTTCAGGGGTTTCGGTGCCGCAAAACACCGTAATGAAACCAGCCTCGCGCATAAGTTCCAGGATTTGCGGGTACATGGAGAGGTTGAGGCTAGCCTCGCAAGCCAGACGCAACGGGCGGCCATGTCGCTTCTGCCATTCGACCAGATGCGGCAGCAAATCCAGCGCGGCGTTGGGATTGGCGATAAAGTTGTCATCTACAAAGTAAACCGCAGCGATCCCTGCGCCCCGCAAGCGCTCCAATTCACCAATGACCTGGGCGGGCATTTTGGCCCTGGGTTTGCGCCCATAGAGCCCAGGAATATCGCAGAACTCGCAGGTGAAGGGACATCCGCTGGAGAACTGGATGCTGCCCATCAGGTAATGGTCAGCCTGAAGCAGTTCGTAAGCGGGGGAGGGAAACTCGCTCAAAGGCAGGCGCTCGGCCGCGTGAAATTCCAATTGTTTTGGCGGACGGTCCACCGTTCGGTCCAGATGCTCGAAGAGCCTCGCGGTGGCGTCTCCGGTTTCACCACAGTGGAGCAGGTCCACCTCCGGGTAAAACTCCGGGGCGGCAGAGACGGAAGGCCCTCCCAAAACAGTGATTTTGCCCGCCCGATGCGCGCGCTGGTTCAACTCATTGATTCGCGCCCGCTGGACATGCATGCCGGAAAGGAACACCACGTCGGCCCAGTCCAGTTCGTCGGGCCGGACGGGGCGGACGTTCTCATCAACGAATTTGATGTCCCATTCGCGCGGCAGCAAGGCGGCGATAAGCAAGATGCCCTGTGGCGGCATAAAGGCGCGCACACCCAGCAGCGCGAAGGCATGGTCGAAGGTGCCGAACGACTTGGCGTATCGCGGGAAAACCAGCAATACGCGCCGGCGGTGTTTGGGTTTGAAACCGGGCCAACCTGGCATAATTGATTAACAAGATGGTCGAGTATCGGTTTTCACGCGGCCAATCGTTGCCATAAACCATGAAAAAGGCAATCAAATACGAAAGCAGGCGGGTGTACGTTGCATGCCCGCTCATGCTGGTTGAGCACCTCCAAACATGAGCGGTAGTCGAGGTAAACCGGCAATTCAAGTTGCCGCGACATAGTCCGTATTGCGAACAACCCGGTTTAGGGTCAGGTTGAAAGTCAAATCTCCGCTTCGTCCTCGTGCATGTACACGGAGACGTTGGCGAAGCCTTCGGCGCCGGTGAGTTCCGACTGCAATTCATTGGACCGGGAAGTGTCGCGCAGGAGCAGCCGGTAAGTTATGTCGGTGCCTTCATCGGTGGCCCGGCGTTCGCTGGCCAGGTCCAGCCGCGTCGCATGGCGCTTGAGAATCTGCTGCAATGTTGGAAGCCGTGCGGTCACATCCCCGGTCACGCGCAGGCTCAGCACAGCGTCATAGCGCCGCCGCGTGCCAAAAGAGACGAACCGAAGACAAAGTAACGCGGCGCCAATGCCCAAGGCGCCCAAGGCGCCCGTGGAAAACCGAGTGGTGCCGATGGCGATACCTTCCATAACCGCCCAAAGAATAAAGATGGTATCGCGCGTATCTTTGAGCACGTTGCGGAAGCGCACGACCCCAAATACCCCCAGCAAGCCAAAGGCAACGAAGATATTGCCGGCCATGGCCAGCATGAGCATGGCCACGATCAACGGCATGACGGCCAGCGCGCTGACGAAGGTGCGCGAGTAGGAGAGCGCGTCGTGAGTCCACATATAGACATACCCCATGAACATTCCCACCACGAACGCCAGAATGATGATGAACAGGACGATGAGGGGGTCAGGGTTGCCGGGCCAGACCGAGCGGGACAAGTCAGAGTGTTCGAGCAAATTGACAAAATCATTCATAGCACCAAATCATACTCCTCTTCCGGCAACACCCGCCGCCGGCAGTGGAGCTGCTGCGCGTAGATGCACGCGACGTATTTGCAGACGGGAACTTGCCGGAGATTGAAGATTTTGACCAGATCAAACATCCAACGCGGCGCCTGATTGTCGAATTTCAACTCGAGGATAACGCCGTCCTTGGGCAAGGGCGCCATGTAAGGAGGCAGATAGGGGCGCCAGCCGCGCTTGGGCACCCGCAATCGGCCGCTTCCATCGTAGCGGCTGCCGTAGATGTAACGGTCCAGGGTCACGCGCAGTTCCTCGTCCTCAGGCGCCTCGTAGATTTCTCGGTAATAAGAGACATAAATGGAGCCAGAGGCGCGCATCGTGTTGGCGAACATCCAGAAATCCTCGTTCACATCCTGACGCCGTTTGCCGTGGAGAAGGTGCGTGGAATCGGCCCAAAAGGGCTGGCGGGGCCAGCCGGCGCTCAGGATTTGGCGCACCCCTTCGCGCGTCATCATGGCCCGGTCTTTGCAGATGACTTCGCTGACGCGGCGCTTGACTTCCAGAAAGGCCGGCCGCTTCCATTCGTCGTCGTAGAAACGGATGCGCAGCTTCATCCTATTTTTGGCACCAGTGAAGGCCTGCCGGAAAAAAAAGAAATCGGGTGAATCGAGGTAAAGACTGATGACCGGGTGGCCGCGAATAGGCCCGGAACCGTTGTGCTCGGACGGACGAAGATAGCTGCTGAGGAAATCCGCCACCGCCACGGCGCGCGCTTCCTCAATGACGTATTTGAGCTCGAACCGGGCGCTATGTCCCATAAGCCTGCTCGAAACGCCGCGTCTCGTAAGTCAAAACTTCGCACGCCAGGCGGATGCAGTCTAACGGCCGCGGGCTGAAGACAGTTTCCTTGCCGAGCATGATGGCATCCGCTTGCTGTCGGGCGATCAGCGACAAATCGGAGAGTTCGGGCCGCTGCGGCAGGCCCGTGGCCGCGAAGGTCTCCAGGATTTGAGTGGCGACCACCACCGGTTTGCCAGCTCGCCGCGCCGCGCCCACCAGTTGCTCTTGCACTCCCGGCAGCCGCTTGTAGCCGACGGCCAGGCCAAGGTCGCCCCGCGCCACCATGACGCCATCTGCCTCATCGATGATCGCCTCCGCGCATTCCACCGACGCGACCGTCTCGAATTTGGCCATGATGTGGACATCTCCACCCAGGCATTCTCTGGCTTCCGCGCGGCCTTCGCGCACGTCCTGCGGCGAGGCGATCAGTGACAGAGCCACCCAGTCTGGAATAATCCTGGCGGCGGCGAATTCTTGCAACAGATCACGGTCCGGTTGAGTAATGGCCGTAAAACCGCTCGCACTGTCTGGCAAGAAGAGCGCGTTGGAGGACTTGAGCGGGATGGTTCCCTCGACCAAATGGGCTGAGACAAGCCCATCCTTAAGTCTATCCACGACAAAGTTGAGCCGCCCGTCGCAAAACCACATGCGATGGTTCGGAGCCAGTTTACCGATCAACTCCCCCAGACCGGGCAGCGGCACCGGCATGGCGCCGTTTTTAATGGGTGTCTCGGTCGCGGTTTCGGGATCCCAAAACAGCACTGCATCGCCTACGGCCAGTGGCAGGTCTTGCATCGTCCCGGTGCGCGGCCGGGAAGAGGGAAGGTCCAGCAGCAACTGGACGGCCAGGCCAGCCTGCATCGCAGCCGCGCGCGCGGCCCGGGCGTTCGCCACGTGCGGCCGCTGACGGTATCCGCAAGGCAGCCGGACCCAACGGACGCCGGCCAGAATGGCTTGGCGCAGGTCTTCCTCCTTTTCGAGCGTCGGCCCAAGAGTCGCCATGATTTCAGGCACTTTCCAAATTGCAGGGTCGCGCGGCGCTGAACGAGGTTTGGTTGAGGCGGATCGCCGTCCGGGGGAGGCTTTCGTCATACAAGTTGCAGTGAATTTTCCATCCTAATTTTGAAAGTAATGTAACATTTGTGTTACAAATGGTCAAGCAAATTAAGCGCGCGATGGGAGCCGTAAATTATTTGAAAAATCCTGTGTTCTCGGCGACTGTAAGCAAGACGCGGCGGTTTTGAAGCCGAATTTGTATTCAATGACAAGGATGAGAAGATTGTTCTGGGTTTTTTGCCTCAGTCCCATGCTTGTGCGGGCGGGCGGAGGTGATTTCCAGATCAATGCCTTCGATCTTAACGGGCAAATAGCCTGGACCAACGCTTTCACCAGCGGGGTTTGCACAGTAGAAGCCGCCGCCCAACTCAACGGCCAAACAGCATGGATTCCACGGCAAAATTATTTCACCACGAATTCGGCTGGTGTGGGTGGTTTTGCGCTTTCGCCGGGCAACAACTTTTTTCGCCTGCGGGCGGTGGAAATTTCCACTAATACGCCACAGGCTTTCACAAATCTTGTGCAATCTTACGGTCTTTTGCACACCATGGCCGGCAGCGGCGCCGACGCTGGAGTGGACGGGACCGACTACTGGCTGCCGAGCTTTGAAGGTGGTTACGCTACCAACGCCGCGCTGTCGCGCCCGCACTTTGCGATGGCGGACAATGTCGGAAATGTATTCATTGTGGACAAGGACAGCGATTCGGTCCTGAAGGTCGCGACGGATGGCCGCATTCATACTGTCGCCGGCACGCACGCCATCGGCAACGGTCCGAACGGTTCCACGATTGCCACCAACGTGGCGATGAATCTGCCCAATGGATTGTGGGTGCGGGGTGATGGCACTGTTTATGTGCTGGATACGGGCAACAGCAAAGTGCGTCGCCGGGATACAAATGGCATGATGACAACCTTGTTTACAGACAGCAGCGGCATCAGCACTGGACGCGGATTGTGGGTGAACGACACTGAATCGCTGGTTTATTATGCGTCGGGAAGCAAACTGAGGCAGTGGACTGCCCGTGGCGGCGCGTCGAGCCTGAACAAAAACTTCAACCAACTGGGCAACATCATCGTCAGCGGAACCAACATCGTCGCCACTGACCTGGGTGACAATACCGTCTGGCTTGTGAGCACCAACAGCGGCGCCCGCACCCTCTTATTCGGCAGCGGGGGAACAAACCTCGTCGAGGATGATACGCTGGCGGCCACCAATAGCCTTTACGGAGTCCGGGGGGTTTGGCAGCCGCCTATCGGCGGCTATTTCCTGGCTACGGATGATGGCGCCCAATTTCTCTATGTGGATATTACGGGCGTGATCCATATTCTGGTCAATGGTTACGACGACGACCATGCTGGTGATGGCCAATGGTTCTACACACCCGGCTATAAGTTCGGTCAACTGCGTTCGGTCTCGATGGACAATCAAGGCAACCTGCTCATCGTGGAAAACGATCTTGGTTACGTCCGGCGAATCGACTTCCAACGCTTGTCCCCGTGAGGTGAGTGATCATGTCTCGGCCAGCAACAGCAGGACACGACGGCACGGTTTGCCCAAGGTCCTGACGATGGGGAACCCGGCGCGTCGAGCCATCGACTGGATTTCTTCGCCGGTGAACCAGGTCTTATTTTCCGGTGCATGGCGATAACGGCTTCGCGCCGCTTCATTCAAGAAATCGAAGACCAAAAAGCCGCCCGGCGCCAAAGCGAATCGGGCGGCTTTCAAAATGGCCAGGCCTTGCCTGCGACCATAATGCGAGAGCAGCACGCCCCGCGAGAGAACAGCCCCGGACCTGGGACCAAGGGACGGGAGATCAAAGCAATCGCCGACGAGGAACCTTGCTTTGGCAAGACGCTTGGCGCGCGCAACGCGAATCATCTTTGGGCTGATGTCGATGCCCATCCCCCAGGCGAAGGAGGAAACGACTTCCGACAAAACCAAACCGGTGCCGCAACCGGCATCAATGATCCCGTGGGCGGCACAGAAAATTCGGCGCTGGGCAATGAGGCGTTGCACGAGCCGAGTAAACCGGCGATAGGCATCGTCCTCGTTGAGATGGCAGGCCGGGTCGTTCAAAGCGAGATCCCAGGCCTCGGCTCGGGCATCCCAGCGGGCGGCAATCGCTTTAAGGCGGCGGCGCGCGTAAATAGTCCGAACGGGGCTCGTTCTTGACTGGCCGCCGCTCATACCCGAATTTGGTCTTTCAAGGCATTGTAAGTGGCCAGCAATTCGTCGCCGCCAAGGTAATCACGCCAGTGCCACCGTTCGGGCAGGCCCATTTGGGAAGTGATGATGCGGCGGACCATCTGGGTCGGGACATCCCGGCCATCGTAGGCGCGGCGCGTGCCGTCGTTTTCCTGGAGGAAAAGATATCCAAATTCGGCGCGCCGAAGTTTTGCGATCTCGGAGAGCGAGCTGAGCGAAAGATTCATCCTCCCGGCCAAGTGCGGGTGTAATTGAACCGGCGCGGGAAAGATGTTCAGATGCGCGTGATCAACACAGCAGGCTCCTTTGCTCCAGTCGGAGGCGGGGCCGTGCTCAAAAACCAGCGGCGCGACGCCCCAGCGTTTGACCAGGGCTCGCTGGATCGCCTGCAACAAACGTTCGAGGTGATCGAATTGCTTCGCTGGGAGGTGCGCCAAAGAAAGGATATGGTCGCGAGTCAACAATAACAGACCGCCTTCCATGAACTCGCCCAACGGCGGCATGACCACGAAGTGCTCGTCTGCATACACCACCCGGCAAGGAAGACGGTCTCCCATCACACCGGCAAAAATGCTCATGCTGTCGTTCTCGAATTCGGCGCAAAAAGGACAATCATAGCCCGCCCTTGTGATGGTCGCGCTCGCATCGGCCGTTTCCGGTGGAGTCGTTTCCAGGTGCAGTTCGAAAATGTTGGTTTCCAAGGCGGCGAGGGCCAGTCCGCGGTGGAGCAGCGACGCCTGCAAGTGCCCGAGTCCGGCCGCGGATGGATCGGGGATGAACAAATCGGAAAGAGGCATCCGTTCATCGCGAGGCGGACGCGAAAGGTCAATGCGGCCTTGGACAACGCCGGACCATTTTCGCAATGCGCCCTTGAGCCAGCAGCCTAGGTGGCATTCCATCACTGCTCGGTCGGAGGTGCCGGCCAGGAGCCGCCGGAGTCCCGCAACGCCCAGGCTGCGCAGGACCGTCGCGGTCAACGGCCCCGGAAATGGAGCGTAGGCCGCCAACACCAGGCCAGTGTCATCGACCAGCACGGGCCGGCCAAACAGATCGGCGGCGGCGCGGGCCTTGGCGGCCAGGGTCTCGGTGAAATCGAGGCTCTGGACCTCAGGCAGAGGCTGGGCGGGCGGCTCAATCGTCAGCCTTAGCCGCTCAAGGTCGGAAGTGAACGGGGCGTACTTCGCGGGATTGGAGGTGACCAGCGTGAGCATAGCTCAGTCTTAGGCGGCACGGGTGGTTCTCTCTCGGATCAATGCGCAAGCCCGCTCCGCAACAGTCTCAGGCCCGTCGTGATCGACGTCCAGGAACACGACCTCGGATCGTTGACGCGCCAGCCAGCGATAAAACTCCTGCTCGCGCGCATGAAAAGCCGAGTTGGCCGTCAAATCATCCAATAGGCGAGCCGCGCCACTCTTGCGAGCAATGCGCGATTGGCAAGTCTCGAAGCTCGCTTCCAGCACGAGAGTGAAATCGGGAATGTGAATTTGGGCGGCCACGGGCTGGAGCATGGCCAGCAGGGCGGCGAGGCGCTCGGGACTTTCAGCGCCGTGGACCGCAAGCGTGGACCAAACCGAACGATCCATGATGACCAGCGGGTCGGGACGGCCCCTCAGGACGCGCATCTGTTCGAAGCAGCCGCTGAGAAAGAACATCGCTGAAGCGAACCATTCCGCGTCGCGGATCATGCGAGTCTTGAAGGAATCGGAGAACCAGGCCTCATCGGTGCCCAGGCGGGCAGGCGCGGTGAATTGGCGCGCAAGCAACCCGCATAGCGTCGTTTTGCCAGCGCCATTGGCCCCTTCAAGCGCAACCACAAATGGGCGGGAGGCTTCCCGGTCCGCGAACCGCGGCAGGCGCAACCGCTCCAGTGCAAGGCGATAATGCTCCTGATCGCTGTCAAGATTCATGCAGCGAGCACGGGCGCGGCGGGCCGGAAAACGTTCATGGAGTTGCGCGACAGCGGCGTGGTATAAATGTATTCTGCGCCCGGTCCCGCCTTGTCGCTGCTGACGTATCCGGCCGACTCCAGCGCGGAGGCCGTGTCTTCCAGCAATTGCCGCAATTGGTCATGACTCAGGTAATCGAATTGGATGTCGCCATCCAGTCCGCCATAACAAAAGCTCTCGAAGGCCTTGGGATCCGCGATGCGAATGCCGAAGCGCGAAGGGTCAGTGTAATAGATGGTGCCGGGAAATGGAATGAGCTGGTGAATGGAAATTTCGTGCGGCCGCAGATCGAGCATAAACGGAATGGACTCGTACTGATCCTCCAGCGCACCGGGCAAACCGTAAATCCAACCGGTCTTCACGCGCAGCCCGGCGTCAAACGCCGCACGGATCCCGCGCCGGATTTGTGCCGTGGTCATCCCTTTTTGAGCGTCGCGCAAAATGCGGTCGGAACCCGATTCGACCCCGAAATAAATACGCTGACATTCCGCCGCGCGCATCGCCTCCGCCACTGTGGTGTCCACGCGGTCCGCGCGCATTTGGCCAATCCATTTGACACCGACTCCGCGAGCGGCGTAAGCCCTGCAAAATTCCAGGATGTCGTGTTTGCGCAGCAGGAAAATGTCGTCGGCAAAAAAGATCTCGCGCGCGCCGTAGGTGTCGCGCAAGTGCTCCATTTCCGCGATGACTCTTTGGTGTTGACGGATGGCCACGCCGTCATTGCGCACCGTGCCGGTGTAATTGCAGCAGAAAGCGCAATGGTGGGGGCACCCGCGCGACGCGAGCATGGAGTGATGGGTGTACTTGGGGAGATTGTAAAGGCTCCGATCCACGATGGGCAAGTCATCAAGGGAAGTGGTCTGGGAATGTCCGGCCGTCCTGATCACCTCGCCCGCAGGGGAGCGGAACAGCAGGCCGGGCAGGCGGTCCAGGTCTTGTCCCTCAGCCAAACAAGCCACCAATTCGAGAATGATAGGCTCTCCTTCGCCCAAAACAACAACATCGGCGCCGTCGGCCATGAGGTCCTCGGGGAACAACGTCGCGTGGATGCCTCCGGCCAGCACCCACACCTCCGGGTGCAGTTTCTTGAGCTTGCGAATCTGCTGCCGGGCCACGGGGTAGTTCGGCGTAATGACCGAGAATCCGGCGATGTCGGGCTGGAACTCGGCCACGAGCTGCAAAAAGCCCTCGTCGTCCAGGCCTTCGACGTTTTGGTCGTAGATGCGCACCTCGTGCCCGTGCTGCTTAAGGAGCGTACCGAGGAACCCCACCCCCAACGGGTATTCGCGGTACATCTGCTTGGGATTGTACGACCGCGGCGCGACGAACAAGACTCGCATCAGCGGACTCCTTCCAGTTTGCCGTTCCGCAAGAACCGATTTCCGCGCGCCAGGAAATCGTCGATGGCCGGACGGTCCGAGTGATATATGTGGCTCGAGCCGATGAATCCCGACACGGTATCGACCGGCAGATTCAACTCTTCCGCCACGCGACGCGCCATTTTCGCCACGCAAAGCGCGTCCGCGTAAAACTTTTTGAAGGCATCCTGGCCGCGCGCGAAATAAATGGTCCGCAGGGTGCCGGCGCGAACCAGGAATTGGATGACGTTGATGCACGGCACTTTTCCCTCGCCACGACCACACAAGGTCACCACCGCCCGCTTGCTGGCAGGTTCGGCGCGCAGGAGCGAAATAATGTCTTCCAGATCGCAC
>Ga0302324_100030503_pt1 | contig 10190 bp, 10 predicted proteins | sample Palsa_T0_1_FD_201949 | JGI IMG/M metagenome (GOLD analysis project Ga0302324, IMG submission 201949) | Peat permafrost microbial communities from Stordalen Mire near Abisko, Sweden - Palsa_T0_1 | ecosystem: Environmental > Terrestrial > Soil > Palsa > Peat permafrost | place: Sweden: Abisko... | reverse complement strand
GATCATTTTTTCCGGGCTGCGGAACCAATCCTGAATCATCTCCGCATCGGCGCCGAGCGTTTTGGCCGTTAGGGTCGCGGCCACCCGCGCTTCCGAAAAGCCCGCGTCTTCGGCGATGAAGCGAATTTCATTCACTCGAATTCCGGCGTTGTGTTTGTCGCTGAAGTAGCGCGCCAGCCGATCGGAAAGCGGTATGGCATTCGGGCCCGCTTCCATGAAGCATTTAACGAAATTCACGAACTCCTCGCGGTTGACGCGAGGCAAAAATCCAATACTCGCCACCCCAGCGTTCGTCAGGAAATCCGCGAAGCTTCGTTCCGCTTGGCTCGAATCGACCGGAACGCCATCGAGCAGCAGCTGGGATCCGGAAGCTCCGAGCAGCAGGCCTCCCTGGCTAGACGCAGCTACCGCAGCTTGCAATTCCTGCCAGGCGGATTCGAACTGTTCGACACAGCGGGAGTGCTGTAAACCATAGAGACGAGAGTACTTAAGTAGCACATTCAGGCTGCGGACAAACGCCTTAGCATTGGGAATTGTGGGAGAAATCGCGGCCGTTACTTCGCGTTGCACGGGTGCCATTCTGGTACACCTTTGAGCAGTGTACTAGGACCATCGGCGAGGGAAATAGTACCAATGGGCTATAGGCCGTACTCTTTCAGCACAAGCGGATTCTAGAGGATTTTCAGGCGGCCAAACGAATTTCCACATCTTGCCCTTCGAGGACCGGGCGGATCCGACGGATAACTTCGCTCGCCCACAGTTTTTGGCTCAAGATCACCAGCGAGCCATCGTCAAACGCGCACACCGCACAAAAGAAATAATTCTGAAAACTTTTGTGGTACGCGTCGACCCCACGCCGCGCCAACTCGCCTTCGAGGTCCGAATCGCCTTTCACCAACAACTCACCGGCGCGCGCCCCAAATGTTTCCTTCTGGAAACGGTCAATCAGCGGTTCCAGTTTTTCGGCGTCGGGCGCCGGAATCACGATCGAGCGTTTGCTCGCTTCTCGAAAATCGATCTGATGCCGCTCGCAATAATCGCGCAGCGGATCGAGATGGCTGAAAAAATCGAGCGACCACGGCTCATCACCGGCCACCGCGCGCAAAACACGCGACCAGATGCGAGCCGCTTCTGCGCCGCGGATCGGCTCCCGGTTTTCGTCCGCTTCGGTCAGTTCCACACCCATCGCGCGTACGTCCTCGCCAAGATCCAGCGGTTCAATTTCCAGCAGGTACACGATGCGGTCCTTTGCTGAGGTTTTATACTTCGTCGGGGCCCGGTTCCGGAAACCGCTTCACAAAGTCCGGCGACTGTTTGCGAACCTCCAGCCAGTCGAAAAAAGCGTCGGGCGTTTCCAGCCAGATGCCGAACCAGTGCGCGATTTCTTCCTTTTCCGCTCGCTTCTTTGCTTCCACTTTATGATTTCGGGAAATCATTTCCGCGCGGCGCCGGCCCAACCGCGCCACTTCGCGCACCCGCTCCGCTCCAGCGCGTTCCTTTTCATGCTGAAATTTACGAAATAACTCATCGAGGCGCACAATGCACATCTCGGCCTCTTCCAGCGTGGAGAAATGCAGCAGATCCGCAAATTCCTCTTCGTAGCGCCCTTCGGTATCGGACTTGGTGGACCACACCACCTTCATCCCCGCTTCTTCCAGCACGCTGACAATATAATCCGCGGAGGTTTTTCCGTGCGCGCCCAGCTGCGCGATCAATTTTCTGCGAATCTGCTCGATTTCCGCCGGGGTGAAGCGCGGTTTTCCCAATTCCTCAGCGGCCTCCAGGATCAGCGCCTTCTTGGTTGGCGATCCGCTGTCGTCGTGTGCTTCGCCAGCTTTCACGAAGGTCCTCGATGCTGCGGTTTTTTCGCCGCCGCTTCTTCCACCGGAGTTTCGCCCGACAAAAGTTTGCGGTACTTGGCCACGTTGCGATTATGTTCCGCCAGCGTCTTGCTGAAAAAATGGCCGCCCGCGTCGTTGGCCACGAAATACATATAATCGGTGGCCGCTGGCGTCACCGCCGCCCGCAGCGAAGCCTCGCCCGGATTCGCGATCGGTCCGGGCGGCAGGCCGGGATTCCGGTACGTATTGTAAGGAGAATCCACCTGCAAATCCTTGGCGTGCACCACTTTCACCGGATGGCCTTCCAGCTCCAAAGCGTACGCCACCGTCGGGTCGCACTGCAAAAGGCCGCCGTGCTTGAGCCGGTTGTAAAAAACTCCGGCGACCAGCGGACGTTCGTCACGGCGCGGCGTTTCCCGCTCTACCAGCGAGGCCAGCGTCACCACTTGATCCGCCGAAAGCCCCTGCGGAAACGCGTTCGCGTCCGAAGCGTTCAGCGATTCCCACACCGCCCGGAAATTCTGCACCATCCGTTTCACCACCTGCTCGCAGGTCGTGTGATGCGTGAACTCATATGTCGACGGAAATAAAAACCCCTCCAGATTCTTCGCGTCCGGCGCCAGATCCGCGATTAGCGCCCCATCCTGCGCCGCCGTCAGAAAATCTTCTCGTCCGCAGACTCCCTCATGGTCCATTTCAGCGGCGATGTCAAACATCGTATAGCCTTCGGGAATCGTGACCGTGTGCGTATAAATCTTGCCCTGTGCGATTTGCCAGAACATCTCGCGGGTCGTGACCGGCCGGTCGACATAATATTCGCCGGCCTGCAGCGGCGTGCGCAGATGCCACAAACTGAACAGCTCAAACGCCAACCGGTTGCGGATCACATCGTCGTGCCGCAAAATTCCGGCGATATTCCAGCGCGAAGTTCCGTGCGGAATCTCCACAAAAACCTTTTCCGGCCGTCGTCCGCGATACGGCCGGCTGATCTGCGAATCGATCCAGCCGGCGCCGGCCCCGATGGCGGCAATCAGCAACAGTGCGAGCAAGCCCAGGCGGCGCATCTACGCTTATTCCTTTCCTTCGCCGCTGGTTCGCATTTTATCCAGATATTCGCGCAGCAAAATAGCCGCCGCCACCGCGTCCACCGACGCGTTTTTGCGCTGCCGCGAAGATCCGAATTCCGCCATCGTATTTTCCGCCTCCCAGCTGGTCAATCGTTCGTCCGCCAATTCCACTTCGATCCCCAATTCTTTGCGCAGCCGCGCCGCAAACCGCGACGCTTCATCCGCCATTTCCCCGGCTTCGCCGGTAATATGCACCGGATGGCCCACGAGAATACGCGCAACTCCATGCGCTCGGCAAATGTCGCGCAGACGCCGCACATCGTCGCGGCGGTTTTTGTGGATTAAAGTTTGCAGCGGTTGCGCCGTAATTCCCAACTCGTCAGACAGCGCCAGCCCAATCCGTTTTCGCCCGTAGTCAATGGCCAGAATGCGCGGTGTCGGACGCCGTGGCGGCTGCGTTTCGGAATTCAAAGCAGAGTTTCCCCCAGCGACGGAAAGCGGAGTGGCTATCATCTGTATATTATTATACGCGACAGCGGCTCGATTTGAGTTTCGCGCCGCCGCATCACGGCTGCCGCCCGCGCTCGCTGCTCTGCCAATATTTCCAGAATCCCGCATCCTTCATCTGCTGGTCCAGTCCCGTTTCGTGGAACATCTGCTCCAGTTCCGCCCGCGATTGCCGCGCGCCGATTCGCCCGGGATTGTCGGCCAGCGCAAACGCCGTAATCGCGGCGATCGCTACGTGGCGTTTCAATTCCGTGATGTCCACTTTGTCAAACGTGTCCGACGCGGCGTGATAATTCAGCATATAGTTCGCCGGTTCCTGATTGGCTACCAGCGTCGGCACGCCTTCGATCAAAAAATCGAAGTTGTCGGTGTCCATGCTCACGTCCGTCGTGAAGTCCTTCACGCCCAGCCGCGCCACTGGCTCCAGCGCGTCGCGCACTGCCGCAACCGTGTCCTTCCGTCCGCCCACCGAATAGCCCGTAACTTTGCCCATGCCGGAATCGAAAACCACTGCGGCGATCATGCGATCCAGTTCGGCGCGATGGTCGTGCGCATACGCCGCAGATCCCAGCAGGCCTTCTTCTTCGCCAGTAAACAAAATAAACCGAATCGAGCGCCGCGGAATCGTGCCCGAGGCATGGATCGTTCGCGCCGCATCGATCACCAGCGCTGAGTTGCACCCGTTGTCCAGCGCGCCCGTGCCCAGGTCCCAGGAATCCAAATGTGCGCCGAGCACCACAAACTCATCGGGTTTTTCCCGCCCGCGAATTTCCGCCACCACATTTTCGGCGGTCACCGGACCGCTCACCCGGTTGGGCATCTCGAAATGCACCCGCACCGGCTGCCCCGCGGCTAAAAATCGCGCCATGCGCTCCGCATCTTCTCGCGCCACCACCGCCTGCGGCATTTTTTCCAGTTGTCCATCCACCGAAACGGTGTGCCGGTAAAGCAGCAGGTTCGGCCGCGACGACATCCACAGCACTGCCTTAGCACCGGCCTTCATCGCGCGCTCAATGATCGCCGGGGCGATGTCGTACTCCGCGGTGAGTTGGTCCCAGGTGACCAGAAAATTGGAATGCACTAATACGATTGCGCCGTTCACGCCGGCGCCGGCCTTCGAAAATCCCGCTTCGTCGCCGAAACCCACGTCGACGATATTCGCGGTCACGCCGCCTTCGGGCGTCGCCGGTGACCAGCCGATGGAAACGAGCCGCACCGGAAACGATTCCGGCGCCAAAATTTCCAAGCGCGTGTTCCCCTCGCTCCATCCCACCGGAATCGTGTATTTCTCGGTGTGCACTTCGTCCACGCCAGATAAGCGAAACGCCTGCACCGCCCAGCCCGCGGCCCGGTCGGCAGCCGGTGTTCCGGTCACCCGCCCCCCGATCGAATCGCTCAGGTACCGCAGATTTTCTTCGAGCGGCGATGCGCCCATCGCTTTCTGTTCCATAACCGGTGCCAGCTCCGCGCAGGATTTTCCCACCGAGCACGAACCTTCGCCTTGCGGCACCTGTTTGGACAACGGCGCGGGCGTAACCGGCGGAAGCTGCGCGGATTCGCTCGCCGGACTCACGGCAAAAATCGAAACAAGCAGCAAACCAAAAAATCCGAGCGACATTGATGTGCGGTTGGGCATGGTCGTGGGCGCAGTCTAGCGCGAAAACGCTATTTTGCCGAATACTCAGCGAGCCACTGGGGTCGCTCCCCAACGATCGCCCGTTCGCAGGGCCACTCCCAGAGAAGATTTTGCAGAGCAGGCGAACTTTCTACCTAGCCCTATTCCCCCCATTATCGCCTCCGACCACCTATCTGTCTCAATTTGAGTCACTTATATCTTTGTTCGCAGTGGCATGGCAGATGCCTGAGCTTCCTGCCCGCCACGTAAGGTATTTACTGTAGAAGATGTACAGGCCCTTTACCGAACCCAAGGGTGCGGGGTCTTATGCGAACGGGCGGACCCGACGCTTGATTCGCGTGCAGCTCAGTTAGCAACAGGACGAGGGAGTTAAATCCAGATCAAGCTTTGCCGAATGTAATCCTGGGCAAGCAAGCGGGAAGGCCATAGTGAAGAAAGTACAAGCAATCGCCAAATTTCCAGCGATCGAGAAGCGCAAAGATTCGAACCACCCCGACACCTTTTTATTCTGTGAGGGGGGCAATGGCACGGCGCAATTTCGCGCTGCGTCTGCCGCCGACTTGGAATGCACCGTCGAGCGCATTGCCGGCGTGCTGGCCATGCAGTGCATGGTTCGCGGACAGGACCCCAAGAATTTTCAGGTCATGGTCCCGGCCGAACAATCTCTGGTTGCGCGGCTCATTTCCCGCGCCGAAGAGTTGCTGGCCGAAGGTCGCGCCATTGCCTGTCCCACCTCGCTCAGCGCCCGTCAACGCGAGGTTTTGAACGCGGTGCTCAGCAATCGCGCCAATAAAGAAATTGCCTCGAAGCTGAACATCACCGTGCGCACCGTGAAGTTTCACATCTCCTCATTGCTCAGTAAATTCGGCGTGGAATCCCGCGCCGATCTGGCCCGTCGCGCGGCCGGATTTATGCGCCCCGAGCCGGTCGAGGAGGTCGAGCTTCCCGAGCCCGTCGTCCCGGCTGAGTTCAAAACCGGAAAATTTCGCACCCTGCCTTTGACTCAAAATTCACCCATGAACCGGACCTACGACATGGTCAACCGCGCCGCCGCCGTGCGCTTTCCAAGGAAAACCCTGCTGGCCTAAAGCTCCATCTCCAGGTTCTGGCTGCTTAGGCCGGAGATTCGAATCAAAGCCGTCCGGATTACGATACATTCCGGGCGGCTTTTTTGTGTCCGCTAAGGCCTTGCTTTCATTCACAAAAGGGCCACGGATAGGGATGAGTGCACTATCTTCTTTGTTATGTTCAGCTCTCGCCGCCTTGCTCGGTTATCAGATGGTCGCACCTCTTCCTAGGCCTTGACGTTAGGACTAGTACACTAGAGATGCCCACGGACCGACCCCGGGCAAAAGTCAACGAAGCCCAGCACCTTGCTTGACGCTGCGCTACACTTATAGCTGCAGAACAAACGCCCGGAGCAGCAATGCCAAACCAAGATCATATCGTCGTCGCAGGCGCTGGCGGTTTCATCGGTGGACATCTGGTTGCCGCCTTTCGCAAAAAAGGCTACAGCCGGATTCGTGCGGTTGACGTTAAACCGCTCGACCAGTGGTACCAACGCTTCGACGACGTCGAAAATCTGCAGCTCGATCTGAACTTACGCGAAAACTGCGAGATTACCGCCCAGGGCGCGGACGAAATCTACAATCTGGCGGCCAACATGGGCGGCATGGGTTTCATCGAGGCCAACAAGGCGCTCTGCATGTTGTCCGTACTGATCAACACTCACCTGCTGCAAGCTGCCCTGAAGCACAACTGTAAGAAGTTTTTTTATTCTTCCTCCGCCTGCGTGTACAACGCCGACAAACAAAAAACTTTCGAAGCGCCTTCGCTGAAAGAAGCAGACGCTTATCCCGCGCAGCCCGAAGACGGATATGGCTGGGAGAAATTATTCTCCGAACGCATGTGCCGCCATTTCCGCGAAGATTTCGGCCTCTACACGCGCGTCGCCCGTTTTCATAACGTGTACGGCCCCTGGGGCACCTGGTTTGGCGGCCGCGAAAAAGCCCCCGCCGCGATCTGCCGCAAAGTAATTGAAGCGAAGGTCAGTGGTAAACACGAAATTGAAATCTGGGGCCCCGGCGATCAGACCCGCAGCTTCATGTACGCCGATGACTGCATCAAGGGCCTGGACCTGATTATGCATTCCGAAATCCTCGAACCGATTAATCTTGGTTCCACCGAAGCGGTCAGCATCAACCAATTGGTGGGCATCGTCGAAGCCATCGCCGGAATAAAACTGAAGCGTAAATATGATTTGAGCGCGCCCAAGGGCGTCAACGGCCGCAACAGCGAGAACACGCTGATCAAGAAATATCTGAATTGGGAGCCGGACACCTCGCTGCGCACCGGCTTGGAAAAAACCTACGCCTGGATCTACGACCAGTATCTCGCGCGCGAACGCGGCGGCGCCGGTGTGGTCCGCGAATCCGCTGCCTCCAGATCCTAAACCGTTCGGCTGAATTTTACTTCGGGGCTTTTCCGGGAGTGGCGATCGATTTCAGGGAAGCGTCTCGGTGCTCGTAATTCTTCTGGTAGTAAGAAAGATAATTTCCTCCGCGCACGTCCGCCAGCCATTTTGTATTCTTGGAATACCACTCGATCGTCTGCCGCAAACCTTCGTCGAGCCGCGTCGCCGGCTTCCAGCCCAGCTCATCTTCAATTTTCTTTGAAGTCGTGGCGTAACGGCGGTCGTGCCCCGGCCGATCCTGCACCTGAGTAATGAGGGTCTCAGGTTTCCCCAGGATTCGCAGAATGCTTCGCGCCATCGTCAGGTTGTCGACGATGTCCGCTCCGCCTAGGTTGTACACCTCGCCGATTCGGCCCCGTTCGAGTACCGCGACAATTCCTTGGCAGTGATCGTCGACCTGCAGCCAGGTCCGCTGTTGTTTGCCGTCGCCGTAGATCGGTAGCGGCTTGTTTTCTATCGTATTCGAAATCATCAGCGGGACGAGCTTTTCCGGAAATTGATACGGACCATAATTATTCGAAGGACGCGTAATCACCGCCGGAAAATTGTAGGTACGAACGAAAGAACGCACCAGCAAATCCGAGGCCGCCTTCGACGCCGAATAAGGACTGTTCGGCCGCAGTGGAGACGATTCGTTCGCGAACCCGCCCGGCTCAATATCGCCATACACTTCGTCGGTGGAGACGTGCACGAACCGTTTGAGATTCAACTTGCGAGCCGCCTGCAACAGCACCAGCGTACCGGTAACATTGGTTTGCACCGCGACCGCCGGATCATAAATGCTGCGATCGACATGCGATTCCGCTGCGAAATGCACCACTGCGTCGCAACCCGCCATGGCCGATTCCACCGCAGCCGCGTCACCAATATCGCCTTTGCAGAATGAATAGGCTGGATTCCCGGCGACCGGTTCCAGGTTCGCCAGATTTCCCGCGTACGTCAGCTTGTCGAAATTCAGCACTGCATGGTTTTTCTTCAGCGCCAGAACATGCCGAATGAAATTCGAGCCGATGAAACCCGCGCCGCCCGTAACCAATAGCTTCATCGATTCTCTCTACGCCGGGAAATTTGCTGATCGGCATGCGCCCACAGCAATCCGGCAAATCCCAACAAAATCGACAGGATGAAATTTCCCCGGGAAATCGTTCTCCCCGTCACCTGAACCAGAACCAGTTCCAAAGCCAACGCCCCCAATACAATCGCCCCCACCCCCAACACCACCATTCTTGATTTCAACCTGGAATCGCCCGCAGGTTCGAATAGCCCCAGTAGAATCCCAGCCACACAGAAAACCAGCGCGTAGAACGCGTAGTTATATCCTTTCAGCTCCCCCGGTTTCAGCCGGTGAACCAGTCTCGCCAGCCCTGCGCCGGGCCCCACGATATATTCTTTCCTCGTTTTCTTACCATCCAGGTAGAGCAGCAGAATCTCGCCGTCATACGAATACACAATATCGTGCGGTCCGTGATCATTGAACACTCGCGGGATGAACCACGTCAGTTGTGGCCGGCTTGCCGATAGCGGCGTGCGCAGCCAGGACACCAGGTGTCCGTTTTCCTGCCACACCATCAGGTCTAAAGTGCCAGCTCCGTCCCCCACCCGGAAGATTGTCCAAAGATCATTCGGCGTCTCCACCCCGGTGCAAACCACATGGACGGTGAAGTGGCTTGTTTGTTGGAGGGCTTCGATCAATTTTCGGGCGTCGCTTTGCAAAGGAAGCGGGGATGTTTCGGCGTTCGCGGCGAGTGGTGCCCTACCCGTAGCGAGTGCGGCCGAAATCCACTCAGTGCCCTGGGGTCGGGAAGAATCGTACTCCACAATCGGCGGTCCGTTCATCCCTGGATCAGCCGCTGCCGATGTCGCCGCGGCCATCGCCTCATCGCTCAGCGGATGATTCCAGATTTGCAGCGCTTGAATCTGCCCCTGGTGCGGACTCAAACCCGCACCGGAATTTCCGAGCACCATCACCCCGTAGGGTTTCCAGTTGCTGAGCTGCGTCTGCTTCTGCAGCCGGGCCGCGAGGCCGAACCAAAGACAAAAATATATGATAATCGAGCAGGTGAAGCGAAAAGGAGTCATCCACTCCGCCACCGCACGCTGGACCGTATTCGCCCACCCCACCAGTGCCCCACCCAGCAGAACGTAGAGCAGTCCGCCTAGAAACGATCCTGATCCATTCGTAAATACGTCTTCCCAGCCCGAATCGCGCTCCGGAATATAGAGCTGCGTGAACTCAATCGCATACGAAAAAAGCGCTCCCGCCGCCAGCGTTGCTAGCAAAACGAATCGTATCGATTTTCCCCGCTCCCGGAGCTTCTCGCCCAGTCCAAATCCAAAAGGGACGAACAGCAGAACATTCAGCAGGGCGTCGACCAACCCGCTCTTCTCGCTCTTACCCAATAAAAATGGCGACCCGCCGTTGGCCAGCGGGTGAATATTCAAGCGGAAAGGATACATCGTCAAAAACAGAATGCCGGCGATGGCCAGGATCAAGATTCGATTCGACCAACCGGAATCAGGAGGATTTGGCGAATACTGGTTTGATGGATTCCCCATCAGGCAGGCGCTTCACAACTCCGAATCGTGCGCCGAAAGCTTAGCATAGTAGGTACTGTTCGCTTCGCTGTCCCAGTCCAGTTGCGCCGCGCAGCGGGTCCAGTAGCCCG
>Ga0302324_100030502_pt1 | contig 10191 bp, 8 predicted proteins | sample Palsa_T0_1_FD_201949 | JGI IMG/M metagenome (GOLD analysis project Ga0302324, IMG submission 201949) | Peat permafrost microbial communities from Stordalen Mire near Abisko, Sweden - Palsa_T0_1 | ecosystem: Environmental > Terrestrial > Soil > Palsa > Peat permafrost | place: Sweden: Abisko... | reverse complement strand
CCCCATGGCCGTGAGTCGGGAAATGTGGACCAGTTCGGACTGAAGCTCCTGCAGCCTCGCCTCGGTCTGCTCGCGGTCGGTGAGGTCACGCACGAATCCCGTGAAGAATCGGCGGTCCCCGACCCGCATCTCACCCACCGACAAATGCATCGGAAAGACCGCGCCGTCACGGCGCTGGCCGACCACCACCCGCCCAAGCCCGATGATGCGCTTCTCGCCCGTGGCCAGGTACCGGTGCATGTAGCCGTCGTGGCCTTCCTTGTAGGGGCCGGGCATCAGAACCGACAGATTCTGGCCGATCGCCTCCGCTTGCGACCAGCCGAAAAGGCGCTCGGCGGTCGAGCTGAGGGACTGCATCATGCCCCTTTCGTCGGCCACGATCATGGCGTCGGGAACCGTATCGAGAATGGATTGAAGGTGGGCTTCCCGCTCGCGCAACTGCTCAACGTGGACCGTGTCCCTGGCGCGCGTCACGCGCATTCGCTCCCCGACATAGGCCGAGCCAATCGAGAGGATCACGAAGAAGATCACGCCGAGAGGATCGGTCGCGCCGCCACGAAGTGCGTTCGATGCGACGATGGTCACCAGGCTGAGCCCGGCGGCCAGAACACCGGGCGCGGCGCCGCCCAGGGCCGCGGCCAGCAGCACGAAAGGCGCGATCATCAACAGCGTTGGGTCTTCGGTCAGCGCCGGCGCCAGCGCCAGGCGGACGAGCAAGGCCGCGGCGACGCCCAACGCGGCGACGCCATAGGCCAGAGCCTGCCTCGCTCGATGCTCGGGTTCCAGGGTCACGGCCGGGCCGGGCCGGCGTGGACGGGCGCGGCGCCGTGCGTCGGCCGACTCCGCACCTGAGGGGCGAAGGCGACCTCGACGCGATCGGCCAGATAGGGTGCCTCCTCGAAGTTGTATGAGACCATGATGATAGTCTTCCGGGTCTCTCGCCAGAAGCGCAAGATTTCATCCTGCAATTCGTCGGCCATCACGCGATCGAGGGGAGCACGCGGCGGCGGATTGCTCCCGCCCGCTGAGCGAAATTGATCGGGGTCAAGGCGCCAGCCGCTCATAACCCCGAAGGTCGGACCCGACTAACCGGAGGGTCCGATGTCCAACGACGATGCCGCTCGTGTTCAATCCGCTGCCGATGCGATCGCGGAGGCGGCGATCTACCGTCTCGCCTGGGACGTCGCTGGGCCACCCGATGCGGTCAGGATCGAGAGACCGGCCTCGCCAATCTCTGGAAGGAGCCACCGCGCCCGGCATCTCCGGCCGTATGTCGGAACATGCCGCGGCTGGTGATCCTCACCACGCTTTGCCACCGCCCTATTGCGCCGCCTTCCCCGTGGGTCGGGAGGGCTTCTCCGCCCGCTTCGGCGGGGGATCGGGCGGGGCGAAGGGGTGGCCGTCGGACGAGAGCAGGATGGCGATGGGGCGCGAGGCCGGGAACTCGGCGCAGATGGCCATGACGATTACGGTGAGCGGGGTGGAGAGGAAGGCGCCGGCGACGCCGAAGATCACCCCCCAGAACGCCAGGGAGAGCAGGACGACCAGCGCGTCGATGTTGAGGCTCCTGGCCTGCATGCGGGGCATGTAGACGTGGCCGACGACGAAGTGGACGATCTCCATGCCGGCGAAGATCACCCCGGCCTTCCATGGGGCGTCCAGTTCGACGAGGCCGAAGGCGGTCGGTAGGAGGACGCCGAAGGCTACGCCGATGAGCGGTATGTAGTTGGCGAGGAAGATCAGGAACGACCAGAAGAGCACGTGGGAGAGGCCCATGGCGCCCATGATCGCCGCCGAGCCGAGCGCGATCAGGCCGCCGGCCACCGTCTGCACCCAGATGTAGCCTTCCACCCCGTGCTGAATGCGCTCGAGGATGGTCAGCGCCTCGGCGTGCCGGGTTTCCTCGAACATCTCCGCCAGCTTGCGCCCGAAGCCGGCCCGGGACGCCAGCAGGAACCCCAGGTAGACGAGCACGAAGCCGGCCTTTTCGGCGATGTCGCCCACGCCCCGCGCCAGAGCGCCGATGTAGCGCCCGGGATTGAGCTGTCGGAACAGTTCGTCGATCGACGGCGCGGCCTGCATCCCGAGCCGGTCAGCTGCCAGCTGCAGGAGGACGTCCAGGCGGGCGGCGTACACGCTCGATTTGGCGGCTATGTGCGCCCCGTTCTCGGCCAGTATCCAGATCGAGAGCCCGAAGATGGCCACCACCACGGCGATCGCCGCGGGCAGAATCGCGGCCCTGGGCAATGGCGTCCGGCGCGAAAGGACGCCCTCCAGGCCGCCGATCATCAGCAGAAGAAACACCGCCAGGATGAACGGCGTCAGGACATGGCGCAGGGCCCAGAGGGCGAAGACCGTGAGAATCGCGGCGATGATCGCCACGCCCGCCTTCAGGAATCCAAGACGGTCCGGTTCGGTGTAGTCGGGAGGGGCGGGAGGCATGGAGTCTCCTAGCTCAAGAATCAGCGGCGGTCGAAGGGCGCCGGGAAGGCGTCACCCGAGCGCATTGCCGCCCTCCGGGCTATCGGCTAGAAGCCGGCGCCATCACCGGTCGCCGCGCGCCCGGCCTACCCGCTCCACGCCTGGATCCTACTCTCGATGACCATGGATACGACCAACGCACCCGCCGACGGCCAGCTGTCCGGGAACGTTCTGTTCTATTCGAATCCCGAGCCGCTCAGCAACGAGACGCACGGCAAGCTCGGGCTGCGGCGCATCGACCGGCCCTTCGCCTTCGCGGCGGGCGCGCAAGCGGTGCCCTTGACGGTGACCGAGTTTCCGGTCGCGGCGCTTTCTTATCCGATCATCTTTGCCGGCGATCGGCGCCAGCCTCTGGCGGTGATGGGCGTCTCCGGCGAGTCGAACATGTTCATACAGCCGAACGGCTTCTTCGAAGCCGGCGTCTACGTGCCGGCCTACATCCGCCGCTATCCCTTCGTGCTGGCCAACGATGCGGTCCGCGAGCAGATGGTCGTCTGTATCGATCGCGCCGCGCCGATGCTGGGCGACCTCCCTGACCTGCCGTTCTTCGATCCGGCGGGCCAGCCGACCGACTACACGAAGAACTGCATCCAGTTCTGCAACGACTACGAGACCGAGCTCCGACGCACCGAGTCCTTCTGCACGCTGCTGACCGAGTTCGACCTGCTGGACGTGCGCAAGACCACCTATACGCCGCAAAACCCAGACGGCTCACCCGGCCAGCCGCAGGAGATCGCGGAGTACTTCGCCGTGTCCGAGGAGCGGCTGAAGGCGCTGCCGGACGACAAGGTGCGGGCCCTGCTCGACAACGGCGCGCTCAGCCAGATCTTCGCCCACCTCACCTCGCTCATGGGGTGGGACAAGCTGATCCAGGTCGCCCTGGCCCGGAGCGCCGGCGGTCCCCTCCCAGCAAATCTGAACTAAAGCGCTTCAGCGCGCGAACACGCTGCGGGTGAGGCAGGAGAACACCAGCCTGCCCGCCTCGTCGAGCAGATCGTGCTGGGCGATGACGATGCCTTTGCCCTCGCCGACCGGGTCGATGCCCATGATGGTCATGCGGCCGCGGATCAGTTCGCCGACCGGCGGGTTTCGAACCCATCGCAGGGCGTCGACCCCCACGCGCTTGGTCTGCGGCCACTGGGCTGCGGCGTCGGCGTCGAGGCGCGACCAGATGGCGAACACCATGGCGTCGGGAGCGCCTTGCTCGACGCTCCAGCCGGGCGCGAAGGCCTCGATGAAGGCCTGCAGGGACCGTTCCTCGACGACCGTGGCCCCGAAGTGGGCGACCATGCCGACCTGAAGATCGTCGAACGATGCGGGCATGCGGAGCTCCAGGGTCGCGCACCAGGCGCGCGGCGGCGATCATGGGGTGCTTCGCTCGGCACAGGCAAGCTGGCGGACCGCCGAGAGCGGACCGAACAGCGTTTCCCCGGCACGCCACGAGGTCTAAAGGAGCCGCATGCAGCGCCTCGCCGCTTTTCTCCGGGCTCTCTTCGCCCTGACGCTCTTCGGCGTGGCTGGAGGACAGGCCCGCGCGGGGTCCGTCGTGGCCTCCCCCCACGCGGTCACCACGCTGGCGGCGGAGACCTCGGCCGTCGCGCCCGGCTCGACGCTTTGGGTCGCCGTCGTTCAGCAGCTGGACAAGGGCTGGCACACCTATTGGCGGAACCCCGGGGACGCAGGCGAGCCGACGGCCATCCGCTGGAGCCTCCCGCCGGGATGGCGGGCAGGCGATATCGTCTGGCCGGCGCCCCACCGCCTGCCGGTCGGGCCGATCATGAACTATGGCTACGAAGGGCAGGTCGTTCTTCCCGTTCCGATCGAGGTTCCCGCGAACGCGAAGGCGGGCAGCCAGGCGACGCTGTCGGCGACGGTGGACTATCTGGTCTGCGCCGAGGTCTGTGTGCCGGGAAGCGCCACGGTCGATCTCACCGTACCGGTCGTGGCCGGGACACCACCGGTCGATCCAGCGTCCGGACCCGAGATCGCCGCCACCCTGGCGAGCGCGCCGAAGCCCTCCGGCCTGAACGCCCGCTTCCAGATCGCCGGATCGCGGCTCAGCCTGGCGGTCGTCGGTCCGCCCCTGGCCGCCGCAGCCGCGCAAGACGCCTACTTCTATCCATACGGCGAGACGCTGATCGATCACGGCAAACCTGAAACCATCGAGCGCGGCCCCCACGGACTGACCTTGACGATGACCGCCGGCGAGGCCTTCGCCAAGGGCGCCGCGCCGTCGCAGGCGACCGGCGTCCTTTCGCTGGACGGGAAGGCCTATGAGGTGAGCGCCACCTCCGGCCCGCCGCCCGAGGGGTCCGGGGGCTTGGGGCCACCGGCGCAGGCCGGCGCCGGCGCCGAGGTGGGCGCTCTTGCGCTGGCCGTGGGCGGCGCCTTTCTCGGCGGCCTGATCCTGAACCTGATGCCCTGCGTTTTTCCGATCCTGTCGATGAAGGCGGTCGCCCTGGCCGGCCACGCGGGCGAGACCGCGCGGGCTCGCAGCCATGGGCTGGCTTTCCTCGGAGGGGTCGTGGTCAGCTTTCTCGGCCTCGCGCTCGCCTTGCAGGCCGCCCGGGCCACGGGCGAGGCGGTGGGGTGGGGGTTCCAGCTACAATCGCCGGTGGCGGTGGCGCTGCTGGGCCTGGTCATGCTCGCCGCCGCCCTCAACCTGTCGGGCCTCTTCGAGATCGGGACATCGGCGCAGGGCCTGGGCGCGGGCCTCGCCTCGCGGGGGGATCTCGTCGGCTCGGCGTTCACCGGCGTGCTGGCGGTGGTCGTCGCGGCGCCCTGCACCGCGCCCTTCATGGGGCCGGCGCTTGGTTTCGCCCTCACAGAGTCCGCCCCGGTGGCCCTGACCGTATTTCTTGCCCTGGGGCTCGGCTTCGCGGCCCCGTTCACCCTGCTCTCTCTCAGCCCGGCGCTGGTCAGTCGCCTTCCGCGACCGGGACCATGGATGGACGTGCTCCGCAAGACCCTGGCCTTTCCCATGTACGGCGCGGCCGCCTGGCTGGCGTGGGTGCTGGCGCAGCAGACGGGGCCGGAGGGTCTGGCGCGCATGCTGGCCGCCGCCGTCATCCTGGCCTTCGCCGCATGGTTGTTCGGCATGGGTCAGAGGCGCTCGGCGATCGGCCGGGACGCTCGCGCGATCGGGCTGGAGGGTGGCGCGGCAGTCTGCGTGGCCGCCGCCGTCGCACTGGCCGCCATCGGCATCGGTCCGGCGGACGGCGGCGCCGCCCACGCGGCGCCAGCTCCCACCGGCCTGCCCGAGCAGCCCTGGAGCCCTGAACGTCTGGCCGCCCTGCGCGCGACCCGCACCCCGGTGCTGGTGAACTTCACCGCCGCCTGGTGCGTCACGTGCCAGGTCAATGAGCGGGTGGTGTTTTCGGCCGGCGAGGTCGCCCGTGCCTTCCGACGCGCCGGCGCGGTCTATCTGGTCGCCGATTGGACGCGCCGCGACGGCGCCATCGCGCGGGCGCTGAGCGATCAGGGGCGCATTGGCGTTCCGCTCTATCTCGTCTACGGCGCCGACGGCGGGCCGCCCCGGGTGCTGCCTCAACTCCTCACGGCCGGCCTGGTCGCCCAGGCCCTGGACCATGCGGCGTCGAACCGATAAGCGCCGCGCATGACAAGCGACGCTCCACAACGGCCCAAGGCGCGGGCGCCGCGCGGGTTCCAGGATCGGCGTGCCGACGCCTTGACGGCGGAGCGGCGGATCCTGGAGGCGGTTTCGCGGGTCTATGAGTCCTACGGCTTCGAACCGTTCGACACCGGCGCGTTCGAGTACGCCGACGCGCTGGGCAAGTTCCTCCCTGACGCCGACCGGCCCAACGAGGGCGTCTTCGCTCTGCAGGACGACGATGAGCAGTGGATGGCGCTGCGCTACGACCTCACCGCCCCCCTCGCCCGCTTCGTCGCCGAGCACGGCGATGGCCTGCCCAAGCCGTTCCGGCGCTACGCCTATGGGCCCGTGTGGCGCAACGAGAAGCCGGGCCCGGGTCGCTATCGCGAGTTCCTGCAGTGCGACGCGGACACCGTCGGCTCGGATCGGCCGGAAGCGGACGCCGAGATCATCGCCATGGCCGTCGAGGGCTATGCCGCCGCCGGCCTGCCGCGCTCGGCCTATGCGCTCAAGATCAACAACCGCAAGCTGCTCAACGGCCTGTTGACCGCCGCCGGCGTCGATGACGCCCTGCAGAAGCTCGCCGTTCTGCGGGCGGTGGACAAGCTCGACCGCCTCGGGCCGGAGGGCGTCACCGCCCTGCTGGGCGCCGGACGCAAAGACGAGTCGGGCGCATTCACGCCGGGAGCGGGGATCGGGTCGGCGGCGATCGACGCGGTGCTGGCCTTCGTGCAGGCCGGACGCGACTCGCGCGGGGCGACGCTCGACCGCATCGCGGAGGTGATCGGAGGCTCTCCGGAGGGCGACGAGGGCCTGCGGGAGCTCTCGCGCATCAGCGAGGCGCTGGCCGGCCTGGGAGTCGGCGAGGATCGGGCGCTCTTCGATCCCTCCATCGTCCGGGGGCTCGAGTACTACACCGGCGCCGTGTTCGAGGCCGAATTCGCCGTCGACGTCATTGGCGAGCGGGGTGAGGCCGTGCGCTTCGGCTCCATCGGCGGCGGCGGTCGCTACGATGACCTGGTGGCGCGCTTCACCGGCCAGCGCACGCCGGCCACCGGCTTCTCGTTCGGGGTCTCGCGCTTGGCCGCGGCCGCGGCCGCGGCGGGCGGAATGGCGGCGCGGGCGCGCGGTCCGGTGGTGGTGATCGCGTTGGAAGCGGGATTGATGAGCGAGTACTTCAACCTGGCGGGGGAGTTGCGCGCCGCCGGCATCGCCGCGGAGGTCTATCTCGGTGCGTCGGGCATGCGGGCCCAGATGAAGTATGCCGACCGCCGCCTCTCCCCGGCCGCGGTGATCATGGGAGGCGACGAAATCGCGGCCGGCGCCGTGACCATCAAGGACCTCGACGCCGGCCGGCGCCTCGCCGAGTCGGTAGCGGACAACCAGGCCTGGCGGGACGAACGGCCTGGCCAGATCACCACCCCCCGCGCTGAACTGGTGGCGCAGGTGCGGCGCATCGTCGAGGCCGCCGGGTGAGACTGGAGGCCCCGGTCCCGGGCGATATCCTGGCGGCGGTGGAGGCGCCGTTTCACGACGTCCCCGCAGAGACCCTCGATGCGCCCCTGCTTCAGTCGCTGGGATTGCTGTTGGACCTGGCCGGCGAAACCCTCCGAGAGCGGCTGTTCGTGGTGCAGGGGGAAGGACCGGAGGCCTGCCTGCGCCCCGACTTCACCGTGCCCGCCGTCCGCGCCCACATCGCCGGGGGCCTGGCGAGCGGCCGCTATTTCTACAGCGGCCACGCGTTTCGCGTGGCCCCGCGAGGGTCGAACCGGGCCGAGGAGTTCCCTCAGCTGGGCGTGGAGGCCTTCGAGCCGGGCGACCCCGCGATCGCCGACGCGGAGATGGCGGCCCTCGCCTGGCGCGCGTCAGCGGCCGGCGGCCGCGACGACCTGACCCTGCTGATGGGCGACATCGGGCTGTTCGGAACGTTCGTCGACGCCCTCGACCTGGCGCCGCCGCTGGCCGCCCGGCTGAAGCGGGTGTTTTCCACACCCCGCCGCCTGCGCGCCGAACTCAATCGGGAGCTCACGGGTGCGTCGGCGGGCGAACCCGCGGGGAGCCGGCTGGCAGCCTTGCTATCGAGCCTTTCCGAGGAGGCCGCGGCCGGAGTGCTCGAGGAGATCTGGGCCATGGCCGGGATCGAGCCCGTAGGGGGAAGGTCGCCCGCCGAAATCGTTCATCGCCTGGCTGAGCGCGCGGCGCTGGCCGCCGCCCCCCGCCTCACGCCCACTCAGGCCGACCTGGTTCGGGACTTCCTGAGCCAGGCCGGCGATCCGCGCCGGGCGCTGGCGTGCGTCGCGCAGCTGGTCGGCGGGTCCACTCCCGCGCTGGACGCGGCGCAGGCGGGGTGGGAGCGGCGGCTGTCGGCGCTGGCCGACGCCGGCGTCCCGGGCGATCGAATCAGTTTCTCGGCCGCGTTCGGGCGGGCGTTCGGCTACTACGACGGCGTGCTCTTCGAGATCCGCAGCGCGGCTCTAGGCGACGACCAGGCCGTGGCGGCGGGAGGCCGCTACGACAGCCTTCCCGCCAGGCTGGGCGCAAGCCTGGCGACCGGCGCGGTCGGCTGCATGGTCCGGCCCGGCCGGGCGTGGGTGGGCGCGGGCCGATGACGAGCGGCCCCCTGGTCATCGCCGTGCCCTCCAAGGGCCGCCTGAAGGAACAGGTAGAGGAATGGCTGGCCGATTGCGGCCTTACGCTGCGCGTCGCCGGCGGCGCGCGGGGATATTCCGCCGCGTTGGTCGGCTTTGACGACGTCCAGGTCCGGCTGGCCTCCGCTTCCGACATCGCCAGCCAGCTTCATGCCGGAGACATCCACCTCGGCGTGACCGGCGAGGATCTCCTGCGCGAATCCGCCAATGGCGGGGAGGCGCGGGTGATGCTGCTGACGCCGCTGGGGTTCGGCCGCGCTGACCTGGTGGTCGCCGCGCCGAAGAGCTGGGTAGATGTGGAAACCATGGCTGACGTGGACGACGTCGCCCACCTTTACCTGGCCAGGACGGGCCAGCGCCTGCGCGTGGCGACGAAATACCTGGTCCAGACCCGGGCTTTCTTTGCTCGCCACGGCATCGCCGACTATCGCCTCGCCGAGTCCGGCGGCGCGACCGAAGGCGCACCCGCCATGGGCGCGGCCGAACTGGTCGTTGACATCACCACGACCGGAGCCACTCTGGCCGCCAACGGCTTGAAGGTGATTTCCGACGGGTTGATGCTGAAGAGCCAGGCCCATCTCGCGGCGGCGCTCGGCGGCGGCTGGAGCGAGGCCAACCAGGCGACCTGCCGCCGACTTTTGACCATTTTCGAAGCCCGAGCCCGCGCCAAGCGCGTCGCCGGCCTCACGTGGCCGGCCGCTCAGGAGGCGGTCGCCCAGACGGCCGTGGCGCCCTTTGTGGACAACGGCGCTCCTGGGCGCGTTCACGGCGCCCTCGTCGAGCGGTCCCGGCTGTTCGCGGCGGCGGCGGCGCTGGCGGCGGCGGGTGTCGGCCCGGTGAGCGTCGAGCAGCCGGCGTACGTGTTCCAACCGGCATGCGCGGAGGCCGACCGCCTGGCCGCGGCCCTGAGTGGAGAGACAGTGCAAGGGTCGATTTGACCCCGACAGCTTCACTTGGAAAATTATTCGCCCCCGGGTTGGTTGCAGCGCCTTGACACGAGGGTAGACTTGACCGCCTTCTCTGCGCTCGCGAAGTTTACGAGCCGGTCATACAAGGCTCGAAACTTCCGGACTGCCGGAGAGGGAACGCACCGTTCTGACCGGCCGCCACTTGCTGCCGGCGACCCGTCGCGGAGAACCCGCGGCGGGTCTTCGCATTTCGGGCCCCGTGGTTCAAATCGAACAGATAAATTCTATTCCGGGCCGCTTACACCGCACCACTTTCAAAGTCCCGTGGTGCGTTCGGCGCGTTTTCAGGTGGGTTCCACGTGTCTGGTTCGCACCACTCGCTGCGAATCACCAGATGTGGACCCGTTGGTCGGGAGCCAGATACATGGCGTCGCCCGGCTTGACGCTGAACGCTGCGTACCAGGCGTCGACGTTGCGGACCGTGCCGTTCGACCGAAAACGCGGCGGCGAGTGGGGATCGGACACCAGCCGCCGGCGTTGC
>Ga0302324_100030498_pt1 | contig 10191 bp, 9 predicted proteins | sample Palsa_T0_1_FD_201949 | JGI IMG/M metagenome (GOLD analysis project Ga0302324, IMG submission 201949) | Peat permafrost microbial communities from Stordalen Mire near Abisko, Sweden - Palsa_T0_1 | ecosystem: Environmental > Terrestrial > Soil > Palsa > Peat permafrost | place: Sweden: Abisko... | reverse complement strand
TCATCATAGCATGGAAGGTGATGGGGCGGTGCTCGTTGTAGGTGATGGACTGTGAATACTTGCTCGCGGCGACTGTTGGCTCGCAACGTAGTTGTGGTAGGATGGCGCAGCCTTACTCAACCTAAGCAAATAGACTCTTGCCACAATCGTCGTTGCGATTCCTCCCTATTGGTGCAGGACTGATGAGCAGCTCCATTCGTTTAGTGGCCCGCCGGACGTGTCGAGGCGAGTCTCGACACGGCAAGCACGAGTGCGTGCGCCACCCTGGGCATAGCACCTATACCGAGAAGATTGGGCGATGGTCGAGCGCATGGGCCGAAGGACAGGCCAGGACGCCTGTCCCATCTAAGTGAACAGCATTGCCGGCTAGTACCACTTCCCTTCCCTGCCGACCGCGCGCGGGGGTATCGAACTCGATTCAAGACTAGAATGTGTTCAGGAGGCTGAAGCATGCGCGCCCTGTATCTTATCGGTTTGTGCCTCGCGCCGGCTGCCATGAGCCGCGGCGCGGAATCGTCTTATGCTCCCGCCTTGCAGTGGGTGACGGCACTGGGCGGCTCGGGCACTAACACGGCCACCGCCGTGGCGGCGGATAGCCAAGGGAATCTTTATATCGCCGGAAATACGACTTCCTTGGATCTCCCCACGGTGGCGGCCGCGCAACCGCACCCCGGAGGGTCGAGTTTAGTTCGCATCGACCCGGCCTCGGGCGCCAGCCAGAATATATATTTCCAGGGCGCGACCAATTTGGGAACTGTGCAAAGCGTATCCGCGGACCCCGAAAATTCACAAAGCATCTACGCAACCGGATCCGACGGCGTGTTTCACAGCCAGGATGGCGGGAACACATGGGCCAATCTGGCGCCCATTCCTTCGGCCCCGTTTGTGTTCTCGGTTACGGTCGACCCCAGCAACAGCCACACGCTGTATGCGAGCACCGGCCAGTCGGGCGCGTTCAAGAGCACAGATGGCGGGTCGGGTTGGGTGGCGATCAATAAGGGCGTCCCTCCGGCTCCCGACGGCACTTTGGGCGTTTTCCAGATCTGGGCAGATCCGAACTCGCCGGCGGTGCTGTGGGCATCGGCGTTTACCGGGCTGCTGCGCAGCGCCAATGCGGGAGCGAACTGGACTCAAGTTCTGAGTCCCGTCTCCAGTCTGGCTTTCGATCCATTTACAGCGGGGACGATTTACGCCTGCGGTCAGAACCCGCTGGGAATCGTTGAGAGCAAGGACGACGGGCAGACCTGGACAGCGCTTTCGACTTTACCCGGTTATTCCAATTTGGCGATCGTAATCATGGCCGATCCATTTCATCAGGGCACACTGTATGTTGGCGGCTACGGGGGACTCTTTCAGAGCACCGACGCGGGCGTGACGTGGACGCAGCCGTCAGACCCTTCTTTGAACTCATATACACAGGCTCTTGCGGCCGATCCGAGCAAGCCGGTGCTATACTCGAGCGGCTGGCCCAACGGCGTTCTGATGAGCACGGATGGTTTCAGCACGTTCACTACCCTGGCGCCGCAACTACCCCAGGTCAGTCAGATCCTGGTGGCGGGAGCCAGTGTCTTCGTGGTGCCCATGCAGACCACCGACGTGTTTGTCGCCAAGCTGGATCCAAACGGCAACATCGTGTACACGACCTACTTCGGCGGAAGCGGAAACGACACGGCCTCGGCCATAGCCGTGGGGCAGGATGGCAGCGTTTACGTGACCGGCGCGACGAATTCAACGGATTTCCCGGTGACGCCGGGATCTTACACGGGCGGGGGACAGGGGAGTTATGTTTTCAAGCTGAAGCCGGACGGGTCGCTGGCGTGGTCCACTTTCTTTGCGGACGCCCATACGACAGTGAGCGCCCTGGCCGTGGACGACGAGGGCGATGCATATCTTGGCGGATCTAGTACCGGCTATCTGCCGACGACGGATGGCGCATACCAGACCACCTTCCAACAACCGCCGCAACCCCCTTGCGGCTTCCCGACATCAATCTTCTGCCCCTTGCCCATGACGATCACGTCAGCATTCCTGACGAAGTTCAACGCCAGCGGATCGGGACTCGTGTTTTCAACTTACATCGCCAACTTCACGACTGCCAACGCGCTAGCCCTCGCTCCCGGTGGCGGCATCTATCTCGCGGGCGATGCCGTCTTCCTGATGAACGGCAGCGGCAGCGCGCTGCTCGCTTCCAATACCCAGGCGACGGTGGCGATGAACGCGATCGCCATCGACGGCGGTTCGAATGTGTATGTCACCGGCTCCGGCTACCCACCGGTCACCGCGGGGGCGTTTCAAACGTCGCCAGTGCCGTCGATACCGAGCCAGTTCGCCTTCCCCCAGGTGGGAACCGGATCCGCTTTCGTGATGAAGTTCGATAGCGGCCTTTCCCAGATTCTCAGCGCGACGCTTCTGAGCGGCGAAGGGGTTAACACGGGCAATAGCATCGCCATCGATTCCTCCGGCAACGCCATCACCGGCGGCAACACCACTTCCAAAGCCTTTCCGACGCTGGCGCCCTCCCAGGGAAACTTCTCCGGCACCGCCGGTTCCGGGTATGTGGCCGGGTTGGACCCGACATTGTCTTACCTGCTGTTCTCGACATTCGTGGGCGATGCACAACCCTTCACTCTGGCGGGCGCGGTTCCGGATGGCAACGGGAACATTTTGCTGGCGGGGTCCACACCAGCGACCGTTTACGCCAACAAAATAGCCCTGCCGCCGGCGCCCGCGACGCGTCTCGATTCCGTGGTGAATGCGGCCAGCCGGATCGCGGGCTCTTTGTCTCCGGGCGAAACCATTGCGGCGCTCGGCGTGGGCTTCGGGTCGGATGCGCAACTAACCATCGGTGGCGGGCCGGCGACTGTTCTTTCGCAAACCGCGACGACCATTCTGGCCGTGGTGCCTTCCGATATCGACACGACGGGCCCCTTGCAGGTCAAGGTCACTGCGGGCGGCGCGGTTTCCAATGCGGTTTGGATGCCGGCGGCTGTGGCCTCCCCGGGCATCTATGCGGTCAACGGCAGCGGCACAGGCCAAGGTTATATCCTGAACAGCGACGGCACTGTGAATTCGCCGGCGAACCCGGTGGCGATGGGTTCCGCGATCACGATTCTGGCCACCGGCGTGGGGCAGATCCAACCGGTAGGAGCGTATGCCGTGACCAATCTACCGGTGTCCGTCTTCGTGGAGGGGTTCTACGCGAACGGCATCGCCGCGGTGGTGAAGCAGGTCCCCGGCCTGCCTGGTCCGGTCTACGAGATCGGCGTTTACGTGCCGAATCCAGCGACTTACGCCAGCCAGGATCCGACTCTATCCGGTTTCACCATGCCGCCACAGGTTTCGGTGGTGATGGTTCTGGGCGACGTGAATGCCTCCAACCCGGATTCGTCGGTGTTGCTCAGCCAGGCAGGGATCGCGCTGTCGGTCAAGCAGTGAAGCGCATGTGCATTTTTGGACTCGGTTACGCGCGGCGACGAGGTGGCAGACGCCATCCCACACCTGCTATACTTTGGAAGATCCAGGCCGTAACGATCCAGGAATATCTATGCCCAAGCTGAAGACTCACAAAGGTGCGTCCAAGCGGTTCAAGAAGACCGGGACCGGCAAGGTGGTGCGCAACCACGCCTTCGCCCGGCACATTCTGACCTCGAAGTCGCGCAAGCGGAAGAGAAAGCTTCACAAATCCGTGTTGGCGGATGCCGCCGACCAGCCCGTATTGAAGCGCATGATCCCATATTGAGGGAGCCAACCGCGTGTGGACGGAGCGCGTGGCACGTGCCCGATCCACCGCAAACGATAAATATCGATAAGGAGCAAACGTGCCCAGAGTTAAACGAGGAACCAAACGCAGGGCCGCGCGCCACAAGACGCTGGATCGCGCGTCCGGCTTTTTTCTAACCAAGAGCAAGCTCAACCGCGCGGCGCAGGAAGCCGTCGAAAAGGCCCTCAAATACGCCTACGTCGGACGCAAGAACAAGAAGCGCGAATTCCGTTCGTTGTGGATCGTGCGCATCAACGCGGGCTGCCGGCAAGCCGGTATTTCCTACAGCAAATTCATGCACGGCCTGAAAGCGGCGGGGGTGGATCTGGACCGCAAGGTGCTGGCCGAAGTGGCGGCCGGCGATCCGGCGAACTTCACCTTGCTGGTGGAGAAGGCCAAAGCGGCCCTGGAGCCGGCGGCTTCATGAGTCCCGTGGAACTGGAAACCGATTCGCTCCAGGCGCTGGAGCAGCGCATCCAACAGGCGGTGCAGTTGGTAGCGCGGCTGCGGCAGGAGAAAGACGCGGCCGTGCAGGAAGCCGCCGAGGCGCGCGCGGAAGCCGCCCGGATCTCCGGCGACCTGAAGGCGCTGCAGGCCGAGCGCAAGCAGGTGCGCAGCCGCATCGAGAAACTGTTGGGGCAGATCGACCAACTGAGCGCCGGCTAAAGCGGTGGCCGCCAGCACGCCCGAAAAACGCCCGGTACGCGTCACCATCCTGAGCCAGTCTTACACGCTGCTCACCGCCGGAGATCCGCGCGAAGTGGAGGAACTGGCGCGCCATGTGGACGAGTTGATGCTCTCGATCGCGGCCAAGTCTCCGAATGCGGATTCGACGCGCATCGCGGTGCTGGCGTGTATGCACCTGGCGGACCGGCTGCACAACCTGGACAAAAATCTGAATCAACTGAAAGAGCGCGTGGACCGCAAGAGCGAGGAGTTCGCGGGGCTGTTGGAGCAGGCGCTCGAGGGGGAAGCATGAAGCGGACATTTGCGGCCTGCGCCGCGCCGATAGCCGGGGCCGTTATGTGCGGTGTTTTGTGGCCGGCCTCGGACGGCTACCGCGCACAGATCGAAGAGTGGCGGCGGCAGCGGGAGGCGGGGCTGAAGGCGGATGGCGGATGGCTCACCGTGACGGGATTGTTCTGGCTGCACGAGGGGGCGAACAGCTTCGGCTCCGCAGCGTCGGCTGCGGGCAAAGACATTGTGCTTCCCGCGGACCCGGCGGTGACGGACGGAGTGTTCGATCTGCACGACGGCAAGGTCACCTTGCGCATGGCAGGGCAGTCGCGCGAATTGCGGCCGGATTCGGCGGGGAAACCGGACGTGGTCACGCTGGGCAGCCTGACGATGTTCGTGATTCAGCGGGGCGGCAAGTACGGCATCCGCCTGAAGGACAATAACAGCCGCCTGCGCAAGCAGTTCACGGGCCTGCATTACTTCCCGGTGAGCGAGGACTATCGCATTGCGACGCGGCTGATACCGGACGCCAAGAAGATTCCGATTCTGAATATTCTAGGCCAAGTCGAGGATACGCCCAGCCCCGGATACGTGGAGTTTGAGATACACGGCCAGAAGCTGCGGCTGACGCCGGTCGAGGAATCGCCGGGCGAGCTGTCCTTCATCTTCCACGACCTGACCTCCGGCAAAGAAACTTACGGCAGCGGCCGGTTCCTCGACACGGAGTTGGGGAAAGGCGGCGAAGTGGTGCTGGACTTCAACAAGGCTTATAATCCGCCGTGCGCTTTCACGCCCTACGCGACCTGCCCGTTACCGCCGAAGGAGAACCGGCTGGCGGTGCGGATTGAAGCGGGCGAGTTGAAGTACGGGGCGCACTAAGAAAGAAGGCAGGAGTCAGGAGACAGAAGTCAGAAGTGAGGATGGCCGCTTTGCAGGATAATCGCTAGCACATTCCAGGCGACCACCGCGCCGAACCAGATATTGAGAAAGACCAGCAGGCGCTTGCGATTGAGGAACACCGCTACGGCCGCCAGCCCGGCTGCCAGAATCTTCGAAATGATTAGCCCGGTGAGCGGCCCGGTTTGCAGCAAATGGCCGACGAAGGTGCTGCCTTCCTGCGCGCCCAGATGCAGGCCTATCAGGGTGGTCAGCACATCGAGGATTTGGAGACCGAGAAATACGCCGATGGACGGCGCGGGAAACTGGATTTCTTGCAGGGCAAGCGTCTTCATTCGATTATCATCGATTATGGATGGTAACCCGGCGCTGACTCCAGTCCTCTTTAGTTATCCGCTATTCGTCGCGTAATGCCGTTACCGGATCCAGGCGCGTAGCGCGGCGGGCGGGCAGATAAGCCGCGGCCAGCGCGACGATCGACAGCAGCGCGGCCACCGCGGCGAAGGTGAGCGGATCGGTGGGTTTCACCGCGAACAAGAGGGACTTCATGAGCGAAGTCAAGCCTAGTGCGGCCACGGTTCCGGCGACGAGGCCGCCCGCGATCAGTACTGCGCCCTGGCGCAGAATCATGCGCAGCACGTCGGCGCTCTGCGCGCCCAGCGCCATCCGCACGCCGATCTCGCGGCTGCGCTGCAGAACGGTTTGCGCCATTACGCCGTAAAGTCCCACGGCGGCGAGCAGCATGGCAATGAACGAAAACGCGGTGAGCAGCCAGGCCGCGAAGCGCCGGTTGGCGAGCGACGCGGCGATCCGCTGATCCATGGTCTTGACGTCGAAGATGGGCACATCTTTGTCGAGGCTGGACGCTTCCCGTTGAATGCCATTCACCAGCGCCATGGGATCGCCCGCGGTGCGCACCACGACCTGTATGGATTGCGCGGGCTTCTGCAAATACGTCCAGTACAAGGTCGCCTTACGCAACTGGCTGTCGAGCGCATTGTGCTGCACGTGGCCCACGATGCCGATTACCGTGGCCCACGCGCCGCCCTCACCGCCGCGCAGATGCCTTCCGATGGGGTCCTGATTCTTGAAGTATTCCTGCGCCAGGGCTTCGTCGACGACCACGGCGAGCGGCGCGCCTTCGCGGTCGGAATCGGCGACCAGGCGGCCTCTCAGCAGCGGAATTCCCATGGCCTTGAAGTAGCCCGGGCTGACCACGCGCTGATCGGCGTGCGGCCCTATCCCGCCGGCCGGTACCGTGAGGCCTTCGATGTGGAACGATCCGGACCAGTTGCTGCCGCTGAACGGCAGCGGGTTTACGGCTCCGGCGGCCGAGACGCCGGGCAGCGTGGCCACGCGGTCGAGCAGCGCGTGGAAGAACCCGGACGTCTGCTGTTGGGTGCGGTAGCGGGCAGGGGGCAGCGAGACGCCAAAGGTCAGCACGTTTTGCGCGCGGAAGCCGGGATCGACCTTTTCGAGACTGGCAAAGCTGCGCAACAACAAGCCGGCGGCCACCAGCAACACCAGCGATAGGGCGACTTCTACAATCACCAGCGTGTTCCGCGTGCGATGACGGCGCAGGCTGCCAGCCGCGCCGCGCGCGCCTTGTTTCAATAAATCGTGCAGGTTGCCGGCGGCCACTTGCATGATGGGCGCGAGCCCAAACAACAAGCCGGTAAGAAGCGCGATGGCCGCGGTGAACGCCAGCACACGGCCATCGATCGAGACTTCGTCCAGGCGCGGCAGTTCCCGCGGGCCGCTCTTGACCAGGAAGCCCACGCCCCAACTCCCGAGCAAGACGCCCGCGGCGCCGCCGAGCAGACCGAGGATGACGCTTTCGGTCAGCAGTTGGCGGGCGATGCGCCACTTGGCCGCGCCGAGAGCGACGCGGATGGAAAGCTCGCGCATGCGGCCGGCGGCGCGCGCCAGCAGCAGGTTCGCCACGTTGGCGCAAGCGATCAGCAGCACAAAGCCCACCGCGGCGAGCAGCACGAGCAACGCGCCACGGATATCGCCGACCAGCAATTCGTTCAATGAATCGACGCGGATGGCCCAGCCGCTCGAGGGAGGGTAGAAATCGGGGAAGTTTTTCGCGAGCGGGCCGCCGAAGGCGGCCATGCCAGCGCGCGCCCGTGCGATCGAGACACCTGGTTGCAGGCGGGCCAGGACGAACAGGAATTGATCGGTGCGGCGGGCGGGAGACATCTGCTCCGGCGTGAAGCCGGTGGGAATCCAGGCGTCCAGTGGCGCGAACCATTGCAAAATCGAAGGCACGATTCCGATGACGGTGTAAGGCTTGCCGTTGAGGTGAATGGCGCGCCCGAGCACATTCGGATCTCCGCCGAAGCGGCGCTTCCAGAGACCCTCAGTGAGCAGGACGACCTGGTTTTTGCCCGGCTGATCTTCCTCATAGGTGAACACGCGGCCCAAAATAGGTTGAAGGCCCAGCACCGCAAACAATCCCGAGGTCGCTTCGCCGCACTGCAGACGCTCGGGGCGATCGATGCCCGTGAGATTGAAATCGTTGGTGTTGACGGCGGCGACTTCCGAGAACAGTTGTCTCTGTTTGCGATAGTCGATGTAATCGGCGACCGAGGCGGCGGCAGAATCCAGGCCGATGGCTTTGTACTGGTTCTGGATGACGACGATGCGCTCCGGATGCGGGAAGGGGAGCGGGCGCAGCAGAGTGGCATTGACCACGCTGAAGATGGCAGTGTTGGCGCCGATGCCGAGTGCCAGCGTAAGCACGGCGGTGAGGGTGAAGCCGGGGCTGCGGCGCAGAATCCGCGCGGCGTAGGCTATGTCTTTGAGCAGAGTCGTCACTTGTGCACCTCGTGGGTTCCGGGAGGCGATGTGCAATCGACGGGCCGCGCGGGTGTGTTGCAACGACGGGCCGCGGGATGGGTATGGGTGTCCGGTTTTGGGATGTTTCGTCTGTTGTGGGGCAGGTTGCCAACAGTTGCCAACCTGCGGGCCGATTGTGAATCGGCCCAGCTTGCGCCAATTCCCTATCGGCGCGCAGGATACCATCGGTGCCCCACACAGGCAAACTGACCCACGACCCGGATTTGCCGTCCTCAGAATGTTCGGTGCGCCGTACGCGCGGATCGGCGCATACTGCGCCAGGGCGGGCATGGCTAGCAGCCCAGGCGCGCATAAGCGAATGGCCGGTCTCGGCATGCCCGCAGCAGCATGCATCCGCCGAACGCACCGTTACGAATTCGATAGCGCCCGGCGGCGGGTCAGTGGAATTAGCGCGAAATGGGCCGATTAACAATCGGCCCGCAGGTTGCCAACCTGCCCCACAGCGACGCTCAGTGGTAAGCTGATGCACGGAGGTGACGAATGTCTATCCACGATCTGTGGCCCGCCCTCGCTGCTCTGGGAGGGGGAGCCTCTGGTTTCGGCACTATTTTCCAGGTGGCGCCACCTACGGTCGCGGGTGGAGAGTGGACCGAGAGCGTGGTGTATACCTTCACGGATTTGGCCGGCGGCTCGTCGCCCCAGGTTGGGCTGACCGCCGGTAAGGACGGCGTGCTTTACGGCACCACACCCAGCGGCTCGGGCAGGAGCCTCTATGGCACGGCGTTTGAGTTTGCGCCCCCGGCTGAGACGGGCGGGACCTGGACCTTTACCTCGCTTGCCAACTTCGGCCCCGCACGTGGAACTATGCCCAACCTCGTGACGCTAAACAAGGCCGGCGCACTGTATGGCACAGCGGCAGGCGGGTCGTCCAATGACGGCTTAATATTCCAATTGAAGTCCTCGACAGCCGGTCAACCATGGACGGTAACTGTCCTGCAAAGCCTATCCGGCACGGACGGAGCTACTCCGGTCGGCAGTCTGCTGCTGAGCACGAGTGGACTGTATGGCGCGGCTCTCTATGGCGGCGATCCAAACTGCAATTGCGGCGCGGTGTACGAAGTTGTTCCGTAGGGATGTCTCGGAGAGCCTCTGCGATCGATTCGGCGGCTTAACTTCCACCTGGGTTGTGGACGAAATATGTGCGCACGCGCGCTCTTCCACCCCGTAAATCGCCGCAAATATGCGGATGATTCAGCCTTAACATTGGCCATAAAACTTTTCCTGCCAAATATGACGGCGTGAATCAGGAACGTCGAGACTAGCTCAAAACCGCTATCGATATTACCTGACAACAGGACTTGGTTTGCTGGTCGGCGAAGACGCCTTTGGGTGAATTCGGATCGCTCGGGATGGAAAAAAGCCTGAGAAAGCGCCCGAAACGGAGACGGCCGGGTGTAGAATTGTCGCCACCTGGGTTCCAAGATGAACTCCCCTTTTGGAAACGGGGGCCCAAGCTCAGTGCACAAGGAGACTGCTTATGAGACGCTGCCGGGTATTCCTGTTCGTTATCGCCCTTTGTCTGTCGCTGGTCCAACTAACCTTGGCACAGATGTCGGCACAGACGTCCGGTGAAACTGCTTCCGCCCTGCCCCGGCTGGTCCGCTTCGGCGGTACGGTGAAGGGCTCCGATGGCAATCCGCTGACCGGCGTCGCCGGCATTACGTTTGCTCTCTATTCCGAGCCAACCGGCGGCGCGGCGCTCTGGATGGAGA
>Ga0302324_100030494_pt1 | contig 10192 bp, 7 predicted proteins | sample Palsa_T0_1_FD_201949 | JGI IMG/M metagenome (GOLD analysis project Ga0302324, IMG submission 201949) | Peat permafrost microbial communities from Stordalen Mire near Abisko, Sweden - Palsa_T0_1 | ecosystem: Environmental > Terrestrial > Soil > Palsa > Peat permafrost | place: Sweden: Abisko... | reverse complement strand
GCCGGGCTCAGCGGTGACCAATCTTGGCGCGGTTGAGTTCCCCGCCACGGTCTCTCCGGTTCACTTCATCAAACTCGATTTGACGGATGCGCACGGCAAGCTCGTCTCCACGAATTTTTACTGGCATGCGCTGCCGGAACATCCAGACGATTTAACCGATCTGAACAAGCTGCCTATGGTCACGCTCGATGCCAAGGTGGACCGCAGTTTCATCGGCGGACAACAGGTACTCACGGTTTCCCTGCATAATCCCAGCAAGAGCATCGCGCTGATGACTCATTTGCAGTTGCGTAACAAGCTCACTGGCGAGCGCATTCTACCGGTGTATCCGAGCGATAACTACGTCTCTTTGGTACCGGATGAGACGCGCGTGATCACGATTGCTGCCGGAATAGCCAATTCTTCCGATGCAGAAGTGGTGGTTGATGGCTGGAACGTGACGGTCACGCCGGCAACATCGAAAGGCGTGTCCATTGCGCCCAACGTGGATGCGCAACCGTCGCATTGGCCCACCACCGGACTTCCCTTCCAGACGGTCGGGCTGCGATAGATGAATTTCGCCCGGACTTACGCAAAAAGGCCCGCAACCTCGATGGTCGCGGGCCTTTCTGTTGCCTTGTCGATCTTCGTCGATGCCCTGGACTACATGCCCGGAATCTGCGCGCCTTTTTGGTTCTTGGGATTTATGAAGATGCGCTTGTTCTTCTTGTAGTCGTCCATGATGGTGCTCATGAAGACTTTGAAGGCATCGTCCCGCCGCTCCTCCAGGATGTGGTCGCGGGTCTGATCGAAGTTCTTAGCGATCTCGTCGGCTGTGGGCTCCTGCTTGTCCACAATCTTGGCTACTATGCCGTTGCGCCCGGTTTCGATGGGGCCGCTGATTGCGCCAACCGTCAGATCGAGCAACTGCGGCGCCGCCTGCTGCACCTGTCCCAGGTCGGGAACCTGGCCGTCAGAAGCCACCAGGTCGCTGGTCTTGATGGCCGCGCCCACGGCCTTGGCCGCCGCGGGTAGATCGTGCGTAGCCTGCGCCTTGTCTGCCAGTTCCTTGGTCTTGGCGCTCAGCAACTGCGGCAACTGCTGGTCGCGATAGTCGTCCAGCACATGCGTCTTCCAATCCGCAAAGGCGGGCGCATGCGCGGGAGAAATCCCCGTGACCTGAAAGATTGCGAAGCCCTCGCCGGTGGACGCAGACTGCGGCGGATCGCCCTGTTTCATCTGGAAGGCCTGGCCGATGATCTTGGCGCCGTCAGGCAGCGCGGAGATCACGCCCTGGCGGTTCACCGGCGGTGTGGTCACCAATTCAAGATGATGCGCCGCGGCGGTTTTCTCCAGGCCGTTCTTGATGGCCTCAGCCGTGAGCTGTTGGGCGTAGCTGTCTTCCGCGGCCGCTGCCTTCTGCCGGATCAGCGTGGCCTGGATGGTGGGCAGCACTTCGCTGATATCCTGCGAGTGCGCAGGCTTGCGCTCCTCCACTTGCACAATGTGATAGCCGAACTGGCTCTTCACAATCTCGATGTCGCCGATCTTCTGCGAGAAGATGGCCTTGTCGAATTCAGGAACCATGGTGCCGCGCTGCGCGAAGGGCAACTCGCCCCCGGAGTCTTTGCTGCCTGGGTCGTCGGAGTTTTTCTTGGCCAGGTCAGCGAAGTTGGCGCCGGCCTTCAGTTGCTTGAGAATATCTTCCGCCTTGGCCTTGGCCGCGGCATCGGCCTTGGCGTCCGCACCCGGATCGACTTTGATGAGGATGTGCCGCGAGCGCGCCTGCTCCGGCGTCTGATACTCGCTCTGGTGGGCGTCGAAATAGGCCTTGATCTCCTGCTGCGTGGGCTGCGGCACGCCGCCGGGAAGATCGTTCGGCGTGAAGGAAAAATAAGTGATCTTGCGCTCTTCAGGAACCGCCGTCGCGTAGCGCGCGGAGTTCTTCTTGAAGAAAGCCTCGAGGTCGCTGTCAGAGGGGTTGATGGTCTTGCGCAGGTCGTCGGCGGAAATCACCGCGTAATCGAACTTGATCTTGATGTTGCTTTTGCGATACTCGTCGCGGACTTCCTGGTCGCTCACCGTAACCCCGGCCGTGATCAGCGAAGACATGCGCTGGATGACGATGTTGTGGCGCACATTGTCTTCAAACTCCGGCACCGTCATGTTGAAGCGGCGAGCAACCAGATCGGTATAGGCGTCTTCGCCGATGAACTTGCCGCTGGGATAGAGCACCTGGCCGGCCTGCCCCGTTTGCAGGTACTGGCGGACATCGTTATCCGTGGCGCTGATGCCCAGTTTGTCGGCTTCGTCGAGCAGAATCTGCTGCTGGATCAGCTGCTCTCCCACGCGCTGCTCAAACAGGCCCAGAATCATGGGACTGTCAGGATAGCGCTGCTGCGCCAACTGCGTCCGCGCCATCTTGTCCACCAGTTGCTGGCTGACCGTGGAGCCGGACGACAGGAATTTGCTGTACCAGTGGGGGTAGATGGTGGCGTAGGTGTCGGCGGTTGCTGCGCCCTGCCCGGTGAGGCCGGGAATCAGGTAGACGACCATGCCTACCGATACAACACCGATGATGACAACGAAGATGGCCTTCGTCATGCGATTGTTTGTCTGCAGGAAACGAATCATGGAGGTACTTGGACCTTCTGCTCTCTACGCGCTTCTGTGGTGCGCCGGCCCCAGCCAGTTCGGCGTCGGCTGCAAGGCAGGCATCCACCACGGATGCGCAATTCTCGCGCCGATTCTCGATGAGCGCGATTCATTGCAATTATAGACGACCGAGAGCCAGCGACGGCGGTTTGAACCCTCAGCCTCAAATTCGCCGGACCCGCAATGATCCGCGAGGAAGTGCACGTCCGGGGGCTCCTCGGAGAGAGCCGGCCGCATGATCTTCCATGCGCGCTTCGAGGCCGGCGATTCCAGCTTGAAGCCGAGCGCCTGCAGTTGAGCCTGGCGCGCGAAAGAATCGCTTGGCGGCGGGTCTTCCGCAGAGACGTGCGGCGAATGCAGCCGGATTTCCGCTGCGCTTTGCCTACTGGGCTTCTGGAACAGGATGACCGGAAAACTCAGGACAGTTGAAACACTTATCTTTGCAATAAGTTATATATTTATCAATAGAATACAATCTTTTATTCCGAACCGGACGAGACGCTGCTCCGGATTGGACGACAATTTAATCCGGACTGGACTAGCATGTAATCCGGATTAGCGTACGCATGACTCCCAACCGGGCGGCTATTTATTCCGAACTGGACGACAATACAATCCGGATTAAACGCTATAATAATCCGGAATGGCCGGCATGGAATTCCAGATATTCGACCGCTTCTGCGCCAGGAAGATTGTCACCGCGCTCAAGGACACTCCCGTCGTCCTGGTCATCGGTCCCCGGCAATGCGGCAAGACCACCCTGGTGCGCAGGTTTATCGACGGGAACCGGGAGTATGTCACGCTGGACGACGACACCACCCTGGCAGCGGCGCGCAGCGACCCGGCTGGTTTCGTGCGTGGGTTCGATCGGGTCGTCATCGACGAGGTGCAAAGATCGCCCGAGCTTCTCCGCGCCATTAAGCAATCCGTCGATAGCGACCGAAGACCGGGCCGATTCATTCTTACCGGCTCGGCCAACGTTCTCACTTTGCCGCAGGTGTCGGAGAGCCTGGCGGGGCGCATGGAAATCGTCACCCTGCTGCCCATCGCCCGGGCTGAAATCATGGGCAAAAGACCATCCTTCCTGGCAACGGCATTCGCCGGCAAAATGGTCAAGCCGCGTTCCACCATGATCGGCCAGGAACTTGTCCAGGCCGTTCTGGTCGGCGGTTATCCAGAGATGCTGCGCCGCCATGATCCTCGCCGCCGCCAAGCCTGGGCGCGCGATTACGTAAAGGCCATCGTGCAGCGGGATGTACGCGACATCGCCGAGGTGGAAAAGATCGAGCAGGTGCCCCGGTTGCTGCAGGTTCTCGGCCATCACTCCGGACAACTGACTAACTTCACGCAGACCGGAGGACAGCTCGGCCTGGACGACAAGACAACGCGCAAATATACCGGCATTCTTGAACAACTGTTTCTGGTCGAGCGCGTTTCTCCCTGGTTTCACAACCGGCTCAGCCGCCTGATCAAGACGCCCAAGCTTCATTTCCTTGACTCCGGCCTGCTTGCGGCCATGCTTGGCATGACTGAAGAAAAACTGGCCAAAGACCGCCCCGCATTTGGCCCGCTGCTCGAGACATTTGTGTTTTCCGAAATCATGAAGCAGGCAGCATGGTCCGATGAAACCTTCAAAACCCATCACTATCGGGACAAGGATCAGGACGAAGTGGATCTTCTCATCGAGAACGAAAGCGGAGCCATGGTGGGGATCGAGGTAAAAGCAAGCGCCACCGTGCGTATCGGCGACTTCAAGGGAATCAAAAAACTCCAGGATGCCTGCGGCGACAATCTGAAGATCGGAGTCGTGCTTTACGACGGGGCAAAGACTGTACCCTTCGGAGACCGGCTTTTTGCCGCTCCGATATCCTGTCTGTGGAGTTGAAGAATCCCGGCGATGGGCTCTCCGCGCATTGTTCTCGAAGGCGCTCAAACGCAAAACGGGCATCCCGATCCTCCAGGATGCCCGCAAAGTTTTTTGTTCCCTATTCCCTGTCCCCTAATCCCTGTTTTTACCGCCAGTAGTACTCCCCGCCCGCCATGTAATACGGCCGGTAGTAGACCGGGCCATATCCATAGGGGTAGGCTCCGGCATACTGCGCGCCGTAGTAGGGGTAAGGTCCGCGACGGTAGAGGTTGGGGCCGCCGGGATAAAGACCCTGCGCCAGCCGCGACGCTTCCTGCGCGCTCACGGGATTCACCGTCAGCGGCGTGTTCAGGTGGAAGGTAACCAGCGCCTCGGCGGGAATCCAGATGCCGGGACCGGAAGATGCCGCTGAAGCAGCTGTGCCTGCCGCGACGCCTGCGCCTGCTCCAACCGCGCAGCCTACGCCGCGACCCACGGCGCAACCGATGATGGTGCCGAGAATTCCGCCGCCGATGGCGCTGCCGACCGTCTGACCGGCCTTGTTCGGTCCTTTCACCTTGAACTGGTCCGAATCCAGCGGATAGCTCTGGCCGCCGAGGTCCATCGACGTCAGCTTCAGCGCCAGCACCGGGCTCCCGCCAAGGTCGCCTGAGCCAACCTTCTTGACCTCGCTCACCACGCCGTGCACGGTGGCGCCCCGCGGAATGGCCAGCACGCCGCCCACTGCCACGTCGCGGATTACGGTGAACTCAACCGGTTCGCCGTCCTTGGCTTTTTTCGTTCCCACCGGCTCATTGGTCCGCAGTTGCAGCAGCGTTCCCTGGGGAACTGTCACGGGACCGGTTGGCTGTTGATAGGTCGGCCCAGGAGGTGGACCCTGCGCATATTGCGGTGGCGGTGCGTACTGCGGCCGCGCCGGCGGGTAATAAGGCGGAGGGGGAGCCTGCCCTTGACCCTGATCTGGCGCTTGGCTGGGCATCGGCCCGTCGTTTGCCGCTGGAGGCGCCGCCTGCGCCGCATCGTCGGGCTGGTTGTCGGCCATCTGCTGCGCGCCGGGATCTGCGCCCGCCTGTGCGTCCTGCGGATTGCCTACTTTGAGATTGTTGTTGACCTTGCTCACGCCCGATACGTGTGAGGCGATCGACTCAGCGAGCTCGCTGGAGGCGTCACTCGAAACTGTTCCCGAAAGCGTAACTTCGCTCTGAATGGTGGCGGCCGTAATCAAGTCGTTCTTCAGCGCCTTGGAGGCGTCGAGCGCGTGAACCACATCCATCTCGATCTGTCCGTCGGTGCGCTGGCCCGGCTGCGCCTGAGCAGCGTCCGGAGCCGGATTCTGGGCCGGATCTTGCCCCTGGGCAACAACAGCCGTACCCGACAGGACCACGAACCCCGCCCACGCCAACAGGTGCGGGAAAACTCTCGTAACAATTGCTCGATTCATAGCTGATTCATCTCCTCTGCCTGAGGTGCCGCTCCCGGATTCCCTCTGGAGGTCGTCCTCCATTTAGACGGATTTTCGCGGGAGCCGTCATCGGTTCAAACCCCAACCCGCGGGAAAAGTTCCGCGTCTACAGAGAAGATGCTCGATCTGCCCGTCTGGAGCTACCATCCGTTGAGAAATGTGCCTGTCGGGCTTTTTTGCGTCTACCGGAGCGCCTGTTCGATCGCAGCGGCCACAACCTTCAGGCCCGCCGCAACATCGGCTCCCAAATGCACGCGCAGCGCACGGCGGCCGCGGGATTCCAACACTGCCAGATCGCCCGCGGCCTCGGCATCGATCACCACGCCAAAGCTGTACCTCTGGCCAGGAATGTCGACATCCACCGCGTGGTCGGCGGTGATCTGCAGAAAAACCCCGGTGTTGGGGCCACCCTTGTAGTCCTGGCCGGTGGAGTGCAGAAAGCGCGGGCCGAAGCCCAGGCAAGTGGCTACACGCTTGGCGTCGCGCACCTTGTGCCGGAAACCCTGGATGGCCTCCTCGTGCTGCGGGAACATGGGCAGAAACGCCAGCGCGGCAAAGTAATCGCCGGCATGAAGCTGGTCGAGGTGAGCCTTCAGCGCGCCGCTGAGCGTCCATGACGGGGCCGCTGACTTGAGTGTTGCCGCATAAGCATCGGTCGCATAGATTCCGATGCCCTGGTCAACGAGCACCGGCTCCCGCGTCTTGAGCCTACCGGTCTTCTCATATTCGTCCGTCAGCGCGCGGGTCTCGATCTTGGCGCTCTCCACGTCCGGCTGGTTGAAGGGGTTGATGCCCATCACCGACCCGGCAACTGCCGTGGCGATCTCCCAGGTAAAGAACTGGCCGAAGATTTCATACAGATCCTTAATCTCAATGCGCACCACCGGATGGCCTGCGGCTTCGAGCGCCGCAACCTTGCCGTCCAGGCTCGCGTCCGCCGTTCCCGTCAGTTTCACGTAAGCAAAAATGCGGTCGTTGCCGTAGACTTGGGGCGGCCCGATCGCTTCCCGGTCGACAGGCGTAATGCCCTTGCCCAGCTTGCCAGTCGACTCGGCAATCAGTTGCTCCAGCCAGGCGCCCAGGTCGTAGATCTCGGGTGACATGAAGAAGGTGATTTTGTCGCGCCCGGCGTTGGCCGCGGTTCCCAGCAGCAGGCCCAGTTCCACTCCCGGATTGTCGTCCGGCGGCTGTTTGGCTTCGGCAACCGCTTTGCCCGCTTCATCGAGCAGCTTGCCGATGTTGAGGCCCGCCACCGTTGCCGCCACGACGCCAAAGTTCGACAGGGCCGAATACCGTCCCCCAATCTGCGGATCGCCATAAAAGATATAGCGGAAGCCGTCGGTCTTGGCCACCTGCTCCATCTTCGAGCCTGGGTCGGTGATGGCGATGAATCGGCTCCCCACCTGCGCCGCGCCCACGGCAAACGAAATCTGGTCAAAGAAATATTGCTTCAACACATTGGGTTCCAGCGTGGTGCCGGATTTGCTGGCCACGATCACCAGCGTTTCCGACAGTTTCACCATGTCGCATGCGGCCTTCACATACGCCGGGTCAGTGGAGTCCACAATATGCATCGCGGGAAACCCCGTCTGCTGGCCGAATGTTTTCGCAAGCACCTCGGGACACAAGCTGGACCCACCCATGCCGAGCAGCAATACGTCTTTGTAGCCGGAGGTTTCCACGTCCGCGCCCAGCTCGGCCAGGTCGCCCAGCTCTTTCTGCTGGCGGTCCACAATGTCGATCCAGCCCAGCCATTTCTCTTCCCCGTCCTGTGTCCACAGGGTGGGGTCCTTCTGCCAGAAGCGGTCGACTTTACCGTTGGCATGCCAATCAGCGGACGCCAAATCGACAGCGCCGCGAAGATCTTGGGGGATTGAAAATCGAATACTCATATCGCTATCAATTCTGCACCATGTCGCCGTTTTCCGAAAGGTCCCTGTTCGCCATCCAGCCGATCAGACCGTCATGCGTTGGTTTTCCGTGTTGCCTCACTCGCGGTTTTGACGTACCTTGAAGGGCATGGAAGTACATTTCACACCCGAGCAGGAGGCCAGGCTGGCGCAATCCGCCGCTCAGCAGGGCCGTAACCCCGACGAGCTGGTACGGCAGGTCGTGGCGCGATACTTCGACGAGGAAAGCCGCTTCGTTGACGGGGTGAGACGTGGCGAGGAAGCGTTCGAGCGCGGCGAGTATCTCACCCATGAGCAAGTGGGCCAGCGCCTCGAACGGTTCTTGCAGCCCTGATGCAGGTTCGCTGGTCCATCCCCGCGGCCGAAGATTTAGAGCACATCTGCGAATGGATTGAACGGGACAACCCCGATGCGGGCCGCCGCGTTGCCCGAACGATCTATGACGAGTGCGGCCGCCTGAAGGATTTTCCCAACCTTGGACGAGCCAGCCGACGCATGGCCAGGCGGCGTGAACTTACATTCGCGCCGTTGCCCTACATCGTTGTCTATCAAGTCAAGCCGGACGCGGTTGAGATTTCGCGCATTTTCCACGGTGCGCAAGACTGGCCGTAGGGCCCTGCGACGTTTCATAAAGGGTAAGCAATTCCGCCGTGCTCTGTTGCGGCGCTTCCCTAAGCGTTGATGTTCGTCATTGGCGATGATGCGACGCTGACTGTTATTGCCTGTTTCCACGGCAGCCGCGATCCAGCGCGCCGGCGGAAGGGGGCGTAAGCCACGGGCGGAGCTTGCGTTCCGAGTGGTACTGTCTCAAACGCGGCAATCGCGGACTTCCGCATGGAGCTCATCACGGCAATCCCCGGGTCTCGAAGAGTATCCTTTTGAGAACGGCTTTCGCGGCATAGAAAAGCTGGAACTGGAGACAATCTTTTCGGTCGCGGCACTCAGCGATGATCCCCACTCCCGCCACCCTTAAGCCTGAGAGCGATTGCGAGATTGTTCTGTGCTCCGGGGAAATCCGGCTTCAGACGCAGGGCCACGCGGTACTCGGCAATGGCGCCGTCCAGGTCGCCCTTAAACCTGAGCGCGACGCCAAGATTGAAATGCGCGTTGGCGTCGTCCGGCTTCAGGCGCAAAGCCTGGCGGCACTCGGCGATGGCACCGTCCAGGTCGCCTTTTTCCCTGAGCCCGCTGCCCAGATCGTTGTGCGCTTCGGGGTAATCCGGCTTCAGACGCAGGGCTTGGCGGTACTCGGCGATAGCCCCGTCCAGGTCGCCCTTGAGCCTGAGCGCCACGCCGAGATTGAGATGCGTATCGGGGAAATCCGGCTTCAGGCGCAAAGCCTGGCGGTACTCGGCAATGGCGCCGTCCAGGTCGCCCTTATCCCTGAGCGCGATGCCGAGATTGTAGTGCGCTTTGGCGTCGTCCGGCTTCACGCGCAGAGTTTCTCGGTACTCGGCGATGGCGCCGTTCAGGTCGCCTTTATCTCTGAGCGCGCTGCCAAGATCGTCGTGCGCTTCGGGGAAATCCGGCTTCAGACTCAGGGCTTGGCGGTACTCGGCGATGGCACCGTCCAGGTCGCCCTTGAGCCTGAGCGCGACGCCGAGATTGAGGTGCGTTTCGGGGAAATCCGGCTTCAGGCGCAAAGCCTGGCGGTACTCGGCAATGGCGCCGTCCAGGTCGCCTTTATCCCTGAGCGCGATGCCCAGATTGTAGTGCGCTTTGGCGTCCTCCGGCTTCAGGCGCAGAGCTTCGCGGTACTCGGCGATTGCGCCGTTCAGGTCGCCTTTATCTTTGAGCGCGATGCCCAGATCGTAGTGCGCTTCGGGGAAATCCGGCTTCAGACGCAGGGCTTGGCGGTACTCGGCGATGGCCCCGTCCAGGTCGCCCTTGAGCCCGAGCGCAATGCCGAGATTTAGGTGCGTATCGGGGAAATCCGGCTGCTGACAACTAGACGCTGGACCACCAGCAACTACACAAAAAGCCAGCAGGAATTTCATTACCCTCACGGCGCAGCCCTCCATTCGCGTCACGCTTTCCTCACGGCCGATTTCATCAAGACTAGCTTGGCGGAAAGTGTATACCCACGACGCGCCACCCATTCGTCGCGTAAAGGGTAAGTTTTGCGAAGCTTCGCGGACCAGCCGCCCGCATTATGAAATTTTGCGAATTCGAGAACATGGGAAGAAGGCGCGGGAGTCGGACAGAGATGCTTCAGCGCTCGACGGGCGCAGCAGGCAGGCTGGCGCGCAACGGCACGGCATGGCTCACTGCGGAAGGCAGCCGGTGGCGATAACGCATGATCATGGGAGCAAGATACCG
>Ga0302324_100030493_pt1 | contig 10192 bp, 11 predicted proteins | sample Palsa_T0_1_FD_201949 | JGI IMG/M metagenome (GOLD analysis project Ga0302324, IMG submission 201949) | Peat permafrost microbial communities from Stordalen Mire near Abisko, Sweden - Palsa_T0_1 | ecosystem: Environmental > Terrestrial > Soil > Palsa > Peat permafrost | place: Sweden: Abisko... | reverse complement strand
GCTTGCTGGAAATCCCCCGAAGGCCGTACCCAAAGCCGCACTGTTACCATCAAATCGAAATGAAACCTCAATCCATTGGCCGGGCGCTCGGTATCGGACTCCGTGTGGTTGGACGCATGGCCAGCCAGAGTCTTGCCGGAACGCAGACTGCGGCCAGCCACGCGGCTGGTTCAACTGCCGTGCCCGGCGCCCAGTCTCGTGCTGCCGGGAAGGTTGCGGGCAAGGCCACGCGCGGAGTTGCGCGCGGCGTGGGTGGTTTCCTGCGTCCCTTCGGCCGGGTCGGCGGAATCCTCTGGCTTGAGGTCACGGGTGTTTTCTTTTCGCTGTTTGCGCTGGTGTTCGGCTTGGCGGCATGGCGCACCCGGCCAGTCCATCTACATGGCCCCTTTGACAAGGCGTTCGTGGCTTCGGCCGTACTCATGCTGCTGTTTCTCTACCTGGGCGTCAGCTCATTCCTTCGCGCCGGGCGCAGATGAGCTGCCGCCGTTGCTTCTGGGCAGATCGGGACCCGCTGTCCTCGTAAGCGCCCAAACCAGCACGCAAATCACTGCCAAACCGAACAGCAAGAAAACAAGCCCGCCGCCGCCCCGTCCACCAAACCGGATCAAAGCCATCCCCGCCAATCCCAGCAAATTCGCAAAAGTAGTCATGCCGATAGCCTCCGCAGTTGGGTGGTCGATGACCTTCCCCCGCATCGGTAGTGACACGCATTCCAAGAACAAGTTGCCTGCAAAGAGAGCCGACCTCTCCACAATCAAAACCGCCGGTCGTCGCTCTTGCGCGTAAAGTGCCACGCCGCCATCCCCAGAGCCAGCGCGCCTAAACCGTAGGCCATCCAAGCATGGTTGCCGGTGTGAATTTGCCAACCCTTCCACAGCGCGAATAACCCTGCCAACACCATCACCACACCGCGCACATGATTCATTGCATCAGCCTTCCCGTCTTAACTTTTCCCAGAATCTATACGCCCGCGAGCGCAACTGCGCCACCGCAGGGGTTTGACCCCGCAACCGCTCAATCCCTATCGTAAGCACAGTACCTAGAGGATTGCCGAATGACTACTCCCACCGCTGTCGTCCCTGAACTGAAGAAGACTCCCCTGAACGCCACGCACCGTGCACTCAAGGCCAAGATGGTCGACTTCGGCGGCTGGGACATGCCGGTCGAGTATCCGTGCCCCGGTGGTGGACTGATTGCCGAGCATCTCGCCGTGCGCAACGGCGTGGGGCTCTTCGATGTCTCGCATATGGGCGAAATCCAGTTTCGCGGCCCTGGCTCGCTCGCCGCCGTGCAGCACATCACCATGAACGACGCCTCGCGCCTGAAAGACAACCAGGCGCATTATTCGGCCCTGCTCACGCCCGAGGGAACCTTTGTCGACGACATTCTGGTGCATCGCATCGGCCCTAACGACTATCTCCTCGTGGTGAATGCAGGCACCACGGAAACAGATCTGGCGTGGATTCGCAAGCAGGTAGGCAGTTTCCCGTCCATCCACATCTCCGACTACTCGCCGTACTACTCGCAACTGGCCCTGCAAGGCCCGCGCGCACTGGCCACGCTGCAAAAACTCACCAAAACGGACCTGGCCACGATCAAGAACTACTGGTTCACCTACGGCACGGTGGCCGCCGTGCCCAACGTGATGATCGCGCGCACCGGCTACAGCGGCGAAGACGGCTTTGAGGTTTATCTCCCCGCCGACGAGGCCACCACCGTCAAAGTCTGGAACGAGTTGCTTGCGGCAGGCGAGGAGTTCGGCATTCGCCCCTGCGGCCTGGGTGCACGCAACACGCTGCGTCTGGAAGCAGGCATGGCCCTCTATGGCCACGAAATCTCCGACACCATCAACGTTTTCGAGGGCGGCCTGGATCGCTGGCTCAAGTTGGACAAAGGCGAATTCATCGGCAAGAAGGCTTTGCAGGACGTCCAGGCCAGCGGCGGCCCCACGCGCAAGGTGATCGGCCTGGAGATGGTAGAGCGCGGCATTGCCCGCGATGGGTACGCCGTTCTTGATCTTGAAGGCAAAGAAATTGGCAGAATCACGTCCGGCTCGCCTGCGCCGTTCCTGAAGACGAACATTGCCAATGCGCTGGTGCCAACGGCCGTCCCCCAATCTGGCGAGGATGTGCTGGTGCAGGTGCGCCCTAATCAGACCGCGCGTGCCAGGCAGGTTCCGACGCCGTTCTACAAGCGCCCGAAGGCGTAGCCCGGATTTCGCGCATCATACGAATCAGCCAAGCAAATCAGCCAAGGGCGGCTTCTCGTCGCTCCTTGGGAATCTTTCGTTGCTCGGTATGAATCCAAGACGAGTTGAACCCATCCCCCCTGCAGGAGCAAAAACCCCATGCCGCAAACCCTTGAAGAAGTGAATCATGCAAAGCATGCGCCGGAAGTCGACGGCGTGCTGCACATCTTTCATACCCGCTGGAGCCCGCGCTCTTTCACGGATCGCGCCGTCAGTGCGGCCAACCTGGCCAAAGTCTTTGAAGCGGCGCGCTGGGCTGCATCTTCTTACAACGAGCAGCCTTGGCGCTATCTCGTAGGCACGCGCGGGTCAGACCCCTACAAGAAGATTTTCGACTCGCTCATGCAAGTCAATCAGCAATGGGCTGTCTCCGCGCCAGTGTTGATCCTTGGCGCAGCCAAAACGAAATTCAGCCACAATGGCTCTCCCAACCGCGTTGCACTCTATGACCTTGGCGCTGCGTCGTCTTACTTGACGCTTCAAGCCTCTGCGCTGGGCCTGTCTACACACCAGATGGCTGGATTCGACGGGAACGTGGCCCGCAAGGCCTTTGCAGTCCCGGACGAATATGAGTTCGGCGCGGTCATCGCTCTTGGCTATCAGGGCGAGCCGGACGCGCTGCCCAACGACCAGTTACGCGCCAACGAAGTCGCTCCGCGCAGCCGCAAGGCGTTCAGCGAATTTGTCTTCTCAGCCTGGGATACCCCGGCCGACATCGGCTGAACCCGCCTGCACAACGCAGCGACCATCCCTCCAGACAGCGAGAACCCCTCCAGCCTCCTCTAAACTAGGGGCTGGAGATTTCATTGTCCCCCAGCAACGTACCTCGCAACGCAGCCCGCCGCGCTCCCCGCCGCAGACCGCACCCCGTCTCGCGCAAACGGCCGCGCCGCAAACCCCTCGGTTGGAAGCAGCGCGTGGCCGTCGGCGCCGGTGTAGCCGTCTTTGCCCTTCTGGCGTGGGCGGTTATTGCACGTGGCCTCGCGCCTGCCTCCAACACGTCGCGCACGCGCTTTGACGCCATCATCGTGCTGGGCACACCGGCCGACAGCGACGGAAACCCCCAGCCTGACCAGCTGGCCCGCGTTACCGAGGCTGTCCATGAGTATCAGCGCGGCGTGGCTCCGCGGCTGATTCTCACCGGCGGCGCAGCCCACAACCACTTCGTCGAGGCGCGCGTGATGGCACGCAGCGCCGAGGCTCTGGGAATTCCCGAGTCTGCCGTCTTCGTCGAACCCGAAGCCATGGACACAATCCAGAACGCCTGCTATTCGGTGCGCATCATGAAGGCTCACGGATGGCACTCCGCGGAGATTATTTCCAGAGCCGAGCACCTGCCACGCGCCAGCCTCATCTTCAGCAATCTGTCGCAGGGCTCCTGGCCTCTGGAATGGAATGAACATGCTGCTCCACCGCTCTCCCCGGAGTCCTCGGCTTACCATAGCGCCCTCACAACCGTCGAAGTCCTCAAGACTGCACGCTACCTGTCCTGGGCGCGTTGGCTGGATCATTGCGAGCCCTGATGGATTACTGCGAGCCCGGTTGAACAAAGGGCATTGCTCACCGAAACAGGCTTGAAAAGCCCCCTACTCGCGTTGTCCCCTATCGGCGCGGTCCTGTAAGCTGGTGTTGATGCGTTTCCGAGTAAGATTTATCGCCTCTTTCGTTGCTGCTGCTCTCCTGGCACGCCCCGCAGGACTCCGCGCACAAGACCAAAACACAGTCACCCAGGCCAGCGGCCCTCAAACCGCCGGCAATGGCACCTACATCGTTGTCGATCCCCTGTCTAAAGTGCGCTACGACAACCGCTACGACCTCTACCTTGGTTTTGCCTACGACCACATGAAGGCGGGGCCCACGCTGTTGCAGGGCTCCAACCTGGGCGGACTGGATCTAAGCGGCTCCTACTGGTTCGCTAAACGCTGGGGCGCGGAGGGCACAGTTCGCGCCTACGTGGGCACCAGCGGCGCGGGAATCAACCATGATGAACCGGGTGGGGGCGCAATCAAGGGTCCGTTTGTGGCGCAATATATGACGCTGGCAGGGCCGGAATGGCTTGGCCCCCACAACAAGCATGGCGCGCTTATCGCCCACCTGCTGGTCGGCGGAACATACGGACAGTTCTCACATGACCTGCTGGGCAACTCTCCCCAGACGGTCGATTTCTATAATGACCAGATCGCTCCCGCGGCCATCATCGGCGGCCATATGGACCTGAACCGCTCCGAGCACTGGGTTTTCCGCATCACTCCGGACGCGGTGATGACCCACTACGGCATTCACTACCCCCCCAACACCTCGCAGTTCGATGTCAACTTCGCCATCTCGGTCGGCATCGAGTACAAGTTCTCCAAGAAGCGGTAACGTCGCTTCCATGTTTTTCCAATGACAACAGGCCATCCAGCGCGGATGGCCTTTTTCATCTAGGCGCCGATCTAAAGCTTTTGACTTCAGCATTGCTTTGGCCTGGTCCAACCTTCCTCCTCAGGAATGTGTCGAATCAAACGGCAAGGCTGCCAACTTCGTCTCCGTGTGGTATTCTCCACCGTTCGGTGACGACTGTTGAAAAGTGTCGCCGGAAAAGATGGTGTACCGGATAACGGCACCACAATCTCTCACTGCATCAGGAACGATCGCTGAAGTTCCGAACAGGCGAAAGATAAAAGGCGGGTTCGTACGGATATGAGAGACACACTCGGAGTTCTGCTTGCGGGCGGCCAGGGCGAGCGCTTGTTCCCGCTTACCCGCGATCGCGCCAAACCAGCCGTGCCCTTTGGCGGGCACTACCGCATCATCGACATCACGCTCTCGAACTGCATCAACTCCGGCCTGCGCCGGGTCTACATCCTCACCCAGTACAAGGCGCTGTCGCTCAATCGGCACATTCGCGAAGGCTGGACCGGCATCATGGCGCAGGAACTGGGCGAGTTCTTCGAGATTCTGCCGCCCATGCAGCGCACCGGTTCTGCCTGGTACATGGGCACCGCCGATGCCGTTTATCAGAACATCTACTCCATTGGCAGCGAACAGCCCAAGCACATGATCATCCTGAGCGGCGACCATATCTACAAAATGGACTATAGCCGCATGCTCGCCTACCACAATCAGACCAACGCAGAAGTTACGCTGGCCACGCTACCCATCTCGCCCGATGAGGTGCAGCAGTTCGGCGTTGTTGAAGTGGGCAAGACAGGAGAAGTGCTCGGCTTTCAGGAGAAGCCGGCCTCCACGACCGTTCGTTCGCCGGCTAATCCCAATGCTGTGGATGCGTCCATGGGCATTTACATCTTCAACACGGAGGTGCTGCTCAAGGCGCTGATCGCCGACGCCGAAGATCCCAACTCAAAGCACGACTTTGGCCATAACATTTTGCCCAATCTGCTGGGCGAAAAGAAAATGATGGCTTACAGCTTTGTGGATGAGAACAAGCAGCAGGCGCTTTACTGGCGCGACGTGGGAACGCTCGACGCCTACTACGATGCCAACATGGATTTGTGTTCGGTGTCGCCAACGTTCAACTTGTACGACAAGACCTGGCCCATGCGCACGCGCGTCCGCCAGTATCCGCCGGCCAAGTTTGTGTTTGGCGAGCCGGGCCGCACCGGCATGGCAGTCAACTCCGTCATCACTGCCGGCGTTATTATTTCCGGCGCATCGGTGTCGAACTCCGTGCTGTCGCAGGATGTGCGCGTGAACTCGTATTCCGACGTGGACGCGAGCATCATCTTCTCGCACGTAAACATCGGGCGCCACTGCCGCATCCGCCGCGCCATCATCGACCGCGATGTACATATCCCCGAAGGGACAGTCATCGGTTACGACCCGGTTGAAGACAAGCGCCGCTACTTCGTGACGCCGTCCGGGCTGACAATCGTCACCCGCGACGCTTCGCTGTTTGAGAACCCCGTTGACCCAGAGTTCCTGCAGCGGTACTGAGCTTCTAGACTCTGTCTCAAATCTGGGTGCCCCAGGTCTCGCTTCTGAGACCTGGGAGCTCTTCCTGCACGACGGCCTGTTTGGCAAGTGGTAACTTCCGGATCGGCGGCCATCCGCCCGGAATTCGAAAAAGAACATCAAGCCCACGCTTCAGTCGCTGATCGTGGCGTTGCAACGCTCTCTTGGAAATCGCTTTAATTCTGACTAGACTTGCGGGAATGGGAAACTTGCGCGACCGCACCCTCGTCCAGCTTCAACCGAATCCTTCCGCCGTTCCAGCACCTCTGCGCTTCTACGATCCAGAACTTCAAAACTCGCTGAACGCTGAACCATTTGACGCGGACAGATTTCAACGTGCCCGCGCAAAGGCGAAGCGACTAAACACCGCCTATCTTGAGGGGATATCGGCACTAGGATCGCAGTTGAGCAAACGCACGCTTGCGCTGTTTGCCGACCCACGAGAGCCGATGTTCGACAGCGACCTACTGGAGTTTTCTTTGGGAGACTCCCTTCAGCACGCGACAGTGGGTAGTCGTCGAAGAAGGTTGGAGTTGACCGTTCGGGCGACGTTTCGCAGCTTCGACGAAAAGACCTTGCACCTACTGACCTACAGGGGCATAAAGGCTCTGAATTTGAATGTTCCGATAGAGCGTTGGTTCGATATGGGTAGGAGCCGTATCGATAGCCTGCTGGCCCATGAGATTACCGGCGAGGAAATCGACCTGATGCAACATGCGTTCCTCTTCGTTTCTGGGGCCGCAATATCGATCACCTGCGAGCAAATCAGGTGGCAGACAAAACGAAATCGCTGATGTTGCAGAGTGGGGTCGGCGCAGTTGCGGGCTGCGCCTGGATAACGGCAATCCGGACCGAATTCAATCCCAAGTCCCATCCGCCCGTGCGAAGAAGTCCCTCACGCCCTCCCCAACACAATCGTGTGCGGACTCATCGGAATGGGATGCGCGGTGATGTCGCTGAATCCGCCCTCTTTGTACATCGCGGACAGTTCGCTGAATGTGTAGGCGTCGCCCGATGCGGTGGTGGTCAACATGGTCATGCTGAAGGTGGCCGAGCCTGCCGGGGAGACGCGATCTTCATTGGGAACGAACTCCAATGTGGCGGCGCGGCCTCCAGGCTTTAGAGCGGCGTGCACCTTCTTCATCAGGCTGACGCAGGTTGCCTTGTCAAAATGATGCAGGAAGTTGGTCAGCAGCACCGCATCATACGGGCCGCCGAATTCGACATCGAAGGCGCTGCCTGGCAGCAAAGTTAGACGGTCGTGCACGCCGGCTTTGTGCGCATTTTCTAGAGCGACCTGCAACACCGGCGCCCAATCGAGAGCTGTGATTTGCGCCTCTTTGTGCTGCTTGGCAACTTCGATGCCAAATAGGCCGTGTCCGGCGGCGATATCCAGCACGCGCATGGGGCCGGTGTGCCGGTCGAGAACAGCCGCGCTCAGCGGACCAGCGAGCGGTCCCATCATCGGCGCCATATTTCTTGCAAACTCGACCCAGACCGGATTCTCCGGCTCGACGCTGCCTTCACCCGCCAGGTTGGTGCGGCCGGCGCGAACCACGTCGGCCAGGTTGTCATACGGCACGCGCAGCATAGGATTACCCAAAAAATGGGCGATGGATGCCAAGCAGGCCGGCGAGTGGGGGTCAAGAAACGCGGCGCTGGTAGGCGTATGCCGGTAATGGCCGTCCTCTTTCGCCAGCAAACCGCTGATGGTGAGAAAGTCGCACAGGATGCGAATGCCGCGCTCAGAGGCCGAACAGTGGCGCGCGATGGAAGCCACATCTCCAGGCCCTTCGCCCACGGCGCGAAAGACGTCCAGCTCGATTGCTGCCTTCAAAGCTGCCGACTGCTGATGCGCCTGCACCATCTCGAACACCAGACCTGGATTTGGCGCAGCTTCAGCGTGATTGCCATTTTGCATAAATATTCCTTCACTTTCGTTTCGTTGGGAGTTTAGCTTCCTGGGGGACGTCGACCCGTTTGAGGAGTTTTCTCGGATTGAGTGGTTGGTTTCCGGAGGCTATCACGCCGGGCACATTTTTGTAATCAGACAAATAGCATCGGGCATCGCTCGGCTTCCGTCTATCTGATTGCGGAGTCTGTAACTTTGCGGGCCGCAGGCACTCTTATTGGAGTGCGTGTTGGAAAGGGAGTTGACCGATGAACGATGAGCCGCAGATCTTTTCAGAACCTCCCGACTTGACCAAATCGGAGCGAAGGGAGCGCATCGGCCGCCGCGCCTTCATTCTGTCTGTGGCGGGAGCAGTCAGCGCGGTCGCGTTTTGGGGTTTGCGACGCAGCACAATTGCCTCCGCGAAGCCGCTTGACCCCAACCAGGGTCCGGCCAACGTGACGATCGTCCAGTTCTCGGCAGACGGAAAGAAGACTGGAACAGTGACCGTCCCGCGCCTCGTCAAGACCGACGCCGAGTGGCGCAAGCAGCTTTCGGACACCTCCTACTGGGTAACCCGCCACGCCGACACCGAACGCCCCTTTACTGGCGCAACATGGGATGAGCATGGCCACGGCATCTTCCGTTGCATCGGCTGCGACCTGGCGCTGTTCAGTTCCGACACCAAGTTCGACTCCGGCACCGGCTGGCCCAGCTTCTGGCAACCCATTGCGGAAGAGAACGTCGTGAAAGCCGTCGACGGCAGCTTGATGGAAGTCCGCACCGCTGTGTCGTGCAAGTTGTGCGACGCGCATCTGGGCCATGTCTTCGACGATGGACCTGCACCGACGGGGTTGCGGTATTGCATGAACTCGGCTTCGATGCGGTTTGTGAAGCTGGGGTAGAGGTCAACACCACAATAATCTTGCACGTACTTCCTGAAATGCTGCACATCTGGCATCATCATTCGATGGCAGGTCATTGGCTGGTTGACGATCTCGACGCAGAGCGGCTACTCGCAGATTGGCGATGGCTTTGTCCCCTAAATGTGACGATTGTCGACAGAAACGCGTACGGAGATTTGTTCCTGCGCGATGAAGGTGGAAGAGTATTCCGGCTCAATGTCGCCATCGGGAATCTTTCGCTAATCGCCGAATCCGAAGCTCAATTTCTTGTCCTGTGTCAGGACGCCGACAACCGGGAAGAGTGGTTCGCGGAATCGGATACGCGCGCTGCTGCCGAACGAGGGCTGACTCCAGGACCGAGCCAGTGCATCGGATTCAGCGTGCCCCTTGTTTTCGCAGAGAGCGGCTTTGCCAATAACGCGTATATTGCAGATATCTACGACCACGTTGGATTTCTTGGCGACCTTCATAAACAGATCGCGGCGGTGCCAGACGGTGCGAAGGTAAAGCTCGTTATCAAGCGTTAGGTCTCGAGCTGCCCAGTCGAATCAACAGCAATCCGAAACCCTAACGCATCACCCCACCAAGTACGTGCGTCACTTCTTCTGAGAATCCTGAAACAGCTCCGGGAACTCCGCTTTGAGCGCCTCGATCTTGGGCCGGTCGCAAACGAGGATGTAGGGATTGTTGGGATTCTGGTCAGCGTAATGCTGGTGGTAGCTCTCTGCGTCGTAGAAGCCCTTCAGGGGCGTAACCTGGGTCACAATCCGCGCCGGAAAAACATGCGCGGCGTCCAGTTGGGCGATATACGCCTCGCTGATCTTCTTCTGTTCGTCGTTGGAGTAGAAAATCGCCGAGCGGTACGATGTGCCCACGTCCGGACCCTGGCGGTTGAGCTGCGTCGGATCGTGTGCGACGGAAAAGTACACCCGCAGCAACTGCCCGTAGGTGATCTTGGATGGGTCGTAGACCACCTTGACTGATTCTGCGTGGCCGGTGGTTTCGGTGGTCACCTGGTCGTACGTGGCAGTATCGGCTGAGCCGCCGGCGTAGCCCGCCGTGGTGGCGACAACGCCTTTGACGCGCTCGAAGACGGACTGCGTGCCCCAGAAGCATCCGCCGGCAAACACTGCCGTCTGCTTGCCCGGCTTTGCGGCAAGCGTGGCATCGGTGTTGGCTGGTGGAACGGGAGCC
>Ga0302324_100030492_pt1 | contig 10192 bp, 8 predicted proteins | sample Palsa_T0_1_FD_201949 | JGI IMG/M metagenome (GOLD analysis project Ga0302324, IMG submission 201949) | Peat permafrost microbial communities from Stordalen Mire near Abisko, Sweden - Palsa_T0_1 | ecosystem: Environmental > Terrestrial > Soil > Palsa > Peat permafrost | place: Sweden: Abisko... | reverse complement strand
ATCCACCTCCCCCGCAAGCGGGGGAGGATAAGGTGGTTTCGTCCCTTCCGCCCGGCTATGGTCACCCCGCAAATCGAACCCCGACACCGCCATGACGGAGAACCTCCGCGCGCCCGTGAAATCCGCGCTCGATCTCATCGGCAATACGCCGATGGTGGAGCTCACCCATTTCGACACCGGCCCATGCAGCCTGTTCGTCAAGCTGGAGAGCCAGAATCCGGGCGGCTCGATCAAGGACCGCATCGGCAAGTCGATGATCGAGGCGGCGGAGTGGGACGGCCAACTCAAGCCCGGCGGCACCATCGTCGAGGCCACCGCGGGCAATACCGGGCTCGGCCTGGCACAGGTCGGCATTCTCAAGGGCTACAAGATTCTGCTCGTGGTGCCGGACAAGATGGCGCGCGAGAAGATCCAGCATCTGCGGGCCATGGGCGTGGACGTGCGCATCACGCGCAGCGATGTCGGCAAGGGTCATCCCGATTACTACCAGGACATGGCGCTGCGCCTCGCGGAAGAGATCGGCGGCTTCTTCGTCAACCAGTTCGCCAATCCCGCCAACCCCAAAGCGCATGAGACGACGACGGGCCCGGAAATCTGGGAGCAGATGGAGCACAAGGTCGATGCCATCGTCGCCGGCATCGGCTCGGGCGGCACGATGACGGGGTTGGGCCGCTTCTTCAAACGCGTCAGCCCGAAAACCGAAATGGTTCTCGCCGATCCGATCGGCTCGATCCTGGCGCCGCTGGTGAAAACCGGAAAGACGGTCGAGCCGGGGTCGTGGACCGTCGAAGGCATCGGCGAGGATTTCATCCCGCCCAATTGCGATCTGTCGCTGGTGAGCCGCGCCTATGCGATCTCGGATCGCGAGAGCGTGGAGACCGCGCGCGCCTTGCTGTCGAAGGAAGGCATCCTGGCCGGCTCGTCGTCGGGCACATTGCTCGCCGCCGCCTTGCGCTATTGCCGCGAACAAACGGATGCCAAGCGCGTCGTCACGCTGGTGCCGGACAGCGGCAACAAATATCTCTCCAAGGTGTTCAACGATTATTGGGTGATCGAGCAGGGCCTGGCCGACCGCAAGCTCAGCGGCGATCTCTCCGACCTGATCGCACGGCGCTTCGATTCCGGTGGCACCGAGACGGTCTCGCCCAGCGACACGCTGATGATCGCCTATAACCGCATGCGCGCTGCCGACGTTTCGCAGCTTCCCGTAGTCGAGCGCGACCGCATCGTCGGCATCCTGGATGAGAGCGATATTCTGGCCCAGGTCGAGGGGCCGCAGCGCGCCGAACGCTTCCGCGACAGCGTGAAGAGCGCGATGACGGCGCGGCTCAAGACCGTGCAGGTCAAGGACAAGATGGACGTGCTGCCGCCGATCTTCGAGCGCAACGAAGTGGCGATCGTGGTCGACGGCGACAAATTCGTCGGCCTGATCACGCGCATCGATCTGATCAACCATCTGAGACAGAACCCATGACCTCGCACAACCGGCTCGCCTTCGCCACGCGCACCATCCATGCCGGCCAGCATCCCGATCCCACCACCGGCGCGGTGATGGTGCCGATCTACGCGACGAGCACCTACGCGCAGGAAAGTCCGGGCGTGCACAAGGGCTACGAATATTCGCGCTCGCAGAACCCGACGCGCCAGGCCTTCGAGCGCTGCATCGCCGATCTGGAAAGCGGCACCGAAGGCTACGCTTTCGCCAGCGGGTTGGCCGGCATCGCCACCGTGCTCGATCTGCTCGACAGCGGCGATCACGTGATTGCGAGCGACGATCTCTATGGCGGCTCGTTCCGCCTGATCGAGCGCGTGCGCAAGCGGAGCGCGGGATTGCATTTCGATTTCGTCGACATGAGCGAGGTGGCAAATGTCGAACGCGCGATCGGGCCCAAGACCAAGATGATCTGGGTGGAGACGCCGACCAATCCGCTGCTCAAGCTCGCCGATCTCGGTGCCATCGCGGCGCTGGCGAAGAAGCGCGGTATCCTCACCGCGTCGGACAACACGTTTGCCTCGCCTTATGTGCAGCGTCCGCTGGAGCTGGGCTTCGACATCGTGCTGCATTCCACCACGAAATATCTCAACGGCCATTCCGACATCGTCGGCGGCTGCGCCGTGATCGGCGAGAACAAGGATTTGGCCGAGCGCCTGCGTTTCCTGCAGAACGCTGTCGGCGCGATCCAGGGCCCGTTCGACTCGTTCCTCGCACTGCGCGGTCTGAAGACACTCGCACTACGCATGGAGCGGCATTGCGGCAATGCGCTGAAGATCGCGCGCCGGCTGGAGGCGCGAAAGGACGTCGCGCGCGTGATCTATCCCGGCCTCGAAAGCCACCCGCAACATGCGCTGGCCAAGAAACAGATGGCCGCATTCGGCGGCATCATCACGGTGATCCTGAAGCGCGATCTCGCCGCCACCAAACGCGTCCTCGAACGCTGCCGATTGTTCACGCTGGCGGAGTCGCTTGGCGGCGTCGAAAGTCTGATCGAACACCCTGCCATCATGACCCACGCCTCGATCCCGCACGACAAGCGCGAAGCGCTCGGCATTTCGGATTCGCTGGTGAGATTGTCCTGCGGCGTGGAAGATGCCGACGATCTGATTGCGGATCTGGAGCAGGCGCTTCAATAATATCTGTCATCCCGGCCAGCGAGCGAAGCGAGCGTGAGCCGGGACCCATTGAGACAATGTCACAATGGGTCCCGGATAGCCGCTATCGCGGCTTCCGGGATGACAATTGTTATTGTTTCACCCAAACGATATCCCAGCTCTCCCGCCGCTCGATGAAGCCGGTGACGTTGCCGTTCGCGTCGTACTGGAAGATCTTGCGGATGCGCGGGTCGCCCTTGATGAAGAACACGTCGCGCGTCTCCGCATTCCATTGCGACGGCGATTTGCCGCCCCGCGCGCCCATCAGCTTCCCGTCCGCGACTGTCAGCGTGGTGACCGGATCGGAATCCTTCAGTCTGTAGCTGCCCGCGAATTTTTGCAGTTGCGCAGCGGGCAGCGCGATGGCGGGCGGATCGGTTTTCTCCGCCAGCACCTGTCCTTCGATCTGCTTCCAGCCATCGGCGCGCTTCTTCCACACCGTGTTGGTGAGATAGTTCGCATGGATCGTCTGGCCGTAATAATGCTCGGTCTCGACCTGGCGGAAGAGTGCGACGGCCGTGTCGCCGTCCTCGGCGTAGGAGAGCAGAACGATCCTGATCTCGCCGCCGAGGCCCTTGGGCAGCGGCTGGATTTCCTTCAGCATCTCCGCTTTGCCTTTGTAGCTGTCGTCCTCCTCGGCGTAGATCACGCTCGCATCGAGATATTTGTCCCACACGGGGGTTTTGCCCGCGGCAATGGCGTCGGCCATCTGCTGCTCGTATTGGGTCAGGAGCGCGCGATCGTCCGCGAAGGCGGGTGTCGAGAATATTGCGGCGGCGACGATCGCGGTAAAAATACGCATGGCTTTGCCTCACATTCCCGTTGTCATGGCCCGCGAATGCGGGCCATCCAGGTGACGCGCACGCCTTGGCATGGGAATAACAAGAATATCCCCGGCGCCATTTGTACAGGCTTCAACTGGGTGGCCCGCAGTCGCGGGCCATGACATTTATGTGATTGATGGCAGGTCGAGCTGGTGTTCCCGCGCGCTTTCGATGGCGATGTCGTATCCCGCATCGGCGTGGCGCATGACGCCGCTGGCCGGGTCGTTCCACAAGACGCGTTCAATGCGGCGCGCGGCATCGGGTGTGCCGTCGGCCACGATCACCATGCCGGCATGTTGCGAATAGCCGATGCCGACGCCGCCGCCGTGATGGATCGAGACCCAGGTGGCGCCGCTCGCACAATTCAAAAGCGCGTTGAGCAGCGGCCAGTCGGAGATCGCGTCCGAGCCGTCCTTCATCGCTTCGGTTTCGCGGTTGGGCGAGGCGACGGAGCCGGAATCCAGATGGTCGCGGCCGATGACGATGGGCGCGGAAAGCTCGCCGTTGGCCACCATCTCGTTGAAGGCCAGGCCGGCGCGGTGGCGGTCGCCCAAGCCGATCCAGCAGATGCGGGCGGGCAGACCCTGGAATTTGATTTTCGCGCGCGCCATGTCGAGCCAATTGTGCAGATGCGCATCATGCGGCATCAGCTCTTTCATCTTCGTATCGGTCTTGTAGATGTCGTCTGGATCGCCGCTCAGCGCCGCCCAGCGGAACGGCCCGATGCCGCGGCAGAACAGCGGGCGGATATAGGCCGGCACGAAGCCCGGGAAATCGAAGGCGTCTTTCAATCCCTCTTCGAGCGCCATCTGGCGGATGTTGTTGCCGTAATCGACGGTCGGCACGCCCATGCGGTGGAAATGGAGCATCGCGCGCACATGCTCCACCATCGCGCGCTTGGCGGCGTGCTCGACGGATTTGGGATCGCTCTCGCGCTTCCTCTGCCATTCGTCGAGCGACCAGCCTTTCGGCAGATAGCCATTGATCGGATCGTGCGCGGAGGTCTGGTCGGTGACGGCGTCGGGCTTCACGCCGCGCTTCACCAGTTCGGGGAAGATGTCGGCGGCGTTGCCGAGAAGCCCGACGGAAATCGGCTTCTTGTCGCGGCACGAACGCGCGATGATTTCGAGCGCTTCGTCGAGGCTCTTTGCCTGCACGTCGAGATATTTCGTCTTCAGCCGCATCTCGATGCGCGAGGGCTGGCATTCCACCGCCAGCATCGAGGCGCCGGCCATCACCGCGGCGAGCGGCTGCGCCCCGCCCATGCCGCCAAGGCCCGCGGTGAGAATCCAACGTCCGCGCAGATCGCCGCCATAATGTTTGCGGCCCAATTCGGCGAAGGTTTCGTAAGTGCCCTGAACGATGCCCTGGCTGCCGATATAGATCCACGATCCGGCCGTCATCTGGCCGTACATCATTAGGCCCTTCTTATCGAGCTCGTGGAATTTGTCCCAATTCGCCCAATGCGGCACCAGATTGGAATTGGCGAGCAGCACGCGCGGCGCATCCGCATGGGTGCGGAACACGCCAACGGGTTTGCCGGATTGCACCAGCAGTGTCTCGTCGCCCTCCAGTCGCTTGAGCGTGGCGACGATGCGGTCGAACGATTCCCAGTCACGCGCCGCACGTCCGATGCCGCCATAGACGACGAGCTCCTCGGGACGCTCGGCCACTTCGGCGTCGAGATTGTTCATCAGCATCCGCATCGGCGCTTCGGTCAGCCAGCTTTTTGCACTGATCTGCGAACCGCGCGGCGAGCGGATGCGGCGGGTGTTGTCGAGTCGGGTCATGGGGCCATATTGTCATGGGCCGCGAATGCAGCAAAACAAAGCTTGTCATCCCCGGCCGAGCGCGCTCGGCCGGGGATGACAATCGTTTTTTGAAAAGTCAATCACAAGCGAACGCGATGCAGGCGGCGAGGACGCGCTGCAGCGCCGTGCGCATCTTATCGGCGCGCCTCGGATCATAGGGCGCGGGCCAATTCGTCGGCGACGGGGTTTCGGGTTCGTCCATATAGCCGCGACAAGCCAGTTCCAACTGTATGGCGTGCACGCCGTCGCGCGGTTGGCCGTAGTGCCGCGTCGTCCAGCCGCCTTTGAAGCGGCCGTTGACGACATGGGAGAAATCGCTGGCGGCACGGGCCGCTTCGACCGCTTCGGTCAGTCGCGCATCGCAGGTTGCGCCGCTGTTGGTGCCGATGTTGAAATTCGGCAGTTCGCCGTCGAACAGGCGCGGGATGCGCGAGCGGATCGAATGGGCGTCGAACAGCACGACGCGGGCGTGTTTTTCTTTCAGCCGGGCGATCTCCGCGGCGATGGCGGCATGGTAGGGCTCGAAATAGCGGGCGCGTCGCTCGGCGATGTCCGCGCTGCTTGGCGCGCGGCCTTCTTTATAAAGAGGCTCGCCGTCGAAGCTGGTCGTCGGGCAGAGTTCGGTGGTGGCTTGCCCGGGATAGAGCGATTTGCCGGACGGATCGCGGTTCACATCGATGACGGTGCGCGAGATCGTCGTGCGGATCGTCGTCGCGCCCAGCGCGAAATCGTAAAGCTTTTCGACATGCCAGTCGGCATCCTTGCGCGCGAGCCAGGGCGAGACGAGAGCGGCTTCGATCTCGGAAGGAATTTCCGTGCCGGTATGCGGTATCGAGACGATCAGCGGTGCGTCGCCGCGCGCGATTGTCAGCCAGTCAGGCATCTTCGCCACCGAAGACCCGCTGCCGCGGCGGATTGAAGCCCATGCGGTAAACGAGTTCCGCCGGCCACTCGATATCCCAGATCGCGAGATCGCAGCGCTTTCCGGCTTCCAGCGTGCCGATGTCGGCGCGGCCGAGCGCGCGCGCCGCCTCGCGCGTGACAGCGGCGAGGCATTCCTCAACGGTCAGGCGAAACAAAGTCGCGCCCATGTTCATGACGAGCAGGATCGAGGTCAGCGGCGAGGTGCCGGGATTGCAATCGGTCGCCAGCGCGATCGGCACGCGGTGCCGGCGCAGCAGATCGACCGGCGGCAATTTCGTCTCGCGCAGGAAATAGAACGCGCCGGGCAGCAGCACGGCGACACTGCCCGCTTTCGCCAGCGCGGCGATGCCGGCTTCGCCCGTGTGCTCCAGATGATCGGCAGACAGCGCGCCGAAGCGCGCGGCCAGTGCGGCGCCGCCGGAATTGGACAGCTGGTCGGCATGCAGCTTCACGCCCAAGCCATGCGCCTTGGCCGCTTCGAAAACGCGCGCGATCTGTTCGGGCGAGAAGGCGATGGTCTCGCAGAAACCATCGACCGCATCGGCGAGTTTCTCACGCGCGATGGCCGGGATCATCTCGCGGCAGACTTTGTCGATATAGGCATCCTTGTCGCCGCCGGCTTCGGGCGGCAGAGAATGGGCGCCGAGGAAGGTGGTCGAGACCGTGACCTTGCGCTGTTCGGCCAGGGCGCGGGCGGCGAACAATTGTTTTCTTTCGTCGTCGAGCGAGAGGCCGTAGCCCGATTTGATCTCGACGGTGGTGACGCCTTCCGCGATCAGCGCGTCGAGGCGCGGCAGCGAGGCGTCGATCAATTCGCCTTCGCTGGCGGCGCGCGTGGCTTTGACGGTGGAGAGAATGCCGCCGCCGGAACGCGCGATCTCTTCGTAGCTCGCGCCGGCCAGCCGCATCTCGAATTCGCGGGCGCGGTCGCCGGCGTAGACAAGGTGTGTGTGGCAATCGATCAGGCCTGGCGTGATCCAGCGGCCGCCGCAATCGATGCGTTCGGCGCCGGCGAATTTCGGCGCGTCGGCCGCCGGTCCGGCATAGACGATGCGGCCGGCCTCGGTGGCGAGCGTGCCGCGCTCGATGTGGCCGAGCGGCCCCATCGTCGCCAGCCTTGCATTGTGCCAGACGCGCATTCTTGCCCTCGGGCCGAGACGGTCGCATATGTAGTCCATGTCTCTCTGGTTCGAAACAGCGCTTCTGCCGCAAGGCTGGATTCCGCGCGTGCGCCTCACGCTGGCGGATGGCCGCATCGCGCGCATCGAAACCGGCGTTGAGGCGCAAGCCGGCGACGAGCGCCACGCCATCGCCGTTCCGGGCTTGAGTAACGTGCATAGCCACGCGTTCCAGCGCGGCATGGCGGGGTTGGCGGAGACGCGCGGGCCGGCGCATGACAATTTCTGGACCTGGCGCGAAGTGATGTACCGCTTCCTCGACCGGCTTTCGCCCGAGGACGTCGAGGCGACCGCGGCGCTGGCCTATGTCGAGATGCTGGAGACCGGCTTCACCCGCGTCGGCGAATTCCACTATCTGCATCACGATCCCAGTGGCGCGCCTTACGCCAATGTCGCCGAGCTTGCCGAACGCATCGCGGCGGCGGCGCGGGAAACCGGAATCGGGTTGACCTTGCTTCCGGTCTTCTATGCTCATTCCAATTTCGGCGGCGCGCCGCCGCTGCCGGGACAGCGCCGCTTCATCAATAGTGTCGACGGCTTCGCGCAATTGATGGAGAAGAGCCGCACGGCAATCGCGTCGCTCGACGATGCCAATATCGGCATCGCGCCGCATTCCCTGCGCGCCGTCACGGCGGAGGAATTGCAGGCCGTCATTCCGCTCGCGCAAGGCGGCCCCGTTCACATTCACGCCGCGGAGCAGAGCAAAGAGGTTGAGGATAGCGTCGCCTGGTCCGGCGCGCGGCCGGTCGAATGGCTGCTCGACAATGCGCGCGCCGATGCGCGCTGGTGCCTGGTCCATGCCACGCATATGACGGTCGCGGAAACCGAAAGGCTGGCGAAGTCCGGCGCGGTCGCGGGCCTGTGCCCGATCACCGAGGCCAATCTGGGCGATGGGGTGTTTGCCGCCGAAGCCTATCTCGCGTCCGGCGGACATTTCGGCATCGGCACCGATTCCAACATCCTGATCGACGCGGCGCAGGAATTGCGCGCGCTGGAATATGCCCAGCGGCTGACCCACCGCGCCCGCAACATGCTCGCGCGGCAATCCGGCCGCTCCACCGGACGCGACCTGTTCGACGCGGCGTTAGCCGGCGGGGCGCAGGCGCTGGGCCAGAATGCGGGGCTGCGCCAAGGCGCGGCCGCCGACATCGTCAGCCTCGAGGCGAATCATCCTTCGCTTGTGGGGCGCTCGGGTGATGCAATCCTCGATAGCTGGATTTTCGCGGGCGCCGCGGTGGATTGCGTCTGGCGCTTTGGCCGCAAGCAGGTCACAGCCGGGCGGCATTGCGCCCGCGAGGCGGTTGACGCACGCTACCGGCAAGCGATGCACAGGATTATGGAAGCGTAATTTTGTCCCCTACAAACGGCGAGGGAAACGTCGCCGAATCGGGGCATGGTGCGTTTGGACGACGGGGAGGGGGCCCCGCCTTCATGCTAAGATTTCCGCCATGGTGAGGAACTTCCAGGTCCACCTGCCGGTGGAGCATCCGGCCACGCAGCGGCTGGAAAGGCAGCAGCGCAAGGTCCGTTTCGTCGTTGCCGGCGACTGGACGGTGCCGGAGATTCCGCGCCTCGACCAGGAACTGCGCCATCTCGATTTCGGCGACGCGCGCGAGGCGGAGATCGACGGTTCGGGCCTTACCGCGCTGGACAGCGCCGGCGCCTGGCTGCTGCTGCGCTCCAAGCGCGAGATGGAAGAGGGTGGCGCGCGGGTCTCGAGCTTTGCGTTGCCGGATCATTACAAGCCGCTGTTCGAAACCCTCGAGCGCGATCACAACGCGCCTCCGGTCGAGCATCCGCCGCATCACGGGCTGCTCGGCGTGGTCGAACGCATCGGCAAGGCCACGACCCATTCGCTGCGCCAGGGCTACGACCTGTTGGGCTTCCTGGGCCGCGTCGCGGTCGAGACCTGGGAAGCGCTGTGGTCGCCGCGCCGCGAATTGCCGTTTCCCGCCTTCATCCACCAGATCGAGGAGACCGGCCTCAACGCGCTGCCCATTGTCGGTCTGCTGGCCTTCCTGCTCGGCATCACGCTGGCCTATCAGGGCGCCGATCAGCTGAAGCGCTTCGGCGCCCAGATCTACACCATCGATTTCCTCGGCGTCGGCTTCCTGCGCGAACTCGGCGGCCTCGTCACCGCCATCATCATCGCCGGGCGCTCGGGCTCGGCCTTCACCGCCCAGATCGGCACCATGCGGGTCAACGAAGAGACCGACGCGATGCAGACCATCGGACTCAACATCGCCGAGGTGCTGGTGCTGCCGCGGGTGCTGGGCCTGATCGTCGCGCTGCCGCTGCTCACCTTCTTCGCCGATGTGGTGGGCATCATCGGCGGCATGGTGATGACCTATTTCGATCTCGGCATCACCATCCCGCAATTCATGCGCGAGCTCGAGGGCGCGATCACGGTCAAGACGCTGATGGTCGGCCTGATCAAGGCGCCGGTCTTCGCTTTCGTGATCGCGCTGGTAGGCTGTTTCGAGGGCATGCGGGTGGAGCGCAACGCCGACAGCGTCGGCAAGCTGACAACCCGCTCGGTGGTGGAATCGATCTTCCTCATCATCGCGCTCGACGCGGCGTTTTCGGTTCTGTTCTCGGTGCTGGGCATATGAGCGACGGCGGCAAAAAGGACGATGTCGTCATCCGCATCCGCGGGCTGGTGAATGCGTTCGCCGGCAGCGTGATCCACGATCACATCGATCTCGACGTCAAGCGCGGCGAGGTCTTGGGCGTGGTCGGCGGCTCGGGCTCGGGCAAATCGGTGCTGCTGCGCTCGATCGTGGGCCTCAACAAGCCGGTCGCCGGC
>Ga0302324_100030491_pt1 | contig 10192 bp, 8 predicted proteins | sample Palsa_T0_1_FD_201949 | JGI IMG/M metagenome (GOLD analysis project Ga0302324, IMG submission 201949) | Peat permafrost microbial communities from Stordalen Mire near Abisko, Sweden - Palsa_T0_1 | ecosystem: Environmental > Terrestrial > Soil > Palsa > Peat permafrost | place: Sweden: Abisko... | reverse complement strand
TCCCCAACCGGCTGCATTTTGAAGAAGCGCTGACGGTCGCGATGGAAAAGCCTTATGGCTCAGGAACCGGTCTCGCGGTGCTGTTTATCGATCTGGCTGGCTTTAAGGCTGTAAACGATACTCAGGGCCATCTCGCAGGCGACAACCTTTTAATCGCGATCGGCGCGGGTTTGCGATCCTGCCTGCAAAAAGGCGACGTACTGGCCCGTATCGGCGGCGACGAGTTCGCGCTCCTGCACTCCTCGGGCGACAATCGCGAAGCGGTGTCGCGGATGGCCGACCGGATTCTGGCGGCAGTCCGCGGTTGTTCGCCTGCCCCATCGTCAGTATCCGCAAGCATCGGTATCAGCCTGGCGCCGGAACATGGCACATCTGCCAGTGTGCTGGTCCGTCTTGCCGATCTGGCAATGTATCAAAGCAAATCGCATAGCGGCGATTGCCGCGTCTTCTATGACCCGGGAATGAAGGTGGATTTCGGGAGCGCTAAAGTCGCGGGCATGATCCGCTCCGCTCTGAAAGACCAGCGTTGTGTGCTCTGGTATCAGCCGATTGTCGATTATGAAGGCCGCGTTGTTCGCATGGAAGCACTGGCCCGCATCGACGATCCGCAACGCGGCCTGCTCACGCCTGGTTCATTTATTCGAGTGGCGGAAGAGACGGGCCTCATTCATGCACTCGGAAACTGGGTCCTGCGCGAAGCGGCCAGTACCGCGCGTAGGTGGCGCGAGAACGGCTGCGAGATCGCGGTGGCGGTTAACATTTCTCCCGTACAGCTGGACCGGGCCACACTGGCTGACGAAGTTCTCGACATGCTGCAGGAGTTCGGCTTGCCGCCCACCGCACTGACAATTGAAATCACAGAGGGCGCGATTGCCCGCAATCAGGTACGTGCCACCGGTATTCTCAATCGGTTGAAGAAAGCCGGCGTAATCATCTCGCTCGACGATTTTGGGACCGGGTACTCGACTTTGAGCATGCTCGATGCCCTGCCTCTGGACGAGATCAAACTTGACCGGTCGTTTGCGGCATCCATCTCCGGCGAACGCACACGGGACGTCGTTTCCCAGACAGTGAAACTCGCTCGCAAGCTAAACATCGGCGTCGTCGCCGAGGGGATAGAGGAAGCCAGTCAGATGCAAACCGCGAGGGAACTCGGGTGCGCGCTGTTCCAGGGCTTTTTGATCGCGCCGCCGCTTAACCACGAGATGGCTACGCAACTTATCGCTCATCAATCCGTAACGCAAGGGTCCGTACTCACATCGCCTCAGTAGCCCTGAAAACGGTATTTGGACCAGCGTTTGCGCGCGGCTCCGTAGAATGACCGAATTACCGAGATGGAATGAGAAGGCCGGTCTCCCAAGGGATGCGGTAAGCTCCCCAAAGAGACGCACTCGAGGTGCAAAAAGGAGACCGGCATGAAAAAGAATAACAGTGCAGACAAACAGCAGAAGACAGGGAAAACCGGAAAAACCGTCAGGGCGATTGAGGAGTTCGGAGAGCAGCAGTTATTTGCGCTGGCGGCGGGAAACGGCGGGCAGGGCAGATTAACGATCGGGCTGGATCTGGGAGACCGGGCCAATCTCCAGGGGCGGGCTTTCGCCCGGCGCTAAACTGATCTATTAGTGAATGCCGTCGAATTCGACTCCGTCTCGAAGAGCTACTGCATCTACCAGGCGCCCGGCGATCGTCTGCGGGAACTCGCTTTTTTCGGTCGGCGTTCCCTGCATCGCGAATTCCAGGCTTTGCGTGAGCTGAGCTTCTCCGTGCGGCGCGGCGAAGTGTTTTGCATCATCGGTGAAAATGGCTCGGGCAAAAGCACGTCTCTGCAACTCATTGCGGGAATTCTGCAGCCCACCTCCGGCGAAGTGCGCGTAAGCGGAGGCGTGGCCGCGCTTCTCGAACTGGGCGCCGGCTTCAATCCCGAATTCTCCGGCCGTGAAAACGTCTACCTGAACGCTGCCATTCTGGGCCTGACGAAACGCGAGATCGACCGGCGCTATCCGCTGATTCAGGAGTTCGCGGAAATCGGCGGCTTCATCGACCAACCCGTCAAGACGTATTCAAGCGGTATGGCGATGCGGCTGGCATTTGCCGTGGCAATCAACGTCGATCCCGAGATTTTGCTGGTGGATGAGGCCCTCGCGGTGGGTGACACTTACTTTCGCCATCGCTGCATGCGCAAGGTCCAGGAACTGCGTGCGCGCGGCCTGACCATTATTTTCGTGTCGCATTCCATGGCCGACGTGAAGGCCATCGGCGACCGCGTTCTCTGGCTGCGCCGCGGCGAACCCGTGGCCATCGGGGCGGTGGATGCGGTCGTCCAGAAATACCTGAGCGCCATGACAGAGCCGGTTCACGAACCGAACCCGGGGTGTTCAATTTCAGATCCGAAGACGATGGCAATCGCCGAGTCGATCCCCAACATCGACCGGCGTCACGGCAGCAACGCCGCTGAAATACTCGGGATCGCTGTGCTCAACGAGTTCGGCGAAACTCTCTATCTGATGACGCCCGACAGCACCATATCGGTCCGAATTACCTTTTGCGCCCGACGTGCGCTTGCATCGCCGGGCGTCGGCTTCATGCTGCGTAATCACCTCGGGCTTGACTTCGCCGAAACCAGCACGTCGGGTGAAGGTCAGACCCTCTCATCTCTTAAACCCGGGGAAAAAATCACGGTCGATTTCCGGCTTGAAATCCCCGAACTTTACCCCGGCTCCTTCTCCTTTTCGCCGTGGGTGAAGGATGACACCGAAATATGCGATTTCATCGACAACGCAGTCACGGTCCAGATGGCGCGAGGCGAGGGGCCGGTTTACGGCTACGTGCAGTGGCCCTGCCGGATCGAACTGAATACCGTGCTGCATTCTCAATTACATGACCCGGAGGAAGCCCGCGTTGGCTGAATTCACCGGCGAGCGTGTCATCCCGAACCTGGTGGACCCGAATCTGCTCAACGAACACCTGGCGCGCTACCGCTTCGCCGCGCGCTTCTGTAAAGGTGTTGCCGTTCTCGATGCCGGCTGCGGCACGGGCTACGGAACCGCGGAACTGGCTGATGCGGCGTCGGTCACCGCCACGGATATTTCGGAAGAAGCCCTCGACTATGCCAGGGAGAACTTCGGCCGACCGGGAGTTCATTTTATAAACGCGCCCTGCGAAGCGCTTCCCTTCGGCGAAGCAGCCTTCGACCTGATCACCGCCTTCGAAGTGATCGAGCACCTCAAACGTTGGCCGGATCTGCTCACCGAAGCGCGCCGAGTGCTGGCGCCCGCAGGCGTTCTGCTCGTCTCTACGCCTAATAAGGCGTACTACGCCGAAATGCGCTCAAAAGTGGGGCCGAACCCGTTCCACTGCCACGAATTCGAGTACGAGGAATTCCGGAGCGCTCTCTCCGAGGTGTTTCCCCACGTCCGCATCTGGGCGCAGAACAGAGCCGAAGCCATCGTATTCGCCCCCGCCGCCCCACGCAAATCTGTGCTGGAAGCGCCCGGCGATCACGATCCGGAAAACGCGCATTTTTTTCTCGCGGCCTGCAGCCAGTCACCCCTGGAAGCAGATGACGTGTTTGCGTGGCTGCCTTCCAGCGGCAACGTGCTGCGCGAGCGCGAGCTTCACATCGCCAAACTGGAAGGCGAAATCGCCCGCAAAGATAAATGGCTCGACGAGCTGAAAGCCAGCCACGCCGCGCTCCAGAAATCCCACGAAGCGACGCTTGATGAGCTTCGGGAACGCGCGCTTTGGGCGCGGCAACTCAACACCCGCATCGACGAGCGAAATACTGTAATCAAGCAACTACAGGCTGAAGCGGAAACCCGCGTGGCATGGGTTCGCAACCTGGAACGGGAACTGGCAGACGCCGGCGCGGACATCGACCGGCTGATGGCGCGCGAGGCGGAACTGCAAGCCGATCTGCAGGCCCGCACCGGGTGGGCACTCGCACTGGAAGCCAAACTGACCGAGCGCACGGAGCACGTTCGCCAGTTATTGGTGGAAAATGATGTCCACAAGCATCAGGTCGAAGAACTCAACGCGTTGCGACTGCGGCACACGGACGAGATCGGGCAACTCCGTGCGCGCCAGGCGATGATCGCGCAGTCGCGGTGGGTCCGACTTGGCCGCTCGTTGAATGTGGGTCCGGTCGTTCCTGGTCCGGAAGCACCAGTTTCGGACGTGGACAGCGAATAGATGAAGGCTTCGCTGCTGCGTTTTTTGAAGGCGATCCCACCGGTCGCCGCAGCCATACCCGCGCTTGTAATCGCCGCCCTCGCCATCGCGCTGACAGACCTCCTGTTCCTGGTCTTCGGCCGGCGCATCCCTCTAACCAACGATTCCACGCCCGGCACGCGTGCCGCCTCGCTGGTCATCCCCAACTGGAATGGCCGGGACCTTCTCGAACGCTTCGTGCCTTCCTGGCTCGCCGCCATCGCCGGCCATCCGGGCAGCGAGGTGCTGGTCGTCGACAACGGCTCGACCGACGGCAGCGCGGACTGGCTGCGCATCCACTATCCGCAGGTCCGCGTGCTGGCGCTCGAGAAAAACCTTGGTTTCGGCGGTGGCTCGAACGCCGGTTTCAAGGCCGCGAAGAACGATATCGTCGTCCTTCTCAACAGCGACATGCGGGTGGGACGCGATTTTCTCGCACCGCTTCTGGCCGGTTTCACCGACGAAAAGGTCTTCGCAGTTTCCTGCCAGATTTTCCTCAGCGACCCCACTAAACGCCGCGAAGAAACCGGGCTGACAGACGGCTGGTGGAAAGACGGCGCGCTGCGCGTGACTCATCGCGAAGAGCCTAAGGTCGATTGCCTCTTCCCCTGCTTCTATGGCGGCGGCGGTTCGACCGCGTTCGACCGCCGGAAATTTCTCTCTCTCGGGGGTTTCGACGAACTTCTCGCGCCCTTTTATCTGGAAGACACGGATATCGGTTTCATGGGCTGGAAACGCGGCTGGAAAATCCTGTACCAGCCCGCCAGCGTGGTCTACCACGAACACCGGGGCACCATCGGCAAGAAGTTTAGCCCCGCCTATATCCAGTCCGTTTTGCAAAAGAACTACGTTCTGTTTGCCTGGAAGAACATCCATAGCTGGAACCGCCTCGCCAGCCACTTCGTTTTCTCCACGGCGCGCGGACACGGGGTGCTCAAAGCCCTCGCGCAACTTCCGGCCACGCTCTGCTCCCGCTGGCGCGCGCATCGCCTTGCCGTTATCTCCGACTCCGAAGCCTTCCGCCGCCTGCAGCCCGCATACTTCCACGACCGTTTCTCACAATTCGAACCCAATCCCCGGCGTCCGCGCGTTCTATTCGTATCGCCCTACCCGATTTTTCCGCCCACGCACGGCGGCGGAGTCTTCATGTACAACACCCTGCGCGAACTGGCCCGCTGGTGCGAAGTCCACGCCATCGTCATGCTGGATTATGCGCATGAGCTTGCCGCCAACCAGGCGGAACTGCCGAAATTCTGCGCCAGCGTCGAATTTCTGGTACGCAAAAACGACCGCGACCCGCACCTTGCTTCCATTACGCCGCACGCGGCGCATGAGTTCCATACGCCGGAGATCGAATGGCTGATTCAACGCCAGACTTTGCTGCACCGCATCGATGTAATCCAGCTCGAATACACCGCGCTCGGGCAATACGCGCGCCCGTTCCGCAACCTGGCCTGCGCGCTCTTCGAGCACGATGTTTACTTCCAGTCGATCGGCCGTGCGCTGCCTTTCATCCGCAGTCCCATCGACCGCACAAAAGCGCGTTTCGAGTACCTTCGGGCGATTCGCTATGAGCTGAATCTGTTGCCGCGCTGCGATGAAATCCAGGTCTGCACCGTGGAGAACAAGGCTTATCTCGAAAGCTTTCTGCCCCGCCTCGCGCCGCGCATCGACTCCGGCTTCAGGGCCGGAATCAATACCGCGCAATACCCTTATCCCGCAGGGCCGCGCGAGCCTCATACGCTGCTTTTCCTCGGCAGCTTCCGGCACGCGCCCAATCAGGTGGCGCTCGACTGGTTTACGCGCCAGGTGCTGCCGCTCGTGCTGGAAAAGATCCCGCGGGCGCGATTGCTCGTTGCTGGTTCCGATCCCCCGCCCCGGCACGCCTTTCCCGATCCTGGGAACGCCATCGACCTGCTGGGCTTCGTCGAAGACATTCAGCCGCTGTTCTCATCTTGCGCGGTCTTCATTTGTCCCATTCGCAGCGGTTCGGGCGTACGGGTGAAACTGCTCGAAGCCTTCGCCAGCGGAATCCCGGTGGTCTCGACTACGCTGGGCGCCGAGGGGCTGGCGCGCCAGGACGGCGAATTCTGCGCGCTGGCCGACGAAACGACAGGCTTCGCAGCGAAAGTGGTTCAACTCCTCGAAAACGAAGCGGCAGCGCGGGCGATGGCGGACCGGGCGCGGCACGAAGTGGAAACCAATTGGGATATGGGGGTGCTCACGAAGAAGCTGGCTTTGAAGTATTCGGAGATACTGGGTGAAAAACGAGGCCGAGTTTCTTAGCGATTTTCGACGCTTCGCGGTTCAGGCTGCGCGCCGGCTTTTCGTAATCCGACCACAAGACCTGGCGCGATTTCGCGTCCACCAAAAAGAAATTCTCCCGCGTGCCGTTCGACCGGAACGCCGGGCGAATGTCGCCGGACGTATTCGCTTTCTTCTCGGCATCGTCTCGGGGATGAATCTGCGTCATCTTTTGCTCGAACGCCTCACCCAGCCGGTCGGTGATGATCGCGTCGGCAAGCTTCGGATCCGCCACCACCTGGATGACGTGGTCGCGCGTGAGTTGTTCCGCGAGATACTGGTCCAGTCCGTTAGCCATGGGCAGGATGTAGACCGTATGAACCGCCGACACCTCGGCAAAGGCGCAAATCGCAACCATCATCGCAGCCAGCGGCAGAAACAGAAGTCTTTTCATTACAATCTCAGTTTACAGTGAATCTTCGGTTTACAGTTCCAGGCCAGACCATCTCCGCGGTCATCCCCGTGCATAACCGCGCGGATCTGTTGGCGCGTCTGCTCGAGACAACCCTGGCGCAGTCCGTCCCCTTCGCCGAGGTGGTGGTAGTGGACAATTTGTCGTCCGACAACGCTGTTGCAATTGCGCGGAATTTCGGCTTCACCGTGATCGAGATGGGAGAAAATGCCGGTTTCGCGCGGGCCGTAAACCGGGGCTGGCAGGCCGCGTCGGGCCAGTGGATCGCGATTCTGAACAGCGATGTGGATCTCGATTCGCACTGGCTGGAGCGATTGCTGGCGTCGGTAGGCCAAGCGGATTTCGCGGTGGGCACCATCCTCAACGCCATCGACAGAACAGCCGTCGACGGAACCTACGATCTGGTCAGCCGCGGAGCCTGTGCCTGGCGGGCGGGAAACGGCGAAAGTGCCGCGCGGGCGCCTGAAAAGGTGAAGCCCATTGCGATTGCACCCGGCACGGCGTGTCTGTTCCGGCGTGACGCGCTCCAGCGCCTGCATGGCTTCGATGAGCAGTTCGGGTCCTATCTGGAAGATGTCGATCTGGGGCTCCGCTGCATTCGCGAGGGGCTCACCGGCGTATTCGTGCCTGAGGCTTTGGCTTGGCACCACGGCAGTGCGACGCTGGGGCGATGGAATCCGGCCGTGGTGCGGCTGATCTCGAGGAACCAGTTGTTGCTGGTGTCGCGCCACTACGATCGGGCCCTGTTCTTGTCCTGCCTGTGGCCAATTGTCGTGGGCCAGCTTTTGTGGGGGTTGGTTGCGCTGCGTCACGGCACGCTTCTCGCATGGCTATCGGGCAAATGGGAGGCGCTCAGGGAGTTCCACCTGGATGGCGCCCCTTCGCCAGGGTTGCGCGAGTTTCTGGCGGCCTCCGAACGGGAGATCAGCGCTCGATCCCGCGATTCTTATTGGCGGTGGTACTTCCGGCTGATCGCCGGTGCGGCGCATTGACACATGGCCCGTGTCGCAATCGTCGTGGTCACCTATAATTCCGGATGCGAAATCGGTCGCTGCCTCGATGCCATTCGAAGTCTTCCGGACGTCCAGATTGCGGTCGTCGACAACGCCTCGCAGGACGGTACGCGAGAGGAAGTGCTCGCTCGCGGCGTCCCACTGATTGCGAATTGTAATAACCTGGGGTTCGGCGCCGCGGTGAACCAGGGCGTGCGAGCCACGACAGCGCCGTTGGTGCTTTTATTAAATCCTGATGCGTTTCTGGCGCGAGGACTGGAGGTGCTCATCGCGGAATTTGACGACCCGAAAACGGGCGCCGCCGGGGGCCTTCTGATCGGATCGGATGGCCTCCCGCAGACTGGCTTTATGGCCCGTAGGCTACCTACTCCGGCAGCCCTGATCTTTGAAGTATTGGGAATCAATTCGCTCTGGCCGCACAATCCGGTGAATTGGCACTACCGTTGCTTAGGATTGGACCCGGTGACTCCTGGGCTTGTCGAACAGCCGGCCGGCGCTTTCCTCATGTTCTCGCGAGGGATATGGGAGCGCGTCGGCGGCTTCGACGAGCGTTTCTGGCCGATTTGGTTCGAAGATGTGGACTTTTGCTTTCGTCTGAAGAAGGCCGGCGCGACCGTGCGCTATAACCCCGGGGCAGTGGCAATACATGAAGGGGCGCACTCCGCGCGAGCGCTATCACTAGCCATCCGGGAACGATATTGGTATGGTAGTCTTCTTGAATACGCTGCAGGTCACTATCCACCGTTAAGCTTTCGGATGGTGTGCGCAGCAACTGTCGTCGGCTCGACTCTCCGCGCGATACGAGGGTATCCGCGCAACGGTTTTAAAGCAGTTGCAGTTTACGGTGTTATCTGCCGCCTTGCTCTAGGGCGGATGCTGAGATTCAGGTAGAGGCATGGGAGTAGTGTTTTCTGAAGGAATGGCAATAAAAATTTCGAGTGGAGCCGTCCTGCGCATACATGTCTCGTAGCGACTTCGTTTCGGTAACGATCGTCACATACAACAGTGGCCGCTTTATTAAACGCTGCCTGGAATCCGTCCTCGATCAGAAGTATCCATTCAAGGAGATTATCGTTATCGATAACAACTCCACGGATGGCACTATCGATATCCTGGAGCCCTTCGAAGCCCGCGAAGGGTGCCGCATTGTTTATAACGAAGAAAATATCGGTTTCGCGGCCGCCCAGAATCAAGCCATCTCTCTTTCTAACGCGGAGTGGGTTCTGACTCTGAATCCCGACGTTTTGCTGTTGCAGGGGTTCCTGGAAGCGCTGGTGCATGCGGGAAATCTGGATCCCCGGATCGGCACCGTTTGCGGGAAGCTGCTTACGATGAATGCGCACTTCCAGTTCCCCGAAAAACCTCAGGTCGATTCCACCGGTATTTATTTCACACCGAACCTGCGGCATCTGGATCGCGGCAGCCTTGAGGTAGACAACGGCCATTACCTGAATTACGAATATGTTTTCGGCGCGACCGCCGCCGCGGCCCTGTATCGCCGCGAAATGGTGGACGATCTTCTGATCGGCGGCGAGTTCTTCGACGAAGACTTTTTCGTCTATCGCGAAGATGCCGATGTGGCATGGCGGGCGCAGCTGATGGGCTGGAAATGCCTTTACGCCCCGTACGCCAAGGGCTACCATGTCCGTAATGCGCTGCCTGGCAACCGGCGCGCGCTGCCGCCCGAGATTAACATGCATTCCGTAAAAAACCGCTTTCTTTTACGGATGAAAAACATGACCGGGCATCTGTACAAACGCAATTTCCTTTCGATCACGCTGCGCGATGTCGTGGTGGTCAGTTGCTGTCTTTTGTGGGAACACTCTTCGCTGAAGGCCTTCCCTTTCCTTTTCAGGAATTGGCGTAAGGTGATGGTCAAACGCCGCGAGATTATGCGCCGGCAGCGCGTGAACGACGAATACATTGCCAGTTGGTTCGATTTCAAGCCCGTCAGCAAGCCTGCGCCTAAGAAGGTTTCCGCCGCCGTTGGGCGGTCGAAAGCTACGCGACGGTGACTTCGGGTGCGGATCGCACTACTGGGAACACGGGGAATTCCGGCAAGTTACGGTGGCTTTGAAACTTTCGCGGAAGAAATTTCGACAAGGCTGGTGGCGCGCGGCCATGACGTTGTGGTCTATTGCCGCGAGCGCTACAACCTCCCCAAATACCGTGGCGTGGAACTGCAATACCGGCCCACGTTCCGCCACAAATACTTCGACACCCTGACCCATACCTTTCTCTCCACCTTGCATCTTCT
>Ga0302324_100030490_pt1 | contig 10192 bp, 9 predicted proteins | sample Palsa_T0_1_FD_201949 | JGI IMG/M metagenome (GOLD analysis project Ga0302324, IMG submission 201949) | Peat permafrost microbial communities from Stordalen Mire near Abisko, Sweden - Palsa_T0_1 | ecosystem: Environmental > Terrestrial > Soil > Palsa > Peat permafrost | place: Sweden: Abisko... | reverse complement strand
CCACACTGTAGCTTCCAGGTACATCACCAACCACGGAGGGTATCTGCACTATCACCACAGTATTGGAGAAACTAAGTACAGTCGCGGGTAGGTTGTCTATCGTAACTGTGGGTAAGTTTGTTCCGAAGCCGGTTCCTGTGAGAGTCAGCGTCGGGTGGGTGGTTATGTAAGTGGGCTCCGCAGACAGAATTACAGGAGCGACCATCGGGGTTTGAGCGGTGGTCAGCAGAGGGCAGCTTAATAGCAGAAGAAAGCTGGCCATCGAGGCGAGTGTACCCTTACCGTTCAGGGGCGCAGGCGTAAGTCGGCAATTCATATGTGTTGCCTCCGATTTGGACTCGTCTCGGGGCTTAGGCTCACGCATTAAACAGGATCTTAAGGCAAGGGAATCCTCCCTCCAAGGCACACTTTGCCGTGAATGCCAAAAGATCTCGACTTTCGCGCCTTGCCTATGCGACCCCTCCTGCAACTTATTTCGTATCGCAGCAGTCTATCTTCCGAAGAGCTTACCTGGGACGGTTTGTTCGCGTTAGTTAATGTAAGGTCAGTCTAGCATCCTTTAAGTTAACGGATATGAGCAGAGTAGCTCGTTAGTAGAAACTAAAGTCTATTTACCTTGCATTGAGGAAATAATTGACTTATCCCTTTTGAATCGAAGAAACGTTGGCCCCGGACTTTTGTGGTAGAGGAATTCACGAAGGCAGTATGGACGCCGGGGCAGGCAATCGAGCCAGGTGGGTTGCGATCTCTCGCTGGGGAATATCTTGAACAGTAGGTGCGCCCGACTTACCGTTGAGTTCGGCCCACATCCGCGCACTTCCTGGAGCAATCTCCTGTAATTCGAGTAGCTGCTCCGTACTCTGCATGGACCTGGCTTATTTTTGGATTATTCCTTATAAGTCGGCGAGCATAGGCCTATCTGTCTGGGCACGAATTCGCGTTGACGAGATAGACTAACCCCACCGCACCCCGTCCCCAGGTGCTAATCCCTGATCACCAACGACTAATCACTAATCACTAACCACGAATCACTAACCACGAATCACTAACCACCGCCCCTGTGCCGCTGCCCACTGATCCCTGTCCAGCATCTATTGGCCGGCTGCTGCCCGGCTGGCTCCACTGGCATCGTGACGGTGAAACAGCGCATGATTCACGTCCGGCCAGAACTCTTTCACCACAAAGCTCATCGAATCGATCGCCACATCCAGCCCCCACTCGGTTCCCACGTTCCCCAATGAGCGTTCCCTGGATGGATAGTAGAGTGAGGAGATGCCTGCCGCCGCTCCCGCGCCCACAACTTCACTGAAGTTGAATTCCTCTTTGTCTTTGTCGGTGCGCGTGACCACCGTTCGGCTCAGCGCATATCCCATCCGCTTCAAGAATCCGCCCCGCCCCAAAGTGTAATAACGCGGATCCTCGTGCGTCACGACCGGCACAATGAACTCCACCCAGTAGTTTTCACTCGTTTGGTCCACGGACGTGTGCCAGAAGTAGCGCGCATACGCAGGCCAGCCGTGTCCGAACTCCGGCGTTGCCCTCGTAGCATCCGAGTAGCCGGCCAGCATCAGAGGAATGAAGATTGCCGAGTAGTCAAACGAGTCTTCGGTCGCGCCCACAAACTTGTCCTTCACCGACATCGGCGGCAGCTTTTCGTCCGTCGTTACCGCGCGAAAGTTCGGAATAATCTCCAGAATCCTGTTGGTCTGCGGCAGCGGGGCCTCCTGTTGGGAGCCCTGCCCCTGCGCCTGAGGCGTCGTCGCCTGTCCCTGGGCTGGCGTTTGGCCCTGCCCCTGTGTTTGCCCTGGCGGAGTGGTCCCGCCTGGCCCCGGCTGTTGACCCGGCTGCGTCGTCTGCCCCTGCGGAGTCGTCTGGTCTTGCGGTTCTGGCGCGTCTGGAACCATTTGCCCGGCCTGGCCGCCGCCCGCCTGCCCTGAAGCAGTTGCCGCTTGCAATGCGATTGACTGCCCAAATTCGGCGTCCTGAGCCAGAACAGGTCGAGACCCGGACCCCAGCGCCACCGCCCCCAGCAGGCAACAAACTTCGGCCCGAAGCCCGGCCCACCGCCGAGAAACTCTAAAAAAATAACTCATCAAGAAGGAACCCTCGCGGGAAAATAAGCTTACGCAAAAGGTTTGACGCCGAATGTCCGAAAACGAGTCAGAAATTCGACCACCCAGGCAGGTGCCCGCATGCTTGTAACAAATTGGTAAATCAATCCCTTTGAGTCCTTTAACGGCTAGGGCTCCCGCGAGTTTCGAGGCTTATATCATTGGATGCGCCCAACGGAGCCGCCAGCTCTCAGCTTTCAGCCTTGAACCAGAATGCCGAGAGCCGAATGCTGAATATTGAGAACTGAAAACTGACAACTGATAGCTGAGAGCTGAAAGCTGAAAGCTAGAAGCCAGCTGCTTCCAGCCTTGCCGCGACCGCCGCGACCACGCGCTCGTGCACCTCGTCAATCGTCAACTCGCCCTTAATCGCCACCACCCGCCCCGGTTCCCGCTCGGCAATCTCCTTATACTTAGCCCAGGCCCGCCCGTAAAACTCCTCTTGCTCTTGCTCAAACCGGTTCTCGTCGCCATCTTCGCCCGCCGTTCGCGCATTGCGCCGCCGCGCCCGCTCCAGGCTCCCATGCAGAGGAGGTAGAAGCAGCAGGGTCAGATCCGGCATCAACCCTCCGCACAGCAGCCGATGCAACTCCAGAACCGTCGTCGATCCCAGTTCGCGCCCGCCACCCTGGTAGGCCTCCGTCGAGTCGGTAAACCGATCGCACACCACCACCTTGCCTGCCTCGAGTGCCGGCTCGATCACTTCGTGAATCACCTGTGCCCGAGCGGCAAACATCAAGGCCATTTCCGTCATCGGCGCCAGACCCTCCGACCGCGAATCCAACACCAGCGCCCTGATCCTGTCCCCTGTCACGGTTCCACCCGGTTGTCGCGTCACAACTACCGCTTCGTCGCCCAGCCGTTTGGTGAGCCACGCCGTCAGCCGCCGCATCTGCGTGGTCTTGCCTGACCCGTCAAGTCCCTCAAACGTAATGAACAACCCCCGCGGCATGGGCTGAGTCTACCATCCGCAGCGAAGTCCCGAGCCGCGCTCCCGAGGGGCTTAAGCGCGCCGTTGCGGCCGCCACTGACGGGAGTCTGACGATTGTGTTAAAAGAGGTGAGCTTTTGTTAAGCGGAGGCAAACGACCTCTGCATAGATGAAGGGACCAGTGCATGAAACTCTTTTGGAAATCGGCCAGTCTCGCAGGCATCTTCACAACTTTCGCTTGGGCGTTCGCATCCACCGCCTCGGCGCAGAATCTCACTCTTGAAGGCCAGACCGGCGGCTTCATCACCCCCACGGCCTACGTCGTCGAATCCGCTACGGGCCACTTCTTCTCTGTGCCCGCCGTCGGCTATCACTTCATTAACGCAAACCAGGTCATCGGCGACGTGCACACCTTCAGCATCGCTGAAGGCTTCGCCAACCGTGCCGAGCTCGGCTACACCCGCAGCGTTCACTGGACCGGCGACAGTCCAGCATTCAGCAGCCTCTGGCACTTCGCCGGCATGAACATCTTCAACGGCAAAGTCGTCGCCATCAAGGACGGCGAATTTGGCAGTTGGACGCCGGGAATCGCTGCCGGCTTCGTCGTGCGCACCGACGACAAGTTCGTCAGCGGCGCCCTTTATCAGGAACTCGCAGCCCTGCAGGGCGTATCCGTTCCTGCCAAGTCCTACACCAATGGCGATATCTACGTCTCTGTAACCAAAACCTGGCTGCATCCGCCGTTTCCATTTCTCCTCAACCTCGGCTGGAAGGAAACCGACGCAGCCATTTACGGTCTAGGCGGTCAGGCCACCAGCTTCCAGGGCCGCTTCTTCGGCGGACTTGGAATCCCACTCCCCGGCCCTTTCAAAACCGCCATCGTGCCCTCGGCCGGCTTCTCCCAGGAGCCACCCACCGCTGTCAATCTCAACGCCATCATCTATCCGCCCGGCGCCTCTGCCCACCTTCCCACCACGCTCGACTACGCCGTCCGCGTTACGCAGAAGGAACACCCACACTTCGCATTCGACATCGGCGTCGGGCAGGTTGCCGGGATGATCGGCACCACTCTGGTTCCCACCGGCGTCCCGTCGCAGCCCTACGCGCCGTATCCAATCAACCTCCAGGCCCGCCATATCATCGGCATCGGCCTCAGCATTCGGCCCGGGAAGTAGCGCCTCCAGACCGAAGTCCGCGGCGAACAATATTTGCCGGGCGCGCTGCACCCAAGCCCCTCGATCAAGCCCGCCCAAAGCCAAAATTCGACAAAGACAAAAATGAGCGCAACAGTTAACTCAAATCCTTTCAATTCGTAAATCGAATGAGCCCGCGTTCTCCCGCGGGTTCTCCAGTTTGCAATCGATTACCTTTTGGCGCCCGTGATGCAACTTCTCCTCACCCGCGGGGTTCCAATAAACGAACGCATAGAGAGGCGCCCCAAACGGCGCCCTCGTAATCCAAAAAAGGATAATCGGAGGTTTTTTTACCATGCGACTGCTACGTTCTGTCCGCTGGCTCCTGCTAGCTCTCGTCGTCACTATCGTCCCGCTGTCATCTCAGGCGGGAGTGTTCATCAGCGTCGGTTTCGCACCCCCTGTCCTCCCCGTTTATGTGCAGCCAGTTTGCCCGCAGCCCGGCCTCATGTGGGTTCCCGGCTACTGGGCATATGGCGATGAAGGCTACTACTGGGTCCCCGGTGCATGGATGCCTTCGCCTTACGTCGGAGCTCTTTGGACCCCCGGTTATTGGGGTTGGTCCGGTGGACTCTTCGTCTGGCATGGCGGCTATTGGGGCCCCCACGTCGGCTACTACGGCGGAGTGAATTACGGATTCGGCTACGGCGGCATCGGCTTCTTCGGCGGTGCTTGGCGCGGCGGGGTATTCGCGTATAACACGGCCGTGATGCACGTTGGCGTCGGCGGCGGATGGGGTGGTCGCACCTACGTCGATCAGACCATCGTCGAGCGCAACACCATCGTCAACAACAACCATGTTTCCTATAACGGCGGCCCTGGCGGCATCAACCACCAGCCCACGCCCGAAGAGCGGGTTGCCGAGCACGAACAGCACACCGCCCCAACTTCATTCCAGACACAGCACGAAAACACGTTCCGCAACGATCACACCGCCTACGCCAAAGTGAACGGCGGCCATCCCCAGAACGTCGCCCTCTCGCGTCCTCTGGCAGCCGAAAACCACCCGGCGCCAAACGCGCAGAACTTCCACAATTCGCCGTCAAACGTCCAGAACCACGCCAACCCCACGGCGAATGAGCGCCCAGCTTATCGGCCTGAGACCGTGACCCGGCCCACTACGACGGATCGCCCAGAGACCATGAACCGCCCGCAAACAAGCGAGCGCCCCAGCAACACGTCACCGCCCCATCAGACGGAGCAAAAGGAAAGCAAGCCCAGGCCCGAAAGCCATCCGAAGCCCGCAAAGCCCGAAAAGGAAGAGCGCGAACACTAAACGGGCAGCTAAGTTTCGCCCCCCCTGAACCACCGAGGTCCGCCCCAATCGGCGGACCTCAACTTGCTGAAAAACTCCACCGAGCTGAAATTACGAGTCAGGGCACGACTTCAGTCGTGCCGCAAATATCGAAAAATCAACGCGGGGCTTCAGCGCCTGAGGGGTGTCTTTAGCAATTTAGACTTTTACCCCAGGCTCCGGTGCGCCTTACTGACGGACCTCACCCTTTTTGACCGTTCGCCTGAGTTGCCTGTGAGATTAGCCTCCCGCAGCGCCCCCTTCTATGTGCCGCGCAGCGGCGTCAGCAGCACGCAACGCCTCGCTCAACCGCACCCCGACCATCTGTATCTCGATCCCCCCATACTCCGGGTGATCGTTCTCGCGAATCTTGTAGGCCACGTCGATCAAGCTTCCCTCGCGAATTCCCAACTCGGCCACGCGCGCAGCCATATCCCACCCCACGGCCTTCATCGTTCCGCTCGAGCCCGGCCTTATTACCGCTCCATTCCGCGCGCCATCCTCCGCTCCGTCCCGGGACGCCTTTCGGCTTTGCGCCAAATCCAGCCGCACATGCTTCTCCTTCATCGTGCGAGGTGCAGTCAGCACCCGCGCATTCCGAGCCAGAAACAACGGTTCCGGGTTTCCATGCCCGAGCGGCTCCAACTTTCTCAGCCAACCCACCAGCACCGGTGTAATCCGATCGAGTTCGAGCTCCGCATCGGTGCGCAGTAAATGTTCCGGCACGCGCACTGCCAACTCCCTCGCCCCATATGCCTTCAGTCTGCGCTTCAACTCCGGTAGACGCTCCGCCGGCATCGCGAACCCCACCGCATACGCGTGCCCACCAAACCGCGTGAACAGATCCCTGCAGCTCTCCAGAGCATTCAGCAGCTGAAAACCCTCCACCGACCGTCCCGATCCGTGCGCCTGCCCTTCTTCCATGCTCACCACAATCGCCGGCTTGGCCGTCCGCTCCACCACGCGTGACGCGAGGATCCCGATCACGCCTCTGTGCCAGCCTTCTCCATCCACCACCAGCAACTCGTCCCCCGCGAGTCCCTCATCCGTTGCAAGCCGCGCATCAATCGCCACTAGCGCCCGCGCTTCCTCATCCCGGCGCTCGCGATTCAGCCGGTCCAGCTTCGCCGCCAGTTCCTGCGCCCGCTCCGCGTTCCGCGTCGAAAACAGCTCGATCACCTCGCTCGCAACGTCCATTCGTCCCGCGGCATTGATCCGCGGCGCCAGCCGAAACGCCACGTCATACCCCGTCAGTTCCCTTGTTGCCGGATCGAGCGCTGCCACTTTGAAAAGTGCCCGCAACCCCGTTCCCGCAGGCCTGCGCAGTCCCCGCAGTCCCAGCGTCGCAATCGTCCGATTCTCGCCCTTCAGCGGAACAGCGTCCGCAATCGTCGCAATCGCCGCCATCTTCAGAAAACTCGGCAGCGTCTTCTCGCTCGTCCGCTGTGAATCCTGCCTTGTCAGCAGCACCTCGGCCAGCTTCAGCGCAATCGCCGCGCCGCACAGCGCCTTCTCCGGATACTCACACCCCGGCTGATTCGGATTCAGAATTGCCAGCGCATGCGGCGCCAGCTCATTCGCAGCCGGCAAGTGATGATCCGTGATAATCAGGTCAAGCCCCATCCCCCGCGCTGCCTCCGCCTCGGCCACTGCGCGCATCCCCGTGTCCACCGTGATCACCAGCCGCACACCCTCGGCGTGCGCCGCCTCCAGCACGCTCGCCTGCAGCCCATACCCCTCGCGCAGCCGGTGCGGCACATGGAACCGCGCCTCGCCCCCGCACATCTCGATCGCCGTTTTCAGCAACACCACCGCCGTCGTGCCGTCGACGTCGTAATCCCCATAGAGCAGCACCGGCTCGTGCTCGGCAATCGCCCGCTCCAGCCGCACAACCGCTGCTTCCATCCCCTTCATGCGCAGCGGATCGTGCAGGTGCGCCATCTCGGGATTCAGAAATGCAAACGCCTCTTCGGCCCGCCGAATGCCACGCGCCACCAGCAGCTCAGCCAGCACCTCGGGCAGCCTCGCCTCGCGCGCCAGCTCCGCAGCTTCTGTTTTGTCTGTCTCTACGATCTGCCAGCGCTGTGCCGGCCTTGAGTACGTTGGCTTTCCGCCAATTTGCGTGACGTTAAGATGTTGACTGCCCGCCTTGGCCTGCCGTTCACCCGCGTCGCCTGCCGCCTCGCCCTCTCGCACGCTCAACAGCCCCTTGCCCGCTCGCGACATTCACGCGCGCAGCCCCGCTCAACGTCCAGCCCTACTCGTCTTCGTCGTGTTCGTGATCGTGATCGTCGATCACAATATCCTGGAAGCTCTCAATATCCTCGAGCAGCGACTGGAAACGCTCATACCACTCGGTCGTCGTCTCGTGCAGAAACACCAGCCCCTGGTACACGAACCCCAACTGGATATATCCCAGGTTTCCCGCGTACTTGCGCAGCCACTGCGCTTCGACCAGCTCCGTCGCCTCTTCGTCGGGAAAGTTCATCTCTCCCGCCTCTTCGATCAGAGCCTCAAGCTCCTCGCGCTCCAGCACCACCTCGCTGAAGGTGACAAACGGAGAGCCAACCGCCTTGGCCATCTCCACAAAATCTTTCCACGAGTCTGGATTTCCGCCTCCCTCCCACACAATCGAGGGAATATCCTCGGTTACGTATCCAGGCAAGCGTTGCAGCCCGTGGCCGGCAATAAAGGCCACCATGTCGTCTTTCAGCGGAAGCAGGTTATCGGTGCTCATCATCAGCTTTCCATTTTCGCAGATACACCCCCCTGCCAACTATCCTCCGGGTAAACTTCTTGCACCCGCCGCCCTGTGCATTTCTCGCCGAGGCACTTCCGAACAGAGCATTCAGGCCGCTACACTTCTTGCCAGGCCCAGCAAAGAACCGAGAGGAAACATATGACCCCGAACCGGCTCGACAATCGCAAACTTTTCTTGCCCGTGCTTTCCCTGACCGCACTTTTCTTTCTGATCGTTGCCGCGGCGATTCCGGCTCAGGCACAGGCGTCCGCGCCGTCTCCCGCCGCGCCCCCATCTCTTACAGGCAAATGGAAGGTTCACATCGACGTCGCCGGCAACGAGCAGAATCAGCAGTGCTCTTTCACGCAGACTGACAAAGCTCTCGCCGGCACCTGCGCTACAGATCAGGGCGAGGTCAAAGTCACGGGCTCTGTCGAAGGCAATAAAGCCACCTGGAAGTTCGATTCCGAGTACAACGGCACGCCGATCACCCTCACCTACACCGGCGCTTTCGACGATAAGGGCAAGCTCACCGGCACGGTCGACGTAGCGCCCTTCAACGTCTCGGGCGACTTCGACGTCTCGCCGGCCGATGCCGCGACAGCAACTGGAGTGGCTGCGAATGCTCCGCCAACCGTTGCGGCCCCCTCCACATCTGCAGCCGCCACGTCTGCGGGGCCTACCTCCTCGCTCGCCGGCAATTGGCACGTGCACGTCACCGTCAACGGAACGGACTACGAATCTGACTGTGTGTTCACGCAGACAGATAAAGCAATCGGTGGTACCTGCAAGACCGATAACGGCGACGCGAAGGTTGCCGGCGCTGTCGACGGCAACAAGGCCACGTGGAAGTACGACTCGGATTACCAGGGTACTCCCATCAATCTCACATATACCGGCGTTCGCGACGATGCGGGCATCGTGTCCGGCACGGTCGACGTGGCGCCTTTCAATGTGACGGGTGACTTCAAGATGACGCCGGCGACGAAGTAGGGCCGTCGCGCCCCTTGAGCGCACTTCGGCCGCGCAAGCCGCGTCTGCTGCATGCAAGGCCGAGCGCCCCGGCTGGCTTACGGACTTGGAGAGACCCCGCTCAATCCGCGCAGAATTTGCTTTTCCAAAGTGGTCATAATATTATGACCACACGAGCAGGAGCACCCTATGCAGAAGATTCCAGCCGCACAATTCAAATCGCAATGCCTGGCGGTGATGGACCAGGTCGCAGCCAGCGGTCGCCCCGTGGTGGTCACAAAGCACGGCAAACCGGTTGTCCAAATCAACCCCGTTGAGTCCGATGAAGACGATATCTTCGGGTTTATGGCAGGGAAGGGCCGCATAGTTGGAGACATCGAGAACACGATTCCTATCTCGGACTGGAATCTGCCCAAGTGATTCTTCTCGACACGCATATCGTCATCTGGCTTGCCTTTGAACCCGACAAACTATCGAAGCGCGCGAAAGAGGCCATCCGCGCCGAACGCCTTCAAGGTGGACTTGCGATTGCAGCAATCACCCTCCTGGAATTGGCCTGGCTCGCCGAAAACAGGCGAGTAGAAACCAAGCTGAGCATCGAATCCTTCGTTCGCCAATGCGCCTCCAAATTGACAGTGCTCCCCATTACGCCAGAGATCGCGGCGCGTGCGGTCAGCTTCTCCGATCCGTACCCGAAAGATCCTCAAGACCGCTTGATTGGAGCCACGGCGCTGGTTGAAGGGATCCAACTCGTCACTCACGACAAGCAGATCAAGAAGTCCGGCATGATTCCCATCATCTGGTAGCTGGCAAGTCCGGTCGAGGGTGCCCCATCCTAAACGCGCAATTTGCTGTTCAGTTCCATGACATCCTTTACACATTGTTCCGGGACATCCTTTACACTTCCGCGCGAGCGCAAGCGAGCGCGGAGGTGTAAAGGCGATGCCGTGGA
>Ga0302324_100030488_pt1 | contig 10192 bp, 9 predicted proteins | sample Palsa_T0_1_FD_201949 | JGI IMG/M metagenome (GOLD analysis project Ga0302324, IMG submission 201949) | Peat permafrost microbial communities from Stordalen Mire near Abisko, Sweden - Palsa_T0_1 | ecosystem: Environmental > Terrestrial > Soil > Palsa > Peat permafrost | place: Sweden: Abisko... | reverse complement strand
AACGGTCCTCGCCTTGCCCTCTTAGACGGCATAGCCCGCCAGAAGGTCACAGCAATTGTAGAACGTCGCTCGACGATACAATGGATGCTGACGCCACCACTTGATTATCGCTGATTTGCCCAGCGCGCATTGCAAGCCGGCGCGTGGTAACGCTAGGAGAAACGATGTCCGCACCGCCGCCAGAGAATAAGGCGAGCCTTCACGTCGCACTGAAAGATACTCTCACTCTGCCGCAGACCGACTTTCCGATGAAGGCCAATCTCCCGGTCAATGAGCCGAAACGGCTCGCCGCCTGGAAGCAAAGAGGTCTGTATGAGCAGATCCGCAAAGTCCGCAAAGATTCGGCTGCAAACAGCCCATCGCGAGGCCAATATATCCTGCACGACGGACCGCCTTACGCGAACGGCGCCATCCATCTAGGCCATGCGCTGAACAAGGTCCTGAAGGACTTCGTCGTCAAGTCGAAGACCATGGCCGGATACGACGCACCTTACGTTCCTGGCTGGGATTGCCACGGCCTTCCAATCGAGATCAAGGTCGACGAACAACTCGGCCGCAAGAAACTCGAGATGCCCGCCATCGAGGTCCGCCGCGCCTGCCGCGAATATGCGCAGCAGTACGTTGATCTGCAAAGCGAGGAGTTTCAGCGTCTCGCCGTCTTCGGCCAGTTCGACGATCCGTATCTGACCATGTCCAAGCAATACGAGGCCCGGATTGCTGCCACCTTCTTTGAGTTCTTCGAGCAGGGTTTTGTATACAAGGGTTTGAAGCCGGTCTACTGGTGCATCCACGACCGCACCGCGTTGGCCGAGGCTGAGGTGGAATATGAGATGCACACCAGCCCCAGCATCTATGTTGATTACCGCTTGCTGAGCGATCCGGCGGCCATTGACCCGGCGCTGGCCGGCAAGCAGGTCAACACCATCATCTGGACCACCACCCCGTGGACGCTTCCGGCATCGTTGGCGGTCGCCTTTCATCCGGATTTCGACTATGTGGCGCTGCAATCAGGCGAGCAGGTTTATCTCGTCGCGAGAGCGCTCGCCGACCCCGTGCGCGAGGCCTGCGACTTGAGTCAGGCAATTGAGGTTGCGCGATTTAAGGGGACCCGGCTTGACCGGGTCGTGTTCCAGCATCCGTTTCTCGATCGCCAGATACTCGGCGTCAACGCCGATTACGTGACCACCGAGCAGGGAACTGGTGCCGTCCACACCGCGCCCGCTCACGGCGCGGACGATTTCTATACCGGGGCCCGCTATGGCCTGGATCAGACCTGCCAGGTGGACGATGCCGGGCGCATTCAGGGTGGTCTGCCGGAATATGACGGGCTCAAGGTATTTGAGGCCAACGCGCCGATTATCGAGCTGCTGAAAACGCGGGGCGCACTGATGGGGAGCGCGGAAATCTACCACTCCTACCCGCACTGCTGGCGCTGCCACAACCCGATCATCTTTCGCGCGACCGAACAGTGGTTCATCGCCATGGACACGCCCATGGCCCGGGACGATGGTTCGCCTACCACCTTCCGCCAATTCGCCCTGGCCGAAATCGACAAGGTGAAGTGGGACCCGGCGTGGGGCAAAGAGCGGATCTCGAACATGGTCCAGACCCGGCCCGACTGGTGCATCTCCCGGCAGCGGATCTGGGGGGTTCCGATCCCCGTTTTTTCGTGCAAAAAGTGCTCGAAAATCGTCGAAAACCACGCGCTAAACCAGCGCATTGTGGCTCTTTTTGCGCGCGAAGGCTCAGACAGCTGGTATACCCACGACCATGGCGAACTTATCCCGGCAGGGATGACTTGCAGCGAATGCGGTGCAGACGAATTCGCCAAGGAGATGGACATCGTCGATGTCTGGTTCGAGTCCGGATGCAGTTGGAACGCCGTACTGCGGCCGGAACAGCAGCCCGCCGATCTTTATCTGGAAGGCAACGATCAGTTTCGCGGCTGGTATATGTCTTCGCTGATGAACTGCGTCGCGCTGCGTCACGCCGCGCCCTATCGCATGACCCTCACACCCGGCTGGACGCTCGATGAGCAGGGCCGCGCCCTGTCGAAGTCGCGCGGCACCGACATCCCGCCCAGCGATGTGGCCGATCAGCTAGGCGCAGAGATCATTCGCCTCTGGGTCGCGTCGGTCGATTACCGCGAAGACGTGGTGGCCAGCGTCCCGCTGATGAAGCGGCTGGCTGAGGAGATTTACCGCAAGTTGCGCAATACGTTCCGCTTTTTGCTTGGCAACCTGCACGGCTTCGATCCGGCGAAGGATTCGCTGCCCTTTGGAGAGTTGCAGCCCCTCGATCAGTACATGCTGGCGAAGACCCGCGAGCTGACGGAAAAGGTCCTCCAGTGGTATGAGGATTTCGAGTTCAACCGCATTTTCCATGCCATCAACGAATTCTGCAATGCCGATCTCAGCGCGCTCTATCTCGATGTGCTGAAGGACCGGATGTATACCTTCGCGCCGACCAGTAAGGAGCGGCTGTCCGCCCAAACGACTCTGTATAAGATCACGGATGCGTTGGTGCGACTGGTGGCTCCGATTCTGAGCTTCACCGCGGACGAGGTTTGGAGTTACATGCCGGCGGTGGAGGGACGACCAGCGAGCGTGCATCTGGCCGAGTTTCCTTTGCCGGACGGGCTTGCAACTGGCGAGCAGAGCGAGGCGCTCATCGCAGATTGGAAGGTGCTACTGAAGGCCAGAACGGAAGTCCTGGCCGAACTTGAAGAGAAGCGAAGAACTAAGCAGATAGGCAAAGCTCTTGAAGCCAAGGTCCGTCTTCGTGTTTTGGTTTCTGTCTATGAGAGTCTCAACCGGTACCCGCGAGAGGCTCTAAAAGAGTTGCTGAACGTGTCGGAAGTCTCGATTGAATCTCCGGGTTTGATGGACACTGGAGAAAGTCTGGCGGGCGTAGGAAGTGACACTCCACAAGTAACTGTTTCTTTGGCCGACGGCATCAAGTGCGAGCGGTGCTGGAACTACCGCACTGACACTGCCGCCTACGGCCCGTGGCCGGTTGTCTGCGGGCGGTGCGCCAATGCGTTGAATGAAATGGGCTACGCCGAACTGAATGCGAGCGTAGCCCAATGAGTACTGCGGCCATGGTTTCTTCGCGCCCAGCCAGCAAACTGCCGTTTCTCTTTGGACTATCGGCCTTCATCATCCTGCTGGATCGCGTCACTAAGATCTGGGTGTCGAATCACCTTGAACTTGGCGACGCTCGCACGGTAATTCCTCGCCTCTTCAGCATCTCGCATGTGTTGAACGATGGCGCGGCCTTCAGTCTTTTTTCCTCTTCGTCGAAACCGCAACTGGTGCGCGGTGCCCTGATCGGGTTTTCGATCATTGCAGCCATTGCCGTCTTCGGCTTTCTGCTCAAGCTGGGGCGTCAAATCACGGCGACTACGATCGCTCTGGCGCTGATCTTGGGCGGGGCAATTGGCAACGTCTATGACCGGCTGGTTTACGGCACGGTCATAGACTTCCTCGAAGTGCACATCATTCTCGGCCATTGGAACTACCACTGGCCCGACTTCAATGTCGCTGACTCGGCCATCGTGGTTGGCGGGATCCTTTTGTTTTTTGCCGCCTTGCTTGTTCCCAGCGAAGGCCCTGAAAGTTCGAGGCCGTGAAATGACGAGGACTTCCGAACAGGTCAAGCAGCACATCGAGTCGATCGGCCTGGTGCCAGTGTTGCGGGCCCGGTCAATTTCTGAGGCCCATGCGCTGGTGGAGGCGATTGTGGTTGGAGGCGTAACCGTCATCGAAGTGACGATGACAGTTCCCGGAGCGATCGACCTGCTTCGCGACCTCAAGGCGAAGTATGCCGACGTGCTGCTCGGCTCCGGGACGGTGACCACCGCTGCCCAGGCGCAGGCGACCATTGAGGCGGGCGCTGAATTCGTGGTCAGCCCCAGCCTGCACCTCGACGTGATCGCGAAAACCAAAGAACTGGGCAAAGTTTCGATTCCCGGAGCGCTTACTCCCACCGAGGTCATCACTGCCTGGAACGCCGGGGCGGACTACGTGAAAGTCTTCCCCTGCTCCGCGATGGGTGGCGCCAGTTATCTCAAGGCGCTCAAAGCCCCATTTCCCCACATCCAGTTGATTCCCACCGGTGGAGTCACCGTAGCCACGGCCGCTCACTTCCTCAAGGCCGGAGCGATGGCACTGGGGGTCGGCTCCGATCTGGTCAACTCCACAGCGATTGCCGAGGGGAAGCCGTGGATGGTCACCGATATGGCAAAGGCATACCTGGATGTGATCGCGGAGGCACGGGCGGGGCACTAGTCTCAAGTGGCGAATGTAAACTCGTTGAATGGCGCCAGGATTCTTCCTCACCTTCGAGGGGCTCGACGGGTCGGGCAAAACCACCCAGCTGCGCAGGCTGGCAAGCTGGCTTGAGGCGCGCGGCGAGCATCCGCTGGTGACCCGGCAACCCGGCGGGACCAAGGCCGGCGACCGCATTCGCACCCTGCTGCTGGATTCAAAGACGGAAGCAGTTGCTCCCCTCACGGAACTGGGCCTGATGTTCGCCGACCGGGCGCAGACGATTGCCGAGGTAATTGCGCCGGCGCTCCATCGCGGAGAGACCGTGCTCTGCGATCGATTCACCGATTCCACCGAAGCCTACCAGGGCGGTGGACGCCAGCTTGGCAGCGAAGTTGTTCTGGCGCTCCACCAGATTATGTGCGGCGGCCTTCTGCCCGACTTGACATTCCTGTTATTGCCGGATTTTGAACTCTCGCTGCAGCGCGCCCGCCGTCGCAACGCCCGTCCGGGAACCGTCGACGAGGGGCGTTTCGAGCGCGAAGACAACCAGTTTTACCGGCGCGTCTTCGACCGGTATCGCGAGATCGCCGCCCGCGATCCTGTGCGTGTGGTGGTAATCGATGGAGATCCGCCCATTGAAGAAGTCCACCAGAACATCGTGAGACTGGTAAAGCAGCGGATGGCCGAAAGGCTGCGCACGGCCGCTGCTCGTTAACCGATCGCAGCCTCCCTATCCAATGGCAACCGCATGGCAGACCCGCGACGAGAAGAAGGCGCCTGACTGGATCGTCGAGCGGCGCGGCGGTTACCGGTATCCGCCCGGATTGAAGATGAACCTCCCGTTTTACCTGATCCGGCGGTTCTTCAAGCCCGGAAATCCGATCCTGCTCTTCGAGCACCTGGTGGCGAACTATGGGAACGTCTCCCACTACAAACTTGGGCCGAGCCACATTGTTTTCATCAACGATCCGGGTTTGATCTGGGAGGTGCTGATCAACCAGCCGCAAAACTTCATCAAGGAGCGCACCCAGCGGAGAATGAAAATTCTGCTTGGCGAGGGGCTGATTACCAGCGACGGTGAAGTACACAAACGCCAGCGCCGCATCGCTGCGCCGGCTTTTCACCGCCAGCGTATTCAGAACTACGGCGCCATGATGGTCGATCGCGCCGAAGCCATGCGCGAGGAGTGGCAGGCCGGCGAGCAGATCGATGTGGCCGCCGAGATGATGCGGCTCACGCTGCAGGTGGTGGCGCGCACGCTGTTTAACACCGACGTGACCCGGGATGTTCAGGCGATTAACGACGAAGTCAACGTGATTATGGGCCTGTATAACTTTCTGGTCGCCCTGCCCAAGGCCGAGGCTATGCTGCATTGGCCGATTCCGGGATTGATGCGCTTTCGCAAGGCGCGCAAACGCCTCGACGCGATCGTTTACCGGATGATCGAACAGTGCCGAAAGGATGGTTCGGAAAATGACCGCGGCGATCTGCTTTCGATGCTGATCAGTTCGCGGGACGAAGAGGGCGAGCAGGGAGAAGAGGGAACCCAGCTCTCTGATGAGCAGTTGCGCGACGAAGTGCTGACCATCTTTCTCGCCGGATACGAGACGGTCGCCAATGCGCTCTCCTGGACGTGGCTGCTGCTTGGTCTGAATCCGGATGCAGAGGCGCGCATGCATGCGGAGATTGATGCTGTGCTTGGGGGAAAATCGCCGACATTGGACGATCTTCCCCGGCTCAAATACACCGAGATGGTCTTTGCCGAGTCAATGCGGCTGTATCCGCCCGCCTGGGCGATGGGAAGGCAGGCGACCCAGGACATCGAGATCGGGCCGTACAAACTTCCTGAGGGGACCTATCTGTTTTTCAGCCAATACATTATGCAGCGGAGCCAAGAGCAATTCGCCGATCCCTTGCGCTTCGATCCGGAACGGTTTAGCGCGGAAGCGAAGGCGGGGCGGCCCAAGTTTGCGTATTTTCCCTTCGGAGGAGGCAATCGCCAGTGTATCGGAGAGGCGTTCGCCTGGATGGAGGGGATTCTGCTGCTGGCAACCATTGCCCAGTGGTGGAGATTGCGCCTGGTCCCTGGCCAGGCGATCGGACTGTCGGCAAAGATTACTCTTCGTCCCGACCGGCCGATCCGGGTGGTGCCGGAGTTGCGCTGTGAGGGCGCGAGGGGACTGCCTCCTTCCCATGCGCCGGAAGTGAAAATGCTTTAGGCTCTTTTCGTGGGCTTCAGCGAATTCATTGGCAATGCGGCAACGCTGGGGCGGTTGCGGCAAAGCATTGGCGCCGAACGGGTGCCGCAGGCAATGGTGCTTGCCGGGCCCGCCGGCGCGGGCAAATACACGCTGGCGCTGATGATTGCCCAGGCGGCAAATTGCACCGACTCGGCCGAGCTTGCTTCGCGGCGGGAAGGCAGCTTGCCGGATTTCTGCGGGCAGTGCCGCAATTGTGTCCGAATTGCCGGTGCTGCGCCGCTGAACGTGCGCTTTGAGGAGGCGGTCGCCTCGCGCGAAGAGCTGCGCGAGGCAGACAAGAAAGAGACGCGCATTCTGATCCAGACGCATCCGGATGTGCTGGTAGTTCCTCCTGATCCGCCTCAACTGCTGATAAAGCTCGGTCAGGTGAGGCGAGTCATCCACGAGATTTATCGCTTTCCCTCCGAGGCGCGGCGAGCGTTTTATGTCTTTACCAGCACAAGGTTTATGAAAGAGGCAGCCAACTCGCTGCTGAAGATTTTGGAGGAGCCGCCGGACTTTGCCAGCATCATTCTTCTGGCCGAGAATCCGGGTGAGTTGCTGCCGACGATTCGGTCCCGCACCGGCCTTTTCCGCCTTGAGGCGTTGCCGCTGGATGAGATCGAAGCATTGCTGGCTGCCCGGCGCAGCGATTGGAAACCGGCGCAGCGGGCGCTGGTCGCGAGGCTTTCAGAGGGCGCGGCGGGACGGGCACTGGCCTTTCCACTGGAAGCCTATCTGGCCAGCCGCCAGGACGCGCTGATCTTGCTTAACGGAGCCATGGCCCAGTCCGATCATTCCACTCTGTTCCGCATGACTGAGACCTATCGGGCCGGCGCTGAAGGTCAGGAAAAGATGAGCGCACTGAATCGGGCGCTGATGAGTGTTCTCGAGGATTTGCTGCTGTTGCGGTCGGGAAATCCCGGACTGGTTAGAAATATCGATTTAGCCGCGGAGTTGGGACGGATGGCGGAGGCGTGTAGCCTGGAATGGATCCAAGCTGCGGCGCACGCTGTGTCCCGGCTGGAGTCGGGTATGCGGCGGAACCTGCTGCGTTCGCTGGCTTTGGACGCCTTTGCCGCCGATGCGGTGGTCTAGCTGTCAGCTTGCCCATTTTGGTACCTAACCCGCGGCAAATTTTCACGCTACGAACATTTCCCGCTGGCTTATGTCAGAATTCTAAGCTAGTATCTTGGAATTCACCTTGCAGTACCTAACTTCTTTTGACGAGTCGGCGGTATCGCTCGTTTTTGCGTTTCCGGGTTTTGTCGTTTCGCGGCAGCAAACCCGGCGACTTACTGCCGCATCACAGGTGTATTGATTACGAGAAACTAAATGGCTAATCCATCGCTGGTACCCGCTCCGCGGGATAAGCAATTGCGAGTTGCGGTGCCGTCCACTGAACCCGCTGCAAAGATTCCTGCCACCATGCCAACCCCGGCGATTACTGGACCGCGCAAGCTGGTTCGTCCGCCCCTCTCGGAAAAGGCCCTCAGTGGGCGTTTTTTGAGCCATCGTGCGTCCTCACCGCTATTTTCCCATCAACCGACGCTCAAAACTGTGACTCGGCGGGAGGAGAGTTCCCATGCTGAGGTCTTTTATTTCCAGAAGCAAATACAGACCCAGACGCTGATGACCTTCGTGCTCGACGATGGAGAGTCCATCGAGGGCTACATCGAATGGTATGACCAGGACGTGATCAAGGTCAGGCACAGCGGCAGGACGCTGATCTACAAGAGCTGCATCAAGTATCTCTATAAGTCCGGCGAAAATCAGAAAGTATAGTTCTGCGTTAGCGGGGTTTCGCGGCTTTAAGCAGCCGATCCTGAATGGCTGTTCCAATGCCGGTTGCCTCAGGCAGTGGGCAAACGATCAAATTGACTCCGGCGGCGTCGAGTTCGCGCAGCCCGGCGAAGAGCCGGTGCGCCAACTCCGCCAGGTTGCTCCAGTCCCCCCAATCAAAAACTACCGCGCCACTGACTAAGCCCTCAGAACCGGAAGCCAGGAAGTTTGCCGGCAGCAGGATGCCCACGCGGGTATGCTCGTGTTTCGCCTGCTCTATGGCATGGGCGAAAGCAGCCGCCTGATGGGGGAGTTCTCCGGCGATCAAAGCCAAGCGAGCGCGCGGCGCGTAATGTCGAAGGCTGACGCCGGGGGATGGCAACGATTCTGGAACGGACTCAATCGCGCCTTCGGGTGCATCCGGAGGGATCCATATCACCGCCGATCTGCAGATTCTCCGAATTTCATGCAAGGAGACGACCCCGGGACGATAGACGGCAACGGGATCGATGGAGGCATCGACCACCGTGGACTCGAGTCCGTGAGCGGTCTCGCCGGAATCGAGCACGGCGTCGATGCGACCATCAAGGTCTTCCAAAACGTGCGCGGCAGTAGTCGGACTGATATGGCCGAAGCGGTTGGCGCTGGGAGCGGCGATGGGGAGGCCTGCGGCGGAGATCAAAGCCTGAGCAACAGTTGATGCCGGCATCCGGACGCCGACCAGAGGCCGTCCGGCAGTCACGATGGCTGGAACGGCTTCAGCCTTGGGCAGGAGCAGAGTCAGCGGGCCGGGCCAGTGGGCAGCCATCAGCTCGCGCGCACAGGCATGGAGATGGCCATGGACAACCACCGTGGAAAGCATTGCCGGGTCGCAGACGTGAACGATGACCGGATCCCATGCGGGTCTCTGCTTGGCCTGAAATATCTTTCTAACTGCATCGGCACTGAGCGCGTTGGCGCCTAGGCCATAGACGGTCTCGGTGGGGAAGGCAACCAAGCCTCCCGCGCGCAGGATCGAAGCGGCCTGCTCAATGGCGCTGCGCGAAGGCTCGGAACTCAATTTGCCGGGATCGACCGGAAGGCGGAGGGTCTTCATCAAGACAGCGTTCTACTACCAGTGCCCGCGTTCGAGTAGCTTTCGCGCCTAACACTTCCTGCATTTGGCGAGAATTGCGGTTTGCAGGCGGGTGCGAACCGGCTCCGGCAAGGGATAGAGTTCCTGGTTGGTATAAAACTCGATGGTCCGCTTGGTGGTGTTCATGGTAATGAAGCAATGCTCACAGCCGCCAAGGTGTTCCTCAAGATCGGCGCGCAGGGTAGCGCTGACGCCATCGTCAAGCAGATCGTCGAGCAACGCCATAAATTCAGAGCAAGTCACTGGACTCCATCTCCATTCCTCTTACGGAAATACCGGCTGAGTCGCTCCCGCAACTGCAACCGCGCGCGTAACAGCCGGGATTTGACTGCGGGAACACTCAATCCAAGTGCCTCCGCCGTTTCGTCGGTCGAGAGGCCTTCCACATCGCGAAGAGTGAAAACGGTGCGGAAACCCGGCGGCAATCCCTGAATCGTCTTGCGCAGGATTTCGGCCAGCTCGGACTGGTTGTACATCTGCTCCGGATCGGGTCCCCAGTCGGCAAGATCCCGAGGCATGGAACCTTCGTCCGTCTCGACGTCTTCATCGATCGACACCATCCGTCCGGTGCGTCGCTTACGCAAGCGCATGAGCGATTCATTGACGGCAATCCGGACCAGCCAGGTGTAGAACTTGGAGTTGCCCTGAAACTGGTGAAGCTTCTCATAGGCCTTGAGGAATGCGTCCTGAACGACATCTTCCGCATCTTCCTTGTTCTGCGTAATGTGCTGGGCGATACGAAACACCTGCCGGTCATACTGTTT
>Ga0302324_100030483_pt1 | contig 10193 bp, 10 predicted proteins | sample Palsa_T0_1_FD_201949 | JGI IMG/M metagenome (GOLD analysis project Ga0302324, IMG submission 201949) | Peat permafrost microbial communities from Stordalen Mire near Abisko, Sweden - Palsa_T0_1 | ecosystem: Environmental > Terrestrial > Soil > Palsa > Peat permafrost | place: Sweden: Abisko... | reverse complement strand
GGGTTCATCGCTGGGTAGCCGCCTGGCTGCCAGTGGCCGATTGCGGAACGGCCGTTTGCGGACTCGAACCCGCAGGGCGCGGCTCATCGGGAGGCACCGCGACCCAGGTCTTGCCGTCGGCGGCCAGGCCCGATGCCGAAAGGCCGTACGCACACCACGCCCTGAAGCCGTTGGAGAAGTATGGGCCGAGCCGTTTCAGATTGTTTGCCTGGTCCTCCACTCGCGGAGGGTCAATCGCGAACGCGTCCGGCGGACCTGCGGGGATATCGACCCCGGGACGGAAAGCCGTCATCTGAGCGGGATCATAGTCGCGTGGGCGCTGCACTCTCTTCACGGCGCCCCGGCTCTCAATGCTTCGCTCCGCCTCAATCGAGATTTCGTCCGGATGCAACTCTATCGTCGCCCGGTATGTCACTGCTCCGTTCAACTGGTCGTAGCGGAACCACAAGTACGGCCCATCCAGTCGCGTCCAATCGTGGTCGTACTTGCGTGCCACCAGCGTCGTATCGTTCTGTTCATCGCGGGCAGCAATCCATGCCGGACTCCATTCCCTCTGATCTTCGGTCAGATATACCGGGAACTGCTTCACCTCCACCGTCGTGGCCTTCCTCGACATCACTACCACGTCGGCCCGCTCCTCAAACTCCTCTTTGGAGAGCGGATGGCTGAGGACGCCTGGGCGGTAGAGAAAGAAGGCCGTCGTTTCGCCATCCCGAACTTGCCGGGGAAGTTGCTGCCGAAGCCGGTTGTTGAAGTCGGCCATGTCCGGTGGAGGATTATCAGCTTTGTCCGCCCATTTCGTTTCCACTCTGACCAGAGCGATAGTCATGGCGTACAGACGCAGTGCCTGCGCAAAGGACATACTGGATTTCGGCGTGCGATACTTGACGCCCTGCACAGTCTTGGCAGGGTTGGTCATGCTGTTGACTGCATTTCGAAGATCGTCGAGCTTCCAGGTGGAATAATCCTCCAGCGCCATCGCCGGCGCCAGTTGGTCGCGGAGGGCCTTCAAACGGCCCGACAACTCAGACTCAGGAAGCGACCAGATAACGCACAACAGCGGCATGGGGCTGAAAGCCGCGTCCTCGTTGGCGTAGTTCGCAAACAATCGGCTGTCCATTCTGTCCTCGGCATGAGTCCTTTTCTCGATTCCTTCCGACTCCGTGCCCAGCGCGGGGAAGTACTTGTGGATCACGTCCCAGCCGGCTTTGTTGAGCGCAAGCAGCGCCGCAGTGGTGTTGGCCACAGGCTCGGCTTTACTGTCATAGGCGTCGATGTCCTCCCGCCGAAGTCCCATCATGTTGTAGGGAAGCTTGGGCCGGTCACTGTTCTTGTCGGTTGGAAATGACGCGCCAGAAAACAGTAGGATCAAAAGCAGAACAGCCGGCGTCCCCAGATTGCCTGTTGCCAGGGAGGGGAAGCACCGTCCCCGACGGGCCGAGATATTGGACTGAAACGTCACGGTTGGTGATTGTGGCCCGACCTGGAATCGATGTCAACGATTGCTGTTCCGGGTTACTGGTTGAGCCTGAGCTATCGGGATTCGGTTGTTCTGCCCCTCGCTTCGTGCTACAAGGTTTCAGACCGCGTAAACTGAGTGGAGTTTTGCTCGAAACTTGAAACGCGACCTTCGCAACTAACCTTGCATGGCTGAGAAAAAAACACGCCGCAAGAAAAGCCCGGGCGGCTCCGATCCGGTGATTCCGGACAAGCTCTACTTTCGTATCGGCGAGGTCTCGCGCCTGTGCCGGCTACCGGCTTACGTGTTGCGTTTTTGGGAGACCGAGTTCCCGCAGCTCAAGCCGGTCAAGAGCAGCACGGGTCAGCGCATGTATCGCCAGCGCGACGTGGAGAACGTGCTCCACATCAAGAAACTTCTCTACGAAGAGGGTTTCACCATAGCCGGCGCACGCCAGCAATTGAAGGATGAATCCAAGACGGCGCGTCAGCAGTCGGGCCTGCCCTTTCCCAAACAGAACCCCGCCGATAAGCTCAAGAAAGTCAGGCAAGGACTCCAGGAGATCCTGGGCATGCTCTCGGCACCACGGCGAAAATTATCCCAGCGCGATCGCAAGGCCTAAGCTCATCGCACCTGCCCGCTGGACTACTTCACCACTGTGATCTGGAACTGGACCGGAATGCTTCGCGGAGGATAACAGGCGCTGTGGTCACACGCCTGAAAGCGCAGCTCGCCCTTCACGGGATAGGTTCCCGGTGCGACGTTGGCCGCCGTCTTTAACACCGCATTAATGCTGAAGTCGCCGCTATAGACGCTCAGCTTCTCGTCGGGCGAGAAAGGGAAGGTCATGTCCTGCCCCGCAGGATACTTGACATCGGCCACCGTCACCGGCTCCGATGCAGTCAGCTTCAGCGCTGTGGGTATCAGCAAGGGAGACTTGGGTGTGTGGGAATTGATGTGGAATTCGGAGCCGATTCTGAAGTCCAGGCTAACATCCTTGCTGGCGCCCGCCTTTACCTGCACGTTACCCACGGGAGCCAGAATGACTGGCGGCTTATCGCCGAAACCTTGGGCCAGCGCCCAGCCGGCCAGCAGAAGCGCCGCTGCAAGAAGAGCAGTCGTTCGCCTCATCGCGTGGCATCCTTGGCGGCAACCTCTTTCACCGCTACCGCTCTCACTTCCGCCTTGGCCTGGTTCTGGGGCACGCTGCTGGATCGATCTCCGGTGTTCAAAGTTTTCTTAACTGCCTGCTCGATGTCCTTGCGATCAAGCAGTCCGGTCATCTTGTCCACGATGGCCCCATCACGCCCGATATAGAAGGTCGTGGGAAGGTACTGCACGTCACCGTAGTCGTCGGAGACCTTGTCGGTCCCCAGCAGCACCTGATAGTTGACTCCTAGCTCGTTGGCAAACTTCGCGATCGTGGCCGGCTCGGAATCGTCCATCGCCACTCCCAGGACTACCAAACCATCCTTGCCATACTGCTTCTGCAAGTCCTCGAACCAGGGCATCTCAACCTTACAGGGCGGACACCACGTCGCCCAGAAGTTCAGCAGCACGGCTTTGCCGCGAAAATCGGAGAGCTTGACACTGCTGCCATCCAGCGCCTGGAGAGTGAAATCCGGCGCCGGCACGCCTTGTACATTGCCCACGAGTGTAATGGTGCCGTGCTTGCGAGTGCGATCCAGGTATTTCCCGCTGGCCAGCATCGCCAGGATCGCCACAAACAGGGCAACAAAAACCAACGCATTTCGTTTCACAACCACACCCCTACAATGCGAACCGGTTGAGGAAGGACAAGTATCCGGAGAGCAATCGCAAGTTGTTTAAGAAGATCAATACTCCGATGGCGATTAGCAGTATACCGCTGCAAACCTCCACGGTGTGCAGATGCCGGCGGAAACGGCTGTAAAACGCCAGAAATCTGTCGACTCCCAGGGATGTAAGCAGAAACGGCACCGCCAGGCCCAGGGAATACACCGCCAACAGGATAATGCCCTTCAGCACGGTCTGCTGCGCGCCCGCCAGTACCAGGATCGTCGCCAGGATAGGACCGATGCAGGGCGTCCATCCGAAGGCGAAGGCAAAGCCCACGGCGAAAGAGCCCACCGCACTTGAGCCGCCTTTAACATCGTGCATCCGCTTATCAGCATAAAGCGCTTTGATTTTCAGAATGCCGGTCAGGTGCAGACCAAACACAATCACAATGATGCCGGCAATCTTGGACAGAAGCGAGTGATACTCATTGACCAACTGCCCCACGCCGGTGGCCACCGCCCCCAATGCAATGAAAACCACGCTGAATCCCAGGACAAACGTGACCGAATGCAACATCACCGTGCCCAGCATGCGGCGCTCCTGCGTTTGCAGGTCCTCCACCGTGGCTCCCGAAATCAGCGACACATATCCGGGCACCAGCGGAAGTACGCATGGCGAAAGGAAAGATAAGATGCCCGCCAGAAATGCCGCGAGCGGAAGGGGCAGATTATGCATGGTTTATTGTAACAACCCCGTTGTCTGGCGATTGTTACGAATTTGTCAAGGATGAGACGATTGAGGGCCGAAAAGGTACGTTCAGGTTGACGGGCTTTTCTTCGGGTCGCTGGGGCAAAACGATCGTCGGCTTCCGCAAACCCGACCAGGTTTCGGAAATGACGATCGAGTCGCCGGGGTTATGCGGGTCGTATTTGACCGAGGCCGGCAGGCCCAGGCGGCAGGAGTAAAGATCGATAAACTGCCGCAAGTGGGTCACGTCCTGCGAGGCTTCGTAGGTTACGCCCGCCACATCATAGGTGTACACCAGCAGGATCATCTGCTGCCCGCTGACATCTTCTTCCAACTCCAGAACGTCGATGACGTTGCCATCAATGATGCGGCCGCCGCGGGCCAGATCGCTCCGGCGCTTCCGTTCCAGGTCCTCCGCCGGCGGCTTGTTCTTGCGTGACAGCAAAGCGTAGCCGATGATGGCCGCCGTGGCGCCGAAAGCGAGAATGGGATAGAGCCGAAATGAGTTCATGGGAATCCGCTGTGGAGGTTTGATACGAAGATAGCGGGATCGGATGCGTAAGGGAACAAGAAAAATTCTGCGAGGCGGTTACTTTGGGAGAAACACTACGGACGAACGCTGGGTGCCTCATCAGCCTTCGCTTGGCTGGAGCCTGCCCTGAACGAAGCCGAAGGGGCTGGCCTGCTCCGGCTCTATAGCCGATCAACCACCGGATTGCGTAGTGTGCCAACACCTTCCACCGTCACTTCCACCACATCTCCGGCCTTCACCGGGCCTACGCCCGCAGGCGTGCCAGTGGCGATGACATCTCCCGGCTCCAGCGTCATCACCTGGCTTATGAAGCGAATCAACACGTCGAGCGGGAAGAGGAAGTCGGCCGTCGTCCCATTCTGCCGCAACTCACCGTTGACCCGGGTTTGCACGCGAACGCCTTTCCACGGATCCAAGTCAGCGGTTACCACCGGGCCTACAGGACAAAAGGTGTCGAAGCCTTTGGCGCGCGACCACTGGCCATCCTTGTTCTGTAGATCGCGAGCGGTGACGTCATTCAGGCAGGTATATCCCAGAATGTAGGGCTTTACATCGTCGCCCTCGCGCAAACCGTAACAGGGCTTGCCAATCACCACCGCTAGTTCGCCTTCGTAATCGACCCGCTGCGAGAGTTCTGCGGGCCGACGGATCTCGTCGTCAGGCCCTATCAACGACGACGGCGGCTTCAGAAAAATCAGCGGCTCAGTCGGGATGGGATGATCGAGTTCCTTGGCGTGTTCGCGATAGTTGCGGCCGATGCACACAATCTTCCCCGGCTCCGCGGGCGCCAGCAGGCGAACGGCGCTTAACTGCAAGTCGCTCTTTTCCGCCCTGTCGAACGCGGAAAACGATTGCGGAGCTGCCGTCAGCGTTCGGGTAATCATTTGTGTACCGGCGACATTCTCGATGAGGCCGTAGCGTGTTCCATCTCGATGTTGCCAGCGGCAATATTGCATTGGAAACTCCGTCTCTTATCAATCTACGCCCAGACGCAGAGAGCACAATTCAGATCTCGCTGTTTCGTATTCTCTATGCTCGGAGTCTGCCCCTGAGCGTAGCCGAAGGGTGCCTTGGTGGTGAAACGACCCTATTGCTTCGGCACGGTCTCGTGCGCCTCAGCGGAGCGTGTACTCTGGTTGCCGCGCAGGTCCACCGCCAAAACGGTATAGAAGTACGTCTTGCCTGCTTCTACATTTTCGTCACGGTACGATGAAACCTGCACCAGCTGCGTATTCAGTTTCTGTGGCTGCCCACCCTTAACCCAGCGGAAGATGTTGTAGCCGGCAAGGTCGCCTTCCAGGTTCGGCGCCCAGGTCAGATCGATGAACGGCTTCTGTCCTACGCTGGAAAACACTGCCTGCAATCCCGCCGGTTGCGCTGGTGGATAAATGTCGCGGGTGAAAACCTCGGCGGACGGGGAATCGTCGCCCTCAACCGCGGTGCTCATGCGGTTGGCATTAACCTGACTCAAGGTCGTAATGCGATATTCGTATTTCTGCTCCCAGGCAAAGGTTTTGTCGAGATAGGAACCCGTTGCCGTAGGCTCAACATCATCCAGTGCGGTATAGGCCAGGGCGCCTACCGGGCGGCGCATAATGCGATAGCGAAAAACGACCGCCACCGGCGGCGCCGGCGGTGCGGGTCCGGACCACGCGATCCGCACGCCGTCTGCGCTCACCTCAGCCGTTACCTGGTCGGGCGCGGCGATGGTTGGAACTACGGGAATCGGCACCTGGTTCGAAATTCCGGCGCTGCGGCCATGCACATTCACATCTTCCACGCCGTACATCACGAACCCAGCCGGGTTGTTCAGCCCCAATTCCGGCGGCAGGATGTCAACATAGTGAATGCGTACCGCTCCTGGCGGAGCTTCGTTCTTCTGTTTTTCCGCAGGTTTCGTCGTGGGTGGCGTCACCTCAGCAACGACCGCGCAATGGGCCATCAGGGTCGTGCCCTCGTGGCGGCAGACTCGCGTCACAGGATTATGTTTGATGTTGGTGCGGTCGGTGGTCTTCCGCGGTTGGGTCCATTCTAAATCGACGCGGTTGCCTCGGCGGGAAGCCGTCAGATCGGTAACCGGAAGCGGCAAGTTGAGCGACGGGAACGTCGGCGCGCCCGGAGTTCCACATCCGGCAAGCGCTGCAAGCAACAGGAAACTTCCGATGAAACCAAAAAGCCGCGGTAGCATGGACGCTAACAGGGTAACAAATCGCGAAGCTCACAGCGCGGGCGACAGCTGATCCGCATTGAATCTTGGCGAACAGTCTGAGAGAATCCGCACTTCGGCACTGGAATTCAGGAGAAGATTTATGGGTCGTGGAATGCTTGCAGTCTTACTGTTTGCGCTTGCCCTGCCGGCTGTAGCACAAACAGCAGCGGCACCGTCATCCAGGACAGCTGCGAAGCCGGCAGGGGCAGTCGACAAAGCTTACTTGCAGAGCATCTGGGACGGATGGGCCTCCAGCGACCTGGAGAAGCAGGGGCATTTCTATGCCCAGGGCCCGGGCCACCTCTTCTTTGATGTTGCGCCGCTGAAGTACAACAGTTGGGACGAGTACAAGGCTGGCGTAGCTCCCTCGCTCAAAGAAGCCCCAAAAGTGACGTACACCGTGAATGACGACATACAGATTCATCCCGAAGGAAAAATCACCTGGGTGTCTGGGACTTTGACTATGGCGGGGACGTCGCCGCAGGGACAAAAGGAAAGCCTGACCTTACGCTGGACTGCAGTGCTGGAGCAGCAGAACGGCCGCTGGGTCATCATCCACGAACATGTCTCCGCGCCCGCCGAGGCGCCGCCGCAACAGTAGACGGCTCACCCTTCGAGCTTCTTCGCCAGCAGTTCGTTAACCAGCGTGGGATTCGCCTGGCCTTTCGAGGCTTTCATCACCTGTCCCACAAAGTAGGATATGACAGTTTTCTTGCCGCCGCGATACTGCTCCAACTGCTTGGGGCTGGCGGCGATCATCTCGTCGATGAGCTTCTCGATTGCGCCACCGTCGCTGATCTGCTGCGGCTTCTCTTTCTCGCAGATCGCGGGAAAATCCTCGGCGCGCTCGAAGGCCAGGTCGTAGAGATCTTTCAGGATCTTTCCGCTGATGGCGCCGCTCTCCACCAAGTCGGCGGACATCGCGACGCCTTTCATCGAAATCGGCGACTGCTCGATCTCCAGCCCTTTGGCCTTCAGACGGCCCATCAACTCGCCCTGCACCAGGTTGGCCACACGCTTGGGATTCTTCGCAGCCGTCGCAGCTTCTTCAAACTGGTCAGCCAGCGAACGTGTGCTGGTCAAAGTCGCCGCGTCGTATTCGGTGATCCCGTACTGTGCGACCAGACGCGCGCGCCGCGCCTCAGGCAGCTCGGGAAGTTCGGCGATAATCTGTTCGTGCCACTTTGCATCGACCACCAGCGGAAGCAGGTCGGGTTCGGGAAAATATCGGTAATCGTGCGCCTGTTCCTTGGAGCGCATGCCATACGTCTTGCCTTCGGCCGCGTTATACAGCCGCGTCTCCTGTTCGATCCTGCCACCCGACTCCAGTACTTGCTCATGGCGCTCGATTTCGTATTCCAGCGCATGCCGGATGAAGCGGAAGGAATTCACGTTCTTTACTTCCGTCTTGGTGCCGAACTCCTTCTGGCCGCGCGGCCGGATGCTGATGTTGGCATCGCAGCGCAACGAGCCCTCCTCCATGTTGCAGTCGCTGACGCCGGTGTAGAGAATGATCTCCTTCAGCCGCGTCAGGTATTCCCAGGCTTCGTCGGGCGAGGCGATGTCGGGCTCGCTGACGATCTCGATCAACGGCACGCCGGAGCGGTTCAGGTCGATCGAGGTCCACTCCGCGCTGTCAGGCAGACCGTCGTGCAGACTCTTGCCGGCGTCCTCCTCCAGGTGAACTCTCGTGATGCCGATCCGCTTCCGGCCGGTAGGCATCTTGATTGCGATATAGCCATGCTCGGCCAGCGGCTTGTCGTACTGAGAAATCTGGTAGCCCTTGGGCAGGTCGGGATAGAAGTAATTCTTGCGCGCGAAAATCGAGGTCTCGTTGATGCGACAGTTCAGAGCCGTCGCCGCTAAGACGGCGAACTCGACTGCCCGCCGGTTCAGCACCGGCAGCGCGCCGGGAAGTCCCAGACATACTGGACAGACGTTCGTGTTCGGCGGATCGCCGAAGTGGGTCGAGCAGCCGCAAAAAATCTTTGTCTTCGTCAGCAGCTGGACGTGGACTTCCAGCCCAATGACGGGCTCGTACTTGGAGCGCGCCGCGACAGGTGCTTCCGGCGTGGTAGCCATAGACCTTGATTATAACGGCGACATGAGCCGTACCGAATCCGTGACCCGAATCGAGTCGGGCGGAGGCAGCAGGACAGTTACACGATGGCGGAGAGCCGCGCAGCGGCGACATTTGAGTTAGCCGTGGGCGTAAGCCCGCGGTCGCGTTGCGTTAGTAGTGACATGAGCCGCGCCAGCGGCGGCAGGCGTTTACGGCGTGAAGTTCAGGCTGCACCAGAATGCGCTGCCCCAGAGAACAAATCCTGCAAGACCCACCAGCACATAGAGCCGGCGCTCGAAGGCATTATGCAAGGTCGGCAATGGCAACGGAGATCCCAAACTGCGATGCAAGGAAGTGACTAGCAGGCCGCCGAATCCGATCACGGTGACGCCGCCGCCAAACGCCAAGCCCGCCATGATGAGCACGTATCCGAGGGAAAACACGATGCACCCCAAATGCTTGCCAGTAGGCTAGACCTTGGGCGAGAGTTGTGCAAGGGTCCCACGCAGGTCTCGAAAGGCGCGATTCCTGCGGCACGCGGCCATTGGGTGGAAACCCAGAGTTGCGGCCAGCGACGGAACCGCAGATCTTTCTCGGCTCCGCCCGAAGCGGGCTCCGCTCAGGATGACAAGAATAAAGCGACTTTCTAAAGAAAAGGGGTGGTGCGATCGTTCTCGAAGCTGGAAATTATCAACTCGGAACTCTCCCATTCCCTAGTCCCAAATCCCAAATCTCTAATCTCTGGCCACTGGCAACTGGCCACCAGCCACTCTTTTCGCCAGGGCCCACTTCAGTTCGTCGATGCCTTCGCCGGTCACGGCTGAAATCGGAAACAGTTCCAGCTTCTTGCGCTTGCAATAACGCTTCAGTTTGGTGAGCTTTTCCTTGTTGACGATGTCCATCTTGGAGGCGACGACGATCGTCGGCTTTTGGTCCAGACCGCTGCCGAAGTTCGCCAGCTCGCGCGTGATTACCTCGTAGTCCTCGACGGGATCAGGCCGTCCGCTGGCGTCAGAAACATCCACAAGGTGAGCCAGCACGCGCGTGCGTTCGATGTGCCGCAGAAATTGCGTACCCAGTCCTGCACCCTCACTGGCGCCTTCGATGAGCCCGGGAATGTCGGCGACGACGAAGCTGACATCGTCCGGCGGCTCGCCGGCAACCACTACGCCGAGGTTCGGCTGCAAGGTCGTGAAGGGATAGTCGGCAATCTTCGGGCGCGCGGCCGAGATGCGCGAAATCAGCGTGCTCTTGCCGGCGTTGGGATAGCCGACCAGTCCGACATCGGCCAGCAGTTTCAGCTCCAGGCGTAGATCGCGCTCTTCGCCGGGCTTGCCTTCTTCGTGCTCGCGTGGCGCCTGGTGGACCGAGGTGGCGAAGCGCGCGTTGCCCCGTCCGCCGCGTCCACCGCGAGCGATGACAACCC